>WNFV01000499.1_pt1 | contig 68213 bp, 62 predicted proteins | sample 5400101 | NCBI WGS metagenome assembly WNFV01 (sample SAMN13153361, study PRJNA577476) | soil metagenome | isolation source: 115 cm soil or saprolite under grassland replicate 1 | place: USA:California | collected 2016-06-15
GATCCTCTCGTCCGCCATGAGCCGCGGCGTGAACCAGGTGCGCCACGCGGTGCAGCGGATCGCGCACGGCGACCTGTCGCCTCCCGTCAGGACGCCTGCCACCAATCTCGAGCTTGCGCAGCTGCAGGACGCATTCATCACCATGGCGGCGAACCTGCGCGAGGTGCACGACACGCTCGATCGCCAGGTCGAGCAGGAACGGAAGATGCGCGAGACGCTTCAATCGCTGCAGCGTCAGGTGGTCCGGCAGGAGCGCCTCGCGGCCGTCGGCGTGCTGGTGTCGGGCGTCGCCCACGAATTGAACAATCCGCTCCAGGCGATTCTGGGCACCGCCGAACTGCTCGAGCGGCGCGAAGAACTGACGCCGGAAGCGCTGGATGAAGTGTCGTTTCTGAAGACGCAGAGCGGCCGCGCGCGCGAAATCATCCGAAACCTCTCCCGATTCAGCAGCCAGCAGCCGGGCCCGCCCTCCCTGATCGACATGCACGACGTCGTCGCCGAGGTGATCCAGCTGCGCCAGCGGGATCTCGATGCGTTATCGATCTCGCTCGAACTCCAGGCGTCGACCACGCGGAAGGTGTACGCCAATTTCACGGAAATCGAGCAGGTCGCGCTCAATTTCGTGATCAACGCGCAGCAGGCGATCGAGGCCAGCGCGCGCTCGAAGGGCCGGATCCTCATTCGCGTGTTCGACACGGGCAAGAAGGTATGCGTTGAAGTGCACGATGATGGACCTGGCGTGGCGCCGGAAGTCGAGGCGAAGCTGTTCCAGCCGTTTTTTACGACGAAGCCGGTGGGCAAGGGCACCGGACTCGGGCTGTCGGTCAGCTACGGCATCATCGAATCGTACGGCGGCACCATCGGCTATCGCGGCAACGCGTGGGGGGGCGCGACGTTTTTCTTCGAGCTGCCGGCCGGCGACTCTGCGGCGCGCCTTCGAGCCGACGCCGGCGAGTCGAGCGGAACCAATGACCCACCGTCTCTACTACACCGATCCGTATCTTCAGGCGTTTGACGCAACGGTGGAACGCGTTGCGCAGCGCGACGGCCGCGTGGTCGTCACGCTCGATCGCACCGCCTTCTATCCCACGTCCGGCGGTCAGCCGTTCGATACCGGACAACTCGGCGGCTTCCGCGTCGTGGACGTGTTCGACGAGGACGATGGATCGGTGGCGCACGTCGTCGAGGCCGGCGCGGAGGTAGGACAAGGACAGACAGTCCATGGGGAGATCGACTGGCCACGACGCTTCGAGCACATGCAGCAGCACACCGGACAGCACGTGCTCTCGGCGGCGTTCGCTAAGTTGTGCGCGACACGAACGGCAAGCTTTCATCTCGGCGCCGACGTCTCCACAATCGACCTGGCGCGCGAGCTGCCGGCCGCCGATCTCGCCGCTGCCGAGCTCGAGGCGAACCGGATCGTGTGGGAAGATCGGCCCGTGACGATTCGGTTCGCGGATGCCGCGGAGGCGGCGCGTCTGCCGCTGCGGAAAGAGCCGGCACGCGGAGGCACGCTGCGGCTCATCGACGTTGAAGGATTCGACTTGTCGGCGTGCGGAGGGACTCACGTCGCGCGCACGGGTGCCATCGGAGTCATCGCGATCGCCGGATGGGAGCGGTTCAAAGGGGGCCAGCGCATCGAGTTCCTCTGCGGCGGACGCGCGCTTCGCCGGTTCCGCCTGCTCCGCGATACGGTGACGGCGGGCGTGCGGCTCGTGTCGGTTCTGCCCGGCGAGTTGCCGGGTGCGATCGAGCGGATGCAGGCCGAGGCGAAGGAGCAGCAGCGCGCCATCGCCGCGCTGCACGGCGAGCTGGCGCGGTTTCGGGCGGACGCACTTGCCACCGATGCAGAGACGGTCGGCGGTTATCGACTCGTCGTCCAAACGATGGATGCGGATGCCGGCGGATTGAAGTCCCTCGCGATGGCTGTCATCGCGAGGCCCGGATACGCCGTCGTGCTGGCGTCCCCATCGCGGCCCGCGCTCGTCGTCGTCGCTCGATCGTCGGACGTCGCCCTTGCAGCGCAGGAGGTACTGGCCACGCTGACGGCGCAATTCGGCGGTCGCGGCGGCGGCAAGCCCGAGCTCGCTCAGGGCGGGGGCCTCGATGCGGAACCCGCCGCGCTGCTCGACGCCGCGCGCCGAGTCGTCGTCGGGTTGATGGAAAAAAAGGGCAGCGTCTGACGCCGCGTGTTGCCGTCTACGAGAAGACCGTGACAGACGCATTGGCGTGGAGGGTGAGATGATGCTCCGCATTGTGGGACTCGGGCTCGCGGCCGTCCTTCTGGCCGCCTGCGCCAGCAAGAGCAGCACGGCTCCGACTCAGATCGATGCCACCATGAGCTTCTTCGTCACGAGCGCCCGGAGCACAACCGGCAACGTCGGTGGACTGCGCGGCGCAGACAGCCTTTGCCAGAACCTGGCGACTGCGGCCGGCGTCGGCAACAAGACCTGGCGCGCCTACCTGAGCGTGGAGCGGGACGCCGACAACGGGAACCAGCCAACGAATGCCCGCAGCCGGATTGGCAATGGTCCCTGGTTCAATGCAAAGGGCGCCATGGTTGCGGCCAATCCGACCGAGTTGCACGCGCGCAAAGGAGACTCGACGGTGTTCGTCGACGAGAGGGGCCAGCCTATCAACGGCCAGTGGTCCGGATCGCCGTCGCCTGTCGAACACGACATCATGACCGGCTCTCAGGCCGATGGGACGCTGCTAGCCGGAATGACGTGCGGCGACTGGACGTCGGACTCGACGACGACTCAGGGGCAGGTCGGGCACTCAGACGGACTCGGACCCAATGGCGACACGTCCGGTGCGTTGTCATCGTGGAACTCGGCGCACGCGAACCAGAACTGCGCCAACACCGCTCCGCGCGGAGGCGCAGGCCGCATCTACTGCTTCGCGAGTAAGCCATGATCGTTGGTGACGGATACGACGAGTATGCGTTCATCGCCGAGCTCTACGACCACGTGGTGCCATATCGCGATCGGGCGGACATCGCGTTCTTCGTCGAGACCGCGAAGAGAGCTGGGAGTCCTGTGCTGGAAGTGGGCTGCGGGACCGGCCGCGTCCTGATTCCAACCGCCCGCGCGGGACTCGACATCGTTGGGCTCGATCTGTCCGAGCGCATGCTCGCCGTGTGTCGCCAGCGGCTGGGGGAGGAGCCAGAAGCCGTGCAAGCCCGTGTTCAGCTCGTGCAGGGCGACATGCGACGGTTCGAGCTGGGTCGAGCCTTTACGCTTGTCACAATCCCGTTCCGCCCAGTCCAGCATCTGCTCACGGTGGACGATCAACTCTCCTGCCTCGAGAGCGTTCGAAGACATCTGGTTGAACGGGGAACACTCGTGCTCGATTTCTTCAATCCTTCGCTAGAAGCGCTTGTGAACCGGCCCATCGGCGAAGAGTTCGGCGACGAACCGGAATTCCGCATGCCCGACGGCCGGCGTGTCATCAGACGGCACAAAATCCTCGCTCACGATCGCTTCAATCAGATCAACAGCGTCGAGCTCCTGTACGACGTAAAACATCCCGACGGTCGCGAAGAGCGCCTGGTCCACTCGTTCCTCATGAGGTACTCGTTTCGATTCGAGGTGGAACACCTGCTGGCCCGTGCGGGATTCGCCGTCGAGCATCTCTATGCCGGATATGACAAGAGCGAGTACGGATCGACCTACCCAGGTGAATTGGTGTTCGTCGCGAGAAGGACGAATTAGTCGGGGGGTTGCGGCCGCCGAATGGAACCGGCCAGCCTCACCACGATCGCATCCGCCGTTTTCGTGATCGTGTCGGCCGGGACCTCGAAGTTGTTCGCGATGATCGAGAACACGAGCGGCTCGCCGTCGGCGCTCGTCACGTAGCCCGACAGCGCGCGGACGTTGGCCATCGACCCGGTTTTCGCGCGCGCGTTGCCTTCCGCCGCCGTCCCTTTCATGCGAGCCGAGAGCGTTCCGTCCCGGCCCGCGATCGGCAGCGACGCCTCGAACGGCCCTCGCAGTGTCTGGTCGCGGTCGATGTGCGCGAGGATCGTCACGAGCGCCGCGGGTGTCACGAAGTCGTAGCGCGACAGACCCGAGCCGTCCCGCTGAATCAGGTCGCCTGCGCCGACTCCCCATGCCTGGAGCACACTCTGCGCCGTCGCGCGGCCGCTCGGGAACGTGGGGGTGCCGCCAGCGGCACCGATGGTTTTCAGCAGCGTCTCCGCGTAGAGGTTCTGGCTCACCTTCATCAAGCGCACGGCGAGCGTCGCCAGCGGCGGCGAACGGTAGCTGGCGATCGGCACACCGGGCGTTCCCGCTGCGGCGTCGCGTGCATCGTCGATGTCGACGGCGGGGCCGCGTACGTCGATGCCGCGCGCGATCAGGCCGCTGCGGACGGCGTTCGCGAAGAACAGCGTTGGATTGTCCACCGACACGGTCCGCGGAATCGGCGCGCTGCCCGCTGGAATCGATCCGCGCAGTTCGAGCCGCGCGCTCCCGGGCAGGCGGTGCGCCTGGATGCTCGCGGCGGCGCCGGCGGCGGCGGTCGTCACCTCGCTGTCGACGACGAGACCGCTGCCGGCCGGCACGACGACAATGCTTGCCGAGTCGCCGGCCGCCGGGCCTGGCGCAACGGTCAGCCGCACCACGTTCTCGTTGAACTGCAAGCCGCTGACGCCGGCCGCATAGTCGTCGGCCAGATCGTCCCACGACCAGCCAAATCCGAGGCCCTCGTCGTCGAAGGCGTTGTCGTCGCCGAGGATGCGGCCGTTAACCGTCTGAATGCCGGCAGCCTTCACGCGCGTGGACCACTCGTCGAACAGGCGATCCGACACGCCGTCCGCAGTGCCGACACTCGGATCGCCGCTGCCGACGACGACGAGATCGCCCTCGAGGCGGCCCGACTCGATTCGCCCGGCCGCGACGAGCTTCGTCTCGTAAACGTACTCCCAACCGAGCCGATCGGCGGCGGCTGCCAGCGTCACGATTTTCATGTTCGACGCCGGCATCAGCAGCCTGTTCGCGTTCATCTCGTACAGCGTCTCGCCGGTCTGGAGCGACTTCACCAGAACGCCCCAGTACGCGTGCTGAAGCACGGGGTTGGCCAGCATCGCGTCGATGTCCTGTGTCAGGGCGGGTAGGACAGGTCGGGCTGGTGGAGCGGCCAGGACAGGGCGGGCCGGGGTAGTCGCACGACACGCTGCGGTCAGCAGCGTGGTGGCCAGTAGCCAGTGGCCAGTTGTCAGAAGACGCCGACGTGCTGGCCACTGACCGCTGGTCACTGACCACTCCCGGGTCAGGCGACGTCGAGTGCCGAAGAATGGAATGCGCGGATTATAGCCGCGTCAGACGTGCTGGTGGCTGGCGAACGCCTCGAGCCGGAGAAGCGCGCGCAGCTGGTGCCACAGCACATCGGGCGGGCACGGCTTCATGAGATATGCGTCGCAGCCCGCTCTGAACGCCTCGTCGCGCACATCAGGAACCGCCGACACCACGACGACGGGTATGCGGGCAGTCCAGCTCGAGTCGCGAAGCCGGTTCAGAACGGTCCAGCCGTCGACCCGTGGCATGGCCAGGTCGAGCACAATCGCCGACGGTGTGAGGCCGGCCGCTTTGTCGAGTCCTGCGCGGCCATCTAACGCCGTGAACGCGACCCAACCTTTTACCCGGAGGTAGTCCGCGTACATTCGACGGGCGTCCGCATCATCGTCGACGATCAAGACGATGGGCACGTCCGGTTCTGAACGGCGCAGCGACGACATGTGTGACCGCCGGTACCCGGATGAGGGTTGGCGGAGAATCGAACGCAACACGGCTGCCAGTTCCGATGCCGCGGTTCAGCCTTACTTCGAGAGCTCGTCGAGCGACTTGTTGACCTCGGTGAAGTCGGTTGGGTCCGTTTTCGCGGCGCCGGGCTCGCCGGGCCGCGACGCGAAGACGTCCGCGCCGTCCTTGCCGAATGCGACGCGCTCTTCCTTCTTGCTGTCGTCGAACTTCACGTAGACGGTCATGGACGGCTTGTCGACGCCGGTTTTCGCGGTCGATTCGACGAACGAGCTTGCGCGCATGTTGGCCAGCCGGCTCAGCACTCCTTCGACCTTGTCGCGGTCAACCTCAGCCGGATTCGGGCCGACGCGGCGCCATTTGTCTTGCGCGTTTTCTCCCTGGCCCTTGATGCGCTCGAACACGATGGTTTGTCCATTGCGCGTGATCTCGACGCGATTGGCGTTATACGCGCGGAACTCGAAGAGATCCTTACGGCGATAGTCGTCCGGCCCTTTCTTCACCTCGTCGAGCAGCGAGCTGTCGATGGTCATCACCATGGGCTTGGATGCGTCCCGGGCGTAGATGGTGTTGTCTGCGGATTTGCCGCCGAGCAGCAGCGTGGCGCGCGAGCTGCCGGCATTCAGAGTAATGGTGGCTTCGGGTTTGTCCAAGCCGTACGTCTTCAGATCGGCCGCGGCGGGCTCGTCTGCGACGATCGATTTCATCTGTGCGCTCTGCAGCCGTCCGATCAGCCCTTCGACGGAGCCGAAGTCGGCGCGCACCTGCAGCGGCCGCGTGATCTTCCACTCGCCGCCTTCCTTGGCGAACGCCGTTTCCTTGCCGCCCGCCGCGACGTCGACGCCGTCGACCTTCTCACGGTCGAATTTCAGCAGCGTTTTTTCCCGCAGATCGAACGTCGACCGGTTGAAGGTCGATTCCTGGAAAGCTGGAATGAGGAAGACCTTCTTCTCGTCGTTCCGTTTCGCGAACATGTCGCTGCCGGTGGGCGACTTTTCGCCGATGAGGAGCTTTCGGTAGTCCTTGTCGCCGCCGGCTTTGAAATCGATCTCGATGCGCGGGTTCGACAGGCCGTAGTCGTTGAGGTTCGTCGGATTCTCGTCTATCACGCGAACGATCTCGACCGACGAAAGCGCCGATGCGATCCCCGACACCTCCGATTCGTCGGCTTTCGCCGCAATCGGCTGCTTCAGCTGCCACGCGCCGCCTTCCTTCTTCACTGTCGTTGCATCGCCGGCGGCGGAGGTCACCTTGATCTCTTCAATCTTGTCCGCCTCGACCGACGCGAACACCTTTTCCTGCTTCTTGCCGGTGTCAGTTGCCGGCTGCTTCCACGTGACGAAATAAATGTACGCACCGAGACCGGCGAGCACGAGCACGAGAGCGATCGTCGATCGCAAACCCCGCATCTATCGCCTCCGCCACCAGGTGTAGACACCTGTGCCGAAAATGAACGCCGGAATGACGAGCAGCGACAGCCAGATGACGTTGCTCTGCTGTGTAGCCGTCATCGTGATGCGGCGATCGTCGGCTTCCTTCGGCCGAATCGAAATCAGGTTCTCCTGCTGCGACAGCCAGCCGATCATGTTCATGAACAGATCGCGGTTGCCCTGGATGCCGAGCCCTGCGTTCGCTGCAAAGTCGGAGTCGCCGATGACGATGACGCGTGTTTCGGGCTTCGGGGCGTCGGTCTGGGCCGGCTTCGCATCGGTCGAGGCGATCGGCGCCGACACGGCGGCGGCGATGGACACGGGCCCCTTCTTGTCGCCCTTGCTTTCGTCGAGCGCAACCTGACCGCTCGTGAGCAGCCCCTTGATGTCGGCTTCGGCCCAGCTGCGCGGACTGGTTTCGATGAACGTCTGCGCCGTGTGTCCGTTGACGCCCGCGCTGACTGGCGTGGCCGATCGCGCAAGCGGATAGGCCGTCAGGAAACTGAACCGCTGCGTGATCGGATGCGACGGGTAACTCGCCGCAACCGGCACCGACGCGTCGGTACCGATCAGCCGTCCCATTCCGCTGATGTCGACGACGACGTCGTTGCCGACGTCCATGCCCCAGTCGTGGGCCAGCGCGATCAGATTGGTCATGGGCGGGCTGTCTGGTTTGTCCGGCGGGTCGACCTCCAGCAGCAGCTTGCCGCCCTTCCCGAGGTATTTCTTGAGCGCGTCGATTTCAGGTGGGAAGAAATCTGTCCGTGGACCCGCGACGACAACCACTGCCGCGTCGTCGGGAATCGCACCCTGCTGGGCGACCACCAGCTTGTCGACCGTGTAGTTCTCGCGCCCGAGCGCCGCCGCGATGGCGTTGTACCCGTCGCGCTCCGACGAGGCGTGGTCCTTTTCGCCGTGCCCCTGCGTGAAATACACCTTCTTCTGCTGTCCGGTGACGACCTTGATGATGCCGTTCGTGATGTCCTGTTCCGAATCCGAGGTCACCCGCTCCGTGCGCCCTTTGTAATTGAAGACGATCGTGCCGTACTGCTGGATCTGGTTCTGTTTGGCGACGGTCGGCTTCTTGTCGGGATCGATGTACTCCGTCGAGACTTTCTTCGACGCGTACTCGTATTCCTTCATCTTGTCCTGATACCGCGGGAACTCGGGCTCCTGCACGAAGACCATGACCTGCAGCGGCGCGTCGAGCTTCGCGAGCATGTTGCGGCTCTGGTCCGACAGACTGAACTGCTTGTTCGCCGTCAGGTCCCATCGTTTGTTCTGTTTCGCGCCGATGTAGTTGATCGCGATCAAGATACCGAGGACGACGAGGATGCTGGTGGCGGCGAGGGTGCCGTACCGCGCCTGCCGGCGCGAAAACACCTTCGCGATCTCGCGCCATTGCCCGAGCGTGTACAGCAGGACGCAGACCAGCCCGGCCCAGGCCATGTAATACGCGTACTGTTCCCTGGCCGGGAGTCCGAAACGGATGGCCACCGCGACGAAGACGAGCGCCGTCCCGATCCATCCGACGATACTCAATATGCGGCTCAACATGGTTCAACCCTGAACTCTGAACTCTGAACTCTGAACTCTGGACTGTGGATCGTCACATTTACCCCCGCCACCGTTCGCTGTCGACCGACTTCGCGGTCAGGAACAAGCCGAAGGTGATGAAGCTTACGTAGTAGATCACATGCTTCGTGTCGACCACGCCTTTCGAGAAGTCATCCAGGTGGTCGATGATCGACAGATACTGCGTCAGCTGATCGACGGTGGGACCCGAGAAGCTGCCGATCCAGGTGATGATCCACAACAGCAGGAACACCGCGAACGTCACCATCCCCGCCACGATCTGGTTCTTGGTCAGGCTCGAAATCAGCAGTCCCATCGAGATGAAGCAGCCGCCGAGCAGCAGCAGGCCGAGATAGGCGGTGACGATTGGCTTCCACTCCGGATTGCCGTAGATGAACAGAATGCCGATCTGGATCGTCGTGACCAGCAGCATCACGCCGTACAGCGCCATCGCGCCGAGGAACTTGCCCATGATGATCTGGAAATCCGTCAACGGCGACGTCAGCAGCAGCTCGATCGTACCGGACCGTTTTTCCTCGGAGTAGGTCCGCATCGTCACCATCGGCATGACGAACAGGATCATGATGGTGACGTTTTGCAGCAGCGGCCGTATGAGCTGCTGATTGACGTTCATCGACTGCGGCCCCTGTCCCATCTGCCCCATCTGCATGCTCTGGCGCACGAAGAACTGCAGGATGGCGACGAAGAAGTAGCCGTACAGCAGAGCCCAGAGCCCGATCGCGATGTAGGCGATCGGCCCGGCGAAGTACGACTTGAGCTCTTTCTGCGCGATGGCGAGGACGTTACGCATTGGCCGTGTCTCCTGCGGGTGGCGCGGTTTCCGCGGCAGGCGCCTCGGCGGCGCCCGGGGTCGCGGTCTCGTCGGTCGTCAGCGAGAGGAAGATCTCTTCAAGGCTCATGCGCATGGGCCGGAGCTCCAAGAGTCCCCAGCCGCTCGAGATGACGGTGCGGGCCAGATCGCGCCGCACGTCGTATCCGTGCTCGCTGTCCACTTCGTAGCCGATGGTTCCATCACGCCGATCGGCCTCGGTGACGCGCGTGACGCCGGGAATGCGGCCGAGCGCGCCGCTCGCGTCCGCGCCGTTCGCATCCAGCTGCACGTACATCGTGACCGAACCCTGCAGCCGCGCGATGAGATTGTCCGGTGTATCAATCGCGACCACGCGCCCCTTGTTGATGATGACGACACGCTGACAGGTTTGCGAAACCTCGGGCAGGATGTGCGTGCTCAGGATGACCGTGTGATCGCCGGCGAGGTCTTTGATCAGCTCACGTGTCTCGATGATCTGCTTCGGGTCGAGGCCCGCGGTCGGCTCGTCGAGAATGAGGACGTCGGGGTTGTGAATGAGCGCCTGCGCCAGGCCGACGCGCTGCCGATATCCCTTCGACAGTTTCCCGCAAAGGCGGTTCGCCATGTCGTCGACGCGCGTGCGCTCCATCGACTGCTGCACGCGCTGACGGCGTTCGTTCGGGGGCACGCCTTTGATTTTGGCGACGAACCCGAGATACTCGACGACGCTCATGTCCGGATAGAGCGGCGGCGTCTCGGGGAGGTACCCCGTGCGCCGTTTGGCTTCGATGGGCTGGTCGAAGACGTCGAATCCGGCCACAATGGCTTTGCCTTCGGTGGCGGGCATGTAGCCGGTGAGAATGCGCATCGTCGTCGTCTTGCCAGCGCCGTTGGGTCCGAGGAACCCGAGAATCTCGCCCCGTTCGACCCGGAAGCTGACATCATCGACGGCGGTGACGCGACCGTAACGTTTCGTGAGGTGCTGAACCTCGATCACAGAAATACTCCTCTGAGGGCTGAACCAACCAAAAATCCTAACCGAAGCGCGCGAAAAATTGTAGCTCGGCCCCTTTCGCCCTCCGCACGCCTCGGCCGACCGGCGCGGCCGCCGTGGATGGCGGTCGGGCTCTGCAGGAGGCAGCGCATGTCTGTAGACGTCGGATCGAAGGCCCCGGACTTCACGTTGACGAACCAGGATCGGCAGCCCGTCACCCTGTGCGGACTGCGGGGCAGGCCTGTCGTGCTCGCGTTCTTCCCCGCGGCGTTCAGCTCCGTCTGCACTAAGGAAATGTGCACATTCCGCGACTCGCTGGCGCGGCTCAACCAGGCCGACGCCCAGGTTCTCGGAATCAGCGTTGACACTTTCTTTACGCTGAAGGCGTTTCAGGACCAGCAACACCTCGGGTTCCCCTGCTGAGCGACTTCAACAAGCAGGTGATTCGCGAGTACGGCGTCTTCAACGAGGACATGATCGGGCTGAAGGGCATTGCCAAGCGGGCGGTATTCCTCATCGACAAGGAGGGGATTGTCCGCCACCGCGAGGTGCTCGACGACGCGCGGAACGAGCCGGACTACGGGTCGGTATTCAAGATTCTCGAAGGGATTAGGGGTTAGGGCTTAGGGATTAGCCGAATCCCTGATTCCTAATCCCTAATCCCTAATCCCTAGTCCCTGTTCCTGATATACTGAACGTATGAGCACATGCTCATATATGCAGGTATGGCCCCTCTAACGCGGCATCCGCTCAGCGACGCCTCGGCTGTCGCGCTCGCCGAGACGTTCAAGGTGCTCGGCGACACAACGCGCGTCCGCATTCTCGACGCCGTGTCGCGGTCCGAGCTCTGCGTGTACGACATCGCGCGGCACGTCGGTCTGAGCGAGTCGGCCGTGTCGCACCAGCTGCGGCTGCTGCGCGGCACGCGGCTCGTCCGCGCCAGGCGCGACGGCCGCCAGGTCTTCTACACGCTCGACGATCAGCACATTGTCGGCCTCTTCGAGCAGGGTCTCGAGCACATCGAAGAGCGCGTCGGGGCGAACCCGCAGGTCCAGCCTCCGCTCGGCGGCGATGGTGCCGAGCTTCGGCGGGGCTCGCCGAAGGGCCGAAGGCGCGAAGGCGGCCGCTCTGTGCGGGCACACGCGTCGGCCCCTGCGACGCGGAGACGTGCATGACGACCTGCACCGTGTGCGAACTGCACGCCGAATCGACCTTCAAGATCGAGGGGATGGACTGCCGCGAGGAAGTCGTGTTGCTCGAGCGCCGCTTCAAGAATCTCGCGGGCCTCGAAGACTTCTCCGCCGATCTCCTGGGCCAGCGGCTCCACGTCAAATACGATGCGGCGAAGTTGTCGGCAGGGGCGATTGCGGGGGCGGTCGCCGACACCGGCATGCGCGCCTGGCTCGAGCACGAAGAGCCCGTGACCGGCAGCGAGCCCGAGGCGCGCCGGCGCCAAATGGCGGTGGTCGCCTCCGGAGTGGCGTTGGCCGCGGGCCTCGCTGCCGATGCGTTGGGCGCCGCGGGCTGGCCGCTTGCGCTGTACGGCCTGTCGTTTGCCGTGGCCGTGCCCGCGACCCTGCGGAAGGCATGGAGCGCCGCCCGGATCGGCTCGCTGGACATCAACGTTTTGATGGTGGTCGCGGCAACCGGCGCGATTGCCCTCGGCGAGGTGTCGGAGGCGGCCGCCGTTGTTTTTCTCTTCGCCGTCGCCCAGACGCTCGAAGCCCGCACCCTGGATCGCGCACGCAGCGCCATACGCGCGCTGATGGATCTGACGCCCGCCGAAGCGCTCGTGCGCGACGCGACTGGCGAGCGGCGAATCGACGTCGAGCGGATTACACCGGGGGCGGTCATCGTCGTCCGGCCCGGTGAAAAGATCCCGCTCGACGGGCGCGTGATCGCCGGACAGAGCTTTGTCAATCAGGCGCCGGTCACTGGCGAATCGCTGCCGGTGGACAAGACGATCGGCGACGAGGTGTTCGCCGGGACCATCAACGGCCGCGGCGCGCTCGACGTGACGGTGACGAAGCTGCGGCGCGACACCACGCTTGCGCGCATCATTCACCTCGTCGAACGCGCGCAGGCGCAGCGCGCGCCGTCGCAGTCGCTCGTGGAGCGTTTCGCGCGCATCTACACACCGGCCGTGCTCGTCCTCGCGGCCGCCGTCGCCGTGGTGCCGCCGCTGGCGTTCCAGGCGAGCTGGACCGGCTGGATTTATCGCGGGCTCGTGCTCCTCGTGGTCTCGTGCCCCTGCGCGCTGGTCATCTCGACGCCCGTGTCGGTCGTGGCCGCGCTGGCCGGGGCGGCCCGAAAGGGCGTGCTGATCAAGGGCGGCGTGCATCTCGAGCGGTTGAGCGCGGTGTCGTGTGTGGCGTTCGATAAAACCGGCACGTTGACGCACGGCCGTCCGGAAGTCGTCGAGATCGTGCCGCTGAACGGCACCCCCATCGCATCGATCGTCGGGCTCGCGGCATCGGTGGAACGACGGTCGGCGCACCCAATTGCCCACGCGATTCTGGAGCACGCGGCGGCCCTTCGCATTGCGCCGTCTCCGGCGCTGAACGTCGGCGCGTTCCCGGGCCGAGGGACCGAAGGTCTCGTCGGCGGCGCGCGGGTGCTGCTGGGCAACCATCGCCTGTTCGAAGAGCGGGGCATGTGCTCGCCGGAGCTGCATGCGCGGGTCGACGCCTTGAGCACCTCGAGCCGGACGGCGGTACTCGTTGCCTTCGACGATCGGCCGCTGGGCATCATCATCGTCGCCGACCGCCGGCGCGAAGTGGGGAAGGACGCGATTGAGCTGCTGCGGCGGCAGGGGGTGCACTCAGTGGTGATGCTGACAGGCGACAGCCACGGCACAGCGCGCGCCATCGCCGCCGAGCTCGGCATCGACGAGTGCCACGCGGAACTGCTGCCCGAAGACAAAGTGGCCGCGGTCGAGGATCTGCGGCGGAGGCACGGCTCCGTCGCCATGGTGGGCGACGGCGTCAACGACGCGCCGGCGCTCGCGTCCGCCGACGTGGGCATCGCGATGGGCGTCGCCGGCAGCGCCGCGGCGCTCGAGACCGCAGATGTCGCGCTGATGGCCGACGAGCTCTTGAAGCTGCCCTACGCATTCCGCTTGAGCCGCGCGACGGTGCGGAACATCAAGGCGAACCTCGCGATTTCGATCGTGATGAAAGCCGCGTTCGTAGTTGCCGCCGTCGCAGGCGTCGCGACATTGTGGATGGCCGTCGTCGCCGACACGGGCGCGTCGGTGATCGTGATCGCGAACGCGTTGAGGCTGCTGCGCGCGGATTGAGCTCACCACCACGGAGGACACCGAGGACACAGAGGTTAAATCCTGTACGATCAAGACAACTGAGATTGAATTACGTTTTCCCCTCCGTGTCCACCGTGTCCTCCGTGGTGGCGAGCTGTTTCGGCTTCGACAACCACACCTTCGCCACCCTCAACCCGTCCACGGCCTCAACGCGCAGTCTGCGGCCTTCCACGTCGATCGTGTCGCCCACGCGCACGCGACGACCCAGGCGGCCGAGCACATAGCCGCCGATCGTCGTATACGTGTCTTCGTCGATGTGCAGGCCGAACTGGCCGTTGATGTCGGTCACCAGCGCGAGGCCGTCGATGTCGCACGAGCCATCGCTGCGAGTGGTCAGACGTTGTGACGCGGTGCCGAACTCGCTCGGGATCTCGCCGACGATGCGTTCCATCAGCGATTCGAATGTGACCAGGCCTGCGGTGCCGCCGTACTCGTCGATGACGATCGCCTCGCGCACTCGCCGCCGCCGCATCTCGCCCAGCAGATCGTCGGCGCCGAGCGTTTCCGGCACCGTGAGTACTTCGCGTGCGAGCGATCCAGCGGTGACATCGTGATCGGAGGACGCCAGCGCCCGCAGTACATCGGTCACATGCAGCGTGCCGCTGACATCGTCGAGGTCCTCGCGATAGACCGGCAGCCGTGTATGGTGACCGCGCGCGATCTGCGTCAGCAGCTCGTTCAGCGGCGTGTCGGCGGCCACCGCGACGAGCTCCGTTCGCGGAATCATCACCTGGCCGGCGGTCAGATCGGCGAAGCCGAAGACGCGATGGAGCATCTGTTCTTCCTGCTCCTCCAGGACGCCTGCCTCCTGGCTGGCTGTCACCAGCATCTTCAACTCCGCTTCCGAATGCACCATCGCGTGACCACCCTTGCTGTGCAGCCCGAGCAGATTGACGACGGCGCGGCCGGTGGTGTTTAGCAGGCGGATGAAGGGCCAGAAGACCTTCATGAACAACTCGGTCGGATTGACCACCAGGAGCGCGGTGGCCTCCGCTTTCTCGAGCGCGATCGTCTTCGGCGCGAGCTCGCCGATCACGATATGCAGCGCGGTGACCATGGCGAACGCCACGGCGACCGCGACCGTGTGCACGGTTGCCTCGGCGATTCCCGTCGGCAGCGACGCGAAGAGCGGCTGGATCATGCCGGCCAGCGCCGGTTCACCGATCCAGCCGAGACCGATGCTCGCCATGGTGATGCCAAGCTGGGTGGCCGCGATGTAGCTGTCCGGATCGGTGACCGCGCGGCGCACCGCGCGGGCGCCACGATGACCTTCGGCGATCAGCTGGTCGATCCGCGTCTTCCGCACCGTGACGATCGAGAATTCCGCGGCGACGAAAAAGCCATTGGCGAGCACGAGCGCCAGCAGCCCCGCGAGCCGCCACAGCGTGGCCCCTATCGACGCTTCCATCAGGACCTCCGGAAGACGACTGTAGCAGACGGCGGCCAGTGGCCAGCGGGCAGTGGTCAGTGGTCAGTGGCCAGTGGCAAGTGGCCAGTGGTCAGTAGTCGTCGCCCCCGCGGCTGGCCACCGCCAACCGATCACTGACCACTACGCTTTTCGGTTGGAGGACGCGGCGATCGTTCCACGCGACGCGTCCCTCGGCGTCGATCTCGCGTTTGGATCCCGGCATGCGGAAGCGGACCTTCATCTTCGCGCCGTGCTCGAGCGGGCTCGTCGTACGGATGGCAATGCCCCCATGACTCAGGTTGAGCGTCAGCGCCGCGGCGATGGTGTTCCCGAACCGGTACTGAATCGGGATGCCGAGGACCACGCGGGGACTGCTGCGGCGATTGAAATTATCCGGGAAGAGATGCGGCGCGAGCGACGGCAGAATGTGCTGGGCGGCGCTGTACTCGTTGACGTAGCCCGCGACGCCGAGCCCCGCCAGTTCGCGCACCTCTTCGGCGCTCGCGATCGTGCCGCTGAATATCAGCAGCGGAACCCGGCCTTCATCGAGCTTCCGCAGCGAGCGCACCAGGTTGACGCCCGGGGCCTGCGGCAGTCGCAAATCGAGAATGATCAGATCCAGCCCGTCGGGATCGCTGCGGACGCACGCGAGGAGCTCCGCTGCGGCCTGGACGGTGATGGCCCTGTGGCCGGCGTTTTCCACGGCCGTCCGGAACCGGTCGCGCACGAACGCCGTGTCGTCCGCGATGACGACCGTCTTTGTCGAGACCGAAGTTCCGCCCATCTCACCCCTTATCGGATTTCTCCGCGGTGATCGTTAGGCTGCGTTGCAGACTTGCGCAGGTTGTCGCTATACTCGCGATGGTCCCGTACAGACGGGATTCTAACAGCGCATCGCGAAATTAGGTCCCCGGATTCCGGTTTCGCGAACGCTCGTTCAGCGATCGGAGAACGTATGGCCACCTGCCCCGAATGCGATGCCGAAATCGAAGTCGACGAGTTCGATGTCGACAAGGGCGACAAGCTGAGTTGCCCTGAATGCGGCTCCAATCTCGAGGTCATCGGCCTGACTCCCATCGAGCTCGACATTGCGGCCGACGACGACGACGACGATGACGACGACGACGACCTCGAAGACGACGAGGCCGAAGAGGACGAGGAGGAGGACGAGGAGGAGGACGAGCCCTGGGAGGAATGATCGACAAGGAAGACGCGCTTCGCGACACGCTGACCGCGCTTGGCTCCGTCATCGTCGCCTACAGCGGCGGCGTCGACAGCGCCTATCTCGCGTACATCGCCTCGCGCACGCTCGGCGATCGGGCGGTGGCCGTCACGGCCGACAGCCCCAGCTACCCTGAACGGCACCGCGAGCTTGCCATCCGCATCGCCCGCGAGTTCGGCCTGCAGCACGAGATCATCCACACGCACGAGCTCGATGTCGCGGAGTACCGCGCCAATCCGTCGAACCGCTGCTACTACTGCAAGCGCGAGCTGTACACGCATCTGTCCCGCATGGCCGCCGATCGCGAGGCGGTGGTCGTCGACGGCAACAACGCGGACGATCGCGGCGACTACCGCCCGGGCCGGCAGGCCGCGCGCGAGTTCGGCGTCAGGAGCCCGCTTGACGACGTCGACCTCCGCAAAGCCGAGATCCGCGAGCTCTCGCATCGCGCCGGTCTGCCCACCTGGGACGAGCCTGCGTCGGCGTGCCTGTCGTCGCGCATTCCGTACCTGAGCGAAGTGACCGACGGCAAGCTGCGCACCATCGAACGCGCGGAGCAGACGCTGCGGGGGCTCGGCTTCCGGGTCTTTCGCGTCCGGCATCACGACGACGTGGCGCGAATCGAAATTGCGCGCGACGAGATGGCCCGCGCGCTGGAACCGGACGTGGCAGCCGCGATCGTCCAGGAGCTCAAGGCGATCGGCTACAGGTACGTCAGCCTCGATCTGCAGGGCTACCGCACGGGAAGTCTGAACGAAGGGCTGTTGCTGCGGCCGGCTTGACCTGCGACGTGGAACGCGGAGCACGCGGAGCACGCAGAATCGAATTGTTCTCTGCGGACTCCGCGAGCTCTGCGATCCCCGTTGTGATTGTGCTGGTCTTTCTTGTTTTTCATCTTCGGTACCTTCCGAAATCCCTCGAAGATCTCGATTCGATTAACTTTGCGCTCGGCGTCCGGCATTTCGACGTCGCGCAGCATCAGCCGCACCCGCCCGGGTATCCGCTGTTCATCCTCATCGCCAAAGCGGCCCACGCGATCATTCCTTCCGAAACGTCGGCGCTGAGCGTTGTCAGCATCGTCGCCGGGATCCTGGGCATCTTCGCTATCGCGGCGCTGTGTCGACGCCTGTCGGACGATGAAGCGTTCGAGTGGCCGCTGGCGGCGACGCTCGTCGCGATCACCTCACCGCTCTACTGGCTGACCGCCTCGCGGCCGCTCAGTGACCTAACGGGATTGACCGCCGCGATCGCGGTGCAGGTGCTCACGCTTGGTGCGCGCACGCCCGCGATGATGTACGCCGCGGGCTTCAGCGCAGGCCTTGCGACCGGCCTTCGCTCCCAGGTCGCCTGGCTGACGGTGCCGCTGCTGATCGTCGCGGCTGCGCTGCGATCTACGAAAAACATTCACCAGGACTCTTCCACCGTGTCCACTGTGTCTTCCGTGGTGGAGATTTTCAACACGCTCCTTACTTTTGTCGCGGGCGTGCTCGTGTGGGCCGTGCCATTGGTTCTCGTGAGCGGCGGGGCGTCTGCGTACTGGAAGGCTCTCTCGTTCCAGGGGACTGCCGACCTCGACAACATTCAGATGCTCTGGACCCGGCACGGGGCGCGTGATGTGGCAGACGCGCTGTATTTCGCGTTCGTGGCGCCATGGGCGACCTGGTACCCGGCGTCGGTCGTCCTGCTGCTCGCGGCGCTGGGATTCGGCCGGCTGGCCGTCCGTCGGCGGCAGGCGCTCCTGGTTGTGAGCGCCGCGTTCGGCCCGTACCTGGTGTTCGACCTCCTCTTCCAGGAAACCTTCACCAGCCGCTACGCCCTGCCGCTCGTTGTTCCTCTCGCCTACCTTGCGACTGAGGGTGCGCGCATCCTGCCATGGCGATTGGGCCTCCTCGTCGTCGCTCCGGTTGTGATGTTCGACGCGCATGTTGGCGGCACGTCGCTCGCCGCGTACGCCAGCCAGAAGGCTCCGGCGTTCCGTCTGCTGGACGACATGGTCGCGACAGATCGTCGAGAGGCGCCTGTCCTTGCCATGGATCGCCGGCAGTCGTTCGACTTCCGGCGGCCGCTTGTGTGGGCGGGGAAGGCGCTGCCGGTGTTTGCGAGCACGCTGGCCGCGCCTCCGCAGCACGAGTGGCTCGAGGCCGTGAAGTATTGGAACAGCGGTGGTCGCGCACCGGTCTGGTTCGTCGTCGATCCACGGCGAACCGCCATCGATCTGGTGCAGCACGGGGAGCCAGCAACCTACGATTGGCCGTTGAAGGACCCCGTACTTCTCGGCGGCGTGCGGCCGAATGACATGGATTGGTACCGTGTGGACCGGCCCGAATGGTATGTCGCGGAAGGGTGGGCGCTCACCCCGGAGTCTGCCGGCGTCGCGGAGGCGGACCATCGCGGGCTGTCCTTCGCACCGATCGACGCGTGGATGTCGCGCGACGTAATGGGGGGGCAGCTTGTAATCGGCGGACGCAACCTCGAGCCGACGCTCCGGCCACGCGTGACGCTGATGCTGAGCGGCAAGGCGCACCAGGAATGGGAGCTTCCGCCGGGCCCGTTTCTGAAGGTCGTGCCGGTTCCGCTGATCGAGTCCAACCGCGAGATGAACTACCTCACGCTCACTATCGGCGCCTCACCGGCGGCGCGCGTTGCGATCGAGCAGTTCGATGCCTCGTCGCGGCGGCCTATCTTCGGGTACGGCGAGGGGTGGCACGAGCAGGAATTCAATCCGCGCACGGGCGTGCGCTGGCGCTGGCTGAGCGAACGCGGCGAGCTGCGTTTTGCGGCGCCCACGCCTCGGCTGATGCTGCATCTCGAAGGCGAATCGCCGCGACAGTATTTTTCGCGCGGCTCGCGGCTCTTGGTTCGATCCGGCGACCGCGTGGTATTCGACGACGTGCTGACGGCAGACTTTTCGCTGAATGTCCCGGTTCCGAACGGTACCGAGGTCGTCACGCTGGAGACGGACCAGGTGTTTCAGCCGGCCGACCGCAGTCGCCGTAGTGCGGACCGACGGCATCTTGGTCTGCGGGTATTCAAATGCGAGCTACGTCCAGTTTCGTAAAAGGAGGCTGTGCGCCTGTTTCGGTCGATGCCTGTTCGGTCGGTTACGGCTTGCGCGCCAGACAGAGGAGCGAGCTGCCTGCGGGTGCGTCGAACCATCGGAGCCACAGGCTTTCGAGCAGCAGCACACCGGTCAGCAGCGCGTTCACCGGCGCAGGCGGTACGGAGATCTCGTGATGGGCCTCGGATTCGATCTTGAGCCCCCGTTTACGCTGCAACGCCCGCGCGACGAGCAGCGCTGGAAGCAGCGTGAAATTCGTGTACGTCAATCGTTTGACGATGAATCCCGCGCTGCCCAGCCGCTGCTGGAGCTGCGCGCGGCTGTATCGTCGCACCTCGCGGCTCAGCACCGAATGGTCGCCGCGGAGCAGGTCCATCGCCGCCACGTTGATGATCGCGAATCCTCCGGGCCTCAACAGCCGATACATCTCTCCGAGGGCGGCGCGCTCGTCGCGATCGTCGAGCGAATACAGCACATCGAACGATGTGACGACGTCGAAAGAGCCGCCTGGAAAAGGCGCCGCCGTTACGGTGGCCCGTGCGAGGCGCGATCGTCCCGCCTCGCGGCCGATGCGCAGTCCGGTTTGCGACACATCGAAGCCGAAGGCGCGTCCAAACCGGTCGAGCAGGGCAATGTTGGCACCGGTTCCGCACCCGCAGTCGAGCAGGCACGGATTGGAGAGGTCGGCTGTCGCGCATCGCAGAAGCGGGGTGACGAAGGCGCGGAACCCGCGGAACCAGAAGTGACGCGCTTCCGCTCTCGCGGTCGCGCGCAGCAGATGTTCCACGAGCGCATTCTAGCGTTTCCGGTTAAGCTCATGAATTGACACTGTGAAATCAAGTTTGTAAGCTCACAACCCGTGAGGAGTACACGATGACGCGCGTCCGTCGATTGCTAGCAACCATTGCTCTCGGATCAGCTATTGCGATTGCTGCGGCCGGTTGCCACAAGAAGGCTCCCGCTCCGGCCCCTGCGCCGCCGCCGCCACCTCCGGCCACGGCACCCGCGCCGCCGCCTGCGCCGCCTCCTCCCCCGCCGCCAGCGGCGGCTCCAGCGCCGCGGCCGCTAAGCGAGGAGGAGATCTTTGCCCGCAAGTCGGTCGATCAACTCAACGCCGAGCGCCCGCTCGACGATGTCTTCTTCGATCTCGACCGGTCCGACATCCGGGACGATGCGAAGCCGCCGCTGCAGAAGGATGCCGACTGGCTGAAGAAGTGGACGAGCACGCAAATCACCGTGGAAGGCCATTGCGATTCGCGCGGGAGCGGTGAATACAACCTGGCGCTGGGATCCCGGCGGGCAACAGCCGTGAAGGACTATCTCGTAAGCCTCGGCGTGCCGGTCAACCGCGTCACGATCGTGAGCAAAGGCAAGGAACAGCCATTCTGCAGAGACGAAAACGAGCCGTGCTGGCAGCAGAACCGGCGCGGACATTTTGTGATAACGGCGAAGTGACATCAGGGCAGGAAGGGCAGGAGGGCGTCCTGCCTATCCTGCCTGTCCGGCCCTCGCAACCAGAATCCTCCGCAGCTCGTCCTCTCTCACTCGGTACTTCGCCGCTTTCATCCCATTCACCAGCAGCACCGGAATCTCGACGCCGTAACGGGCCTCGAGCTCGGGGTCGGTTGAAATATCGATCTCATCGATGGCGGTCGGTATGGAGAGCGATGCTGCAACGCGCGAGACGAGGGCCTTCATCTCGTCGCAGAGGTGGCAGCCGGGACGGGAGTAGAGAGTCAGTCGAATCATGGTCGATGGTTAATCTGGAGCGGTTTGCCCATGTCCATGGCGAGCGTGGAATTCACCACAAAGGACACCAAGGACACGAAGGTAAGACTTCCTCGGATTTCCTTTGTGTCCATTGTGCCCATTGTGGTGATTCAGCTCGTCGAACCACCGACGAGCGGGGTTATGAAACTTCGGCTGCGATGCGCTCCGCCGCAGCGCGCGGATCCGTGGCCGCGATGATCGGCCTGCCGACGACGAGATAGCTCGCGCCCGCGGCAAGCGCCTCGGGCGCGGTCATCGTTCGGCTCTGATCGCCTTTGCCATCGGAGGCAGCGCGGATCCCGGGCGTGACGATCGCGAACGAGCGACCCGTCTGGCGCCGAATGATCGCAATTTCGTGCGGCGATGCGACGACGCCGTCGAGGCCGGACGCTTCGGCCAGCGCCGCGAGGCGCACGACCTGTGTGCCCATCTCACCGGTCAACCCAATCTCGCCGAGCATCTGCTGACTCAAACTGGTCAGCATCGTCACGGCAATCACCAGCGGCGCCGGCCGTGAGCTGCGTGCCGCCTCTTCGTGTGCCGCATCGCGCGCGGCACGCATCATGATGCTTCCGCCCGATGCGTGCACGTTGAGCATCCAGACACCGAGACGCGTCGCCGCCCCAACCGCGCCGGCAACTGTGTTCGGGATGTCGTGAAACTTCAAATCGAGAAAGATGCGATCGCCGCGCGACGCGAGCTCCTCGACAATGCCGGGCCCCGCGCTCGTAAACAGGTGACTGCCAATTTTGAATGCGCCAACGGCGCCGCGGAGCCGGTCGGCAAGCGCGCGCGCCTGGTCGGCCCTGTCCACGTCGAGCGCGACTAGGAGCTGATCCATTCCTTGTCCCGGGCGCGTATGTCGATCGTGCCCACCAGATCGCGCACGCGCGCGATGGCGTGACGCTGCATGTAGGCGGCGACGCCCTCGAGCAGCTTCGGCCAGATGAGCGGGTCGACGAAATTGGCGGTGCCAACCTGCACGGCGTCTGCCCCCGCGATCATGAATTCGAGCACGTCGCGCGCGTCGGCGATGCCGCCCATGCCGATGATCGGAATCTGCACGGCCTGCCGGCACTCGTACACCATGCGGACCGCAATCGGCCGAATGGCGGGGCCGCTCAGGCCGCCGACGATGTTCGAGATTTTCGGCCGCCGCGTCTCCACGTCAATCACCATCGCAAGAAACGTGTTTACCAGCGACACGGCGTCGGCACCGGCCTCTTCCGCGGCCCGAGCGAACGAGGCGACGTCCGTGACATTCGGGGTCAGCTTCGGGATGACGGGCAGCCGCGTCACCTTGCGCACCGCGGACACGACGTCGAAGGTGCCGTTCAGACTGCATCCGAACTGAATGCCGCCTTCTTTGATGTTCGGGCACGAGATGTTGAGCTCGATCGCGGCCACGCCTTCGGCGTCCGACAGGATCCGCGACACTTCCACGTACTCGTCGAGCGTCGTCCCGCAGACGTTCACTACGACGGTCGCGCGGCGGGCGCGCAATTCCGGAAGTTTTTCGTCGACGAAGCGGTGGACGCCGATGCCCTGCAGTCCGATCGCGTTCAGCATGCCGGCGGGGGTTTCGACGATTCGAGGGGCCGGGTGTCCCTCGCGCTCGTTGAGGAAGAGCCCCTTCACCGCGACCGCGCCGAGCGACGACAGGTCGACGAGGTCTGCGTACTCGACGCCGTACCCAAAGCAGCCGCTCGCGGCGATGAGCGGGTTCTTCAGGGTCAGCGGACCGATCTGGACGGACAGGTCCATGTCTTAAAATCTCCACCACAGAGGACACGGAGGACACGGAGGTTGAATCCTGTGGTGGAAGGGTATCAGTCCCATCGTATTTGATCCGCAGCCAGCACGGGACCCGCGAGACACGATCGCACGTGATGAAACGCACCGTGTTCGTCGCGCATCGGCACCACGCAGCTATAGCAGCCGCCGAGACCACAACCCATGATGCGTTCGACCGACACCTGGCATGGCCGGCTGTGCTTCGTTGCGGTACGCGCCGTGGCTGCGAGCATGCCTTCCGGTCCGCAGGCATACACCATGACGGACGCGGATGCGCTGCGCGACGCGAGCGCACGATCGAGCGGAGCCACGACGCGCCCGTGCTCACCGAGCGAGCCGTCCTCGGTCGTCAGCACCAGCTCGACGCCGAGCGCGCGGAAGAAATCGAGATAGAACAGCTCCGCAGCGCGCCGGGCGCCATAGAAAAGCGTTGTCGGCACATGGCGCGCACGCAACGCTTCTGCGAGCGTGGCAAACGGCGCGAGCCCGACTCCGCCCGCGACCATCCACCCTTCGGTCGGTGGGTCGACAATCGTGAATGGACGGCCGAGCGGGCCGAGGGTTTGCACGATCTGGCCGGGACGGGCGTCGTAGATGAGCGCCGTCGACGGTCCGATCCGTTTGCTGAGAATGGTGATGGCGGCGGCCGCGCCCTGGCTGTCGCGGATGACTTCGAACACTGAAAACGGCCGGCGAAGCAGCGGATCGAATCCGGCGCCCGCCTTGACCATGACGAACTGACCGGGCGCCGCGGCGGCTGCGATTGCGGGCGCGGCGAGCGTCAGCACGTTGTAGTCGCTCGACAGCGCACGATTGCCGACCACTTCCGCGGCAAGATCGACCGGCATCGCGGCCAGTATACTTGGTCCCTGGTGCCTGGTCCTTCGTGCTTGGTCCGTCCGTAGTCCTGCGTCGCTGCGACGACGAACGCCGAAGGCCGATCTCGGACGAAGGACCAAGGACAAAGGACGGACCAAGGACTTAGGACGGACGACGGACGAAGAACCAAGGACCAAGGACCAACGGTGCGCTACCTCCGGATGCTGTGCAACTCGATCGCGGCTGCGGGTCTGGCAACCGCGTACGTGCTCGCGCTCGTGCTGCACTTGAATCCGGGACTGCCACTGCAATTGGATGGCCTGCTGCACCTGGTGACGACCGTGGGGCTGTTCTACACGGTCCATCTCACCGTCATTTTCTACATCCTGCTCGTCGTGCGGCAGCTTTTCGCGCGTGAGCTCTTCTCGCCGGCCTGGATCAGCGTCGGCGTGCTCACCTGGCTCGGCGCCGCTGCGTCGGCGGCTGGCGCAGCCTTGATGTGGAGGAACCTGGCGACATTCGGCAAGGTGCTCGATCCGGGAACGGTCACCGCATTGGGTCGGTCGGCGCTGGCGCTGACCGGGTCTTCGATGCTGTGCCTGGTTCTCGCGCGTCTGCGCCGTCGCTCCCCGGAACGGCGTGTGGCGTGGGCGTTTCTCCTGATGCTGATCACGGCCGCGTCGGTCGCGGCGCCGCTGGCCTTCCGCGGACCCGGATCGCGGCCCGTGCTCGAGGCGCGGCCGATCGACGCGCCGGTCAGCGTCGCGTTGAACGAGGGATCGTCGCGCGTCACCGTGATCGCGATCGACGCCGGATCGCTCGACTTCATCACACGCGCAACCGCCGAGGGACGCCTTCCGAACTTCGGCAGAATTCTCGATGCAGGCGCCGTGCGCCATCTCGCCACGCTGCATCCGACGTCAGCCGAAGCCGTGTGGGCGGCCGTTGCGACCGGGAAGCTGCCGCAGAAAAACGGCGTGCGCTCGGCGGGCATCTATCAGGTGTCGGGCGGCGGCGGCTCCCTGCAGTTGCTGCCGGACTACTGCTTCGCGCATGGGCTGATGCGGTTCGGGTTTCTCGTGGAGCAGCCGCACTCGTCGGCGACGTTCCGGACGCGCACGCTCTGGAGCATTCTCAGCACCGACGGCTTCTCCGTCGGCGTCGTGGCATGGCCGTTGACGCAGCCGGCGCCGGTCGTGCGCGGGTATCTCGTGAGCGACACCTACCACCGCGTCGCCCTCACCGCGTCGGGCATCGACGATGTCTCCACCGTGTACCCGCCGGAACTGCAGATCGACGCGCTCGCGGCGATGGAGAGCGACGACGACGCGTCGCATGTCGTGCCGGTGTCGTATGGAGGTCCGGGGGCGGCGGATCCGCGTCAGGACACGTCCGCGCGGACCGATCGCGTGTACGATCGCATCGCTCGGGCCATGGCGCGCGCACGGCCGACGCAGGTGACGCTCACGCGCTACCAGAGCCTCGACGCGGCCGGCCATTACTATCTTCGATATGCGATGCCGTCTGAATTCGGCGACGTGACCGACGAAGAACGGCGGCGGCTCGGATCGGTTCTCGAGCGGCAATACGGCGTCATCGACCAGGCGGTCGGCCGCGCGATGGCGACGCTGGGGTCCGACGATCTGTTGCTCGTGGTGTCGGGCTACGGGATGGAACCGCTCGGGGTCGGCAAGCGCATCATCGAACGCGTGATTGGCGACCCGGACATCAGCGGCACGCACGAAGCCGCGCCCGACGGCTTCCTGCTCGCGTACGGCGGGTCGGTGGCGCGCGGACGGCAGCCGCAGCGGGCGTCAGTTGTGGACGTCGTGCCCACGATTCTGTATTTCCTGGGCCTGCCGATCGGCCGCGACATGGACGGGTACGCGCGGACCGACCTGTTTCAATCGGCATTTACACAGGAGCGCCCCATCACGTCCATTCCGACGTACGACCGCTGAGACGTGACATCCGAATTCGCCTCGTGCGCGTATCATGCTGCCGTGAAGACCACTATCTTCCTGTTCGTGGGCGGCCTCCTGCTCGCGGGTTGCGCGAAAGAGGCGCCGCCACCGCCTGCGGCCGTCTCTTCCTACTTGGATTATTCGGGCCGCGACGATGCGCTGACCGGCGGCGTGAAGCTGATTCCGATCGTCACGCCCAAGGGCACGTTCAAGGTGTGGACGAAGCGCGTCGGGAACAGTCCGACCATGAAGGTGCTGCTGCTGCACGGCGGGCCGGGCGCGACGCACGAGTACATGGAAGCGTTCGACAGCTACTTTCCAGCCGCGAGCATCGAGTACTACTACGATCGGGTGAGGAAGGCCGCGGCGGCGTCAGGCCCGTACCGCGAGGAGCCGAAGCAGACGTCCATTCATCTCGTGCGCAAGTCGGCGTTCGCCGGCATCGCCACGCGCAAGGACGCGTTGATCCTCACGCTCAAGTCGGCCGCCGACATCCGCAGTCCACGCATCATCAAACGGGAGCAGGCCTCCGCCAACCGCTGGCATCTCGAGATCCGGCTCGACGATCCGAAACAGGTGGACGCAGAGCTGCGCGCATGGCTGAAGAACGCCATCGCGCTCTCGGACTGATGGTCCGCCGATTTGGCCTGCACCCGACGGTGCTGTTGCTCGCGAGCACACATTTTCTGGTCGACGCATACGGCAACATCTACGCGCCGCTGCTGCCGCTGCTGATCCCGCGGCTCGGCCTGTCGCTCGCCGCCGCGGGCGTCCTGCAGATGTGCTTCCAGATGGCCAATTCGGTGGCGCAACTGGGCTTCGGACATCTCGCGGATCGGTGGCGGCCGCAAATCCTGGTGATCGCTGGCCCGCTATGCGCCGTCGTCCTGCTCAGCCTGATTGGCTTGTCGACGAATGTCTGGATGCTGGCGGCCGTTCTCATCGTCGGCGGACTGGGCGGCGCGGCGTTCCATCCACCAGCCGCCGCGATGGTGCACCGGACCTCCGGCGATGGGCGCAAAGCGTTCGGGATGGCGTTTCACATCACAGCAGGATCGCTCGGCTTCTCGGTCGGACCGTTGGTGTTCGCTCCCTTCGTGGGACGGTTCGGGGTGACGTGGACGCCAGTGCTGATGATCCCGGGGATCGCGGTGCTCGCCTTTCTCCTTCGCAACGTCCCGCGTACCGGCTGGCTGCCTGAGCGGCACGAGCACGGAGCGCCGGCCGCGCTGCGGCCCTACGCGAAGGTGCTCACCTTGCTCTATCTGATCGTCGTCCTGCGCACCCTTGCCTCGCTGAGCTTCGCCACGTTCATGCCGGTCATGCTGACGCGTCGCGGATCGTCTGTGGGCGCCGCCGGCGCCATCGCCGCGATCTATCTGTTCTCCACCGGCCTGGGCGGCTTCCTGGGCGGTGCGTTGGCCGATGTCTGGGGCGCGCGACGGATGATCATCGGATCGCTCGTCGCCGCCGTTCCGTTTCTTGCCGTCGCGCCGATGTTCACCGGCTGGACGTTCGTGATCATCGTGTCGATCGGCGGATTCCTGCTGCAGTCGACACTCCCCGTCAACGTCACGTTCGGGCAGACGCTGGCTCCAGTCAGCGCCGCGACCGTGTCGTCATTGATGATGGGATTCGCATGGGGAACCGGAGGGATCAGCGTGCCGTTTGTCGGGATGCTCGCGGACCGTATCGGAATCGAGCACGCGCTCTCGGCCATGGCGTTCATGCCGCTGGCGGCCGCGCTGCTCGCCCTCCCGCTGCCGGCCGGCGCGCGCGCGGCCAGGCCATCTCCCGCATCCGTGTAGGGACGTTCGATCTTTATTGCGGGTATCGGCGAAAGGCACGCTGTCGCGGCATCCCCCAGCGATAGACGAGAAGTGCGAGTCGAAGGCGAAGGTTTCGTCGATGCCGAGCCGCTGCATCACGGCGAAGGTCGTGCAATCGACGAAACTGAAGGTCTGGTCGGACACTGCCTGGACGATGTGCCACGCCGCCTCGAGATCGACGGCGTCGAGTGTCACGATGGGCGTGCGCGTGTCACGACGGCATACGAGGCGCCCGTATCAACGATCATGTTCGAGGCAGTGAAGAAGCGCATCGATTGGAAGGCTAAGCACTAGTTCGGCTTCGCGAGAGTGCTATAATCCACCTCCGTTACTCTTTAACGCGTCCCAGCGAGGACGCAAAGAGGTGCTCGTTGCCGTCCTGCGCGCGTCCGCCCACTCATCAAGCCACCGATTCTCCAACTCGCCAAATCCGTGTCGTGGAGGTGCGTCCATGCCTGTTGTGATGGACGCGGACCGCATGGGGCGCTCGCTCGCCCGCATTGCGCACGAGATCCTGGAGCGCAATCGCGGCGTCGAAGAGCTCGCGCTCATCGGCATCCGCACCCGTGGCGTGCCGCTCGCGAAGCGTCTGGCGCACACGATCCGCGAGATCAACAAGCACGACGTGCCGACAGGCGCGCTCGACATCACGTTGTATCGCGACGACCTGATGCGCCACGCCGTCGGCGCGCAGCCGGTGATCCGCAAGACCGAGATCCCGTTCTCGATCGACGACAAGCGCATCCTGCTCGTCGACGACGTCCTGTACACAGGACGGACGATCCGCGCCGCCCTCGACGCGCTGATCGAGTTCGGCCGGCCGAAGTCGATCCAGCTCGTCGTGCTCGTGGACCGCGGCCACCGCGAGCTCCCGATCAAGGCCGACTACGTCGGGAAGAACCTGCCGACGTCGCCGTCGCAGAGCGTGCAGGTGCACCTGACGGAAATCGACGGCCGCGACGAAGTGGAGATCCAGGAGGCATGAAAAAGGATCTCCTGGGCATCGGCGACCTCACCCGCGACGAGATCCACCTCGTGCTCGATACGGCCGAGGCGATGCGCGAGATTGGCCAGCGGCCGATCAAGAAAGTGCCGACGCTCCGCGGCAAGACGATCGTCAACCTGTTCTACGAGCCGAGCACCCGGACACGGACGTCGTTCGAGATCGCCGAAAAGCGCCTGAGCGCCGACACCCTCAACATCGCCGTCGCGACGTCGAGCGTACTGAAAGGGGAGACGCTCGCCGACACCGCGATGAACATCGAGGCGATGGCGCCCGACATGATCGTCCTGCGCCACGCCTCGTCGGGCGCCGGCCATCTGCTGTCGCGGATCTGCAAATCCCGCATCATCAACGCCGGCGACGGTATGCACGAGCATCCGACGCAGGCGCTGCTCGACGCGTTCACGATCCGCGAGCACAAACAGCGCATCGAGGGCCTGAAAGTGACGATCGTCGGCGATCTGCTCCACAGCCGCGTGCTGCGTTCGAATGTGCTGCTGCTCACGATGCTCGGCGCGGACGTGTGGGTATGCGGCCCGCCGACGTTGATGCCGCCAGGGATCGAGCGCTTCGGCGTTCGCGCCTCGTCGTCGGTCGACGAGGCGGTGGCGGACGCCGATGTGATCATGATGCTCCGCATTCAGCAGGAGCGCATGCAGGGCGCGTTCTTCCCGTCGGTGCGCGAGTACTTCCAGACGTTCGGAATGACCGCCGCGCGCGTGGCTCGAGCGAAGCCGGACGTGATCATCATGCATCCCGGTCCGATGAACCGGGGCGTCGAGATTGCGTCGGACGTCGCCGACGGGCCGTATTCGGTGATTCTCGAGCAGGTGGCCAACGGCGTCGCCGTGCGGATGGCCGTGTTGTATCTGCTCGCTGGTGGGGTGGAGGCGGATTAGTGTCTCTGACGACGAAGCTCTCCACCACGGCGGACATCGAGGATAGGAGGCGAACTGTATGAACAGGTTAGCGACGACATGCAGAAAACATTACTGAAAGGCGGCCGTGTCATCGATCCGGCGAACGGCCGCGACGGCGCGTTCGACGTACTGATCGAGGGCGATCGCATTGTCCGGATTGGACGCGATCTCGCCGCTGACGCCGGTACGGCAGTCGTCGAGCTCCCCAGCGGGTTCGTCGTCTGTCCGGGCTTGATCGACATGCACGTGCACCTGCGTGAGCCGGGTCAGGAGCACAAGGAAACCGTGGCCACGGGCACCGCCGCAGCGGTGGCCGGCGGCTTCACGGCGGTGGCGTGCATGCCGAATACGTCGCCGGTCAACGACAACGCGGGCGTCACCGAATACATCCTGAAGAAGGCGGTGGAAGCCAATCTGGCGCGGGTGTATCCCATCGGCGCCGTGTCGCGCGGACAGCACGGCGAGCACCTGGCGGACATCGCCGAGCTGAAGCAGGCCGGCTGCGTCGCGATCACCGACGACGGGCATCCCGTGGCCACGGCGATGCTGATGCGCCGCGCGCTCGAATACACGTGGATGTTCGACATGGCGATCATCGAGCACTGCGAAGAACAGACGCTGAAGGCCGACGGCGTCGCCCACGAGGGCTTTCATGCCTCGTCGCTCGGCTTGAAGGGGATTCCCGGCGAGGCCGAGTCGATCATGGCGCTGCGAGACATCTCGCTGGCCCAGCTGACCGGCGGCGCGGTGCACATCGCGCACATGAGCGCCCGCCAGACGCTCGACGGCGTCCGGTGGGGGAAGAGCCGAGGCGCGCGCGTCACCTGCGAAGTGACGCCGCACCATTTCGTGCTGACCGACGACTGGCTCGCCGCGCCGCTCGCCTACGACACGAACGTGAAGATGAATCCACCGTTGCGCGAGCGTGCCGACCGTGATGCGATGCTGGCCGGCCTCGCCGACGGCAGCATCGACGTCATCGCCACGGATCACGCGCCTCACCATTACGATGAGAAGCGCGTTGAATTCGATCGGGCGCCGTTTGGGATTACCGGCCTCGAAACCGCGGTGTCGCTGTGCCTCGATCGCCTCGTGCACGCCGGCGTGCTGACGCTCTCGCGGCTCGTCGAGCTGTTGTCGACCAATCCTGCCCGCATCCTCCACGTGCCCGGCGGATCGCTCTCGGAGGGCGCGCCGGCGGACATCTCGATTCTGGCGCCCGACATGAGTGTGACGGTCTCGACTGCACGGATGCGATCGAAATCCCGGAACACACCGTTCGATGGATGGCGGCTGCGGGGCGGAGTGGCGGCGACGATCGTGGGTGGGCGCTTCGTGTATGTGAACGAGGACGTCGATATTCGGTTGTAGTTTCCACCACGGAGGACACGGAGGAATGGGAGGTCAAGTCGTACAGGATTGATCCCCCGTGTCCACCGTGTCCTCTGTGGTAAAGGTTTTAGCGAACGCGTCAGCCACTCGAGGATTCATGGACAAGCGCGCGGAATTGCGCGAAAAGGCGTTGGAGGACCTGCAGCAGTCCGAGGTCCTGATGATCGACGGGCACTTCGATTATGGGAACGGGTACCACGGCCGCGTGTACCTGAACCCGCATCAGCTCTTCCGGCACCCGTCCACAATCTGGCGGTTCGCGCAGGACCTGATCGACCTCATGCCATCGGAGCTCGTACAGCGCACCGAGGTGGTGGCCGGCCCGGTCACCGGTGGCGCGCTGCTGGCGCACACGATCGCGGGGCTGTTCGACAGCCGCCGCGCGCTCACGCACCCGCCATGCAGCTTCGCGCCGTTCAATTACGACCCTGCCGGTGGCTTCGCGCTTCGCAGCTTTTATCGGAACGAGATCAAGGGCAAGCGGGTCCTGCTGGCCGACGATGTGCGGAACACGGGGGACACCTTCGCGCGGTGCGCGGCGCTGGTGCAGGAAGCAGGCGGCACTGTCGTGGCGACCGTCGAGATCTACGATCGCTGCGAGGCGAACGTGAACCTCGAGGTGATCAACATCGCGCTGGCGGAGTATCGTGCGCCGGACAACTACAAAGCCGTGGACTGTCCGCTCTGTAAGGCAGGAACGGCGATCACTCGATTCTGAACAACTCTCAAGTCTCGAGGCTCAACTCTCAGCATCGGGGTAGTTCGACCGATCGGGCTGCCCGTTCTTTCCGTCGAACCACCCGAATGCTGAGATTTGACGCCGTCCTGGTGGCCGACATCGAACAGCGGGCAGATGTGCGGGAAGCGCGTGGATTATAGATCGTCAGGCGCTTCCTATCGCTGCTCGGCTCACCACCAAGGACATGAAGGACACAAAGGCTCAACCTTTGTGGCGAATCATCTCTGCGGCGTGAGCGTGAGCTTACCAATCGCGCCCCGTTCGATCTCCGCGCGATCCATGCGCATCTTGCGATGCGTGACCGCGCGCCAATCGGCGAGGAAATCATCGTAGTGCTTCGACAGCGGATGACCTGATTCCCCAATTGCGTCGATGAACCGGCTGTCATTGGCCGGCGACAGGTCGATGATCTCTCTGTAGCCCGGCACTGAGTGCTGTTCGAACGGCGTGTCGGCCGCCACCGGTCCGACGTTGACGGTGCTCCAGTCGCCGCCGTTCGGCACCGAACGGCTCAGAAATGGCCGCAGCGCGGCCACTGCATCGAGCCCCTGGTGCGGGAACACCGCGGGATGCACCGCGTCCCATCGCCACCGCGTCATCTCGCCGCCGAGCTTGCGCGTGAGATCGATCACGCCCTCGTGCAGCGCCTTCGTCACCGCGTCGTCGCACGTCTCGCGCTTCTCACGCGTCGACACATCGTCGCACCACGCGCCATCGTTCGTCGCGAGCGTGTTGAGGACGAACCGCGTCACGTACGTGAACCGGCTCCGATAGATCTCGAGTGCGGACGCGCCGATATCGTCGCCGACGATTGTCGGCGCCAGCTGCAGGAACCATGCTTCGAAGAGTGCGGTCGCCGCGCTGTCGCCCGTGGCGTCGTGGTTCCACTTCCGCAGCGTGTCGATCGCCTGACGATCCGCGGCTCCATCGGGATGCGCGTGCGCGAGCAGCGCCGGCAGCAGCGCTTTCGCATGGAGAGACACAGTGTCGGCCTGGATTCGCGCGAAGTCGTCGGCAGTCAGCTTCGACCGACCGGCCAGCAGGTCGACGATGCGCTGCGCACGGTACGGCTCGGGCCATTCGAGTCCGAGGTTGTAGCGATACTCCGGCCCGACGGGGCGGTGATTGGCCGTGACGATGACGTGGGTGGGCGGATCGTAGATGTGAGGAAGCTCGCCGAACGGGATCCAGCCGGTCCACTCGGCATCGCCGGTCCAGCCTTCGGCCGGCCGCGAGCCATCGCCCGCGGCGCGGATTGGAATGCGTCCAGGCGCGTAATAGCCGATGTGACCCTCCACATCGGCGTAGACAAAATTCTGCGAGGGGACGACGAACGCGGCCAGCGCGGTGGTGAACTGATTCCAGTTGCGCGCCTCGTTCAGCTCGAGGAACGACTGAATGGTCGAATCGTTCGGATCGAGGGCTGTCCACCGGAAGGCGAGCGGCTCGAGGGGCGCGGGCGTCGGCCCACGCCGCGGCGGCGTCGCGTTGATCGCGTCCGAGACGAGCGGACCGTGACGCGTGACGCGGACGTCCACCCGCACCGCCTCGGCGCCTTTCACCACGATTGTTTCGGGAATCACGGTGACCGGTTCCATCGCGCCGCGGAAGGCGACGAGCGTGCCGGTTGCGTCGAGCCGTTCGCGATAGAGATCTTCGACGTCGGTCGCCACATTCGTGGCGCCCCACGCGATGAAGCGATTGCGGCCGAGCGCCACCGTCGGCGTGCCTGGCAACGTCGCGCCGATGACCTCGAAATCGCCGCCCGACAGATGCGCGAGATACCACGTCGACGGCAGCCGCGTGCCGAGATGCGGGTCGTTGGCCAGCAGCGGTTTGCCGCTGGCGGTCAGCGATCCGTCCACCACCCAGTTGTTCGACCCGAGCGACTCGTTCGTCGAGGCGCCGAGCAGGACATCGCGAACCGCTGGCTCGCCCTTCGACAAGCTCAGGGCGAGCGCGTGGGACCAGGCCCTCTCCAGCATCGAGAAACGCTCCACCGAAGAGTGTCCACCGGAGAACTGTGGCTTGGAGTTAACCCCCGTGTCCTCCGTGTCCACCGTGGTGGAGAGCTTATGCGCGGGCAGGATGCTCAGGCCGTCGACTCGATAGGCGGGCATCAATTGGCGCATCCGGTCGTCGCCGACGGCGCGCACGAGATCGTGCCGCAGCAGCTCGAATGAATAGTTCGCGCTCAGGTCCCACGCCATCATCTTGCTCCACACCAGGACATCGGCTCCCGTCCACGGTTCGGGCTCGAACCGGAACAGCGCGAACTCCGGCGGCAACGCGCTGCCATGATGCGTTGAGATGAATGCGTTCACCCCGCTCACGTAGGCATTGACCTGCTGCCGCGCCCAGCCGGGCGTCGAGTCCCATGCGGCGCGTGCCGCGCGGCCGAAACCGACGGTGCGCAGAAACCGATCCTGCGCGAGCGTCGGGGCCCCGAAAATCTCCGACAGCCGCCCATTCCCGATGCGCCGCTGGAATTCCATCTGCCACAGACGGTCCTGCGCGTGAACGTAGCCGAGCCCGAAGAGCGCGTCCGCCTTGGTCGACGCGAAGATGTGCGGGATGGCATCGGCATCGCGGACGATGTCGACGGGCGCCGATAGGCCGGCAAGGGCGACCTGGCCGGCGACCAGCGGCAGCGACCGCCGCAGGAATGCGTACACGGCCAGGGCCGCGATCGCGCCGAGCACGAGCATCACCGCCAGCGCTTTCACGATCAATCGACGCATGACAGAATCATACTCATTGCGGATCTCGGATTGCGGATTGCGGATTGCCGGGCTCAAGCCGGTGCTCGATCGGCTGTACGCGGAGTTCAACTATCCGGACTCCGCGACCGATCCCATCCACATCGTCCGGCGGTACGAGCGGCCGGACGACCGTGAAGTCGTCGGCTTCGTGTCTGCAGCGCTCGCATTCGGCCGCGTGGCGAGCGTGCTGCAATCGATTGAGCGCGTGCTCGCGATCATGGGATCTCGTCCCGCCGCGTACGTGCGCCGCTTCGATCCGCGACGCGACGGCCCGACATTCGCCGCCGTCGTGCACCGATGGACACGCGGTCCCGACATCGCCGCGCTGCTCTGGCTGCTCCGTCAGATGATCGATCGCAGCGGATCGATCGAACGATTCTTCGTCGAGGGCGACGACCCGTCCGCTCCGGACGTCGACTGCGCGCTGGACAGCTTTTCGACGCGCGCGCTCTCGCTCGATCTGAAGGCAGCCTATGGACGCGCGCTCACGCGCCCGGGTGTGTGCTACTTCTTTCCGCGACCCTCGGCAGGGTCGGGCTGCAAGCGTCTCAATCTGTTCTTGCGATGGATGGTGCGCCACGACGCGCTCGACCTGGGCGTCTGGACGCAGGTATCCGCAGCCCGGTTGATCGTGCCGCTCGACACTCATGTGATCCGCGTCGGTCGATGCCTGCGGCTGACGCGGTACACCAGCCCTGGGTGGAACATGGCGCGGGACATCACGGCGTCGCTGCGCCGGCTGGACCCGGCAGATCCCGTCAAGTACGACTTCGCCCTGTGCCACCTCGGCATGATGAGCGCATGCGGTTTCAGTCGCGCCCAGGCGGACTCTCAGTGTCCACTGCGTGGCCTGTGCCGGCCACGCGTGCGTAGACCGCAACAGTCTCGGCGACCATCCGCTCGACGGTAAACCTGTCGCGCACACGCGCGAATCCGGCGTCGCCCATCCTCTGGCGCAACTCCGCGTCGCGCAGCATGCGCACGATCGCGTCCGCGAGGGCGTGTGCGTCCCTGGGTGGCACGAGCAAGCCGTTGACGCCGTCCTCGACGATTTCCGGGATGCCACCCGCGCTCGTTGCCACGATCGCACGCCGGCAGGCCATGGCGTCGAGCAGCGAGGTGCCGAGACCTTCGGTCACAGAGCTCATGGCGAACAGGTCGAAGCTCTTGAGGCAGCCGAGCACGTCGGTGCGGAAGCCGGGCAGCAACACGTGCTTTTCGAGATGGTGCTCGTGCACCTGCTTCTCGAGGTGCTCGCGCAGCTCGCCCTCGCCGAGGACGATGAACCGTGCGTCGGGAATCTGCTGCACGACGAGATGCGCGGCGTCGACGAGATAGCGCTGGCCTTTGTGCGGCACGAGCGCCGCGATGTTGCCGACGACGGGCGCCTGGTGCGGGAGCCAGAACGTCTCGTGCACGTTCACGGGCGGCGCGCCGAGCACGTGCTCGACGTCGATCCCCTCGTGCACCGTGACGGTTCGATCGGCCGGCACGCCGTCGGCCACGAGCATCCGGCGAATCGCCTCGGACGCCGCGACGAAGCAATCGACCTGGCGATACTTCCATCGCGAGAACGAGTTGCCTTTCAGATGGAAATCGACGCGCCTCGCCGCGATGAGCGGCGGTGTGCGACCGCCGGCGTTCGATCCTGCGCCGAGCGACAGTGCCAGCGACGCCATGGCCACGCCGTGCGGATCGTGCGCATGAATGACGTCGGGCGCGAGACGCTTGAGGACCCGCGCGAAACGCCACGCCGCGGTCAGGTCCATTTCCGCCCGCGGCGCGATCGGAATCAACTCAAGGCCTTCGGCCGCGCGCCGGCGAAGCTCCCCGTCAGGGTGCGCCACGAGCGCCGCGCGCTCGCCGATGGCGCGCAGACCGTTGACGGTCAGCAGAACCTGGTTCTGTCCGCCGCGCCACGTCCGCGCCGTGTCAACGTGGAGGGAGAACATTGTCGTTCGGCGTTCGACGTTCGACGTTCGGCGTTCGGGGTTCGACGTTCGGCGTTCGGGGTTCGACGTTCGGCGTTCGGGGTTCGACGTTCGGCGTTCGGCGCGGGACGTGCTCCAGTTCCCAGAGCTTCGCGAACTTGAGGAATACGTAGTACGCGTTCATCGTCGAGATGATGAAGCCCGGCGCGCCGTCGCGAATGCCACCGCGCCCGAGGTAATTCCGCAGAAACGCAAGCGGCGGATGGCCGGCCACCTGCAGCAGATCGGCTCGCCGGCCGGCTTCGTGCATCTGGCGCGCGGCCAGCGTCGTGTAGCGATCGATCGTTTCGAGATGGTCGGCGATGTCGCGGTAGGCGTAGTGCTGCAACTCGCCGCGAAGCTGGCCGGTTGCGCCCTGCACCGTCACGGCCTCGTGCACATACCGGCCGCTCCAGGCGGCCGACCGCCGATCGTACAGGCGGAGCTGATAGTCCGGGTACCAGTCGGTTGTTCTCACCCAGCGGCCCAGATGCCACGTCACGCGCGGCATGCGAAAGGCCGCCTCGCCCGGCGTTTCACCAAGCCGCGTCTGAATCTCGCGCGCGAGGTCCGGGGTGACGCGTTCGTCGGCGTCGAGCGACAGAATCCAGTCGTGGCTCGCGATCGACGCCGCGTAGTTCTTCTGCTCGACGTATCCGGGCCAGCCGCGGACGATCACCCGATCGGTGTGCTGCCGCGCAATCGCGACCGTGTCGTCCGTGCTCTGGGAGTCCACGACGACGATCTCGTCGGCCCAGGCCACCGAGGCGAGCGCCGCGCCGAGGTCCCCTGCTTCGTTTTTGGTGATGACGGTGACCGAGAGCTTCGGCACTCGGCGAGTCTAGTGGAGGCTTGTGGCTGGAGGCTAGGGGCTGGGGATCGGGCGGCTCCAGCCCCTGCCGAACTACTGCCGAATGATTCCGCCCGTCTGCAAGGCGCCCGAACCCGCGGTCGTGATGCCGCCACCGCCGCCGCCGAGCGGCACCTGCTGGACGGCCTCGAAATCGACGAGCGACTTGTTGTAGTCGGAAATCGCCAGAATCTCCGTCGTGCGGGCGAGGGACAGATCGCGCTGCGCCTGGAAGACGAAGAAGGTCTGGCCCATGCCGGCGGCCATCTTCTTTTCTTCGGCTTCGAGCTTTTTCTCCTGCAGTTCGCGCGACGCTTTGGCCGACTGCACCCGCTGCTGGTTGGTTTGCACGTTGCGGCCGATGGCGCGCACCTGCGTCGCGACCTGCATCTCGAGGTTTTTCAGCTGCGCCTGCGCCTGCTCGTATTGCAGCTTGACGCGCGCGAGGTTGGCGTGCGCTGTGCTCGTGCCGAGCGGATAGCCAATGGATACGCCGACGGTCCATGTCGGGTACGTGCTCTGGAAGATGTCGCCGAGTATCGTGCTGAAGGGCCGATTGGACACGACGTTGCGGCTGCCGATCGTCGCACCGGATGCGACCGCGGCGAAGTTGACCGGCTCGAGCTGCACGCCGCCGGACGCCGTCGTGATGTATTGGATGTTCGCGTTGACGTCGGGCTTCACCTGATTGCGGTAGTACTTGATGTTGATGTCGCTCTGCTGAAGGCTGTTCTTGGCGCTCCGCAGATCGGACCGCTTGTCGAGCGCGTTGCGGACCGCCGCGTCGACGTCGATTGTCTGCGCCGCGAAGGCGGGCGCATCGGTCGGCTCGAAGCTGACGGTCCAGAAGTCGGGAGTGCCCGGATCCAGGATCAGCGCGCGGAGGTTGTCTTGCGCCGTCCTGATGGACGCGTCGGCCACGATCACCCGTTCCTCGTTGCTCGCGACCTCGGCCTGAGCCTGCACGATGTCGATCGGCGCCATCGTGCCAATTTCCACGCGCTTCTGGTTGTCCTTCAGCGATTGCTGCGACAGGGCGAGCGACTGCTCCTGCGCCTTGAGGTTGTTGATGGCATACGACAGATCCCAGTAGGCGTTTTTCACGCTGCGCAGCGTCTGTGTGATCACGGCCTCGAGCTGAATATCCGACAGATCGCGCGACTTTTTGCTGTTGGCGACCTGCTGGCGGATCTGATCGATCGAGTAGTTGCGCAGGAGCGGCTGCGAGTACTGCAGATTCAGGTTCGAGTTGAGTTGCGGGATGTAGTTGCTGAACAGGTTCGTCGTCGTCGACCGCGAGCTGTTCCAGGTCGCGGAATAGTTGCCGCCCCAGGGAAGAAGCTGGTTCATTCCGACAGCCGTTGAGAACGTGCCATTGTCGATACTCGTGGCGCCGCCCGACAACGAGCTCGTGGCCTGCTGGGTCTGCGAGTTCCTTCGCAGATCCGAGGTGAGCTCCGGCGCCCAGAACGACCGCGCCTGCATCACGCTGACGTCCTGAATCTGCGGGTCGATGCGCTGGATGCGGATCCCCAGGTTCTGTTCGAGCGCCGACTTGACCGCTTCGTCAATCGACAGCGGTCGGACGAGGCCGGACGACGACTGCTGCGCGGCATTCTGGGCCGCGGCCTGCAGCGCGGCGCTCAGCGACGACTGTCCGCTCTGGCCGAAAGCGGACACCGACGTGGCAACGATGGCGGAGGCGATGGTGAGAATTCGCAGACGCATTGCTGACGACTCCATCAAGAGAAAGAGAAATCTGGCGCTGTTCTGATCAGTAGACGTTCGGCAGGGGATTCCGGTTCAGGCGATTGTATAATGACTCCCCGCATTCCTGAGGATTTCATGCCCAACTCTTCTCGCGTCACTTACGGACTCGCGACGCTTGCCTGTGTGGCCGTCACAGCTCATCTGGCCGGGTCGCCCACCGCCGCCCCGCGCCGTGCCGCCACGAAGGCGGTCAAAACGGCCGGCGGCGGCTTCGAGTTGACGATCGACAGCATCATGCGCGGGCCGAAACTTGTCGGCTATCCGCCGACCGGTCTCCGCTGGTCCGGCGATTCGTCGCGCCTCTATTTCGAGTGGCGCCGTCCGGGCGACGACGAGGCGTCAACCTGGGTCGTGACACGGAACGGCGACGAACCGCGCAAGCTGACCGACGAGGAGCGGCGCAGCGCGCCGCCCGTCGGCGGCGTCTGGGACACCGCGCATCGGCGCGTGCTCTTCGTCGACCAGGGCGACATCGTCCTGCTCGATTCGGTGAGCGGCGCCCGCCGTCAGATCACGCGGACAACCGGCGGCGAATCGGCGCCGCGCTGGGCGCGCCACGAGTCGGCGGTCACCTTCGTGCGCGAGAACAATCTCTTTGTCGTGTCGCTCGATAGTGGAGGCGGCGGCGGGATTATCCAGCTGACCGATGTCGGTCCCAGGAAACGCGATCCGCGCGACACCGACAGTCAGAAATTCATCAAGTCGGAGGAGCAGAAGCTGATCGAGCACACGCGCGTAGAGGCCGAGAAGAAGAAGAAGGCGGAAGAGAAGGAAAAAGCCCGCGCGTTGCCGAAGTACGAGCTGGCGGAGCGCCAGGCGGCGACGGATCTTCAACTCGCGCCCGACGACACGCACGTATTCATGCTGATCGTCGAACGGACCGAGGCCGCCAAACGGCCCAACGTTCCCAACTACGTCACAGAGTCGAGCTATACCGAAGATATTCCCTCGCGTGCCTACGTCGGCGACGCACAGGACAGGCGCACCCTCGTCGTCATGAATCTCCAGACAGGAAAGAGCGCGCTGGCCGACAGCGGTTTCGCCGGCGCTGCTCAGCCAAAGCCCGACGTCACGTCGGGAAAGCCGGTCAGCACTCCTGACACTGGCGTCCGACCGTCGGAGGGCGCTCCGTCCGACGGCGGCCGGCCTCAGCCGGACCAGCCGGTCGCAAAGCCACAGCCGCGCGAAGTGCGCTGGGGCATGCCGCAGGTTTCCGACGATGGCACGATCGCCGTGTCGAATGTTCGCGCCAGCGACAACAAGGATCGCTGGCTCGTGGCCGTCGATTCCGAATCCGGCAAGACGCGCGTCATCGACGCGCTGCATGACGAGGCGTGGGTGCGGGACGTCGGAGGCTTCGGTCCGAACGATCCGTCGTTCGGCTGGTTGCCAAACGGCAAACAGCTCTGGTTCCTGTCCGAGCGCGACGGCTGGATGCACTTGTACAGCGTTGACGCAGCCGCCGATCGACCCGCGCCGCGGCAGTTGACGCAGGGCGCGTGGGAAATCGAGGCGGTGAGCCTTTCCGCGGACAAGAAGACGTTCTATGTCACCAGCACGGAAGTGCATCCCGGCGAACGTCACATCTATGCCATGGCGATTGATGGGGGCGGCCGTACCCGGCTGACTTCGATGACCGGTGGCAACTCCGGCGAGGTCGCGCCCGACGACAGCACGATTGGCCTGATCTATTCCTACAGCAACAAGCCTCACGAGGTGTACCTGATGCCGAACCAGCCGGGGGCAACGGCGAAGCAGGTCACCACGACGCCAACCGAGGCATGGCGGGCGTTCAAGTGGGTCGAGCCGCAGCTGATCACGTATAAGACGCGCGACGGCGTCGACGTCTACGCGCGGCTGTTCACACCGGAAATGGTCGGTGCGCACCGCGATCCCGCCGCGCCCGCTGTGGTCTTCGTGCACGGCGCCGGCTTTGCGCAGAACGCTCACAAATACTGGGCGAGCTACTACCGCGAGTACATGTTTCACAACCTGCTGGCCTCGCGCGGCTACGTCGTGCTCGATCCGGACTACCGCGCGAGCTCGGGGTACGGCCGCGACTGGCGCACGGCCATCTACCGCCACATGGGCGGCAAGGACCTCGACGACGTTGTCGACGGCGCAAAGTATCTCGTCGAGAGACAGAAGGTGAGCGCGAAACGCATCGGCGTCTACGGCGGCAGTTACGGCGGATTCATCACGCTGATGGCGATGTTCACGACGCCCGACACGTTCGCGGCAGGCGCGGCGCTGCGGCCGGTCACCGACTGGTCGCACTACAACCACGGCTACACGTCGAACATCCTCAACGAGCCGCAGAGCGACGCCGAGGCCTATCGCAGGAGCTCGCCGATTTATTTCGCGGAAGGACTCAAGGGCGCGCTGCTGATCTGTCACGGGATGGTGGACACCAACGTGCTGTTTCAAGACAGCGTGCGGCTCGTGCAGCGCCTGATCGAGCTGCGCAAGGACAACTGGTCGGTGGCGCCGTTCCCCGTCGAGAACCACGGGTTCGAAGAGGAAACGAGCTGGGCCGACGAGTACAAACGCATTCTCAAGTTGTTCGAAGACACGCTCAAAGCCAGGAGTGAAAACGCGAAGCTCAAAACTGAAGACTGATCCGCGAGCTGAGGACGTTTCACCACAACGGACACAATGGACACCAAGGGAAAAAGATGTCCTTCGTGGTGTGACGACTTATGATCCGTGACGAGATCCTCGATTCGTTCCGGCGCTCAGGTGCGCTCCTCGACGGGCATTTTCGACTGACATCAGGGCTGCACAGCGGAGGCTATCTGCAATGCGCGCTCGTGCTGCAGCACCCGCAGCAGGCCGAAGCGTTCGGCCGTGCGATCGCCGATCGCACGCGCGATCTGCGGCCTTCCGTCGTGCTCTCGCCGGCGCTCGGCGGCGTTGTCATCGGCCACGAAGTCGCGCGCGCGCTGGGAGTCCGCGCGTTGTTCGCGGAACGCCAGGACGGCGTCTTGACGCTGCGGCGCGGGTTCGTGATTGCGGAAACCGATCGGGTGCTCGTGGTCGAGGACGTGCTGACGACCGGCGGGTCGACGCGCGAGACGATGCAGGTGGCCCGGGCGGCGGGTGGACTCGTGGTGGGCGCCGCGTCCATCGTCGACCGCAGCGCAGGGGCCACGCGATTCGACGTGCCGTTCACCGCGCTGCTCGACGTCGATCTGCCGACCTACGAGCCCGACCACTGCCCGCTGTGCGCGCAGGGGCTCCCGGTGGTGAAGCCTGGAAGTCGCCCCACGGCGGCCTGACAGTTCAGATTTCAGATTTCAGAGTGACTAGAAGAGAACCGTCGATCTGAAATGCAATCTGAACTCTGAACTCTGAAATGCCGACATTCAAGCTGACCCTCGCCTACGACGGCACCGACTTCGTCGGCTGGCAGCGTCAGGCGACGGGCGTTTCGATTCAGGGTCTGCTCGAGGACGCGCTGCGCGAGCTCGATGGTCGCGACGTGATCGTGCACGGCGCCGGCCGGACGGATGCCGGCGTCCATGCGCTCGGACAAGTGGCCGGCTTTTCGCTCGAGCGCGCGATTGACGGGGCCGCCCTGGCCCGCGCTCTCAATTCCCGTCTCCCGGACGCGATTCGCGTGCTCGACGCGGCGGAGGTGCCCGCCGCGTTTCATCCGCGCTTCGAGCCGAGCACGAAGACCTATCGCTACCGCATCTGCAATGGCGATGTGCTGAACCCGTTCGAACGCCGTCATGCATGGCACGTGTCCGGCGCGCTCGACATCGACGTGATGCGCGCCGCGGCGACAACGGTCGAAGGCCGTCACGATTTCGCGGCGTTTCAGGCGACCGGCGGGTCGGCGAGGTCGACGGAGCGCGATGTGTGTGTGTCGCGCCTCATCACGGCTCCCACTACGAAAGAACTCTTCACCACGGTGGACACGGAGGACACGGGGGAAGAAGAGATATCGCGGATCGGATCAAACCGTGTCCCCCGTGTGCTCCGTGGTGGAGAGGCTTTGATCACCTACGAGATCACCGGCAGGGGCTTCCTGCGTCACATGGTTCGCATCATCGTCGGCACGCTCGTCGAAATCGGTCGCGGCCGATGGCCGGCCGATCGCATGGCGGCGGCGATCGCGTCGCGCGATCGCGCCGCCGCCGGGCCGACCGCGCCGCCGCACGGACTGTATCTCGTCAGTGTGGAGTACGGCGCCGATTCCGGGCGCCCGCCGGCTTGCGGCTGAGTCGTCAAACCTCGTACAATCAACGCTTTACTATCAAGGAACGATCATGTCGCTTGAGCAGCTCCTGGCGTCGATCCCGCCGGGGTCGTCCGACGAGACGCTGGCGCGGCAGGTCCACTTCGACCAGCTCCCTGCGCACATTGCGATCATCATGGACGGCAACGGGCGGTGGGCTGCGCAGCGGCATCTGCCCCGCGTCGAAGGACACCGCGCCGGCATCGATTCGGTGCGCGACGTGGTCGAAACGTCCGCGCGGCTCGGCATCGACGTGCTCACGCTGTACGCGTTTTCGGTCGAGAACTGGAAGCGGCCACGCACGGAAGTGAACACGCTCATGATGCTGCTGAAGCGGTACATCCGCCTCGAGCTGGGCACGCTGCTCAAGAACAACATCGTGTTCCGCGTCATCGGGCGCTCCGAAGAGCTGTCGCCCGATGTGCAACACGAGCTCGAGATCGGCATCCGGCAGACGGCCGCGAACACGGGAATGCTGTTCAACATCGCGCTCAACTATGGTGGACGCGCCGAAATCGTCGACGCGGCGCGGCGGGCGATCGCCGCAGGCATGCCAGCCGACGAGCTCGATGAGCGCCGCTTCGGCGACTTCCTCTATACCGCGGGACAGCCCGATCCCGATCTGTTGATCCGCACGAGCGGTGAAATGCGGGTCAGCAATTTCCTGCTCTGGCAGATCGCGTATTCGGAGATCTGGGTCACCGAGACGCTCTGGCCGGACTTTCGCCGCCGCCACCTGCTCGAAGCCGTCGTGGCCTATCAGAAGCGCGACCGCCGCTACGGCGGGATCAAGCCGTCGCCGCTGGCGCTCGGCGCTAAATGAGACACTCCTCAGTCGTCAGTCCCCGGACGCCAGTCGTCACGCCGCCGTCGTCAGTCTCGAGTCTCCAGTCTTCAGCCGGCAGACAGCAGTCGCGCGAGATGCCGCGATGACGCGGGTGCTGAGCGGCGCCGTGCTCGTGGCGATTGCCGTCGCGGTGGTGTGGTTCGCGCCCCCGCTCGTGTTTCTGGCTGTCGGAGAAGTGCTTCTCCTGCTCGCGTTCGTCGAGTACGCTCGCCTCGCGGCTGCCTGCGGGCTGCCGATACCCGTGATTCCCGCCGGCGCGGCGACGGTCCTGTGCTCGATCGCCGTCACATCGGTTCATTGGACGGACGACAGACCGGTCGCGACCGACGGTGCGCTCGACGCCGTGCTGATGTCGGCGTTCGTGTTGCTTGGGGCGCTGTCGCTCATCTCGTGGCGCGGCGATCGGGATGCGCTCGGCCGGGCCTCGGCCGCGGCGTTTCCGACGCTATATCTTGGTCTTCCGATCGGCGCGATGGTGGCGCTGCGAGCGCTCCGGGGACGGGAAGCGCTGTTCCTGCTGCTGCTGACCATCATGGTGAGCGACACCGCGCAGTACTATTCCGGCCGTGCCTTCGGCCGCCGGCTGCTCGCGCCCGCGATCAGCCCGAAAAAGACAATCGAAGGCGCCGTCGGCGGATTCGTGTTCGGCGCCCTGGTGCTCGCCTTGGCCGGCGCGTGGTGGCTGCCGTCGATGCCGGTGGCGTTGCGCGCGCTGTTGGGGCTCGCGGTGGTGGCGCTTGGGATTGCCGGCGACCTCTTCGAATCGATGCTCAAGCGCAGCGCAGGCGTCAAAGACAGCTCGTCGCTGATTCCCGGACACGGCGGCGTGCTCGACCGCATCGACGCGCTCCTTTTCGCGGCGCCAATTTATTACGTGGTGCTGAAGTACGTATCGCCGTAGCTTCCAGCGGTCAGCTCTCAGCTTTCAGCGAATGCCTGAGAAGGCTCTGAAAGCTTTGGCTGATGGCTGAAAGCTGATTGCTGAATAGCTGAATGAAGCGCATCGCCATCCTCGGCTCCACCGGCTCGATCGGTCAGAGCGCGCTCGCGGTCGTTGACGAGCACGCCGATCGGCTGCGGGTGATCGGCCTCGCCGCCGGCGAGAACGCGGAGCTGCTGGGCGCACAGATCGCGCGCTATCGCCCGGCGATCGCGGCCATGGCCACCGGCGGTGCGCTCGACCGGCTCAAGCAGACCGGCGGCCGCGACCATGTGACCATCGCTGGCGCGGGACGCGACGGCCTGGTCGCCGTCGCGTCGCACCCGGACGTCGATCTCGTGTTATGCGCGTCGAGCGGGACGGAAGCGCTCGAAGCGGTGCTGGCGGCGATCGACTGCGGCAAGACCATCGCGCTGGCCAACAAGGAAGTGCTGGTGATGGCCGGCGGCATCGTCATGGACGCGGCGGCGCGCAAGGGCGTCGCGATCCTGCCGGTCGACAGCGAACACAACGCGATTCATCAGTGTCTGCACGGGCGCGCCTCTGCGGAGGTGCGGCGACTGGTCCTCACCGCGTCGGGGGGGCCGTTCCGCGGCCGCTCTTCCGCGCAGCTCGCCGATGTCTCGGCCGACGATGCGTTGAAGCATCCCACGTGGAGAATGGGACGCAAGATCACGATCGATTCGGCGACGCTGATGAACAAAGGCCTCGAGGTGATCGAGGCGCACTGGCTGTTCGGGATGCGCGCGGATCAGATCGACGTGGTCATCCATCCGCAATCAGTCGTCCACTCGATGGTGGAGCTGACCGACGGATCGATCATCGCGCAGCTCGGCGTGACCGACATGCGGATGCCGATTCAATATGCGTTCTCGTATCCCGATCGGTGGCCCAGCGTGCTGCCTCCCCTGGATCTCGCCCGTGCCGGCCGGCTCGATTTCGATGTGCCCGATACGGACGCGTTTCCGTGCCTGCGCCTGGCCTATCGGGCCCTCGACGCCGAGCGCAGCCTGCCGGTGGTGCTGAACGGCGCCAACGAGGTCGCCGTGTCCTGTTTTCTGGCGGGCCAGATTGCATTTCCGAGCATTCCTTACGTCATCGAGGCAGCCATGGATGCCCACGAGCCGGCTGAGGTGCGCACTTTGCAGGGCGTGCGGTCGGTCGATCAATGGGCGCGCGGTTTCTCTACCGAAATCGCCCGCAGGATACAATTGAAGGTCTGAGGGTTGTGTTTTGACGACACTTTTGTCATTCGCCTTCGTGTTGGGCGTGCTCGTTTTCGTCCACGAGCTGGGGCATTTTCTCGCCGCCAAGCGCGTCGGCATCCGCGTCCTGAAATTCCAGCTCGGGTTCAACCCCACCATCGTCAGCTTCCGGCGAGGTGACACCGAGTACGGGATCGGCGCGCTGCCGCTCGGCGGCTACGTGAAGATGGCCGGCGAGAGTCCCGAGGACATCGAGCGCGACGAGCACGGCAGAGTCGTCCGGCGCGCCGACGAGTTCCTGTCGAAGACCAAGTGGCAGCGCTTCCAGGTGCTCATCATGGGTCCCGTGATGAACCTGATCACGGCGTTCGCGCTGAGCGCAGTGGTGTTGTACCAGGGCGCGGAAATCGGGGCGTACGAGGACCAGCCGGTGGTGGTCGGTGTCGTCCTGCCCGGTTCGCCAGCCGAGCGCAGCGACATCCGGTCTGGCGACCGCATCGCGTCGGTGGCCGATCGTCGCGTCGACAACTGGGAACAGTTCTTCAACGCGATCGTCTCCCGGCCGAATCGCGAAGTGTCGATCGGCCTGGTCAGGAATGGCGTGGAGATGACCCGGAAGGTCACGCCGGTGATCCAGTCGGGTCAAAGCCGTTTCGAGATCGGCGACATCGGAGTCCTGCCGAACGTGCATCCCCGCGTGCGGTCGGTGAGCTCCGGCGAACCCGCCGAGAAAGCAGGTCTGCAAACCGGCGACGTCGTGCTCGCAGTGAACGACCAGCCGATCGCATTCTCGACGCAGTTGACAGAAGTGATCGCGAAGCACGCCGAACAGCCCATCACGCTCACGATTCTGCGAGACGGGCAGCGGCAGACGATTCAGGCGGTGCCGCGCAAGAGTGGATCGAAAGGCTGGCTGGGCATCGGCATCGGCGACGAAGTGAAGAGCATCAAACCGGGCGCCCTCGAAGCCATCGGCATGAGCGCGCGGAAAAACGTCGAGTGGGCCGGGCTCATCGTTCAGACCGTGTGGGGCCTGATGACCCGCGAAACGTCCCCCAAGCAGCTGATGGGCCCGGTGGCCATAGCCCAGCTGTCGGGCGAGACGGCTCAGCTCGGCTGGGTGGCGCTTTTCAGCCTGATGGCGTCCCTCAGTCTGAACCTGGGCCTCCTCAACCTGCTGCCGATTCCAGTCCTCGACGGCGGGCACATCTTGATCATGACGCTCGAAGGGATCGCACGCCGCGACTTCAGCATCCGCGTGAAGGAGAAGATGCTCCTGGCGGGCTTCGTCGTCCTGATGATGCTCATGGTAACGGTCATCTATAACGACCTGACCCGCATCTCCTGGATCGAGCGGCTGATGCCCTGGCGGTAAAAGCGCTCGCCGCATTCGGAATTCTTCTTGCAACTCCCCGTTTGGAGGTTTCCCGTGAGACTGATGAGATTTAGCGGACCCCTCTTGCTGGCGCTGGCGCTCGCCACCGGTTCTGCGCGTCCTGCGGCCGCGCAGGCGAACGTCACCAGCGCCGACATCGAACGGCTTCAGAACTCGATCTACGACGCCTCGCGCGACGTCTCCCAGGTCCGATCGCGCGACGCCTCGCTCGCATCGCAGCTCCAGGCCGAGCTGGACGACGCGCGCGACGAAGCGATCTACCTGAAGGTGAAGCTGCGCAAGCACGAACCGATCGCGCGCAGCGACTACGCGGACGTGCGCGATCGCGTCGAAAACGTTCGCAGCCGCGCCCGGGGCGACGGGGCGGGCGGCTATACGCCGCCGGCGGTGTATTCAGATTCGGATCGTCGAACGGCGCCGGCGACCGGCCGCGCGCAGGCGAATGAAATTCCCGTTGGCACCGAGTTCGACGTTCGCCTGCAGGACTCGCTCAGTTCGAAGACCGCACAGGTCGAAGATCGTTTCGAAGCCACGACGCTGGTCGACCTGAAAGACGATCGCAACCGCGTGCTCGTGCCCGCCGGCTCGACGATGCGCGGGGTCATCAGCTCGGTCACCAAGGCGGGCCGTCTGGAGCGGAAGGGCAGCCTGACGGTCGCATTCGACCGCGTGACGATCAACGGCCGCTCCTATCCGATGCGGGCTACGGTGACGCAGGCGCTCGAGAGTGAAGGGATCAGGGGCGAAGCTGGGAAGATCGGCATCGGCGCGGGCGCAGGCGCCATTCTCGGCGCGATCCTGGGCGGCGCGAAAGGCGCGCTCGCCGGCATTCTCATCGGCGGAGGCGGAACGATTGCCGCGACTGAGGGGAAGGACGTCGAGCTGCCGGCGGGGACCGTGCTGCGGGTGAGACTGGATTCCGGGTTGAATCTGACGCGCTGACGCGCTGATGAAACGCTTCACCACGGAGGACCGGTGGACACGGAGGAGAAATCCTGTACAGAAGGATTGTTCCTCCGCGTCCCCCGTGTCCTCGGTGGTGGCTAGTTCTTCTTGACGTCCCGCATCGCTTCTCTCGCCGCGCGGACGGTCTTCTCGACATCGCGCACGCTGTGCGCCGCTGAAAGAAACCACGCTTCGAATTGAGACGGCGGCGGATAGATCCCGCGCGCGATCATCCCGCGAAAGAACGTCGCGTACCGATCGGTGTTCGCGCTCGTCGCCGATGCGTAATCGCGGACCGGCCGGTCGCAGAAGAACGGCGTCAGGAGCGATCCCAACGCATTCACCTGCACTGCGACCCCGGCGTCGCGCGCCGCCTCCACCAGCCCCGCCGCCAGGCGCGCGCCGAGCGCCGCCAGGGATGTATACAGCTTCGGTGTCAGATGGTCGAGGCACCACAGGCCGGCCGTCATCGCCAGCGGATTCCCGGAGAGCGTGCCCGCCTGATACACAGGCCCCTCCGGGGACACGAGCGCCATCAGCTCCTCGCGTCCGCCGTACGCGCCGACCGGAAGGCCTCCGCCGATGATCTTGCCGAGGCATGTGAGGTCGGGCCGGACGCCCGTCACCGCCTGCGCACCTCCCGCCGACGCGCGAAACCCAGAGATGACCTCATCGAAGATGAGCAGGGCTCCCTCCGACGAACACAACTCGCGCAGCGCCGGCAGGAATCCGTCGGCCGGTGGAACGAGGCCCATGTTGCCGGCAATCGGTTCGACGATGAGCGCGGCAATCTCGCCGCGGTGCGCATCGAAGACGCGGCGTACGGACGCCACATCGTTGTAGCTGGCGACGAGGGTGTCGGCCGACGCAGCCCGCGTCACGCCGGGGCTCGTCGGCGTGCCGAGCGTCAGCGCGCCCGATCCCGCCTTCACCAGAAACGCATCGGCGTGTCCGTGATAGCAGCCTTCGAACTTCACGATGCGCTCGCGCCGTGTCGCCGCGCGCGCCACCCGCACGGCGCTCATCGTGGCTTCCGTCCCCGAGCTGACGAATCGCACCCGCTCGAGCGATGGCATCAGCGCCCGCACCCGTTCCGCGAGCATGACCTCCGGCGGACTCGGCGCCCCGAAGCTGGTGCCTTGACGCGCCGCGGACGCCAGCGCCCTGGTCAGGCCGCGTGGCGCGTGGCCGTGAATCAGCGGACCCCAGGACATCACGTAGTCGATGAACCTGTTGCCGTCCACGTCTTCGATGCACGCGCCCTCGGCGCGGCGGATGAAGAGGGGAGAGGCGCCGACCGCCGTGAAGGCGCGAACCGGACTGTTCACGCCGCCGGGCAGGATCGCTTTCGCGCGAGAAAAGAGACGGCGGGACTGGACCGTTTTCATGGCACGTCAGTACGTGCCTTTCATGACGTTGTGCGCCTTGTTCAGCTCGCCGACTGCCGCGGTCAGATATGCGCGCTCGGTCTTGTCTTTCGTGCGCTCGCGCGCGTCCGAAAACCCGCGCCCGGCCGCGTCGACATCGCGCTGCATGAGCGCCGTCGAACCCATGCCGAGCGCCGCCCGAAACGACATCGCATCGCGATCGAGCGCGCGCCGGAAAAATGGACGGGCGACAGTGGGGTCGCGCATCAGGAGACAGATGCGGCCGGCGGCTGTCAGCACATCGACGTCGGACGTGTCCGACAGGCGGGAGAGCAGCGGAGCGACACGCTCCGGCCGCCCGGCGCGGGCCGCCTCGGCGGCGTCGGCAAGCATCCGCCCGATCTCGCCTTGGGGAAGCGCCGTCGGTCTGAGTACCGGATGCCAGCTCGGTTCGACGCTCGTGATGCTCGATCCCGGCGGCGACACCAGATGGAACGGCAACGCGATGACATCCGGCACGTAGCCCGGCGCCGAGGCATCAAAGATCCAGACACCCGACTTGAACGCGAGGAGGCCCCAGCTGCCCTTCGCGTTCGCGCGGGTTTCGAACGTGCGCTGTCCGAGATAATCGCCGCCCGCAAATCCGAACAGCGCCTCGATGCGCACGTCGGCGTCCTTCATCGGCTCGCCGCGTTCCGTAAAGACGAGGCCCGTCAGCCGCTCGAGCGGCTGCGCGCGGAGTGTCGGTGCAAGCGTCACAGCAGCGAGAACCAGCGCTCCGGGAACACGCATCCTGCGCACGCGCGGATTATGCCTCACGGCGTGGCCCGGGCCACGTCATCCATTCGATCAGGCAATGGCGCGGGCCGCGTCACGGGCGTAATAGGTGATGATGATGTCGGCGCCGGCGCGGCGGATGGCCGTGAGCGTTTCGAGCATCGCGCGCCGCTCATCGAGCCAGCCGTTTCTCGCCGCCGCCTTGATCATCGCGTACTCGCCGCTGACGTGATACGCAGCCGTCGGGTAGTGGAACGTGTCCTTCACCTTCGCGATCACGTCGAGATAGGCGACCGCCGGCTTCACCATGACGATGTCCGCGCCCTCGTCGATGTCCTGTTCGACTTCTCGAAGCGCCTCGGCGACGTTGGCGGGATCCATCTGGTGCGATCGGCGGTCGCCGAAACGCGGCGCCGACGCCGCCGCATCGCGGAACGGCCCGTAGAACGCGGAGCAATACTTGGCGGCGTACGACATGATCGCGGTCTGCTCGAACCCGCGCTCGTCGAGGGCGGAGCGGATTGCGCCGACGCGGCCGTCCATCATGTCCGACGGCGCCACGATGTCCGCGCCGGCTGCCGCGTGCGACACGGCGGCGCGCACGAGCTGATCGACGGTCGGATCGTTGACAATCTGATCGTCGATGACGATGCCGCAGTGGCCGTGGTCCGTGTACTCGCACAGGCACACGTCGGTCACGACCAGCACGTCCGGCAGCTCGCGCTTGATCGACCGGATTGCCGTTTGTACCGGGGCTTCGGGGTCGTACGCGGCCGATCCGATGTCGTCCTTCTGATCGGGCAGGCCGAACAGGAGGACGCTCTTGACGCCGTCCGCATACGCCGCTGCGGCTTCTTTGACCGCTTCGTCGACCGACAGATTGAAGACACCCGGCATCGAAGACACGTCGCGTCGGATCCCTTCACCCTCGCAGACGAACAGCGGCAGGATGAACATGTCGGGCGACAGCCGGGTCTCGCGCACCATCGTGCGCAGCGTCTCGGTGTGACGCAGCCGCCGCAGGCGGCGAGTCAGCTTCAGGGATGCGTGCGTAGCGATTGGGGTCATATGCTCATCTCGCTCCGAAGAAAGACCCAGAGATCTTAGAGATCACAGAGTGAATCTGCCACAGAGGCACCGAGACACAGAGGGCGCGTCGGAGGAGATTCGGCGGGGCGCCGCGAAGCGGCGCGGCGTGGCCGAAGGCGGATGGATGCGCGAACCATCCGTGATCGAAACGTTCGTGCATCCGTCCGCCTTCGACCACGCCGATCGGCCTGCTCCGCAGGCCGTCCCGCCGAATACTGAGCGCGCCTCAAGGTGTTCGCCCCGTGACGCCCTCCGTCGAGCACAACCTCCGTGACTCCGTGACTCTGTGGCCATTTACCTCTGTGCGCTCCGTATCTCCGTGTCCTCCGTGTTCTGCTTTTCAAAGTACTCGACGATCGACGCGACCAGCGCGGGGATCGTGTACGTCGCCGGCATGATCGTCGTCCGAATATCGAATTGTGATGCCGCTTCGGCCGTCACGGGCCCGATCGACGCGACCACGGTCGTGCGGAGTAGATCCGCTGCCGGCTCCGGCCCGAGCACGTGGACGAAGCTGCGCACCGTCGACGCGCTCGTGAACGTGACGACGTCGATCCGCCGCTCGAGCAGCATGCGGTAGATGTCCGGTTCGCCTTCGCGTTCGGCTTCGACGGCCACCGTGCGGTACGCAATCACCTCGGTCACCTCGGCTCCCTGCCGCCGCAGCTCGTCGGCGATCACCTCGCGTCCGATGTCCGCGTGCGGCAACAGGACCGTTCGTCCGCGCAGGTCGCCGATGGCGGCAATCGCCCGCACGACGCCTTCCGCCCTGTATTCCGCCGGTGTCAAATCAACTTTGAGCCCGCGGCGCGCAACCCGTTCTGCGGTTGCCGGACCGATGGCGCACAGCTGGACGCCTTTCAGTGCGCGCACGTCGTGCGGCCCCGCGAGCAGCCGCTCCATGAACGCGTCGACGGCATTCGCGGACGAGAAGATGATCCAGTCGAAGTCGCCCGCGCGCGCGCACGCATCGTCCAGCGGACCGTAGTCCTCTGGCGGTTCGATGCGGATCATCGGCGCCTCGATCGCGTCGGCGCCCATGGCTTCGAGCCGGTCCGTCAGATCTGCAGCCTGCTCGCGCGGCCGAGTGACGAGAACCCGCTTGCCGAACAGCGGCCGCGCGTCGAACCAGCGAAGATGCTCGCGCAGGGCGACGACGCGGCCGACAATCAGGATGGCGGGGCGACGATCGTCAGCCTCCTTGACGATGTCGGCGATCTCGCTCAGCGTGCCAGTGACGGTCTGTTGCGTGGGCAGCGTGCCGTCGTACACCAGCGCGGCGGAATCGTCAGCCGGCCGGCCGTGCGAGACGAGCGCCGACAGAATGCCCGGAAGGTGCTGCGGTCCGGCGTAGCAGACGATGGTGCCGTCGAGCCGCGCGAGGCTGGTCCAATCGACCGACGCCCGGCCCTTACCCTCGTCCTCGTGGCCGCGCACGAACGTCAGCGTGTCGCCGCCGCCCGGATAAGTGATGGGTACGCCCGCATAGCTCGGCACGGCGATGCCAGCCGGAATGCCGGGCACGACCTCGAAGCGGACGCCCTGTTCGTGGAGGAACAGCGCCTCGGTGCCGCCGCGATCGAACACGAACGGGTCGCCCCACTTCAGCCGCGCGACTGTCTTGCCCTCGCGCGCCTTCTCGGCGAGCAGATAGCAGATCGCTTCCTGCTCGAGCGGCTGCGGCGCGGCGACGCCGACGTCGATCTTTTCGGCGTCCGCGCGCGCGTACCGGAGCAGTCGCGGCGGAACGAGGTGGTCGTACAGCACGACATCCGCCGCCGCGAGGTACTGCATGCCGCGAACGGTCATGAGCCCGGGATCGCCCGGGCCGGCGCCAATCAAATACACAGTGGACATCGGTCGTTCGTCGTTCGTCGTTCGACGTGCGTCGTTCGCGTTCGTCGTTCGTTGTTCGTCGTTCGACGTGCGTCGTTCGTCATTGGACGTTCGATTTTCGTGTTCGCCATTCTACGCTCGACGTCGCCGAACGCCGAACGTCGAACCACGAACGTCGAACCTGGAACGTCGAACGTCGAACGTCGAACGTCGAACGTCGAACGTCGAACGTCGAACCACGAACGATCAAGGCTGTAGCCCTTCGACCGCCCCGTGCGCACCGCGCGCGTCCGCGAGGATTTCGCCGGCCCCGTCGGCAAGCAGCTGCGCGCCGACACGCGCGCCGATGTCGGCCGCCGTGGCGCGGGATCCGGTCGCCTCCGCGCGAACGGCTCTACTGCCGTCGAGCGCGATCACGGCGGCAACGAGCTCGAGCCTGTCACCGTCAATCGGCGATGCGAGCGCGCCGACCGGTGTCTGACACCCACCCCCCAGCGCGGCGACAACCGCGCGCTCGGCGTCGAGCGCTGCCGCGGCGGCCGGATCGTCGATTCGCCCGACCGCTCGCTGCACATGCTCGTCACCGTCGCGAATCTCGATCGCCACGATGCCCTGGCCCGGCGCCGGCACGCAGGCGGCGGCTGGGAGCGCGAGCGAGATGCGCGCCCCAAACCCCAGGCGCCGCAAACCTGCGGCCGCGAGCACCAGCGCGTCGTATTGGCCTTCGTCGAGCTTGCGCAGGCGCGTGTCGAGGTTACCGCGAATCGGCGTGAAGCGCGCGCCCGGAAACAGACGCGTCAACTGCGCGATGCGGCGGACGCTGCCAGTGCCGATGGATGGCGACTGGCCCAGGCATGCCACCAGATCTCCAATCGTGATCATGACCGAGCCATTAGCCATGTCGGGCAGCACCACAGCGTCCAGCGGATCTTCCCGAGGAAGCACGCCGGCAATCGCCAGCCCTTCCGGCAACACGGCCGGCATATCCTTGCTGCTGTGCACCGCGAGGTCGATGTCGCCGCGAAGGAGCGCGTCCTCGATCTCTTTGACGAACAGCCGCTTGCCGCCAACTTCCGAGAGCGGCGCCTCCTGCAGCCGATCGCCCGACGTTTTGATGACGACGATGCGACACTGGGGGCCGCCGGCGGCAGCCATTCGAGCGGCCACGGTGTTCGCTTGCCAGAGGGCGAGCTGACTACCGCGAGTACCGAGTCGAAGCTCAGACAGGGCCACAAGTCTCAACGAGAGGACCGCGGCCGGTTGCGCGCAAATGGCTCCACGCGACGGTCGGCTGCCTCAAGCCGCCCCGAGCTGTCCGACGGACGCTCCCCGCGCGCCGATTCACGCTCGGTCGCACCATCGTCGCCGAGGCCGAACAGCCGCGTGAGCGCTTCCGAATACGCACCGACCGTATCCGCGTCGGTCACGGATTTCAGCTGCTCGGTCGGAGTCAGCAACAGCTTCTCCACGATCAGATGCGTGATCTCGTCGACGCGAGCGCGCGCGTCCGGCGGCAGCGCCGCCAGCTTGAAATCCAACCGGTCGAGCTCGGCACGCCGGATCGCTTCGAAGCGCTGGCGCAGCGCCACGACGGTCGGAATGGCGCCCCGCGAGCGCAGCCAGGCGGCGAACTTGTCGACTTCTTCCGCGACAATCGATTCCGCGCGGCTCACCTCGCTGGCGCGCCGGGCGAGGTTTTCGCGCACGGTCGCCTGCAGGTCGTCGATGTTGTACAGGAATACCTGTTCGATGTCGCCGGCAGCGGCCTCGACGTCGCGAGGCAGCGCGATATCGATGATGAACAGCGGCCGATTTCGCCGCGGGCGCATGACCGATTCGATGTGCGCCTTGGTCAGGATCGGCGCGGCCGCCCCGGTCGCGGTGATGACAATGTCGCACGCACCGAGGACCGCGTCCAAGTCCTCCCATGGGGCGGCGCTTGCGCCGCCAATCGCCTCGGCGGTTCGCGCCGCATGCGCCATCGAGCGGCTGACGATGGTCACGCGCTGCACGCCCTGCGATTTCATGTGCAGCGCCGTCAGTTTTCCCATCTCGCCTGCGCCGACGACGACGACGCTCCGCCCCGTCAAATCGCCGAAGATCTTGCGGGCGAGCGCGACCGCGGCATAGCCGATCGAGACTGCGCCCGATCCGAGCCCCGTCTCGGTGCGCACGCGCTTACCAGCCGCGAACGAGGCGTGGAACAGGCGGTTGAGAAGGGGACCGACCGTGTGCGCGTCGACCGCGGCCGAATGCGCGCCCTTCACCTGACCAAGAATCTGCGGCTCGCCGACGACGAGCGAATCGAGCCCGGCCGCCACGCGGAACAGGTGACGCGCCGCGTCGACGTCGCGCACTTCGTATACGTGCGGCGTGATGTCGCCGGCCGGTGTGTCGTTGAACTCGCTGATGAAGCGCTCGAGGTCGGCGCGCGTGGCCGAGGCATCGTCGCATGCGGCGTACAGCTCGGCGCGGTTGCACGTCGAGATGATGGCGGCTTCGCGCGTCGATCCGCGGCTCGCCAGCGCGCGCAGCGCCTCCGCCACGCCGCGCGCCGAAAAGTCGACGCGCTCGCGCAGATCGATTGGCGCGGTCCGATGACTGATTCCGACGAGAAGGAGATGCATGTCTCCCTAAAAATTGTGACTGTTCGTCAGAAAGTAACTGATCGGCACGAAGTTCAGCATCACGATGGCGAAGCCGAGCGCCGACAAATACGCGGTCCGGCGTCCGCCCCACCCGATGCGGCGCGCCGCGAACAGCTCGAACGAATACACGAACCAGCACACGAGCGCCACGAAGATCTTCGGATCCTGGAGTGACATCGCCTGTACGCGCGGATCGCCAGCCGCATAGCCGCGTGCCTGCGCCGCCCAGACGGCGCCGACGACTATGCCGAGCGTCAGAAACAGCCAGCCGATCACGATGGCGCGCTGGTTCATGCGGTCGAGCACCTGCAGCGACGGCAGCCGTGCGTAGAAGAATCCGAGGTGTTTCGCTTTGATCTCCTTGAACAGGAGCACGTAGGTGATGCCGATCACGCAGGCGAGCGCGAAGCTCGCATACGCGAACAGCAGCGACGACACGTGTACGCCAAACAGCGGCCCCTGCAGCACCGCGGCGCGATCCTCGATGCCAGGACGGAACGCGGGAATGGCCTGCAGCGCGACGAGCAACGGCAGGATGAACACGCCCATGGCGCGCTCGTCCGTCGTCATCTCGACGTAGAGATACGAGAGCGCGAGCAGCCAGACAAACGTCGAAATCGCCGACGTTGCCCCCGCAACCGGCACGTGACCCACCTCCATCGTCTGCATGCCGATGACGAAGGTGTGCGCGAGCGCGGCGGCGATGAGAAGGGTGGTCGCCGATCGGCCGATCGCGGGCGTACGCTGGCCGAAATGCCAGGCATAGGCCACCAACGCGGTCGCGTAAAGCGCCAACGGCACTGTATTCATGGGCAGGTCAAGTCAGCCGCGCGGCTCCGGCAGTCTAATGCGATGTGGGCCCGAAATAGCCCTGTTTCGTCCGCGCCGTGAGATTCGGGCGGTTCAGTCGAACGACGACGCGCCGCCACGAGCCATCGCGTTTCGGGTTGCGCGAGGTGTAGCCGACGGTGTACTGGCTCGACAGCTCGTCGGAAATCTGGCCGTACACGTTCGCGAGATCCGCGAGCTGGTTCGGGAAGAACGACCGTCCACCCGTTTCCTGGGAGAACTGCCGCAGCACGAACTCGGCTTCCTTGAAGCCCTTGGTCGACGTGCTCGGGCCATCTGCGGCGCGCAGACCGATCGAGTAGATGGCCGTCTCGGATCGCTTTGCCAAATCCAGCACTTCCTCGAACGGCAGCAGACTTGACGTGTCCTCGCCGTCCGACAGCACCACGATGGCCTGTCGGCGGATTTCGTCGACGTTCTTCGCGACCACTTTCTTCAGGTCCTTCAGCGCGATGTACACGGCGTTGTAGAGCGACGTGGATCCGCCGGCCGACGTCTTCCGAATCGCCTGTTCGAGCTCCGTCGCCGCGTGCGTGAACACCTGCATCACGATCACGCGGCTGTCGAAGTCGATGACCTCGGCAAGGTCCTGCGGCCGCAGTCGTTTGGCGAAGCCGATGGCCGCCTCCTGCGCGATTTGCAGCTTGGACTCCATGCTGGCGCTGGTGTCCATCAACAGGGCCAGCGCGATCGGGAGGTTCGTGCGATTGAAGAACGTCACGTCCTGCTTGACGCCGTCCTCGAACACGCTGAAATCGTCGCCGGTCAAGTCGGTCACGTAGCGCGCCGTGCCGTCCGTCACGGTGACGTTGAGCGACACGAGGTCGACGCCGGCGCGGAAGGGCGTCTGCTGGGGCGGCGTCGCCGGTGGCTGCGCCGTGGTCTGCGCCTCGGGCGCGACCATGGCCAGTCCGACTACGATGGCTGCGGCGGCGGCCGACCGCCAAACGCGGATAGGAAAGTGGATCACGGGCGTTCCTGCCGGTTCTTGTCCCTGACGAGGGTCCCGCGAGCCGTCATTCCCGGTTTCCTGGCACTGACGGTCACGCGCTCTGGCGGGATGAGCGAATCGGGATGCGCGTAGGTGACGAGGTACTGATGCGTCAACTGATCGGCCAGCTGTTTCAGCGTCACGCCGAGCGACATCGGCGTGAGCAGCTGCACGCGCGCTCCACCCGTCGCGCGGGGGCCCTCGTCGAGGACGATGTGGCGGCTGCGGGCTTCGTCGCTCAGGTTGCCCGAGGGCTGTCCGATCACGACGGCATGGAACGCGGCGCCGCTGTCCCGCAACACAGGGAGCACCTGATCGTACTGGCGGGAGCTGAACTCCGTGCCCTCCTGCGTGATCGCGATGATGACCGGACGGCGCGCCTCGCGCTTCTTGAACCCCTGGACCACCTCCTCGACACCGTCCAGCAGATAGGCGCCCGTGTCCCTCAACGACCAGAGTCGATTGATGCCTTTCTCCAGATCGGCGAGATTGCTCGTGTAGTCCGTGAGGATCGTCGGCCGTTCGCCGGTGGCGACGATGGCCACCTGGTTCTTCGCGCCGCTCGCATTCGGATTGGTCAATGCTGTCACGAACGGCGGAAGGGCGGATCGGTAATGCGAAATGTTGTCGTGCGCCGCGGAACTGTTGTCGATGAGCAGCGCAATCTGCATCGGCTCGTCGGCGGGTCCGACGCGCAGCACCTCGCGGGCCACGTTGTCTTCGCGGACGATGAAATCGGTCGGACCGAGATCGGGCACGTGCGCGCCCGCCTCGTTGACGACGGTCACGTACATGGCACGTTGAATGGCCTGCGCCACGAGGCGTCCCGGCCGCGCAACCGTCAGTGCCAGAAGTAGAAAAACGGCCACACGGATGCGCCGGGTGCTCATCGAATCAGTATAGGTCCCGGCTTCGAACAGCGTCAAGCAATCGGCGACTGAAAACTGTTTGAAATGTGTGACTTGCGGGAAATTGCACGAGCGCGGCGCCGTATGGTATAAACCGCTCGGCTTTTCCTGACGCCGCGCCATCTTGCGTGGCGGCCGTCATCCAATGCTTTCAGCCTACATCCCAATCGCCATCTTCATCGTCGTTGCGACCGGCTTCGCGCTGTTCACGCTCGTGGTTTCGAGCCTGCTGCATTCCGAGAAGTACAACAAAGTAAAGCTCGAACCGTACGAGTGCGGCATCGAGCCGACCACCGACGCGCGCGACCGGTACAGCATCCGCTACTACCTGGTGGCGATGCTGTTCGTCATCTTCGACGTCGAGACGGTGTTCATGTTTCCGTGGGCGGTCATCTTCGATAAGCTGCTGCTGTTCGGGCTGATCGAGATGGTCGTCTTCATCTTCATCCTCGTCGTCGGCTACTACTACGCCTGGCAGAAGGGCGCGCTGGAATGGGTTTAACAGGGCGGTTGAATGGCTGAAGCGCCTCCGCCAGACGACACCACGCCACCGGTTCCGGCGACCCCGGCCGCAGACACGACGCCCTCGACGCCCCCGCAGGCCGCGGCGGACAAACCGCCGAGTGCGTCGCCTGCTGAGCCGCTGAAGGGCGAGGTGTCACGGATCGAGGCGGCCACCTCCGCTGCCCTCGCACCACCGGCAGCTACGGCGCCCAAGCCGGCGACACCTGCCGCCAAGCTCTTGGGCGCCGAAGCGGGTGCGCCGGTACCGCCTGCGAAGGCGGCCCCGGCGGCGAAGGCGGCGGCACATCCACCGCCGGCGCCCACGCCGCCAAGCGGACCGCCCGATCCGCCGCCACCGGCCGACAAGATCGCGCCGGCATTCATCGCGTCGCTGCAGGCGACGATGCCCGGCAGCGTGACGCAGGTCAGCTACTGGGTCGGCGACTGGACCATCATCGTTCCCGTCGACAAGCTGCTCGACGTTGCGCGCCACCTGCGCGACGCGCCAGACGCGCTCTTCGACTTCTGCTCCGACGTGACGGCCACCGATTGGCCGCCACGCGGCGAGGGACGCTTCGACGTGGTCTACAACCTCTACTCGATTCGGCATCGTCAGCGAATCCGTGTGAAGGTGAAGGCGTCGGAGCTGCAGGCGGTTCCGTCCGTCACAGGCATCTGGCCCGCGGCGAACTGGCTCGAGCGCGAGGTCTACGACATGTTCGGCGTGAATCTCACCGGCCATCCCGATCGGCGGCGGATTCTGATGCCCGACGACTGGCAGGGATTCCCGCAGCGCAAGGACTATCCGCTCGAGGGTCCGGGCGAGCTGCTGATGGAGAATCCGCTCGACTGGCTGAGGCTGCGCCAGGCACGCGAAGAGGCGGACATCGAATGAACGTTCGACGTTCGACGTTCGACGTTCGTCGTTCAGCGAGCACCGCACGTCGAACGACGAACCAGCACGACGAACGGCGAGCGACGAACGGCGAACGATAAGGAGCCATGGACGCACCAGCCCTTCACCACGGCGCCATGTTCGACACGAACGAGCTCGTGATCAACATGGGCCCGCAGCATCCGAGCACGCACGGCGTGCTGCGGGTCGTGCTGCGTCTCGACGGCGAGAAGGTCGTCGACGCCGACGTCGTCATCGGATATCTGCACCGCGGCATCGAGAAGTTGAGCGAAAACCGCAACTGGACGCAGATCATCCTGCTGACCGACCGGATGGACTACGTCGCGGCGGCGACCAACAACGTCGGGTACTGCGAGACGGTCGAGAAGCTGATGTCGATCGAGGTGCCGCGCCGCGCGCGGTACGTGCGGACGATTCTGTGCGAGCTGCAGCGTATTGCGAGCCACTGCCTGTGGATCGGCACGCACGCGATGGACATCGGTGCAATGACCGTGTTTCTGTACGCGTTCCGCGAGCGCGAGCTGATCCTCGATCTGTTCGAGGAGTTCTGCGGCGCGCGCCTCACCTACAACTCGATGCGGATTGGCGGACTGCCGCAGGACATTCCGCCCGGCTGGGCGCAAAAGGTTCTCGAGTTCTGCACGATCATGAGCTCGAAGATCGATGAATACGAGGAACTGCTCACGCACAACCGCATCTGGCTCGAGCGGACCAAGAATGTCGGCATCATCAGCGGCCCCGACGCCGTCGCGCTCGGCCTCAGCGGTCCTCCGCTGCGCGGATCGGGCGTTCCGCGCGACGTGCGGAAGGACGAGCCGTACGCGGCGTACGACGAAATGGAATTCGACGTGCCGATTGGCACTGCGGGCGACACCTACGATCGCTACCTGGTGCGACTCGAGGAGTTCCGCCAGTCGCTGCGGATCATCCGTCAGGCGGCCGAAGGGCTTCCCGAGGGACCGATCGTCGGCAAGGTGCCGCGGTTGATCAAGCCGCCGGCCGGTGAGACATATCACGCCATCGAGTCGCCGAAAGGGGAGCTCGGCTACTTCATCGTCAGCGACGGCAAATCGACCAATCCGTACCGCTTCCGGGTGCGCCCGCCGTCGTTCTGCAACCTGCAGGGCCTCCGTACGCTCGTTCGCGGCCATCTCGTCGCCGACGTGGTTGCGCTGATTGGCTCGCTCGACGTCGTCCTCGGCGAGGTCGATCGATGATCGACACTCTGGTTATTCCACTGCTGAAGATCCTCGTCGTGCTGAACGCGACGCTCGTGGCGGTTACCTACATGGTGCTCCTCGAGCGCAAGGTGATCGCGTGGGCGCAGTCGCGCCTCGGCCCCATGCGCGTCGGCCCGTACGGCGTCCTGCAGCCGATCGCGGACGCGGTGAAGCTGATGATCAAGGAAGACATCACGCCGGTCCGCGCCGACAAGTGGGTCTTCACGGCGGCACCGATCATCTCGATGGTTCCAGCGCTCATCGTCTACGCGGTGATTCCGTTCGGGCCCGAAGTGACGATGTTCGGGCACAAGGTCACGCTGTACATCACCGACGTCAACGTCGGCCTGCTGTACATCGTCTCGGTGGCGTCGGTGGGCGTGTACGGCGTCATTCTGGCGGGCTGGGCGTCGAACAGCAAATATCCGCTGCTCGCCAGCCTGCGGGCGTCGGCCCAGCTGATTTCGTACGAGGTTGTCGTCACGCTGACGCTCGTCAGCGTGATCCTGCTCGCGGGTTCGCTCAGCATGGTCGGCATCGTCAACGCGCAGTACAACCAGCACGTCTGGTACGTGTTCGCGCAGCCCGTGGCGTTCGTACTGGTGCTGATCGGCGGTCTCGCCGAGACCAATCGCGCGCCGTTCGATCTTCCCGAAGCGGAACAAGAGCTCACCGGCGGGTTTCACACCGAGTACAGCGGCATGCGATTCGCGCTGTTCTTCCTCGCCGAATACGCGAACATGATCGTCGTGTCGTCGGTCGTGGCGACGCTGTTCCTCGGCGGGTGGCTGCCGCCGTTCCCGAATACGGCGATGTTCCACTTTCTGTACTACGTGCCAAGCTGGATGTGGTTTTTCTTCAAGTCGTTTGCGTTCCTGTACCTGTTCATCTGGATTCGCGCGACGCTGCCGCGCTATCGGTACGACCAGTTGATGCGGCTTGGATGGAAGGTTCTGATGCCCCTGGCAATCGCGAACCTGGTGCTGACGGCGATCGTGAAATTGGCGTTGCTGTGATGGGCGAAGCCATCGCGTTTTACACACTGGCGGCGTTCATTCTCGGGTTCGCGGTGCTCGTGGTCAGCACGAAGAACACCGTGCACAGCGTGCTGTTCCTGGTGATGAACTTTCTGTTCGTGGCCGCGCTGTACGTGATGCTCGGCGCTCCGTTTCTCGCGGTCATCCAGGTGCTGGTCTACGCGGGCGGCATCGTCGTCCTGTACCTGTTCGTCGTGATGCTCGTGAACCTGAAGCGGCCCCCCGAGTCGCACCAGGATCCGCGCCGGCGGAGCGCGCTCGGGTTCTGGCTGGCGGCCGCGGTGCTCGCGGAACTGGTCGCCATCGGGATGTACGGCTACGCGCGGCCGTCGGCGCCGGTTGCCGCGGCGGCGTCGCTGCCGGTGTCGGGCAACACGGAGCAGGTGGGCTGGCTCCTCTACACGAGCTATCTCATTCCGTTCGAGATCGCCTCGATGCTGCTGTTGGTGGCCATGATTGGAGCGATAGTGCTCGCGAAGAGGGAACTATGAGGTGCTGGGTGCTGGGTGCTAGGTGCTGGGTGCGCGGCATCGTGCGCAGCATCGTGCGCGGCATCGTGCGCGGCATAGCACCCAGCACTCAGCACCCAGCACCCAGCACTCAGCACCCAGCACCCAGCACTCAGCACCCAGCACCCAGCACCATTGGGGTCGCGTCATGATCACGCCAACCCACTACATGCTGCTGTCCGCCGCGCTGTTCATGATCGGCGTCATCGGCGTCATGGTGCGCCGGAACATCATCATCATCTTCATGTCGATCGAGTTGATTCTGAACGCCGTGAACATCAACCTGGTGGCGTTGTCGGCGCAGCTGCACGATGTGGTCGGTCAGGTATTCGCGGTCTTCGTCATCGCGGTGGCGGCCGCCGAAGCGGCGGTGGGGCTCGGGATCATCCTCGCGTTCTATCGCAACAAAGAGACCGTGAACATCGACGAGATGAACTTGATGCGATGGTGACGCTTCAAATACGGCCACGAAGGCACGCTGCGTGTCTTCGTGGGTGCATCGTGCACGCGATCTACTGATATGCGTTTCATCTGGGTTATTCCGCTGCTTCCCGGTCTTGGGGCCGCCATCAACGGCCTCGTCGGGGTCCGTGCGTTTTCGCGCCGCATGGCGGGTCTCGTCGCGTGCACGATGATGGGCGGGGCGCTTGTCCTGGCGCTCGTCGCGTTCTGGCAGCTTCTCGCGCTTCCGGCCGACGCGCGCGCCTACGACGTGGTCGTGGCGCAGTGGATTCCGACGATTCCACTGCAGACGCACACGGGCTACGCGGCGTTCCAGGTGCCGTGGGGATTCCGCCTCGATCCGCTCGCGGGCATGATGCTGCTCGTCGTCACCGGCATCGGCACGCTCATTCACGTGTATTCGACGGCGTACATGGCCGACGAGCCGCGGGCCGGCGTTGCGCGGTTCTTCTGCTACCTGAACCTCTTTTGCTTCTTCATGCTCATGCTCGTCCTGGGAAACAACTTCCTGGTGATGTTCGTGGGCTGGGAAGGCGTGGGTCTCTGTTCGTATCTCTTGATCGGCTACTGGTACGAAAAAAAGAGCGCATCGGACGCCGGGAAGAAGGCGTTCATCACCAACCGCATCGGCGACTGGGGCTTCATTCTCGGTGTGTTCCTCGTCTATTACACGTTCGGCACCTTCGACTTCCGCGCGGTGCAGAACGCGGCCGGCGCCATGCCGATCGAGGCGGCGCACTTCGGAACACTGTCGGCGATTTGTCTGCTGCTGTTCGTGGGCGCGACCGGCAAGAGCGCTCAGATACCTCTATACGTCTGGCTGCCGGACGCCATGGAGGGCCCGACCCCGGTCTCTGCGCTCATCCACGCGGCGACGATGGTCACTGCGGGCGTCTACATGGTGGGACGCAACGCCGTCCTGTTCTCGCATGCGCCGATGGTCATGCAGATCGTCGCGATCGTCGGCGTGCTGACGGCGCTGATGGCCGCGACGATCGGCCTGGTGCAGTACGACATCAAGCGCGTCCTCGCCTACTCGACGGTGTCGCAGCTCGGCTACATGTTCACGGCGATGGGCGTCGGCGCGTTTTCGGCGGGCGCCTTCCACCTGATGACGCACGCGTTCTTCAAGGCGCTGCTCTTTCTCGGAAGCGGGTCCGTGATTCACGCCATGGCGGGCGAGCAGGACATGCGGCGCATGGGAGGGCTGAAGAAATACCTGCCCGTGACCTATGCGACGATGCTCATCGGCACGCTCGCTATTGCGGGAATTCCACCGCTCTCAGGGTTCTTCAGTAAGGACGAAATCCTCTTCCGCGCGTTTCTGTCGAACAAGGCCATCTGGGCTCTCGCGGTGGCAACCGCGCTGATGACTGCGTTCTACATGTTCCGGCTCGTGTCGATGACCTTTTTCGGACCGTATCGCGGACCTGCGTGGGAGACGGCCGGCCCCGCCGCCGTGGCGGCGGCCGCGCGTCATGGCGCGGCGCACCCGGCCGATCCGCACGCGCACGGCCAGGCGCATCGGGCCGATCACGAGGTGTCGCACGGGCCCGCGGAGCCGCACGGCCTCGACGACGCGGCGCATGGCGGCCACGGTCACGGTCCGTGGCACGGGCCGCACGAATCGCCGACCGCGATGACCTCCACGCTGATGGCATTGGCCGTCGGCGCGGTCGTCGCAGGATTCGTCGGCATTCCGGCCGCGCTGGGCGGGCCGAACACGATCGAGCATTTTCTCGAACCGAGCTTCACGGCCCAGGTACACGCGGATGGCGCCATTGCGGATCGCGGATTGCGGATTGCGGAGAGTCCGCGAACTGAAATCCGCAATCCTCAATCCGAAATCCGCAATGAAGAGGCCGAGCCGCACGTCTCTCGGAGCGTCGAACTTGGCTTGATGGGATTCTCGGTCCTCATCGCGCTCGCTGGCATCCTGATCGCGCGCAAGTTCTACGTGACGAACCCGGACATATCGGATCGCCTCGCGACACAGTGGTCCGGCGCGCATCGCACGCTCTTGAACAAGTACTACGTCGACGAGTTGTACAACGGCACCGTCGTCTCCGGCACCATGTCGGCTGGACGCGCACTGTGGGCCGTCGATCGCAGCGTCGTCGACGGCGCGGTGAACGGCACGAGCTGGGTGACGGTCATCAGCGCGTGGTTCTCCGGGCTGACCGATCGCACGGTCGTCGATGGACTCGTGAACCTGGTCGGCTGGATCGCGCAGGAGTCGAGCCACGTGTTCCGCAGGCTCCAGACCGGTCTCGTGCAGAACTACGCGTTGCTGATGCTCCTGGGGGTGTTTGCCTTCATGAGCGTGTATCTGTTCGTTAGATGAGGTTTTCAACGGAGAGCCCCCAGAGTTTGCAGAGAAGATCCGTCTTCTCGGCGTGCTCGGCGAGCTCCGCGTTCCAACGTTGTTTATGAATCACTACTTATCGATCGTCCTGTTCGAACCACTTGTGGGCGCGCTGCTGATCCTCCTGGTCAGCAAGCAGAACGAGAACGCCATCAAGTGGATTGCGAACATCACCGCCTTCATCGGCTTCGCCGTATCCATTCCGCTCTGGTTCTGGCTCAACCCGCAGAGCGGCGACTTCCAGTTCGTCGAGCGCGCGCCGTGGATTCCCTCGATCGGCGCCGAATACTTCCTCGGCGCCGACGGTCTGAGCACGCTGCTGATCCTGCTGACGACGATGATGGGGTTCATCGCCGTCCTGTCGTCGTGGGCGGCGATCACGGAGCGTGTGAAGGAGTACTACATCTTTCTGCTCGTGCTGCAGACGGGAATGCTCGGCGCGTTCATGTCGCTCGACTTCCTGCTGTTCTTCCTCTTCTGGGAAGTGATGCTGGTGCCGATGTATTTCCTCATCGGCATCTGGGGCAGCGCGAACCGGCTGTACTCGGCCATCAAGTTCTTCCTCTACACGCTCGTCGGCAGCGTGGTGATGCTGCTCGGCATCCTCGCGCTCTATTTCCACAACCACAACGTCACGGGCGTCTACACGTTCGATGTGACGCAGTTCCACAAGCTGGCACTGCCGTTCGACCTGCAGTGGTGGGTCTTCCTGGCCTTCTTCCTCGGGTTCGCGATCAAAGTGCCGATGTTCCCGTTCCACACCTGGTTGCCGGACGCCCATACCGACGCGCCGACGGCCGGCTCCGTGATTCTGGCCGCCGTCCTGCTGAAGATGGGCACCTACGGCTTCCTGCGCTTCAGCCTGCCGATTCTTCCCGACGCCTCGCGCCATTTCGTGCCGATGATGGTCGTCCTGTCGATCATCGGGATCGTCTACGGCGCGCTCGTCGCGCTCGCGCAGAAAGACTGGAAGCGCCTGGTCGCCTATTCGTCGGTGAGCCACATGGCACTGGTGATGCTCGGCATGTTCGCGTTGAACCCCGTCGGCATTACCGGCAGCATCATCCAGCAGATCAACCACGGCATCTCGACCGGCGCGCTCTTCCTCATTGTCGGCATCGTGTACGAGCGGCGTCACACGCGTGAGATCGCCGAGTACGGCGGTCTCTCGAAGGTGATGCCCGTGTACGCCGCGATCTTCCTCATCATGACGATGTCGTCGATCGGGTTGCCGACCTTGAACGGCTTCATCGGCGAATTCCTGATCCTGCAGGGCGTTTTCGTGGCGAGCAAGCTGTGGGCGGCGTTCGCCGCGAGCGGCATCGTCCTCGGCGCGGCCTACATGCTGTATCTCTACCAGCGGACCATGTTCGGCAAGATCGAGAATCCGAAGAACGAGCGGCTGCTCGACCTCGACAACCGCGAGTTCGCGACGTTTGCGCCGTTGCTCGTGCTGGCGGTTTGGATGGGCCTCTACCCGGCGCCGTTCCTGCGCCGGCTGGAGACGTCGGTTCAGCACATCGTGATGCGCGTCAGCCCGCAGTATGCGCAGGCGTACGTCGACTGCGGTAAACCGCCGACGGCGGCGCAGCTCGCGGCGTCGAACGACCCGGCGGCGAAATTCCTGGCCGCCGTGCCCTGCGACGCCAATGGAAACCCGTTGCCGGAGAGTCGATAGGCGGTCGAATGAACCACAAAGGACACAAAGGACACGAACCTTCGTGGTGAGGATTCTGTAGATATGCCGCCTGGAATCTCTTCGAGCGATTTCTATTACATCCTGCCGGAGCTCGTGCTCACGGGCGGCGCGCTCCTGGTGCTCGTCGCCGACGTCGTGATAGGGGGACGGGTCTCCCTCGCGTCCAACCGGAGACCTGTCCCGCGTGCACTGCCACTGGCATGGGTGACGCTGCTGGCGATCGGCGCCACGGCGGTGTCGCTGCTGCCGTTCGGATCGACGCGCGTCGAGGTCGCGCACGGTCTGCTGGCCGTCGACCAGTT
>WNFV01001147.1_pt1 | contig 68089 bp, 58 predicted proteins | sample 5400101 | NCBI WGS metagenome assembly WNFV01 (sample SAMN13153361, study PRJNA577476) | soil metagenome | isolation source: 115 cm soil or saprolite under grassland replicate 1 | place: USA:California | collected 2016-06-15
TCGAGCGTCTGTTCGGCGACGGCGCGAGCGCCGAAGAGCGGCAGCGCGATCGGAAGCGGAGCGCGAGCATCCTGGATGCCGTGGTCGGTCAGCTCGCCGCGTTCAAGCGCGACCTCGGCGCCGGCGACAAAGCGCGTATCGACACCTACGTGGACAACATCCGCGAGCTCGAGCGCCGCATCCGGATCTCGATGGAGCACTCGATCAACGAGCCGACGTCCGACGTGCCGTTCGGGCTGCCGGAGAGCAAGCACGTACACTTCCGGCTGATGTACGACCTGATGGCGCTCGCGCTCGAGGGTGACATCACGCGGTCGATCACCTTCATGCTCGGCCGCGATCTGAGCGGCGCCAGCTTCCCGGAGGCGGGGTTCATCGGCGCCTGGCACGGCACGTCGCACCACGGCGACAAGCCGGAGAACATCGCCAACTACGCGAAGGTGAACCGCTATCACGTCCAGAACCTCGCGTACTTCTGCGAGAAGCTCAAAAACATCCCGGACGGCGACGGCACGGTGCTGGACCACGTGCTGGTCTACAAGGGCAGCAACATGGGCAACTCGCACCGGCATGCGCACGAGAAGGTACCGGTGATTCTCGTCGGCGGCATCGACGGCACGTTCAAGGGAAACCGTCACCTCGTGTTCCCCGACAACACGCAGCGCACCTCGAACATGCTGTTGAGCATCCTGCACCTGTACGGGATCGACCCGGACAAGATCGGGACGAGCACCGGCAGACTGCAGCCGCTCGAGATGGTGTAGGGACCGGCAATGCTGCGACATGGTCGCGTCCTGGCCGGCTTCGGCGTTGCCGCGCTGACGCTGTGCGCATCGGTCGCGACGCCTGCCGGCCAGATCGGGGGGCGCCCGACCCGTCCGCAGGTCACACCGCCGAAAGGACCGGCGCGACAGGTGATCTTCACGTACTGCACGTCGTGCCACGGCATCGACGACTACGCGTACCACGCCCTCGATCGCGCAGCATGGGATTCACTGCTGACGGCGAAGCACCGCGGCATCGACGTGCCGCTGCCCGCACCGGAGCGGGCGACTCTCCTCGATTGGCTCGCGGAGCGATTCGGTCCGAACACCAAGCCGTTCCCGCGTACGTACGTCGCGCAGGAGGTCACGACGTTCTTCTCGGACGCCGAGGCCGAGGCGCTCCTAACGCGCGCGTGCACGTCGTGCCACGAGCCGGATCGGTTCAATGACGCGCGCTTCAGTCCGGATCGATGGCGCGTGGTGATCGTCGACATGCGCGAGCGCGGCGCCAAGCTCGAAGATGACGAACTGGAGCGGCTGGTGGAGTGGCTGGGCCGCACCAAGGGTGCGCACGACAATGACCGCCCGTAGGAGCGCGATCACCGTCGCCGTGGCCATCGTCGTGCCGGCGCTCGCGGGCGGCGGCAGCATGGCGACGGGCGACATCGCGGCGCTGAGCCTGCGCGCCACCGTCATCACAAGTGCCGCGACGGCTGGGGTGTGGACGATCACGCTGTCGCGCTGGTCGACCGACGCCGAGCGTGCTCCGCTCGTCGCGGCGCTCGCGGCGCCCCCTCCCGCACCGGCGGCGCCGGCCGCGGCGGGCGGCCGCGCCGGAGGCCGAGGCCGTGGACGTGGCGCACCGCCGCCGCCGCCGACTCCTTTCGCCAGGCGGTCGGCGGCGATCAACGCGGCGCCGACGCTCGGGTACATCTGGACCGACGGCGTGACCGGCTATTCCATCAAGTACGCCTGGCGTTCGCCCGCGGCCGAGGACCAGGAGCGCATCGTGCTCGTCACGGAACGCCGCCTCGACTCGCACGCGCCGGACTGGGCGCCTCGGTCCGGCGCCAGTGCCGACGCGGATTTCACGGTCATCGAGCTGCGAATCGATCGTCAGGGCGTCGGCGAGGGGAAGACGTCGCTCACGACGGGCGTCGCGATCGACACGGCGGCACACACGCTGGCGCTCGACGACTACGCCGCGGCGCCGGCCCTGCTCAAGGTCACCCGATGACGGGCATCACATGTCTTGTCGCCGGCCTTCTTCTGTTCGGCGCGGCTGCCGCGAACGCGGCGACCTCGGAGATCGCGGATGCGGCGATGCGCGGGGATCGCGAGGCGGTTCGTGCCGCGCTCGCGCGGAAGGCGGACGTGAACGCGGCGCAGGTCGACGGCACGACGGCGCTCCACTGGGCCGTGGACCGCGACGACGTGGAACTGGCGGAGCTCCTTCTGACGGCCGGCGCTCGCGTGAGCGCGCGGACGAGGGAAGGCGTAACGCCGCTGCAGCTCGCGGCGATCAACGGAAGCGCCCGGATGCTCGGCCGGCTGATCAAGTCGGGCGCGGATCCGAACGCGGCGCTGACGCCCGCCGGCGACACGGCGCTCATGCTCGGGTCCCGAACCGGGAAGACGGATGCGATCCGCCTCCTGCTCGAAGCGCGCGCAGACGTCAACGCAAGGGAGAGTTGGGGCGGCACCACGGCGCTGATGTGGGCCGTGGCCGAGGGGCACGCTGAAGCGGCCAGACTGCTGATCGCGGCAGGCGCCGACGTCAACGCGCGGTCGCATTACGTCGCCGCCGCCAACGGCCGCGGCTTCGAGGGGCGCACGCCGTCCGCGAGCAGGACCGAAGAGAAAGTCGAGGAGTTCGCCAGCGGCTGGCTGACGCCGCTGATGTTCGCCGCGCGCGACGGCCGCCTGGAGCTGACGCGGATCCTGCTCGGCGCCGGCGCCGACGTCGATGCCGTGGCCGGCGACGGCAAGACGGCGCTGGCGCTTGCGATCTTCAACGGCAACTACGACGTCGCGTCGTTCCTCGTCGATCGCAAGGCCGACGTCAACAAGGCCGACGCCCAGCGGTTCACGCCGCTCTTCTGGGCTGTCGACCGGCGCAACATGGAGACGGCGCCGAACTTTCCGTGGATGGTCACGGTGGATCCGATGCCGATCATCCGCAAGCTGCTCGATGCCGGCGCCAATGCCAACGCGATCGTCAACAACACGCCCCGCGGACGGATGCGCGAAGGATCGCCGCGGATCGTGTTTGCTACAGCGCTGATGCGCGCCGCATTCGCCGGCGATCTCGAGCTCGTGAAGCTGCTGCTCGAGCGCGGCGCCGACCCGGCGATCGTCTCCAGAGACGGCGAGACGATGGTGTCGGCGGCCGCCGGCCTGGCGTTCATTCACGGCTACCACCGCGGCAGACCGCCCGAAGAACGGCTCCAGGTCGTCAAACTGTTCGTCCATCTCGGCAACGACGTGAACCAGCCGGACGACTACGGCATCACGCCGCTGATGGCCGCGGCCAACGGCGGCGACACGAAGCTGATTCAGTATCTCGTGGACGCCGGCGCCGACCTTGGCGCCCACGATCTCGGCAAGAAGAACGACGGCGCGTTCGGGTCCAGCGTCGAGCCGCTGATGCCGATCGACTACGCCATCGGCGTCGGCACGTTCGTGCCGAACAACGCGGTCATCATCCACGAGGACGCGGTGGCGCTGATGGCGAAGATGATGAAGGAGCGCGGCATCATGCACACGACGTCGGAGTGCACGCTGCGCGGCTTCACGTGCGGCCAGGCCAAGGTCGATCCGAAGGTGGCGTCGCCGGCCGAGATCCGCCGCATGCGCGCCCTGGCCATCGGCCATCAGATTGAAGGCCTCACCGGCGGCCTGGTGGTGAAATGACGGCAGTCTCGGAATTTCGCGTGCGTCTCGCCGTGACGCATCCGGTACCGGCGACCCTCAGCGCTTCGCCAATTCCTGGAACGCGACGTTCACGTTGATCACGGCGCGCGACAACGGCGTGCCGCCGTACTCCAGGTCCGTCAGCAGTTCCTCCTTCGTGAAGACCGGGAATTTCCGCCTCAGCCCGGCCGCGATCTCCTCCGCGGTCTTCTGCCCCTTACCAGCTTTCGCGGCGTCAACCAGCGCCCGATTGAACTGGATGTAGTCGCGGAATCCCTCCCAAGTGTTGACGTCGCCGTGGCCTTCGATCACGGTGTCGAGACGATAGGAGACCATTAGGAAGTGTCGGGGTTAACTGATCGGGCTCTCGATCAGGAACTCCGTCGCCCCGGCCAATACTCGCGAACGCCCCGCCGGCGGGCGACGACCGGTACCGCCGCACGCCCGCGACCGAACGGCCATCAGGTGTGAGGTCCATTCCCACTGGTGCGCGAGAACCACGGCGTCTTCCGGCCGCTGGTACTGAGCGGTCCGAACAATCCTGCGAGGTAGACCAGCAGGCCGAGTCCAATGACCAGCGCTGCCGGACCTGCTGGGAGCAGCGAGAGAGTAGTGGGTCCCAGCCGCGGGGACATGGCGCTCGGCAGCGCCCCCGCTTCGAGCCACCCGTAGGCGACCGCGCAAATCACGAGGGCGAGTCCGCCAACGGCCGACAGCCACACGAGCGTTTCGCGACCGCGCCGTGCGGGCGCGGCAGCCACGGATGGAGCGGCATTCGCGACATTGGCGTCGCGCGCAATACGCGCCATCACTGTCGCCTTGAGCGATGCCGGCGGCGGCGGCTCGCTGAGTCTCGTCATCACGGTCGTGAGCTCGTCGTTCATGGTGTGTCCTTCCCTGGAGATGTGTCGGCCATGCTGCGGCGCAGTCTGGCGCGCGCGCGAAAGAGGACCGTCTTGACCGTGCCGCTCGTCACGCCGAGGGCGCTGGCGATTTCGCGAACGCTCATGTCCTGGCGGTAATAGAGGATGGCGGCGGTGCGCTCCCCCGAAGCGAGCGCGGCGACCGAGAGCCAGAGGCGGCGATCGCTCTCGTCGGCGATGAGTTCAGTCAGCGGGTCGGGGCCGGTTGCGGGCACCGGGTGATCGGGCGCGAGCTCCACGCCTTCGCGCGTGCGGACTCGCATTCGCCTGACCAGCCAGTTCTGCGCGAGCCTGACCGCGATGGTCGAGATCCACGGGTAGAACGGACGCGCCTCGTTATAACCGTCGAGGCTGACGAATGCGCGGAAGAATGCGTCCTGCGCGATCTCTTCGGCGCCGGACGGATCGCGCGTCATCATCAACGCCAGGCCGAACAGACGGCGTTGATACAGCTCGACGATCCGCCCGAACGCCTCGCGATCGCCGGACCGGACCGCGCGAACCGCGGCGCGGACGTGCGGCGCGTCAGGATCGCCGGCCGTCTGCGTCATTCACCAGCCCGAGCCCCATCGACGCGTAGACGACCTTGCGCGCGCCGTAGAAAAAGGGGAAGAGCCCGATGAGCAGGAGAGGCGGGAACATCAGACCCAGGAGGCAAATGGCCAGGCCCTTGAGAGCGAGATCGGCCGCATCCTTTTTCTCCTGGTCCGTTTGCGGCGCGGCGCGTAGGTACGCGCGCGTCGAGGGATAGCCGAATTCGCGTGCCTGGCGCCACATTCTTCGGAGCATCACCATCACGAGGACCATCGCGCCAATGACCAGCGCGGCAAGAGGGACCAGGAAGATCAACGGGAAATAGGTTCCGAGCACGTCAGGCTCCTTTCTGGAGCGTGTCGAGGGCCGCCACCGTGGCGGCCCGCGCTACGAGGTATACAAGATGACCGTCGGTTTGGTTGATACGGGTTGACCTCGAGGTCTTGCGGACGGGCGTGTGGTAGGTTGTATACAACATGGCACAAACGACGACAATCCTGTCTGTTCGGATCGACGCACGGACCAAGAAGCAGCTCGAAGCGCTGGCCGGGCGTTCGCGTCGCTCAAAGTCGTTTCTCGCCGCCGAAGCCATAGCCGCCTTTGTGGAGGCAGAACACTGGCAGCTCGATGAGATTCAAGCGGGCCTCGATGAGCTTGATGAAGGCCGCGGCGTGCCGCACAAAGATGTCTCGACCTGGCTCTGCTCCTGGGGCGGGAAGCGCGAGCGCAAGGCGCCCCGCGCGTGATTGTCGTCTGGTCGCCGGCAGCGATTCGCCACCTGACTCCCTCTCTCCTGATTATCGCTATCTGCTCTACACGAAGATGTCGTCGTCGGGCGCGGACCTGATGGTCGTCGAAAACTTCAAGTAGTCGACGCGCTTGCCTTCGCGCTTGAGTTCGGCGGCGCGTGTTTGCAGGGTTCGCAGATAAGTTTGATTCATGTGATCCAGGAACGTTCAGCCGATTCGTCCGGCGAGCGGGATTTACCCCGTCGGTGTCGCTGCAGTCTCTGGATGTGCAAGGGAACGCCGACGTCGGTTTTTTGGCGCTGCGCGGTGGCCGAGTCGGCGACCGTCGGATGAACTGGGAGTTCACCACACATCACTGTCGCGCGCGTGGATCACTTTGAGCCAGTGCCGGTCACTTGTACCAAGAGCTCGAAGAAACCGCGCTTTCGCGGTGAGCTGATCGTCCAGTTCACCGGCACGCTCTGATAGCCGTTATCGAACCGCTCGCCGGCCATCCGGTAATCGAAAAATCCCCAGCTCGCGTACGCACGCAGCGCCGCCAGCATGTTGTTCTGCGGCTTCTCGAAATCGAAGTGGTCGTCCTCGTTGAAGAGGACCGGCTGGCCGCGATAGCCGGGAAGCGCCCTAGTTTCCTCCACCATCTGCGTGATGCGCGACGCGTCACTCACGCTATTGCCGTGCAGCAGCACGAAGTCCACGGCATTCACCAGCGAATCGGACGGGACCTTGCCGCCGTTCAGGCTCGTGCTGACGAGGAGCCGTCCCGCTGGTGACGCCACCTTGCGTTTCGATCGCTCTTTCAAACGATCGATCAACTCCACGCCGCGCGCGGCGGGCTTGATGATGTCGTGCGTGAAGCCGGAGTTGTCCGCTTCGTTGGCGAGTTCGACCAGCACATTCGTGTATCCCTTGTCGATGAGCCAGTCGGTGGCCGCGTCGGCCGCGCGGATGATGGATTGCTCGTCGTTCATCCTCCGCTCCTGCGCCTGGTAGAACAAGCCGACGATCGCGACCATGCCCAACTCATCCGCGCGATCGAGGATGCGTCCCAGCCGCGACATGTAATCCTGGCGCAGCGTGCCGTCGGCTTCGAACGACGAATTCACCCACGGCTGCGAACGGCTGTATCCCTCGGGGCTGCCGCCCTGCAGGTTGATCGTGAAGGCCAGCAGGCCCTGCGCCTTCCAGAGCGGCATGGCGGCGATGAACTCGCGCGTGTTCCTCTCGGCATCCCACGGTCCGTCCGGGTAATTCCATCTGGGGCGCGTCTCCGGATTCCTATCGTCGAAGATGCCCTGTACCATCCGGGAGTTGAACAGCAGCCCTTGCACGGTCATCCCCTCGTACGAACGCCCTGGGTAGGTCGGGCGTCCGTTGACAAGGAACTCCCGTCCCTGGATGCTGACGACGGTCTGCCTTGCTGCGCGCTGCGGCTGCGGGAGGAACGCGAGGCCGAGTACGGCGAGGAGCTAGAGATTTCGCATTGTCGGTCCGCCTTTCGGCCGGTGCAGCCAGGACATTATTGACCACGGCGGTTTCGATCCGCACCGTGCACAACCGAAATCTGCGGCCCGAAGACCCGAAATGACCACACCGTTCCGTTCAGCTCTGATGGCGATGGGCGCGTCCTTGTCGCTGCTCCTATCGGCCCCGCTGGCGGCACAAAGCGTCGGCCGACTGGAAGGCAAGTTTGACGTGCTGGCGTGTCCCCGGTGTGGCGGGCGTCTGCGCCTGATCGCGCTCATCGAAGAGAGGGCCGAGATCGAGCGGATGCTCCGGCACCTCGGCGTGCCGACCGCGATCCCCGCGCCGCGTCCGGCCCGTGCGCCACCACTCTCGCCGGGAGCGCCCGACCCGGCCAGTTGGGACGACGACCCCACGGTGCTCGCCTCCTGTTCCTGACGCTCCTGCGTGACAACCCGCCGTCGAGGTGCCGGAGGTGTCCCTCGCGGCGCGCAGCTACGTGCCGAACGGCCCCCGTGGCGCTGGGCAAGAAGTCGCCAGGCCTCATAATCGGCGCGTGATGGGGGCAAATCCGCGCCGTGCCTCGGGGGACGCGCGGGCGAGTCGGATAACCTGTCGATTTCAGCCGACGGCAACAAAGCCGGAACCGGCACGTCTGGGCGTTATTGCCATACGCCGGAGACGCGAACCAGCAGCGCGGCGTTCAGGCGCAGCTGCTCGCCTTCGATGCGCAGGACATCCGGAACGACATCTTCCGCAGCTCGCCGCCCGACGACCCGGCCGGACCGGACAGCGTGGGACTGTTTGCCAAGTTCGCGCCGCCCATCGTCGCCAACGGCAAGGTGTTCGTCCCCCACGTACGGCGATCACGAAAACCCGCCGGGCCCGACACGCTACTTCGAGGCCAATCGGCCGCCAACCGACAGCGTGCCCAAGAACTTCTATCTGGCCATCTACGGCTTGAAGCCGTAGCTCGGACGCTTTGCTCAAAAAAAGGGGCACAGAATCACGCTCTGATGATTCCGTGCCCCATTCAGACGAGCTGTCTGCGCGTTCTACCGCCTGCCCGTCACGCGATCCCAGCCGTCGCGGCGGTACTTCGACGCAGGACGGTAACGCCGTCTCAGAAGACGATGGTCATCGATGCGACCAGCGCGGCGAGGGGCGAGCTCGATTTTCTCAGCACGGCCGAGACGTTCACCTTGACGGGACCGCAACCGACGGCTGCTCCCGGCACCGGTCCGAACTTGACGTCCGCGCGGTCCGTCGCCGGATAGTGATAATACGCGAGCGTCAGCGCGCCGACCGCAAAGAGCCGGCATCGAGCCGGCGACAGTCTCGTCCAGTACTCTGTGCCGGCTGACACGGGGAGCGCGAGCCCGTCGTTACTGTTTCGAATGACGTCTCCTTCGAGGAAGACGCGGTTGTTCGGGCTCTTGCCCAGCCATCGCCAGTGCGGCCTGCGGTAATAGCGAACGCCAAGCCCCCAATTGAGCGTTTCGTAACCGGCGTTGCGATTGGTGTGATAGCTCAGGCCCCACAGCGTGATTCCCCATTGCTGATTGGAGGTATGGCCGCTCTCATCGCGCGCGTGCTGCGCGAAGGCCGTGACCGGAAGGCTGCCGCCGAGGGCGACCGTCAGGATCAGCGCCTTCAACGGAAACGCCATGTGCGCTTTTACTGCGATCGAATGCCGATCGCAATCCGAAAAGCGATATGCGCCGGCAAGAAGCAGCTCTCGAGCGAACAGCTGACGGTCTATAATCGCGCTCAGTCAAACCGGCTCGGTGACGGGCAATACGATGACGGAGACGCAGATGTTTTCGCGGACGGGTACGTCGCCCTGGCAGAGCAGCTTCACGTTTACGCTGACGCCTGAACAGGTGCGACGCGCATGATTCTGATTGTCGGAGGGAGCGGCGCGCTGGGCAGCGCGCTCGCCCGGAGGCCGCGCGCGAACCGGTACGGGTGATGTCGCGGACGCCAGCCAAGGCAGCCGCATTACGCGACGCCGGGGCCGAAGTCGTTAAGGCGATTTGCTGGATCGTGAATCGGCCCTGCGTGCCTGCACGGGCGCCGACATCGTCGTTGCGGCAGCCCACTCCATTCTCGGACGGGGACGGAACGCATCCATTTACGTCGATGGCGCCGGCCATCGGCAACTCATCGACATCGCGAAGCAAAGCGCGGTACGTCATCTCGTGTTCATTTCCGTCTACGACTACGGTCCCGCCGAGAGCAGGGCACAAACCATTACCCTCTCGATGATGAATGCGAAGGAGCGAATTGCGGTCGGCGTGCGCGATCGCGCCTTGGGGAACGTGAAGTCTCTACGCGCTCAGGGCACGCACTGCCGGGCGGTCGGCTGGCGTCGGTAGGCGCAGTGCGCTCGCTGGAACTGTGATGACGGCGACCGAATTGCCGAGAACGCCAGCCTCACCGAGTACTTCGAGCTCATCACTCAACCTGACGGGTCGCCGCTGATGGTCGTGACGATTGTGACGACCGACCCGACGTTTCTGCGGCAGCCGTTTGTGATCACGTCGCAGTTCAAGAAGGAGCCGACCGACGCGAAATGGAAGCCGGCGGAATGCTCGGCAACATGGTGACAGTTGTAGCTACCTGGTGAGTCTTGTAGCGTCCGGCTTTAGCCGGACGTCCGCCTGACGGCGGACGCTACATCTGGAAAGGTGCCCATGACACGCAATTATCACATCGCTTGCGCTCGCACTGCTCCTTGGTTGGAGCGCGACGGCGCTCGCCGAAATCGATCTGTCCGGATCGTGGGCGTCGATCAACCACGAAGACGCGCTCGAGCGCGGCGCCGGTCCCAACCCCGCGGACTGGGCCGGTCTTCCGTTCAACGAATCGGGACAGGCCAAGGCGTTGAGCTTCTCGCAGTCGATCATCTCGATGCCCGAGCGCACCTGCTGGTTCCAGACCCAGTCGCACATCGCCGCCGGCCAGTTCAGCCTGCGGATGTGGGCCGTGCCCGATCCGATCACCGGAAAGGTGCAGGCGTGGATGACCGAGCCCTACATCCTGTCGCGGTCGTACAACCTGAGCACGAATCCTGTGTCCATCGGCGGTCCGCCCTGCATCGTCGGCGACGAAGGCGTCGAGTCGGGCCGGGTGCCGCACTATCTGCCGGGCAGGAACCCGTTCCTGGATGAAACAATGAAGCGGTACGGCATTCCGCCTGACGCGGCGTTGGGCGGAGCGGAGACGATGTATCCGCAGTTTCGCGAGAAGATCAGGGCGACGTTCAAGCGGCCGGAGAAGTGCACAATCAACTGCGGCTGACGACGCCGGCAACTACGAGGCTGGCTCGATGAAGATCCCCGGCCGGTCTGACACCACAACGGTGTGATAGACGAAGCACCTCACGGCCGGGCCGGCGATCTGCCGGAGAGCGCTCATGAGAAGCGGTGAAAATGCCGGCGCCACGAGCATGAGCCTGGGCTGAAGACCGGCGTCGATGGCGCCGGCCGGATGCATGCGCCGCACGTTGGGCATGTTGCTGGCGGTCCAGTCGACATGGCCGATCCCGCGGATCAGCAGCCGGTCGTCGATCGTCGTAGCCACATCGACGATGGTCAGCCGGTTGCCGCGATCGACAGCCAGCACGTCGATGTCGCTGTGCGGACTGCACGGCACGCCCGCCCCGAGAATCCGCATGCCTGGTTCGAGCGCGTCCTGACATTCTGCCAGCGTCGCGATCAACTGATCCTGCGCGAGCGCCGAACCCGGCCGAAGAACGGCGACGCCCGCTCGAGCTGCGGGTCTGCCCGGTGGCTCGGCCGCCTGATCGTCGATGCGTTCAGGAGCAGGAGCCCGCGGATGATCCGCGGCCGCGGGCAGGAAGAGATGGGAAATCTCTTCGAACCCGCGCCCAAGCGCTCGCGCTTCAGACGGCATCGCCGGTTTCCGAGAGATTCCCGGAGACGACCAGCACCGAGTTGTTACCGCCGTATGGCGACGGCTCGATTTCCTGATTCAGCGGATCGCTTCGCCAATCGCCGTCGATGACGTAGCGATATCGATAACGGCCCGGCTCGAGCTTCAGCACGCTCGTCCAGACTGTACCGGACGGTGTCATCTCGCTTCGGTCGAGCGTCCATCCGTTGAAATCGCCGACTAGCTGGACGTGACTGGCGTGGGGCGCTTCGAGCGCGAACACCACGCCCTCAGGAGTGAGGGTGGGCGCCGCCGGACGCTGCGAGCTCTCAGCGGATGGCCGCTCGGCTTCCATCTCGAGCACTTCTCTGGAAAGGGCTTCGTAGTCCTCGAATCCCGCGCAGCGGTGGCAATAGCCGGCGACGGGCAATCCGTGGCTCGCGGCTTCGGCCAGCTTGACGCTGTGCCGGATGATCGTGTTGAAGTAGCGGCCGTCGAGATGTCGGTGGATCTCGGCCACGACATCTCGAGCGAACTGGGACCGTCCACTGTACAGCGTCACGAGCGCGCGCACGGCGACGGCGTGTCCGGTCTTTCTGGCCAGCACGTCGAATGTCTCCAGCAGCTTGCCGATGCCGTGGAGAGAAAAGAAGCTGGGGTCGACGGGGACAATCGCTTCCGCGCACGCCGTCATCGCGTTGAACGTGAGCAGACCGACCTGAGGCGGACAGTCCACGAGCACGTAGTCGTACCGATCGCGCACCTCGGTGAGGATTTCGGCAAACAGGCGATCGCGATTCGGCAACCCAGCGAACGCTTCCGGCACAGCGGCCAGCATGATGTCGGCCGGCGCAAGCTCCAGGTTCGTGCCGATCGACTGGATGACGTCCGGCAGCCTCGTCTCACGCCCGTTGATGTGCTGGATGAACACGTCGTACATGGTGCGGGCCGCCTCGGCCCGCGTCGCCAGCAGGCCGAGCGTGGAATGTCCCTGCGGATCCATATCCACGACGAGCGTTCTCCGGTTGGCGCGGGCGAGAAAGGCCGCGAGGTTGATGGCTGTGGTTGTCTTGCCGCAGCCGCCCTTCTGGTTGACGATGGCGATCGTGCGCATCAGACCCTCCTACTTGCAAAGCGGTCGCACGTGAGGAACCTGTTGATGTGGGTGCCCTCGACAGTACCAAACCCGGTCCCGCAGTACAAGGACGATTCGCATTGCTCTGACGCCCCTCCGGGTCTGAAACACCCGACGCGTGGGTTCGACAACGAAGCCCGCGTCGAGGAGGTCGTTATGACGAGGCGCGCGGGAATCCTGCTGGTGGCGATGATTGGCGTCGCAGCTGTTGGCGTGTTGAACGCGGCGGATCCGCCGGCCCCGTGGGCGTACGGCTTCGCCACTCCACCACCACCGCCCGGAACACCCCCACCGGCGCCGGCTGGCCGGGGCGCCGCCTCCCGCTGCTGCGCCAGACACCACACAACACACGGTCCCTGGCAGCGACGTGAAGATGACGCGCCAGCAGATCGGCAACCGCTTCAGCGTCGGCGACTGGTTTCCGTACCTCGGGGACGCGCGGCGAGTCGGATAACCGGCGGCACTCGGTTAACCTGCCCACCCGTCTAATGCTTCCTATCGTCTTGAGCGTGCGAATCCGCAGCCGGACACAACTACTCCGATTCAGGTAGAGACGGACGTCGCCAACGCGCTCGAAGAACGATGGGTCGGGCGGCCCCGTATCGCCACGATCGAATAGGACATCGAACTGGAGTTCACGAGGAACGCGGATGGCGCCATCGTGGGCACACTGATCGGCACGACGCTGCCGAAGGAAACAAAGATCGACACGCCGTTCAGACGCTTCACGCGAGCTCACAGCGCTTCCCCAACTCCTGGAACGCGATGTTCACGTTGATCACCGCGCGCGACAGCGGCGTGCCGCCCTACTCCAGGTCCGTCAGCAGTTCCTCCGTCGTGAAGACCGGGAATTTCGGCCTCAGCCCGGCCGCGATCTCGTCCGCGGTCTTTTGCCCCATGCCGGTTTTCGCGGCGTCGACGAGCGCTCGATTGAACTGCACATGATCGCGGAATCCCTCCCACGTGTTGACGTCGCCATGGCCTTCGATCACCGTGTCGACGTTGGGGATTCCCTTCACCGCCTTCTCGAGCGTGTCGGGCAGCGCCAACACGCTGCCATCGTCCCTTATGTTTGCTATCGTCTGGCGCCGCTCATCGATCCGCGGGCGCTGATCCGTATCGTATGTATGTGCTAACATATACATATATGGCTCGCACCACGATCCTCGTCCAGGACGACTTGCTGCTCGACGTCAGGCGGGTCGCAAAGACACGAGGGGTCACCCTCACCGAAGTGGTCAACACCGCGCTGAAGGCCTACGTCGACACGCAACCGAGGCCCGGATTGCCGTCATTCACCGGCATCGGTCGCAGCAAGGGTCCGGGGAGCGGGACACTCGGCCGGAACGCCAAGCGGCTCGCGGCGCGCGCGATCGATCCGCACGAGGGCAGCGCGCGAGAAGGCCGCCGTTAGAGGGCCGCTCGTGGTGCTCATCGCGGACACCGGCCCCCTCGTCGCGCTCGCGGACCGCGCCGACGGCTACCACGAGGCGATCAAAGCCTACGCGGCCGGCCGTCGCGACACATGGATCCTGCCGGCGCCCGTAGTCACCGAAAGTGCCATCACAATTCTCGATCGGCTCGGTGCCGACGAGGAACTCGGTTTCCTTCGGGCCATTGCGGCGAAGGAACTGCACGTCGAACCGACGACCGACGCGGATCTGCAGCGAACGATTGAAATCCTCGACCAGTACCGCGACGCGAGATTCGGGATGGTCGACGCGGCGACGATGGCGATCGCGGAGCGGCTGAAGATCGAAGTCATCCTGACGGTGGACAAGCGCGATTTCGGAATCTTCCGGCCGAAACACTGCGCCGCCTTTCGATTGGTGCCCGAAGGGCTTCGCTGACACCATCTTCCGCCGACGCGGTGCGATGCGGCGTTCGCTGACGCGGCGAAAGATCTTGACATCGCACGGTCGCGGCGCATCATAGCCACTGATTCATCGGATTTGTCCCCCGTCGACGGCCATCTTTCTCGATCTCGACCGATCTTTGGAGGAGGGGCAAATGCGGAAGTTGGCGCTGGATCTGACTCTCGGTCTGCTGCTGTGCGCCGCGGCGCCGGCACACGCCCAGCAGGGCACCGCCGAACTCGTCGGCCGAATCACGGACGCTCAGAGCGCTGTCTTGCCGGGCGTGGCGGTCGTGATCACGAATGAGGACACGGGTGTCTATCGCGAGATTGTCACCGGTCCGAACGGGAGCTACAGCGCGTCTCAAATGGTGCCGGGGCACTATCGGATCTCCGCGCAGCTGTCCGGATTCAAGGGCCTCAATCGGCGCGGCATCTCGCTCACGGTCGGCGTGACGACCACGCTCGATCTCGTCCTCGAGGTCGGCGCGGTTGCCGAAACCGTCACGGTCACCGCCGAATCGCCGCTGGTCGACGTGACGTCGGCAGAGGTGGGCGGGCACATCACGGCCGAGGAGCTCACCGACCTGCCGGCCGGCAATCGCAGCTACATGGCGTTTGTCGGGACCGTGCCGGGCGCGCAGTTCGTCCCCACCACCGGCTTCCTCAACGACACGATGCTCGCCAACGGACAGCCGGCCGCGGCCAACAACGTCATGTTCGACGGCGCCGGGAACGTCGACGACCTGCGCGGATCGAACGTCGGCGGCCAGGCGCGCACCGCGAACGAAGCGGTCCAGGAAGTCCAGGTGCTCACGAACCAGTTCGACGCGGAGTTCGGCCGCGCGTCGGGCGCCGTGATCAACGCCGTGACGAAATCGGGCACCAACCAGTTCAAGGGCTCCGTGTTCGACTTCTTCACCGGCCGCTCGGTGACATCGAAGGATTACTTCACGCGAGTGAGTGATCTGGACAAGCCCCAGGTCGGGAAACAGGAATGGGGCGGCACCGTGGGCGGACCGATCGTGAAGAACAAGCTGCATTTCTTCGCGAGCGTCGAGCGGCTGGTGCAGAATCGGAACCAGTCGAAAACCTACCCGACGCGGCCCGAGTTCAGCTTCTCGACCACCGACGACGTGTCGGCCTGGAATACGCTCTGGCGCATCGACCACCAGGTGACGCCGAACAACACATGGGCGTTCCGCTGGCTGCGCGAGTCGGCACCTCAATTCAACGTGCTCGACGGCGGCCGAGACACCGTCCAAAGCAACGACGACGAGACCGACCTCGATCAGACGCTCGTCGGCACCTGGACCACCGTCGTCTCGAACACCAAGGTCAACACGATCCGGGCGGGCCTCACGAAGGAACAGACCACCCATTCGAACCAGCTGCTGCGCGCGTTGAAGCCGGAGTACGCGACGTGCACGGTCTGCCCGCGCCAGATGATTCAGGATCAGGCGCTGCTGCCGCCGATTCTCGCCTACCTGAGCTTCAATGCTCAGGCCGACGACACGATGGATTTTTCCCTGGACGACGCTTACACGCTGGAGGACACGTTCTCCTGGTTCATCCCAGACAAGGCGGGAAGGCATGACACCAAGTTCGGCGCCCGGTACACCGACGTCTGGATCAGCAATCCGAACAACAGCAACGCGAACGGCACGTACAGCTTCGGCAGCGATCGTCCATTCAATGCCGCCGACCCGGGCACGTATCCGGAGCGATTCAGCATCCGCGTTCCTGGAGCGCTCGATTACGAATTGAAATCCCGCGTGTGGGAGTTGTACGCCCAGGACAAGTGGGCCATGAAGGGTGGCCTTAGCCTGAGCCTGGGCGTGCGCTACGACCTGGAAATCATTCCGATCGACGAGACTGGAAACCCGCTCTTTTCAGATCCGGCCAGGTATCCGGTCGACAAGAACAACGTGGCGCCGCGTCTCGGCTTTGTCTGGAACCCGGACGGCGCAGGCAAATCGGTAGTGCGCGGCGGCTACGGGATCTTCTACGACAGAACGCTGCTGGGGACGGTGGACAACTTCCTGTTCGACACGAAGTACTCCAGTACATTCACGGCGACGTTCCCGCAAAACGCGGCCGATCCGAACCCCGCGAGAGGCCAGTTCCCCACCGAGCCCGTGTTGAACACACCGACGGTCAGCCAGCTCACTCCGGCGGTGCGGTCATTCCTCGCTGCGCAGTTTCCGACGGGCAGCGTTCGGCGAAACACCGGAACGGTGACATGGGACGATCCGGATCGCAGGGAGCCGTACTTCCATCAGATCACGGCTGGCTACGAACGCGAGGTGTTGCCAGGCCTGTCAGTGTCGGCGGACTACGTCCGGATGTTGGGGCGGGATCTGTTCTTCAACCCGAATCTCAACGTCGGGACCCGCCGCAACATGAGCCGTACCGGCACGATCGATTTCTTCGATCCGTTCGGCATTCTGAACCGGAGCTTGTCTCCCGGAGAAACGCCATACGTGGGCACGGTGCGTCTGCTGACCACCAAGTACGGGTACAGCAATTACGACTCGTTGAACCTCTCCGTCGAGAAACGGTACGCTCACCGTTGGAGCATCCGCGGCGCCTACGCGCTGGGCTATTCCCGCGGCGTCACGGCCGGACAGACCGACACGCCGCAGCTGCAAGTCGGGACGAATCTTCACCTCGACGAGTACTACGCGCCGGCCGGCGTCGATCGGCGGCATTCCGCCGTCATCAGCGGCCGGATGGAGATTCCGAAGGCCCGAGGTGTGACGCTGAGCGGCGTGCTGCGGATGTTGAGCGGGACGCCGTTCACGATCCAGGACACCAACATCGACGCCGATCAGAACGGTATCCTGTTCGATCCGCTGCCGGCCGGGACCTACAGCGGGACATCGTCCGATTCATTGCAGAACGTGACCAACCGCGGCGGGCGTAACGGCGCGCGCGGTCCCGGCTTCATGCAGCTCGATCTGCGCGCCGGGTACCGGGCGCGGCTGGGATCGCGCCGGACCCTGGACACGTTCGTTGATGTGTTCAACATGACCAATCATGCGAACTTTACGAATCCCAGCGGCGACCGCCGGAATACCGCAGACTTCCTCCGGTTGAACAGCCTGGTGGCAACGTCCGGGTTGCCGCGCCAGGCGCAGCTCGGCCTCAGACTCGGATTCTGATCGAGTCAGCTTAAGAAGTGTCGGGGTTAACCGATCGCCGGTTCTCGGAGCCCGAGCAGCACCGTGTTGATGGGCGATGCCGCGACTGAGACGGCGCTAAAGAACGAAGACCTCTCGCGCTACCAGTGATCGGCACGACGCTGCCGAAGGAAGAAAAGATCGACAAGCCGCTCAGGCGCTTCACCGTGAGAGAGCGTCGGATGAACTGGGAGTTCCCCAACACGCAGTCGTGGAACACTGCAGCGAGCTCTCAGCGCTTCCCCAACTCCTGGAACGCGATGTTCACGTTGATCACCGCGCGCGACAGCGGCGTGCCGCCGTACTCCAGGTCCGTCAGCAGTTCCTCTTTCGTGAAGATGGAGAATTTCTGCCTCAGCTCGGCCGCGACCTCCTCCGCGGTCTTCTGCCCCATGCCGGTTTTCGCGGCGTCGACGAGCGCACGATTGAACTGCACATAATCGCGGAATCCCTCCCACGTGTTGACGTCGCCATGGCCTTCGATCACCGTGTCGACGTTCGGGATTCCCTTCACGGCCTGCTCGAGCGTGCCAGGCAGCGCCAACACGCTGCCGCCTGCCATGGGATCGATGAGCGGCGCCATCTTCCACGCGAAGAGGTCTCCGGCGGCCATCGCGCGGCGGGCGGGAAAGACGATGAACGCGTCGCCATCGGTGTGGCCGGCGCCGAAGTAATAGAGCTCGATCCGATCGTCGCCGCTCCCGAGCGTCATCCGGTCGGTGAACGTTCGGTCCGGCATCACCACCGGGTTCGACGCCACACGCGGGTTGGCGGCCATCCACTTGCGTGTATTCTCGTGCGTGACGACGTCAACCGACGCGGGGAAGTACTCGTTGCTGCCGATGTGATCCGGGTGCGAATGCGTGTTGACGATCATCGACACCGGCTTGTCGGTGACGGTGCGCACCTGGTTCAGGATCGCTTCGCCGTTGTTCGGGAGCTTGGTGTCGACGAGCACGACGCCGCCTTGCGTCACGAACACCGTCGTGTTTCCGCCGGCACCGGGAATCACGTACAGGTTGTCGCGGACCTGCTTGATAGTGCCGGTCGGCGGGATACGCGGGCGCGGCTGCTGCGCCGCAGTGCCAGCCACCGCAAGACCGACCACGACGATCGCCGGAAGAAGTCGTCTGCATGTCATCAGACGATTCTACGCATGAAGGCTATTTCTTCACCCGCGCTCTCAGATCCGGAGCGTTGCACCGTCCGCTCCGTTCAAGGTACGGAAGGTTGTTGCGCAGGCTGTCTATGTTCGGGCGCTTATGTGAAGGATTTGACCATCCTGCGCGCACTCGAGGGTTACTTCGTCACGCCTCCGCAGCATCTCCTCCCCTAAATGCGTCAATACCACACGGCGGCTGGCCAGCTCCGCAAGCCGATCGCGGACGGTCGCATAGTCCAGGTGGAACTTGACTTTTTGATCAAATCGATACGCCTCGCATATGAACAAGTCCGAGTCGCTGGCAGCATCCAGTAACACGTCTGTCCATTCCGTATCACCAGAGTAGGCAATCACCACACCATCGGTCTCGACGCGCAACGAGTGCGCAGGCGCGCCGCTCGGATGAATCACGGTGTACGGGACGACTCGAAGCGAGCCGATGCAAGTCTCCTGTCGGTCACGCAACTCTGAATAGCTCACGTCAAACCTGGTTCGAATCGCTGACGCCCCTGGAAACATCAGGTCCAAGGCCTTGGTCGCGCGCTCTTGAGTGCCGATGGGTCCGACGATGGCGAGCGGCCGCTCTCGCTTCGAAAACTGTCCGTCAAGAATGAAAAACGGCAATCCGCCGAAGTGGTCGCCATGAAGATGTTAGATGAGAATGACATCGATCGCGGCGGGGTTGATGTGCGCTCCCTTCAACGCCGTCAGCGATGTTGCGCCGCAATCGATCAGGCAGTCCGTGGCGTCGGAATGCACATGAATGCAGGTCTGCAACCTCCCGCCACTGCCAAATGCATCGCCAGAGCCCAGAAACTGTACGGTGACGCTCGTCGCCATCAGCGCGGTCGCTTTCGTAATGAGTTCGACGTTCGCGGGCTACCCGACCCGGTACGGCCCTTCCGCGAACGCTTCGGGATGATACCCCTTTGACGCGACCGCGCGCGGACACAACGTTCCTGTTCGGACAGGTGCTCGCCCCTGCGACCGCGAGCGCTCCGGCTCAACGCGTCTTGGTGGTCGCAACGGTCGCGGGTCTCCACGCGACTGCCGCCTTGCAGTCTGTCATCCAGGCCTCTCCGACCTTGTCGAGGGTCTGGATGTCGGCGTCCGGCCGCCAGAAGAATCCACAATCAAGGATCTGTCCGGTATGACTGATGGTTTCGTAGAACAAGGTGTCGTTGTTGATCTCCAGCACCATGAAATGATGTTCGGAGATTCCGAACTCGTCGAAGTCCGACAGGTGCAGGTGGTAAAGCTTGCGGCCGCCGCCTCCCGACACGAAGTAGCGAATCCCGTGTTGGGGTGCCACTCGCTCGTACAGATGCTCGTGGCCGGCGAACACAACGTGGACGTGATTGCGGATCAGCGCCGGCTCGAGCGCCGGCCGGATCACGTCGCGAGACTGCTGCGCATGATCGCCTGAGGAGTAGAGAGGATGATGAAAAAATGCGATGCGCCACTTTGAGCCCGCGTCCTTGAAGGCCTGGTCGAGCCATGCAAACTGCGCGGGATCGTCCGGGCGGTTGCTATTCAAGGCGACGAAGCGCGCGTTGCTCACATCGAACTGATAGCGATCGGCATCGCTCATGTTGAACGGCTTGTAATGTTTCTCGAGATCGCGATCGTGGTTCCCGAGCGCCGCATAGAACGGCACCTTCGCGTCAATGAGCTCCTTGTAGGGAAGCGCGAACTCGCCGGTGTAGTCGTCGCTGTACAAGTTGTCGCCCAGCATCAGGACGAAACTGAATCGACGGGCCTCCGTGAAGTACCTGAACATCAGCGACGCGATTTCCATTTGCGCGCCATCCCCGGTTCCGCTGTCGCCGATGGCTGCGAAGACTACGCCCGTCGGGAGGTTCGGGACCGGAAAGAGCGGCAGGGTGGAATGCGGCGAATGGGATTCCGCCTCCGGAACGGGTGAGGTCGGTGGCGCCTCGGGGAAGGCATTCGGAAGGATATCCACGATGAGGTCGGCGTCCACGTCGTGCAGCAGCAGCGCGCGACCATTGAAAGTGTATTCCAGCGGTGGAGGGAGCATCGGCAGAAGCTTGACGATCTCTGGCGGTATACGAGGAGCACGGAACGCGGAGTTAATCTTCAAGTCCGCCGGGTCACCTTTGCGCTCGTCGTTCTGCTCCTGCAATTCGTGACGAATCGGTGCCGCGTCCCGGCTGGTGAAGCCGGCCGACAGCCGCTGGCGGAACACATCGGCGGACGCGCTGGAGAAGATGTCCCCCTGATGAGCGGTCGGCCTCGCTTTGGTGCGAATGAGCGCGGCAAGAGCCGTCTGTCGTGCGCGCACGGCCGCTTCGGCGCTGGCAGGTGACGTCACGTGCCCAGGCACAGCCTCGGCTGGCTGTGCAGCTTCCTGCCGCAATGGCTGCGTCTGTTCAATGTAGGCGCGTACCTCGCGGTCAAACGGATCGAGCACGAGATTCGACGGAGAGATCAGCTCGGCTGAGGCCTTCGCCGATATTCTCGTGCTTTCGGGGGTATTCACCGGGGCCGGCGTGTCCGAGCGCCGGCAGGCGACGAGGACGGCCAACACCACCACGCAGACCAATCCCATGACGTGATGCCGAGTCGCTCGCATAGGGTTACCGTTCAGTCCTCGCCTTTCGACCTCGTCCGCGTTGGCCCCAGTGAGATTGGGATTAAGTTGATCCACGCTGCCTCCCACATTCAAAGGCTGATAACGGAGCTCGAAAAGCCCAAGCCTCGAACGACACCTGAAGTTTGCAAGACATCGGCCGAGACGAACGCTCGAGGACTCCACATCAGTTAGGTTGTGAATGCAGAGGGTTGCGCCCGCGCGAGCCTTTACGAGCTGAGCAAACTGACACACCGGGCGAGCGCGGTTAACTCGACGCGATTTCGCTGGTCGTGCCGGTCCGCGGCAGCAGCGCCTAGCGATTCTGGCTGGTGAACGCCTCGGCGACCTGGAGGGCGAACGGGTCAACGTTCCTGGCATCCGTCACGTTGGCAGCGGCGGCAATCGCGACCGAGATCCGGGAATGTCAGGAGCGAGACGGTGCCGCCCGCGGGACTGCACGTCGCCGACTTCATCGGGAATCTCTCCTATTGGCCCGAGCGGTCCCCCGTCGGTTGGAAAACGTGGGAGTTCGCATACCCGACGATCGCCAGCCTCGTCGCCATTCCGGTTCCGGCGAAACGCACGCGATGCCACGTCTGCGCCGGCGCGTATGCAATGTCGCCCTGGTCGGCCACGAGGATCGGCACCGATCCAATCTTGAATTCCATCTGGCCTTCCAGAACGAACCAGAACTCGGGGCCTGTGATGTGAAAATGGCCCAGGTCATCCTCTCTCGCCGGTGGCTGCGTTTTCGGATTGCCCCTGATGATGTTCGCGATGCCCACGTTGACGTAACCGCCGTCATGCGAGTCGCCGATAAACTGATTTTGATTTTTCTTGGGCTACTGGCCCTTGCTCGGTACCGCCCTCGACGCTGGTGCCGTTGACGTAGCGCTTGATGAGATCGTCGTCTTAAACGGGTATCCTGGCGGCCCGTTCACATAGAACGCACCGAACGAAGTGATCTTGTCCATGTCCGGATAGAGCACGCTAATCGCGGGCGCCCTGAGACTTCCACGCGGCGCAAACCAGATGGCGCCGTCCCTGGTGACCTGGATCTTCGGTGTGTCAGCTGAGAACTGCGGCTTCGGATAAAAGGTGAACGTCTGATCCTTGGTGTTGAACTTGCCGATCATCGCGCTTCGATCCACTGTCGGTGAGTCGGGGAACCAGATGTTCCCGTCCAGGTCTGGGCACACGTCGTACGGGTTCGCCGCCTGCTCGGGAATCGTGTACTCAGTGATCTTCCCGGTGGTCGTGTTCATCTTCGCCAACTTGCCGGGGCGGCTCGTGCCGGCAGCCCAGATCCCCCACCAGAGGTTGCCCTCATAGTCGAAGTTCAGGCGCCGGGTCTGATTGGGGTACGTGAGGGGCTGGTATTCGGTCCAGTTGTTTTGATGAGTGTCGAACTTCAGGATCTTTCCGCCGCCCCAGTCCGCGACCCAGATGTTGTCGTTCTTGTCCGGCACGACGCCGTACGGAATGGCGTTGGTGCTGGGCATCGGAAAGACGGTGAGTTTCTTCGTGGCTGGCTCGAACTTGGTGATCGCACCGCCAAAGATCCATCCGATGTAGAGATTGAACTTGGAGTCCATGGCAAACGACTGCATCCACTTGATGTCATTCCTGATCACGTTGGCGGGATCACCGGCGAGGACGACATCCCATTTCCCGGTCTTCGGGTTGAACCCATTGATGTAGCTGATACCGCCGCCTTCGGTGTGCTCTGGCAGCCAGACCATTCCATCGGCCGGATTAATCAGGATCTCGTGAATGTCATTCTTGGGATGGGGCGTGAGCCACTCGTGCATCTCGCCGGTGCGGGGATTGAGCTTGACGAGCCGCCGTGGAGCGCCTCGGTCGGCTCCGTACACGTTGCCTTCCGCATCGAACCGCACATCCTGAATGACCCGCCTGCCGGAAAATCCGAGGGCGCCGGCATACTCTGGAGAATGGATGCCCTGGCCGGGCGCATCCGCGCGGATGTAGTACTCCATGTACATCGCCTTGCCGAGCTTGGCCTCGTCGAGCGGTGTCTCTTTTACCGTGCGAACGTTGCGGGGTTTTGCGCCAGGGCCAAAATTCTTGAGCAGGTAGGCCACCAGCTCTTCACGATCCTTGAGCGACCAGTTCCTCGCCCACTGCGAGCGGTAGCCGAGGAGGCCGTCAGCGTACGACTGGGCCGGGCGGTTGTGAAGCTCCTTGCCAACCATCCTGTCGATCCGTGTGTTCCACACCTCCGCACGCGCAGGCTGCGACGACAGGAAGTTCTCGCCGTGGCAGATCATGCACGTGCTCTCCGCGATCTCGCGTCCGCGTCCAGGCGGGTACACGTTGTCATAGGAGTCGAGCGTCACGAGCACGCGGTTCGACGCGGTGCCCTCGAGATTCTGGGCGACGTCGGTTTCAGATGCGGTGTCGGTCGGGATGTCCGTGAGCGAGAACCTGAGACTGGGAGCATCGCCGGCCTTGATGGCCAGCTGCTGAATGTCGGACTTCAAGCCTCTCGCGGTCACACTGACTTCGTAGTTCCCCGGGAACAGCCCGACGGCGCGGAATTGGCCCGCGTTCGTGTAGACCATGTACAGAATCCGTTTGTCGGTATTCCGGATGTACACCTGGGCGGCCTTGAAGGGCCTTCCCGCTGTGACTGAACCGGTCAGCGTCGCCATTCCGGTTAAGCCGGTGGCTCGGGCAGGGCGCTGCGGTACCGACGTCCTCTGCGGCGCGGCGATGCCGCTGACCTGAAAGACCACACCACCTGCCAAGAGGCTGCCGGCCAATGCGATTGCCACTGGCCAGGCGCGCCGGCTCGTCGCGCGCGTCTGCCCCTCGTTCGTAGTTCCAACGCTCATCGCGCTTCTCCTTCACCAAAGCTTTTTCGGACCCTCGCCGCCTCCCGGCACCGGCTGGGAGACTCCGCGCACACAGCGCCCCTCCACACGGCGCTGATTATCGCTCCGGCGACGGACGGGCAACCGCTTTTCTTCGTCTGGGAGGCTGTGCCTGCCGAAGGACGCGAGTGTCAACCACATGCTGCAGGCGGAAATCCGGAGTCAAGAAGCGTCTCAAGACCCACGAGAAAGCGTTCGCGGTAAGGAGCGACCGGATTTCCAGACAACCACGCGGCGACCCTCACGCAGACCGACGTCGTGGCCGTACTCAAGGTCATCGGCGTCTACATGAAAGAGAACGGAGGGTGTCACTCACCCGATGCGAATGCGTACCGGCTTCTGAGACCTCGCGAGACCACGGCGAATCGCAGAAGCCGCACAATGCGCTGTGCCGAAGCAGGGGTTTAGTAACTCTGCAAGTTTTGGCCGATAGCGAGAAGCGCCGGCACCTGGCCGGCGCCTCCAGCTCTCGACGAATCAACGACTGACCAGCACCGGGCGGCCGTTGCGAATCTCCCAGACGGCGGGCGTGGAGCGGAAATTGCCAGTCCCTGCCGCCTTTGTGATTGTGCCGGCGGTGCCGCCGAACTCCGTCATCCGCCGAATGTAGGACAACGTGTCGTCGCCGCTCTCGAACGCGTCGACGAGCATCTTGTACGAGTCGTAGGCATACGGCATCATGTGCGTCGCGAGCCGTGTATCCGGGTACCGGTGTTCCAGACGCGTCTTGAATGCTGGACTGATGTAGCTGTCGGTATACCAGCCGCCCTCGAACAGGTCCGGCGCATCGCTGATCGAGAAGGCAACCACCGACGCCATGTTCTGCACGCCGGCATCCCGAAGCTGCCGGCCGAGGATGTCGAGGGCTGGATTGAACCCTTCGACGTAATAGAGATCCGGTCGGGTTTTCTTCGCGGCCTCGATCGCCGATCGAAAATCAGTCGTCGCCGCCGAAAAACGGTCCTCGTAGACGAACGTGATGCCCGCCCGCCCGGCGTCGGCTTTGATGGCGCGGACGTGGTTGTCGATGCTCGGAAAATCCTGGGTGAACCGCGCGACTCGTTTGATGCCGCGCCGCTGCGCCTCGGCGACCCACAGCGCTGCTTCATCTTCGGCGAGCGGCATGGTCGTAAAGGTGTAGAGCTCGTCGCCGAGCGTTCCGACGGAGCAGATGCAAAAGAACGGGATCTTCGCCGCGGCTGCGTAGGGCTTGACGATCTCGCCAGACATGGACATGGCCACGATCAGCGCGCTAACTTTGTCGGTCTCGATCAACTTCCGGATTGCCGGCTCAGCCTGGTCCGGACTCGGAATTTCCTCGATCGCGAGGTCGTACTGATGCCGGGTACCGGGCTCCTCTTCCTTGGCTAACCGGATCGAGTCCAGGAACGAGCGCGCAAGAAGGCCCGCTGGGCCGCGCGTCGCCGCGACAACGCCAATCTTAATCGGCGCTTCGGCATGGACGCTGGACCGTGAGGACCCGATCGACGCGCCAGTCAGGACGATCAAGAGCATGGCCGCCGATCGAGCGCTGAACGCGGCCTGCCGCATCACGGTCCGGCCGGCCTGCATTGGCCGACTCGTGCGTGCTTCCGCAATGAACCGCGACGCTGTGTAGGCCACCACGAGACCGCCAACCAGCGTCAGCACGCCGGTGATCTCTGCGCCGACCGATCCCGTCCCCGGTGCGCCTGTGACCAGCGGTATGACCGTCTTCCACAACCCCTTGAACAGCCCGAACCCGGCGACGACCCAGACGTTCATGGCCATGTAACCGGCCAGCGCGACCCGGCTTTGCGTTCGACGGAACCACCACCAGAACGCAGCCGGCACGGCAACCAGCACGCCGCCAAGGAGCAGTGCCGTCGGTCCGAGCTTGTACGCGTGGTTGATCGTGATGACGACGGCCGTCAGCATCATGCTGAGAAGCGAAATCCCCGCGTATCCGTGTTGCGTGTGTTCGTTCGTCATTGTGCCCTCTCCCTTTCATTCATGAACAAGATGTCCTACACTGGACTTACGTTCGTTTCCGAACACTATGTTCCATTGAAACGGTTCGCGGCGAGCACGTGCCGTAGGGCATTGTTCGGAACCGAACATGTTGAGCGGAGTTGTTCGACAACTAGGAGGAGCGATGGCGGCACAGGCGGCTGACCGGCGGGTGCAGCGCACCCAGCAGCTTCTGCAGGGAGCGCTCATGGCGCTGATTCAGGAAAAAGGCTACGAAGCGCTGACGGTGCAAGACATCATCGACCGCGCGAATGTTGGCAGGGCGACGTTCTACGCCCATTTTGACAACAAGGAAGACCTGCTGGTCAGCCGGCTCGACGGGCTGCGAGCGTCGCTTCAGGCGCGGCAGCGCCACGCCAGGGAGCACGGGTCACACCACGAGGATCGGATGTTCGCCTACAGCCGCGACATCTTCGTGCACGTCGATGAACACCGGACGGTATTCCGGTCGATGGTTGGCAAGCGCAGCGGCGCGATCATCCAGCACCTCTTTCACAAGATGCTGGTCGACCTGGTACGCGAAGACGTCAAGGCCGTGGCGCCGGCGAAGGCGGCGGCGACGGGAGGGCTGCCGCACGAGGCTGTCGCGCAGCTGATCGCAGGCGGTCTCTTTGGCCTCGTTCTATGGTGGGTTGATGGACCGGCGAGGCTGTCAGTCGAGGACGTCGATGCGCTGTTTCGCCGTCTGGCGGTGCCGGCGCTGAAAGCCCTCGGTTAGAAGCTAGGCACGGGGACCACGAGCGATCAGACCAGAGCTCGTGGTGGAAGGAAGTTCGATAGTGCAAATTGGCTGTTTGCCAGATTACTGCGGGACAATACTTTAGGAAGTGGCTCACCATCCTGGACGATTTTCGAACTTGGCTCATCCAGGCGGCTTGAGAGCTGTGGATTCGTCGCTCTCTCTTAACTGTTGAAACTACATAATTTGCAGGATTCTGCCAAGCCTCGCACACGGTCGCTCTGCCTATGATGCGATGAACCCGACGGTCGAGCCTCCCGCGCAAGAACGTCGGCCACGACGGCAGACGTCCCCTCGACCGAGCGGCCAGATGTCCGAAGCGGCGGAGCGCTGATGGGATAGGCGGATGACAGATCGCCCGGTACGGATCAAGCCCGTCTTCTCGATGGCGTCTTCTCGAAAGGACCTGAAAGCCTTTCCCAAGGCTGTCCAATCCGATGTCGGCTATGCGCTCTTCGCCGCCCAGCGCGGTGAAGAATACCGGTCGGTCAAGGCGTTAACTTAAAGGGATTCGGCGGACGCAGCGTGCTCGAGATCGTCGCGCCGCATGACGGCTGCCGACCGGTCCCCGGATCTTGCGCTGACAAACGCGAGATTCGACGCAGATCGGTGGACCGCGACTACAGGCTGCTCAAAATACCTAGCAACCGCGCTGCCATAATCCGACCACGCGCCGCTTACGAGCGGCGCAGACGCGGTGGTTGTTGGATTGGAAAAGATGGGGTCAGATAACGATGGCACCGTCGTTAAGAACTACGACACGATCGTCCAGATGATCAGCCCGATTGATTCTCACAGAGCGCGCGAGATTCCTGCTCAAGCCTTTCGATCGAACAGTCCGCTGAGTCGCCGTGCCGATCTGTCTCAGGTGGACGCCAACGCGTCCTCCCAAAGAGATCAAAGTCTCTCCCGGAGCTCTCGTTCTGCTTGGAGCCAATCATACAAGTCGTGTCCGTGTTCCCCGTCGCCGGCAAGGTACAGTTCGTAGGCGCGACGAGCGATGTCGTGCTCGGTCACGTTCGTTGGCGCGTCGGTTTGCGCGTCCGGTAATCGATTCGCGACCGTACCGAGTGCCTTACTCGTGCTTGCTTTTTTTGCCATCGCGATCACCTCTCCGGTTGTCACCCTTGGAATGTTCCGGGCAGCTCGAAATCGTTTACGGACGCTCAATCAGAAGGCCGCCGAAAGCGGCCATCGCGCCCACACATCAGAAACCCTGTGCCGACCAGCGCATCCAAGATGGGCTCACAGCGGGCGGGTTCGAGCCCCGATAGACGCACCGCCTCGGCTAGCGAGAGCTGAGTGCCAGGTACCTCGAGAAAGATGCCTTTGAGCCGCTCGATCGCTTCCGTAATTGGTAGTGGTGCGTGCACGGTCGTTCGCCAATCTCAGACTGCCTCCTGCTCGCGCAGGACCTTCCTGACGACCTTGACCAGATCCGGAGGCGGACAAGGCTTCTTCACGTACGCCGCACAGCCCGCTTCAGTCGCGAGCGAGGCCCCATTTGGCTCGTCACGCGCAGTCAGGATCACAATCGGGATGCCGTTCGTCCTGTTGTCGGTCTTGAGACGACGGCATATTTCCCACCCGTCTGAATCGGGCAGCACGAGATCGAGGATGATCACGGCCGGCTGAAGATAACGTGCTTTCCAATAGCCCTGTAGGCCTGTTCCCACCGTCATCGCATTGAGACCGGCGTCTGCGCACACGTCTGCGCAGAGTTCCGCCTGATCTCTGTCGTCCTCGATCACCAACACCCAGGCCCCGTCGAAAGGTTCCACTTTGTTCTGCCCTCAGCGCGCCTCACGTGCTCGTGTCCCGTCGCTCAATCGGGGAGCCACACCCGAGCGACATCTGTCTCGTCCGACTGCCACTAGACCAATGCATTTTTCTGCCGAAGCCGTCTTGTCACACCGGCGACGGCACGGGCCAACTCGGCGGGTTCGACGGGTTTGGCCACATGGGCGTCATATCCGGCGGCGAGGGCCTGGTCGCGATCACGTGGACTGGCATATGCCGTCACGGCAATGGCGGGCAGCCGTCGTTCCCGTTGTTCGCGCTCGCGCGCGCGCACTCTCTGGATCAACGAGTAGCCGTCCTCGCCAGGCATTCTCAGATCAGCAAGCAGAACGTGCGGTCGGCGCTGGCTGATGGCCTCAATGGCTTCATGCGCCGACGACACGCTGCGCGTGACGGCCCCGCGCGACTCGAGGAGGAGCGCCAGAAGTTCCCGAACGTCTTCCTCGTCGTCCACGATCAGCACGTCAATCGGTGAAAGAGACTCGGGTTCTTGAACCTGAGACACGAGGGGCGTCTTCAGTGCCGGCGTCGCTGCAGCGATCGCCAGTGGCAGCGTGACCGTGAACGTGCTGCCTTGTCCCTCCCCTGGGCTCTCCGCCGCAACGCTGCCGCCGTGTGCCTGGACCATCTCGCGCACCAGCGCGAGTCCGAGGCCGAGGCCCGTCGTCGAGTGCCGCTTATCGCCGTCGGCCTGGCTGAATCGATCGAAGACGTAGGGTACAAAGTCAGCACTGATCCCCTGGCCGCTGTCCGTCACCAACACCCGCACACCAGCGTCCTCCTCCATACATCGAATGCCGACGCGGCCCCCGGCCGGAGTGAACTTCACGGCATTCGATAACAGGTTCCAGAAGACCTGCTGCAGTCGCGACGCATCGCCAATGAGAGGCACGTCGCGCAAAGGCGGGACGACCTCCAGTGTGATGCGTTTCGCATCAGCCTGCGGACGAATGACATCAATGGCTGACTCGATGACCTTCGAGATATCCACCTGTTCGAGATTGAGCTCCAGTTTGCCCGCCATCACTCGAGACAGATCCAACAGCGATTCGATCAATCGAGACTGTGCGCTGGCATTTCGCTGAATGGCCGCGAGGGCATGGCTCGTCTTCTCGGGGGCAAGGGCGCCTGAGCTCAGAAGATGCGTATACCCGACCACGGCATTGAGCGGCGTGCGCAGTTCGTGCGAGAGCACCGCCAAGAACTCGTCCTTGAGCCGGCTTGCTCGTTCGAGCTCTTCTCGTGCGGCCTGCTCGCGCGCAAGAACCTGTGTGCGCTCGGTAATGTCGGTACAGACGCCGAGCAGGCGTTCTGGCCGGCCGTGCTCGTCGCAGACGACTTGCCCCACGCCCTCAACCCAGCGCACCGCGCCGTCCGCCCGGACGATTCGATATTCGACGTGATGATCCCGCTGCTGTTCCACCGCCGTTTGGATGGCATCGAGCACGCGATTTCGATCCTCGGAGTGGATCTCATCGCGAAACGCCTCGAACGTCCCGGCGAACGTTCCCGGGGCGAATCCGTGAATCTCCTCAAGTCCTTGCGACCACCGCACCGCGCCGGTTCCGACGACGTACTCCCATGTGCCCATCCGGCCGGCGCGCAAGGCTGATTGAAGCTGTTGCACCGCTATCTCAGTCCCACGGCGGGCAGCGCGCTCCGCCTCGAGGAGCGCCGCCTTTTCCGCTTCGATCTGCTTGCGTGCCGTGATATCCCGCGCGATCTTCGACACGCCAACCACGGCGCCGGCGGCGTCAAGGACTGGCGAGGCGGTGATCGAAACGCCAAGTTCGGCGCCATCCTTCCGGCGACGGACAGTTTCGACATGGTCGATGCGCTCGCCCTGGCGGATTCGCTGGAGCACCTCGTCTTCCTCGCCCCAACGATCCTCAGAGACGATCAGCCGAATGGACTGGCCGATAGCTTCGCCGGCGGCGTAACCGTACATCTGCTCGGCCGCTTGGTTCCACGCCGTGATCGTGCCGTCCAAGTCGGTGCTGAGGATGGCATCGTCAGACGACTCGACGATCGCCGCCAACTCACGCGAGACGCGCCCGCGCGCGGCGCGTTCGCGTTCGGCCTGTCGCCGCTCTGTAATGTCGCGAAATACCATAACCGCGCCTAAGAGCCGTCCGTCCGCCGCACGAACGGGAGCGGCGCTGTCGTCGATCGGGATCTCGCGGCCTTCCTTGGAGATGAGCACCGTGTGGTTCGCGAGACCGGCCACGACGCCCTCGCGGAGCACGCGTTCCACAGGATTGGGAGCGGGTTGACGGCTCGTCTCGTTAACGATCACGAGCACCTCTTCGAGCGGCCGGCCCAGGGCTTCGGCCTGACGCCAGCCCGTCAATCCCTCGCCGACGGGATTCAACTGGGTGATGCGCCCGCGTTCGTCAGTCGCGAGGACACCGGAGGCAGGCGGCGCCATCGTTGACGATCGCGGCCAGTGGCTGGTTGACCTCATGCGCGATGGACGAGGCCAGTTCGCCCATCGTGGCCACTCGTGTGATGTGCGCGAGTTGGGCCTCTGCCTCTTTGAGCGCGTGCTCGGCGCGGCGCTTGTCGGTGATGTCGCGAGCGATCGCCGAAGCCCCGGTGACATGGCCGAGGGAGTTCTTCACTGGAGAGATGATGAGCGAGACATCAACCAGCGTGCCATCCTTTCGCCGGCGAACCGTTTCTTCGTGCTCGATGCGCTCGCCGCGACCGAGCCTCGCGAGGATTGCGGCGAGTTCGTCTGAGCGGTCGGGTGGCAGCAGGATCGACTTCGGTTTTCCGATCACCTCCTCGCTGCAATAGCCATACAGCTGCTCTGCGCCTTTATTCCAGGACACAATGATGCCATCGAGCGTCTTGCCGATAATGGCGTCATGCGAGGAGTCGACGATCGAGGCCAACTGCTCGCGTCCTGCTTCCGCGGCCCTGCGATCGGTTACATCCTGCAGCGTGCCCACAACCTTGACGGTAATGTCATCGCCAGCTTTCATGGGCTCGCCGACACTGTGAACGATCCGCAGCTCGCCGTCCGGGCGAATGATCCGGTACTCGACGTCGAATCGCGTCAGGTCGCGAATCGCTCGTGACCACTGCGCTGACACGCGGTCCACATCCTCGGGATGGGTGACACGTCGGATCTCATCCGCCGACCGGAGGCCGTCCGCTGCATTCCATCCTAGGATTCGGAACGTCTGCTCCGACCAGCGGTCAGTCGGCGCCGGTGGGATGGACACCTCCCAGCTTCCCAAATGACTGACGTCCAGGGCGTTTTTCAGGTGCGCTTCACTGAGGCGAAGAGCCTCGGTCATGCGTTTACGATCGGTGACGTCACGGATGGCGGCGACGACCAGCGTGCCTTCCTCCGTCTCGACCGGGCTGAGGCTAATCTCGACCGGAACTTCAGTGCCGTCCTTCCGGACGGCCGTCAGCTCGAGGCCCGCGCCCATCGGCCGCGCCCGTGCGGCTTGGAGGTACTCATGGCGGTGTACCAGATGAGCGGCATGATGGCGTTCGGGCACCAGCATCTCGACGGCGCAGCCGAGCAATTCATCGCGCGTATATCCAAGCAACCGCGTGACTTGGGCGTTGACCGTCACGATCCGGCCGGACCGGTCGACGAGCACTGTGGCATCGGGCGCCGCGTCGAGGAGGGCGCGAAGCTTTTTTTCCGCACGTTTCAGATCGCTGATATCGCGGGCCACGATTGATGCTGCGATCAGCGCGCCGCTCGCGTCCCAAACGGGAGAAACGGTGCGCGACACATCGATGCGGCGTCCGTTCTTCGCGAGGCGCTCCGTATCGTACCGATACACGAGAGAGCCGCGCTTGATTTCTTCCAGATGATGGTCGGGCTCATGCGCTCGCTCTGGCGGTACCACAACCTGGATTGGACGTCCGATCATTTCGGCAGAGGAGTATCCGTAAAGGCGCTCGGCACCTTGATTCCAACTCGTAACCACCGCGTCGAGGGTCGTTGCGATGATGGCGTCGTCGGTCGAGTTGACGAGCGCTGCGAGGAACTGCGATTGCTCCGCCAGCGTCTGCGCATGAACGTTGGCCACGACGAGGTGCGCGTTGGCGTCCCGCAGTTGCTCGGTCAACGCCTCGAGTTCGGCACCGGTCGCCGCCGTGTCTTCGCGCGCGCACACTGCCTTCTCGCGAAGCGACGCGGCGTCTTCGCGCTCCAGCATCGCGGCTTGCTGACCGGTGAGAGTCGCCTCGCGATCGGTGGCGCGCGCCTCGCGAGCCGCGACGGCGGCCTCTCGCGCACCCAGCGCCTCTTCAGCTGACGCGTGCGGCTCCTGGGTCGGTCTACGCGGCGTCGATTTCGTATCCCAGCTCCCCATGACACTCTCGGTTCGGACTCCCGTGTTTTCCGCCGCGCGGTCGCGACTGCGCGAAGGCCTGCGTCCCCATCCGGCACCCGATACCGCAGAATCCTCAGAGAAAGCTGCACTATATGTCCGAATGCCCGGCGCCACAACGCAACCCACTAAATGAGCAAGACGGCACAATGCTCATGGCTGCTGCGCTTCCGGCGTCCTTTCACGTCCGCGTCAACATGCGCTGCGCGATACGACCCGCGACACGCGCTTCGATGGCTGCGCGATCAGCGTCGCCGGCCTGCGGGACTGCACGTCGAACTGCGGACGATGTCGGTGCCGTCTCAACTCGCTGCGCTCCTGGATCGACGGCTGGAGGTCGGATTCGTGCGCCCTCCAGTCAACGACCCGGCGATCGGCACCGAGGTTCTAATCAGGGAGCCGCTTGTTGCTGCACTGCCGCGGAACCATCGCCTTGCCTCAAAAGGGCGCGTCTCATTGTCCACCCTCGTGGACGAGCCGTTTGTCCTCGTCCAGCGCGAGACGCCGCCCGTGTTCCATGGGGCGGTGCTCAGGGCCTGTCGTGAGGCGGGCTTTGTGCCGCACGCTCCCCACGAAGCCGATCATCTTCAGACCGTCATCGGTATGGTCGCGGCCGGCAGCGGTGTGTCGCTAGTGCCGGCACATAGGTGATCACTTAACGGCCGGTACGAGGGTGAGGCCGGCCCACAAGCGGCCAGTGCGGCGATCGCGTGGCACGTTCGCGCGTCTGGCGTTCGCGAGCAGATACACGAGACCTCGGCGGAGGGGTCTGAGGAGACCGACGCCAGCAAGCAGCGCCGCGACGAGATCGTCGACGATGTGGTGCGCGCACATCGCGACTCGACGTGTGGACATTGCCGTCCCGTGTCCGACGCGCTGCGCCGCGTGGGCCAAGAAGCGCTTGAGCACGGCGGCACAGACCGCCGCCCAGATCAGGCCCTCCGCGATGTGCGCGTTCGCCGTATCAAACTTGTGGAGATTGGCGTACGACTTCCACTCTTTGAAACAGAGCTCAATCTGCCATCGGAATCGATAGAGCCGCGCGACGAGGTCCAGCGAGAACGGCGTGCGCGGCAGATTGGTGCACAAACGTGTCATCGCCTTGTCGCGCCCCGGAAGGACGATGAGGCGGAACTCGACGAGACGCTGACCGCGTTCGAACTCGACGTCGAGGTCGAGGCGGCGCCCGGAGGAGTGGGCCAGAAACCGCGACAACCGAACGCGCCGGGACAGCTGGGCTCGACGGCCATCGACCCAGGCGGCGTGCACCCACGGATCGTAGCTGCGCGTGAGCCGCACGATGAAGCTCCCGGCGTGCTCGCGGATCGCCTCGAAGTAGGGCACGCTTGGATACCCGCGGTCCGCCAACAGCAAGCGATCCCTCAGCGTCGACGGATCCGGCAGGAACGGGCGTTCGGCGTCCGCATCGGGCGCAATCTGGACGGCCCGGACGTCGTCGGCAAATCCACTATACGTGGCGTGGACCTCCACGGCCGCGGGCTCAATCGTCGTGAAGCGCCCCGGAAACGTTTGGCGCAGCGTCGGCTTGAGCGCAAACGATGAGCCGTCCTGAATCACGATATCGGTGAAGCGCGCGACGGCCACGTGGCCCGCTGGCGTCAGCGTCTGTACGCTCAATCGCTCAACGAGCCGCGCAAACATCTCGCGCATGAACATGGCGAATCCGACGCGGGCGAGCCGGTTGTAAAACGCCTTGTATGCCACGGTGACACCGTTCTGGTGATTGCAGGCACGGAGCAAGTCGGCGAGCGACTCCACCCGCCCGCTCGCCAGTGCCGACACGACCGCCAGAAACAGTCGATGCGGCGTGACCGTGCGCAGCCGCTTGGCTTGGCCGGTCTCGCGACCGAGTTGATTCACGTCGTCGCCGGAGAGGGCACGCGCCAAGGCATCCCTGACTTTGATAAGCTCGGTCGTCGACAATGTGGACAATGGCAGTCTCCTCCTGGTTGGTGTGGTAACCCCAGCATGAGGCTGCTGTTGTCCCTTGTCGATCCCCCGCGTCTCGCCGGCCCGCGGTGAATGCCGGCCGTTAAGATCTCACCTATGAGTGCCGGCAAGCGCTCGAAAGATCAGAGAGCATCGCGTGGTGTATCGGTTTCTGCACCGAGTGCCACCGAGCCTCGAAACAGCGGTCGCTGGCAGCGCGACAACCCCTCGCCGATGTTGACCGAATTCGTGGAGGTAGCGCGGCGGGCTCTCTCGCTCGCAATCAAGGAAACGATCGAGCAACTCGCCAATTCGCGTCACGCGCTTGACCAAGTCGGCGAATCATTGCGGCGTCGACCTGAGGCCAGACCACAGTAGCTGCGCGTGAACGAAACGATCGCCGTGCGCTCGTGCTGTAGTCGGCGTGCGGAACAGTGGCGGAGCGCTTCCCTCGCATTGTCGGGCCTAGCGATTCCAGATCAACGACTTACGCTGTGGAAGTTCGATACTGCGATTTGGCTTGTCCTGTAAGTCATTTATTAGCAGCACTTTAGGAGGTGGCTCCTCAGGCTGGATTCGAACCCGCCTCGCCAAGGCTGGCGCGCCAGGCCAGCAACCCTCCGGTTAACAGCGTAACCTGAGTCTTCGTCTCGTTGGCTCTTCATGGGTGTAGCTCGGATCGACGAACCCCGCATCACGCCGATGACCTGAGCGTCACACGGATCGCCGGTAATACCGCATCGATATCGGCGCGCCGCACAAGGCCCGTCTCGGGCGACAGCACCTTCGCCGTCCCCGCGGCGACAGCGAGACGCACCGCGTCGATGATGTCGTCGCCGCGGGCCAGCCCGGCGGCAAGGGCTCCCGTGAGACAGTCGCCGGCGCCCACTGCGTTGACCGCCGCGACGTGCGGCGGCGCAAAGTGATAGGCGTGATCGCCCCAGCAGGCGACTGCGCCGTCTGCTCCAAGGGAGATGACGACCAGCCGAATGCCTCGTGCCACGAGTGCCCGCGCTGCGCGCGAGGCCGCGGCCGGCGAATCGAGCGTGGCGCCCACGAGCGCTTCTGCCTCCGTGCGATTCGGCTTGATGGCATACGGACCGGCGTCGATCGCGCTCCGCAGCAGCTCACCGCTCGCGTCGACGAGCATGCGCGTGTTCGGAAACTCAGAAACGAGGTCACCGTACGTTGTAGAAGACACACCTGGCGGCAGACTGCCCGCGAGCACCGCAACACTCGCGCCGTCGCAAACGGTTGCAGCGGCACGAAGTGCCCTCGCACATACGTCGGCGTCAATCGAGGGCCCCGGTTCAAGAATCTCCGTGATGCAGCCGCTCTTGTCGCGAATCGCCATCGACGAGTCCCGCCAGTCGGACATCTTTAGCGATCGTCGCGGCACACATTGCCGCATGCAGACCTTTGCCGCCTGGCCACGCGCGAACGTCGCGCGCGCGCGTGACGCGGCCCGGCACGAGCTCGTCCACGTCGATCAATTTGTCGATGGCGGTGTTGAGCCCGACGACGCCGATCATCGCCGTTCGACGGCCGTCTGCACGAGACGCGTCATCTCGTCGAGTGTCGGCTGCGCCGCGGTGCCGCCCAGCGCTCGCGTGGAGAGCGCGCCGCAGGCATTGCCTGCCACGAGACAGTCGAGCAGGGTCTCGCCGCGCAGAAACGCGTGCAGGAAACCGGCGTTGAATGAATCGCCAGCGCCCGTCGTGTCAACCGGCTTGACCCGAAACGCCGAGGCCTGGAGCACCTGGTCCTGCTCGAGAGTCATCGCGCCTGACGATCCGAGTTTCACGATCGTTCGCGCGCGGCGCCCGGCCAGGGCACGCAGACCCTCGGGCGCGTTCGGACGGCGCGCGATTCCGAGGAGCTCTCCTTCGTTCGGAAAGAACAGGTCGGCCGCGTCGATGGCTGGGTCCAGACCGCCGTTCCATCGCTGCTGCGGATCGAACCCGGGATCCAGCGACGTGGTGAGACCGTTCGCTCGCGCTCGTGCGAACAGCCGGCTGACGTCCGGTCGAAGCCGCGACTGCAGAAAGAAGGAGGATACATGCAGGTGCGCTGCGCCCTTCAAGACGGCGTCGGGCACATCCGCGTCAGTGACCGAGTCAATCGACCCGAGGTACGTGACCAGCGCACGATCGCCGCCCGACGAAATGGACACCGTGATGCCCGTCTTCAGATCGGGGTCCCGCACGACGTGCGCGGTATCGATGCCGGCCGATTGCAGGACGCCGAGACAGTAGTCGCCCCAGAGATCGGCGCCGACACGGCTGACGAACGACACGGGATTTCCCAGCCGCGCGAGGCCCATTGCGCAGATCGCGGACGCGCTCCCCAGCGTCATCACGCAGTCGTCCGCGAGCGCTTCGCGACCGGGTTCCGCCGTCGCCCCGCAGAGCACCACGTCGACGTTGGTTTCGCCGGCGACGACGATGCGTTTCATGTCAGCGATAGATACGGAACTCCGGCACAACGCGGTTGATGATCCCGTCCGGGGATGGGCCGTCCGGACGGAGGCCTCCTGCAAGACACCGGAACAACGCGAGGATTTGACCGACCACCACGTCGATCACTGCGGCGCCACACTCGTCCACATCGGCGAGAGACGGAAGGCCGATCACGGCGTCGCCGTCGGTCGTCAAACCGTCCGGGACCATATCGCCGACGAGGGCCAAACGCGCATAGGGACGCTTCAGGCGGATCTCGTGGAGCACATCGATCGCATAGCCTCGCGCGAGCGGCGACGCGGGAATCCCGACAACCACGAGCGTGTCATCTCGAACAGCGGCCATCGGGCCGTGCCGAAGTCCCAGCGGCGTTTCCGCGAGTGTCCCGACTTCCCCGGCCGACATCTCCAGCATCTTGAGCGCCCCCTCGCGCGCGGCGCCGAGACGCGCACCCGTGCCGAGGAAGCATGCCGACCGAAAAGGCAGACGCGCGATCCGTGCGAGCTCGCCGGTGTGGTGAGCAAGCAGATCGCGCGCAATCATCGCGAGTCGCTCGACCGATCTCGCGTAGCCGCCGATGTCGTCGAGGCTGCCGAGCAGCTGCCCGGCGACGAGCATGTTGGTGAAGCTGCTCGTCATCACGAGACTCCGATCGTTCGTGCGCGGATCGAGCACGATGGTCATGACTCGCGGATCGTCGGCATACGCCGTCGCAAGCCGGCCGGACCGGTTGCACGTGATCGTGAGATGCCGGCACGCCGGAAAGCGCTCGAGCACCAGATCCAGCACCGCCGTGCTCTCGGGGCTGTCGCCGGATCGCGCGAAGGACACGAGAAGCGCCGGTTCGCTGGCTTCGAGACACCCCTGAACGTCCGTCAGCAGCATCGCCGCCGGCACGGAGCGCGCGACGACGCGAAGACGCGCCTGAAGGCTCGGCGCCAAGCAGTCGGCGACATAGAGCGAGCTGCCCGACCCGGTCAGAACGATCGAGCGCGGCGACGCCTGATCGTCTCGCAGCAGAAACGACCGCAGCTCACCCGCACGCGCGATCGCGTCGTCGGCAGTCTGCTCCCACGTGGCAGGCTGATGTCCAATTTCGCGGACGGTATCAGCGTACCCCCCGCGTTGGTGCTCGGCGGGCGTGATCCAGGATTCAAGCGGTGTCACGGTTCCCGGTTGACAAGCCATTGGAGGACGTCTATAAAAGCAACCCAGCGAAAGCTATCGAAAACAAGCGAAAGAGTCAACAGATGACGCGCCGCGAATGGCTCGCAAATCTCGCGCTGGCGGTCCCTGCGTTCGCCCCTGGGCCCGCCCAGCGACGCGGCGGCGGCGCTGCCGCGCCGCGCACACCCGCCTTGCTCGATCTCAAGGATTTTCAACCGCGCAGCATGCTGCAGGTCGCGGCAACGCGCGTCCCTCGGGCCCGGATGCCGGTTATCGACTTTCATACGCATTTCGGAACCAGCGCGGTCAGCACGGCGGGCGTCGCGCAGGGAGAAGAAGTCAAGTTTCTTGCGTCCGCGACGGAACTGCTGGCCGTCATGGATCGCGTGAACCTGCGCATGATGGTGAATCTGACCGGCGGCGTCGGACGCGGCCTGCAGCAGAGCATCGAGCGGTATCAGACACCGCATCCGGATCGGTTTCTGACGTTCGTGGAACCTCGATGGAGCCGGATCACGGAACCGACATACGCGCGCGATCAGGCCGACGACATCGAACGCGCGCGCCGGCTTGGCGCACGCGGCGTCAAGGTGTTGAAGACGCTCGGCCTGTATTTGCGCGAGCGCGTCACGTCAGGGCCGCTTCTCGCGATCGATGATCGCCGCTTCGACGCCATGTGGGAAGCATGCGGCGCGCTGAAGATGCCGGTCGCGATTCACATTGCCGACCCCGAGGCGTTCTTCTTGCCCATCGATCGATTCAACGAGCGATTCGAAGAGCTGAACAACCATCCCGACTGGTCGTTCCACGGGCGCGACTTCCCGCCGATGCATGCGCTGCTCGAAGCCAGGAACCGTGTGCTCGCACGGCACCCGAAGACGACGTTTGTAGCGCTCCACTTCGGCAACTACGCGGAAAACCTCGGATACGTCTCGGAGTGTCTGGATCGGTATCCGAACATGTACGTCGAGACCGGCGCGCGTGTCGCGGAGCTTGGCCGCCAGCCGCGCGCCGCGACGCGCTTTTTCGAGCGCTACCAGGATCGGATCCTCTTCGGCACCGATGCAGTGCCTCACGGCGTCGAAACCCCGCAGCAGATCTTCGGCGAGGCGCTTTACGAAATCTATTTCCGGTTCCTCGAGACCGAGGATGAATATTTCGACTACGCCCCGGCGCCGACGCCGCCGCAGGGGCGCTGGCGCATCTACGGCGTCGGCCTCCCGGATCCGATTCTGCGCCAGGTGTACCACGACAACGCGGCTCGGCTGCTCGGTCTCGCGACATGACCGCGCGCGCCGTGATCGGCATCGCGATCATGCTTGCCGCCGGCGCGACGAGCGCTCCGTCAGGTTACTCGGTTCGTGCGGCCCAGGCGGCACACTCGGCGCTTCTCGCGAACGAGCAAGCGGAGTGGCAGCCAGCCGAAGTGATTCACTGGGGACCGCCGGCGTACGGAGCACCGAGCTTTCATGATCCTCGTGCGTTCCGCGATCTCATCTTTGAGCCGGCAGAATTGAGACCGGGCCGACCGTGACCGTCGCCGCCGCCGAACGCCCATGGCTCGCCTTCGCGCTCGTGACGACGGCGTTCTGGGGCGTGTGGGGCGCCCTCATCGAGCTTCCGGAGAAGGCGGGATTTCCGGCGACGCTCGGCTACTCAGTCTGGGCGCTGACCATGATTCCCTGCGCGGCGATCGCCCTTCGCGTGTCGCGTGCGCGCATCAGTGCTGACGCGCGCGCGATGCGGCTTGGAGCGCTGGTCGGGCTTCTCGGTGCCGGCGGTCAACTCGTCCTGTTCGAGGCGCTCCGCGCCGGACCGGCGTACCTTGTATTCCCGATTGTGTCGCTCTATCCGATTCTCACGATCCTGCTCTCGCTCGTTCTGCTGCACGAGCGCGCGACGCGCAGGCAGTGGATCGGCATCGGGCTGGCGCTTCCCGCGATTGGATTGCTCTCCTATGCTCCGCCCGAGGAGACGGCCGCCGGCGGCGCCGCGTGGCTCGCCGCCGCGCTCGGCGTCTTCGTCATGTGGGGCGTGCAGGCCTACGCCATGAAGCTCGCAACGGGCGTGATGGCGGTGGAGAGCCTGTTCGGGTACATGGCCGCCGCGGCGGTGCTCCTGATTCCTGGCGCCGTGCTGATGACGGATTTCCAGCGCACGATCAACTGGGGCCTGCGGGGAGCGTGGCTCGCCACCGCGGTGCACCTGCTCAACTCGATCGGTGCGCTGACGCTCGTGTACGCGCTCCGCCACGGCAAGGCGATCATCGTCGTTCCTCTGACGGCGCTTGCGCCAGTCATCACGATCGTGTTGTCCCTGACGCTCTACGGACGCATGCCGCTCGGACCGCAGGCGGCTGGGATCGCCCTCGCGGTGGGCGCGATGTACTGCATGGCAGAATAAAGGCCCGGCAAGGAATAAGGTGACCATCTGGCCGAGGCGATTTTGAGCGGCCAGCGTTCACCAGCGGCCGTACACGATCACACCGGCGGGCGTCTGGTGCAACGCTCGTTAGACCGCGACGCGAAACGATCGACGTCGTCGTTGGGCTCTCACTTTCGAGTCGACGTGACGACGCGTTGAATTGTCGTGACCACCAACTGCGGTTCATCGAGTTGCACGTGGTGGCCGCTTTGCGTCGCAATCACCTGGTGGCCCGTGCTGGAAAGCCCGGTCAGAACGGCTTGGTCCTTTCGGTGTTCTTCCTCGCGTGCGGCGGCGTCGGGCCCATCGTCTTCAGCGATGCCGCGACTGAGAACGACGAGCGGCATTGCGCCAAGCGGGTGCTCGCTCTTCAGGCGCTCTGCGCGCAACCCCATGAGCTCTTCACTCTCGAACGGATTTACCGCCGCGGCCACATGCTGCCAGCGGGCCAGCGCCCACGTCCGCATCCGCTGGGCATCAACAGGCAACTTCGCGCGCGAGCCGGGATTGGCGTGCGTCGCTGCGTCTGCGGCGCCGCTCTTCATTTGACTGAGCGCAGTCGCCGGAATGTCAGTCTCCCGCAGCGGATTGGTCATCTTCACTGCGGGAACAGGTCTGCCGGTGGCGAGATCGGATGCATGCATCACTCGGCCATCACCCAGCATGCGCACGGGATTGTCGGCGCCGGCTTCCACGAGAACCATACCCGCCACGTCTGACGGATACATCGACTGATACACGCGTACCAACCAACCGCCGTACGAGTGGCCCACAAGTACGTACGGTGGCCGCTCGCCAGCTCGCTCGAGCACGGCATGCAACTCATACACAATCTGATGCATTGTGCGAGGGTGTGGCCCAACGTCGCTCCACCCGTCGCCGGCGCGATCGTAGGAGCACACACGGGCGAAGCTCGCGACACCCGGCTGGACGAGACTCCACTCCACCGAGAAATCGCCGACGCCCGCTTCCAGAATCACGGTCGGCTGTGGCGGACTCGCCCGGCCCGTGCAATGCAGGTGCAGACGCCAGCCGCCGACATCAAGCAATCGGCCCGGGAGCGCAACGGGCGGTGGTGAGTCGGCCGTGGTCTGGGCCGCGCTATTGCTTCCGATCACCAGAAGAGCTGCGATCGTCCAGTATGAGCGTCGAAGAGTCATTGAACAGCTCGGGATTGGATGCGCTGATTAATCGTCAAATGTACACCAGTGCCTGTTGGCGGTCATATCAACGTCAGGGCTGAGCCGCGGCGCTCATGATCCCGCGCGCCGTCGGCTCCAGCCCGTATTAGGCGACTTGATCGAATGTGAACATGGCATCGAGTGTCGCAGAGGGCGAGCGTGGCGAGGGTGAGTCTCAGTTCAGGCTCTTGACGAGGACGAGATAGTCGATGCTCGCCTGGCCCAGGTTCACCGCCTCGCCGCGCGCAACGCGCCTGCGATAGAGGCGATAGGGCACGAGCGTCCGCAGGTCGTTGCGCCACTCGCCTGTCACACCGCCATCGGTGAACCCGGCCTCCGTCAGGAGAGCCGGCATCGATTCGGATCCCGCAGCCATCACGAAAACGTCGACGTCGCGGACGGCGGTGAAGCGGAGTTTCGTTTCGTTGGCAGGATCGCTGAGGCGTCGCGTGGCGATCCAGGAAGCGCCGTCGAGCGCGGCAGGAATTTCGTCGAGTTCGTTTGACGCGTCGCCGTAATAGAACGACCATTGCGACTGCACCGGCTGATCGATGTAGTACGCGGGATTCCGCGGATTATTCGACGTGAGATTGCGGATCGACGCTTTCTCCTCTGGCGCAGGCCGCCGGCTGCCGGGTCCGGCAAAGACGATCACGGTGCGGTCCTCATGGCCCTGTCCGTCTGAAACGACCAGGTAGTTGGTTCCCTGATCGAGCGGCTGCGTCCAAAAGAAGACGTTGTCGACGACATGGCCCACGCTATGGTACTGGCCGTTGCGCTGCGTGCCCCACGATCGGCCGTTCACGGTCATGGTCAATTCGGGGCGATTGGAATACACCTTGATTCCATTCGTCGCGCTTCCCTGTCGGACGAAATATCGCTTGCTCGCGATGTGCACGATCGGATCGTCCGGCCGCAGGAACGAGCGATAGAGATAGTAGATGTCGCGTTTCCCGTTGCCCAGCGTGAGCAGCCCCTTCGTGTTCGTCTTCTTGTAATGGATCTGGCAGTTGAAGTCGCGGAAGACCCACCAGGTGAACATCGGCAGACGATCCGCCTTCGTGCGGAACGCCACCTGAAACCGCGTCTCGGCCTGGTACTGCTGGTATTCCTCCGGTTCGTACACGTGCGGCCGCATCAGCGTCGTCTCTTTCACGACGTCGCCGTACTCCATGTGCACGCCGGGATCGCCGCTGGCGCCGGCCTCGGCGACGTAAGGGTTCGAGTCGACCCAGTTCTCGAAGTCCCAGTTCTTGCCTTCGTACCATCCGTGATACCGGTTGCGGCCGACGAAGTCGAACGCGTCGCTTCCCGGCCAATCGCCGCCGTCGACATAGGTGATGAGACGGTGCGTGTCCTCCGAGCGGATGACGGCGGCGTACCGTTCGGCCGCCAGCTGATTGGCTTCGTTGCCGGCGCTCCAGAACACGATGCTCGGATGGTTGTAATTCTGGCGCACCATCTCGCGTGTGATCGTCTCGCCGGTCGTCGTCGCCATGCCCTGATTCGAGTTGCCGTTCTCCGTCATGAGCACGATGCCCATCTCGTCAGCGAGGCGGTACGTCAATTCGGGATGCGGGTAATGACTCAGACGGACGTAGTTCACTCCGAGATCCTGGAGGAGGCGGAAGTCGTCGCGGATCTTCTCGTCTGAAACGGCAATCAGTTCGCGTTCGTTCTCCTGGTGCTTGTTGACGCCGCGCAGCGGCAGCGGCACGCCGTTCAGGCGGAATTGCCGGTCGGTCATCTCGAAGAAGCGGAAACCGGTCCGCTCGATGACGACGTCGGTACACGTGCCGTCGACCCAGAGCTCGGTCCGGACGGTGTAGAGATGCGGATCGCGCGGACCCCACAGGCGCGGTGAAGGCAGCGTCGCCGTGGCGACCGCCTCGGTACCGGCCGTGCCGGCTGCGCGCAAGCCTTCGCTGTTCGTGAACGGCCGCACGGTCGCGTCCAGCGCGAGCGTCTCCTTTCCAGCTGCGTCGTAGACATGATGCCGCACCTGCAGCGGCAAATCTTTGCCGACGTTCGGCGCGAAACGCAGCAGCGTGCGAATCGAGAATCTCGCCTCGGACGCGCTCACCCGCAGCGGCGTGATATACACGCCCGATGAATCGAGATCGAGCGGGCTGATGTGATACGCATGCGTCTTGAGCAGCGACACTTTGCGATAGATGCCGCCAAACATCTCGTAGAGCTGTTTGCCGACGCCGGACGGAAGCGTGTCTTCCGTGCTGGCGGCATCGTTGTCGACCTTCACGGCCAGGACGTTCTCGCCGCCGAACCGGATAGCGCGCGACGCGTCGAACACGAAGCGCGTGAACGCCCCGCGGTGCTGTCCGAGATGCACGCCGTTCACGTACACGTCGGCGATGACAGAAACACCGCCGAAGCGGAGATAGATTCGTTTCCCGGCGTCGGCTGCGGGAATCTCGAATCGCTTCCTGTACCAGGCGTTCCGATGTCGAACCAGGTCGCCGGTCGGACCGAAGAAATCCTCGCGCCGGTTCCACGTGTGCGGGATCGCGATCGGCTGCCATCCACCCTCGTCTCCAGTGATCGGCACACCCGCAGACTCCGGCCTCACGCTGAATTCCCACGGTCCGTCGAGAGAGATCTCCTCCCGAACGGTGGCCGGCTGGACGTCGGCGCCTGCCGCCGCGACGAGGCCGATGATCGTCAGGAGTGCGGCCAGGCGCGTCATCAGAAAATCAATCGTGTCTCCACGTTGATCGAGCGCGGCCCGAAGCCCTCGATGCCGGTGCGCACCGCGAGAACCTTTCCGGCGCTCGCCTGATTCGACGGGCTGATGTTCAACCCGTTCGCGTTGAGATCGAAGTTCTCGATGTTGAAGACGTTCAGCGCGTTGATCTGCAGCTGGAACTGCGTGCGTCCGCTCAGCGGAAATTTCTTCGCGAGGCTGGCGTGAACGACCGTAGACGAGGGCCCTTCGATTACGTTGCGACCGGAGTTGCCGAACCGGCCGATGTTGCTCGGGAGCGCAACGAACGCCCCGGTATCGAACCAACGGTCAATCGTGCGCTGGCTCGCCGGCAGATTGGGGTCGCCGACCCGGTCGGGACGCTGTAAGCCGTTTGTACCGGTTCCGGAAGGATCGGCGCCGTTGAACGTAGGCGTAAACCATCGGCCGGTGTCGTAATAGAACAGGCCTGAGAGCTGCCAGCCTCCGAGGATCGCGTCGACCACCGAGTTCGCATTGGACAGCAACGAACGATTCCTGCCGACGGGCACTTCCCACACGACCGCGGCGTTGACACGATGCGTGGGATTGAACCCCGCGCGTGCACGCTCGACCGCCGGATCGTACGGATTCTGAATGAGCGGACCCACCTCGCGCCCGATATCTTCCACGTCTTCCATCAATCTGCTGATCGTCCACGCACCCTGAACATAGAAGGACCGCGCGAATCGCCGTTCGAGGTTCAACTGCAAACCGTTGTACTGACTGGCGAGGTCGGATCCGTTTTGTGAATAGAACACGTTCGCAAACTGCGGATAGACGCGGCGCGAGGTCGCGAAGGGCGTGGTGCTCGGCACCGGAAGGTTCAGATTGCGCGTGTACGTCAGGTTCGTCGTGCGCGTGCCGATGTAGGAAACGCGCAGCGCGAAGTCGCGGATCTGCCGTTCGATCGTCACGCTCCATTGCTGCAGCCGCGGGTTCTGCAGATCGGGATCGAACGTGGGCGCCGACGCACTGCCGGCCTCGAGATTCCCCACCAGCGTTCCCGAGCCGGTTCCAAAGGGATTGCCGATGGTGAACGCCTGACTCGCAGCCGTGTTCGTGAACTGCGCGACGTATCCGAACAGCGGGCTCGACTGCACTGGCGTGAGCGACGTACCGAAGCTGTCGATGAACATACCGTAGCCGCCGCGCACAACTGTCTTCCCCGTGGGGCGCCATGCGAAGCCGACGCGTGGAACGATATTTCCCTTCTGTGGACGACGGAGCGCGTTCTCGAGTCCGGCAGACGATGCGCTGACGATTCTGATCGTCGCGGGCAGCAGAGGATTGATCTTGGGTGACCCGAGTGTGTCGTCAGGAACCACGACGCTGCCAGTGGCCGGATCGAAGTTGTACATCAACCCGTCGTCGTCCAGAACCGGCGCGAACTGATAATCGTATCGCAGGCCTCCCTCGAGCGTCAGCTTCGAACCGATCCGCCACGAATCCTGGATGAACGCCGCGACATCGGTACCCGATTTCGAGCGCTCGCCGACGTAAGTCGAGCGCTGCACGGTTGCAGGCAGATCGAGGAGAAAGTCCGCGTACGCATTCCCGGTGATCGCGCCGTTGAACGTGAGCGTCCCGAATAGATGATCGGGCGTGTCGAGGCCGTATGCGCGGTTGTGCTGAAGGTCGCCACCCGATTTGAGCGTGTGGTTGCCGCGCGTCCAGGTGACGGTGTCGGTGGCCTGGTAGATGTCGTTGTGATCGTCGAGGTTGTTGGGAACGCCGTATCCGATCGTCGGCATGCCGGAGATCAGGAAGTTTGGCAGGCTGCGGTAATCGGAGTCCGGATAAGACGTCAAGCCAAGGTCTCTGATGACGTCCCGTCCGTTGAGTGGCGCAAAGCTGCTGTTGCCGCCGCGCGTGAAGCCGAACCGCGCTTCGTTGAGCACGCTGCGGCCGAAGGTGTGCGTGTCGGACACGACAAAATTCGTGTGCGCGCGCGGGCCCTCCACGGCGCCGAGAAGCGGCGACGCGTCGGAGCCCGGAGGGACCGCCTTCCCGAGAGCCCATTGATTCGTTTTTTTCCGATTGAGGCGGGCGAACAGAAGATTTCTCTGACTGACGCGTTGATCGATGCGGAGGTCGAAGCGCTGCTCCGTCGGCCGGCCGCCGCGGTCGACGTTCACCTGCCAGTTGCGCGGACCGAATACGTTGGGATCGCCGACGTTCGGCAGCGCCCAGAAGCGGTTCTGGATCTGTTGTGACAGCGGACTGATGCGGCCTGCGGGGATGATGTTCCCGGGAAAGGGCTGGCCGGTGATCGGATCGCGGATGGTCCCGCCCATCGGCGAGAGATTGCCGTTGCGCATCGCGGCGGTCGGCACCTGACCGGCAAACGCCTGTTCTCCAGGGTTGCGTTCGCCCCAGTACGAGAACATGAAGAAGGTTTTGTTGCGGCCGTCGTAGAGTTTTGGCGCGACGAGCGGACCGCCGAGTGTGAGGCCGAAGTCGTGCCGTTTCACCGCGGGCTTCACCGCCTGAAAACGGTTCTTCTCGTTCCACGCATCGCGTGAGAGATAGTAGAAGACGCTGCTCTGCAGCGTGTTCGTCCCGGACTTGCTCACGAGATTCACGACGCCGGGCGATCCGAACTCGGCGCTGTTGTTCGACGAGTGGACCTTCAGTTCCGCCGTCATCTCCATCGTGTTGGGATTGCCGGCGAGCGGCGTATTGAGGCGCGCGCTGCTCATGCCGTCGAACATGATCTCGCTCTGGCCGGACCTCGCGCCGTTGAACGAGAAGACCGTGCTTCCCGCCGCGCCCACCACCTGCACGCGCCCGGCATCGTCGTGACGAACGGAAAGAGCGTTCCCGTGGCCAGCATCGGCATCGCCTCGATCTGGCGCGCCGTGCGCCTGTCGCTCAGCGCCGCGGTTTCCGTCTCGATGACGGGAGTCGTCGCAACGACCTCGACGACCTGGCCTTCGATTTGGCCCAACGCGAGCGTGATGTCGATGCGCACGGTAATGCGGCTTTCGACCACGATGCCGTCCCGCTTGAACGGTGCGAACCCGGTGAGTTCGGCGGTCACCAGATAAGTACCCGGCACGAGGCTCAGCGCCTCATAGTAGCCCTGCGGGTTTGTCGTGACGGTCCGCGAGATGTTCGTGCCGGTGTTCGTAATGGTCACCGACAATCCAGGGACCGCCGCCTGACTTGGATCGGAGGCGCTCCCGACGATCGCGCCGTGCGTGGATTGCGCCAAGGCTGCCGCCGGAAGCCCAAGCCATATCACCAGGAAAATCATCGCGCGGCGAGTGGCCGAACCTTGCATGGAGAGTCTCCGCGAATGGATTAGAAGCTGTATTTCGCGGCCAGCTGGAACGAACGCCCCGCACCGGCGGCGGTGATCTTTCCGTAGAGAGAGTTGGCCGGATTGTTGTTGGGCGCGCTGAGGTTCACGAAGTTGAGCAGGTTGAACGACTCGACCCGAACTTCGAGACCGTGGCTTTCATGAACGCGGAATCGCCTCGAGAAACTCATGTCGACGTTCTTGAATTCGGGTCCGCTGATCACGTTGCGCCCGAAGGTGCCGTTCTTCCCGCTGGCGAGCCGCGGAAGCGCATCGATGTTGAACCACGTCGCGCCTGCCTTGATGTCGTCGTTGGAGGGTCGGTCTTTCTTCCAGTCGCCGACGAGCGTCGGACGATCGTTGCCAAGGGTGTCGCCGTTCGGATCGCCGCTCTGCAGAATGTCGACGGGCTGACCGCTCTGGTATTGACCGATGCCGCTCAGCGTCCAGCCACCGAGCAACGCGCCTGCGACGCCTTTGTTGCCGCGTGCGAACGGCAGCTCCCATACGAACGAGAGTGCCGCGACATGACGGCGATCCCAATCGGATCGACCTTTATTCAGCTCCGGCTGCAGCGGATCGATCCACGTCTGATCGGAATGGAACGACACGTAATCGATCGATTTGCCGAGCGTGTACGAACCCATCATCGAGAATCCGCTGCTGAGCCGCTTCTCGAGACGGGCCTGCAGCGAGTCGTACCAGGTCCGCACGTCGCCGCGAAAGATCGTAAGTGTCGTGAACGGTGCGGTCCCCAGCGGGCGCGGCGCGAGCGTGCCGTCCGCCAGACGACGAGGACCGTTGATGTTGTAGAAACCCGCGAGGTCGTAGCCACGGTTGCCGACGTACGCGAGCTCGGCGGCCACATGCGCGCCGAACTGCCGCTGGAGCGAGACATTGAACTGATGAACGGATCCGGTTGGCAGATCGAGTGTGGCCAGCGAATACTCCGCGGAGCTCGGGAAGGTAACTCCTGCCGGATTGAAGCTGTACGGGAACGGATTCCCGCCGGGCACCGACGCAAATGGATTGACGAAGTCGATCGCACCCGTGGTGCTCGTCACGGTCTGCCGGACGGCGAACGGAAGCGCGACCTGACCTTCCTGGAGCGTGTTGAAGATCGCGAATGCATTGGCGAGACCATACCCGCCGCGCACGACCATCCTCGCGTCGCTGGTGAGGCTGTACGCAAACCCCAATCGCGGCTGGAAGTTGTTCGTGTCGTCCTCATAGCCACCGGCCGGCAGGTCGTCGCCGGCGCAGAAGACGAACACCTCGCCGACCGGAGCGTTCGGCACGCACGCCGACTTGCGCCCGGGCACGTAGACGGCAATCAGTCCGCCCGGATGCGTGGGGTATTTGTCCAGCTCGTAGCGCATCCCGACGTTCAACGTGAGGCGATCGGTCGCGCGGAAGTTGTCCTGCGCGAAGCCGTAGTACGCCCATTGGTTGTTGCTCTTGTACGTTTGCGCGCGGAACGCGAACGATTGCACGCGTCCGAGCAGGAAGTCCGCTAAGCCGTTCCCTGTCGCTGCCCCGGTGAACGTGAACGCACCGCCGTTGTCGGCGCCCTGCGTAAAGTCGAACTGCCGGCGCCGCCAGACTTCGCCGCCAATCTTGATGGAGTGGCGGCCTTTCTGCCAATCGAGCGTGTCGCCGGCCATGTAATTGTTCGAAAACTTGGGTCCGCCCGCGGCAGCCCCGAGGTTGCCGAACGAGCCGCTGACATTGATCCCGGGACCGATCACCAGGTCCGCCAGCGATCCGTAGTTGACCCCGAGGTCGTTGGCCGTGAAGCCTCCGGATGTGCTGATGTCGCGTGTGCCGTGACCGCGCGTGTAGTTGATGTGGAAGTGGTTCAGGAGCGTGGAACTGATCGTCCACCATTCCTGAATGTTCGCGTTGTGCTGCATCGTCGCCGTGTCGCGCAGCGCGTACTCGATGTTCGTGGTGTTCTCGACGAGCGATGAGTCGTATTGGAAGTACGCGAGCGCGAGCTTGTGCCTGGGCGAGATGACGCGATCGATCTTGCCCATGTATTGATGCTCGGGCGCGTTTTCGACGAACGTCCGCTGGTACCGATCCGTTCCCTGATTGGGAAGCGGAATGATTCGACTGAGGAACTCCGCCGCGGGTCGAACGATGCGGCTTGCGGGAATCGTGTTGTCGACGAAATTCTGTCCCGTGAGCGGGTCGCGGATCGGCGTGGCGAAGATCCCTCTCCGCTGATCGGCGGTCGGAACCACGACCACGCCGCCAAGCCTTTCCCGCTTTTCACGAACGCCCTGATAGGTCGCGAAGAAGAACGTCCGGTTCTTCTCGATCGGTCCGCCGAGCGTCGCGCCGGACTGGTGACGCCGATAGTCCGTCGGTTTTGCGGTGAAGAAGTTCGCCTTGTTCATGCTGTCGTCGCGAAAGAACTCGAACGCGCTGCCCCGGAACTTGTTCGTCCCCGATTTCGTGACGACGTTCACGATCGCGCCGATCGATCGCCCGAACTCGGCGCTGTAGTTGTTGCTGATCACGCGGAATTCCTGCACCGCATCCGGATTGGGTGAGGGATTGCCGTAGTTGCGCAGCGTGGCGGTGTTGTCCCCGCCGTCCAGCAGCCAGTTGCTCAATTCGGGACGTGCGCCGTTGAACGCGACGCGGTTCGATTGAAACCCCTGGACGTTGTCGGACTGGAGCACTTGTCCGGCGCCGGGCACGAGCGCCACGAGCCGCAGCGGGTTCCGGTCCGTCGTCGGCAGATTCTCGACCTGCCGCTGGCCCACCGACGTCCCCATCTCGTTCGATCGGCTGTCGACCAGCGGAGCATCGGCAACGACGGTGACTTCTTCGAGGACCTGGCCAATCGTGAGGGTCAGGTCGACTCGTGCGTTGCGGTTGAGCGACAGTTCGATCCCCTGCCGCGTGATGGCTTTGAACCCCGAAAGCTCCGCGCGGACGGTGTACGTCCCGACGGTGAGCTGCGAGACATTGAACACACCCGCCGCATTCGTCGTTGTCGTGCGGCTTTCACCGGTCTGGGGATTCGTCACTGTGACCGCGACTCCAGGCAGCACGGCGCCCGACTCGTCGCTCACTGTGCCGTAGATCGCGCCGGTGATCTGTGCGGCCGCCGGCGCGGCAACCGAAATCAGGACCAGTAGCGCAGCAACCGTCGACGTTCTCATCAGCGACGCGGTTGTAGCATCCGCAGCGCTGGAAGTCAAGCAATTCGAAGGCTATTCGAAATAATACGCAAGTACTCGGAAGCTACCCCGGCAGTTCGAGGCGCTGCTCGCGGTTGACACGGCAGACCGGGGGCCGGTATAACGCCAGCGATACGAAACTGATCAACGTGAAACGGAAGCAGGCCGGTACGCCGTGAGGCTACGCGATGAGGACCTCGACGTTGCGATCGCGCAGCGCCTGGATCGTTTGCGCGTCGGCATGCTCGTCGGTGACGATCTTGTGGACGCTCTCGACCTTCGCAATCAGCGACAGGCTGCGCTGGTTGAATTTGCTCGAGTCCGCCACGACGACCACCTCGCGCGACACGCGGATCATGATCGCATTGAGCTGCGCCTCGAGCACGTCGGGCGTCGTGAGCCCCACGACGGGATCCAGGCCGTCGACGCCCATGAACAACCGGTCCGCATTCAGATCCTTGAGCGTCTGTTCCGCCTGCGGCCCGACGAGCGAGAGAGACGTCGGCCGCAGGATGCCGCCCAGCATGATGATGCGGCACTCCGGCAGCGCCGCGAGTTCCGAAGCGACGTTGAGCGCGTTCGTGATCACCGTCAGCGGCTTGATGCCGAGCCGGCGGATGCGCCGCGCGACTTCCACGGTCGTGGTCCCGGAGTCGAGGATCAGGATCTCGCCCGGCCGCACCATTTCCGCCGCGCGCTCGCCGATCCTGACCTTCTCCGCGTGATGCATCACCTGCTTCACTCCGATCGGCAGATCCGAGAGACCGTCCGCGCGCCGGACCGCGCCGCCGTGCGATCGCACGAGCGCTCCGGCGCGGCTCAGCGCGTCGAGGTCGAGCCGAATCGTCACCGCGGACACGCCGAATCGCTCGACGAGTTGCGAAACGGTCGCGCGCTGATCTTCCTCCACGAGGGCGAGAATGCGCCGGCGCCGCTCTTCGACGAGCAGCCGCTCGGCGGAACCGGCCGTTGCTCGCCCGCCCCCGCGCGGCGCGCTTCGGCGGGCAGGCGTTTCGATCGTTTCGGGCGAACCGGAGCCGGCGCGCCGCGAGCGTTTGACCGGGCTCGTGCGGCGTTTCAAGGAAGGCAAGATGATTGCGTTTAAGTTAAGTTGGCTTTCGTTTTCCGTCAAGTCGGCTTGGGCGCCGAAGCCTCGGCGAAGGCGGCCGACGCTCGCCTTCCTGGCCTGGGCGCTGATCGTGCTGCCCTCCTTCTCGCCCGAGGACATCGAGCGGCACCTTCTCTTCCTCGACTACCCGGGCTTCCCGGACGCGCATTCGAGCTGGGGCTCGATCGGCTACAGCGCGCGGCACGACAAGGTGTTCGTCGGCGTGACGAACCATCACGACCGGATCGGCCTCTATGAGTATGACGTCCCGACACGGAAGCTGCGTCTGCTCGGCTTCATCGGCGAGATGGCCAACCTGCGGAGCGAAGAGTGGCAGGGAAGATCCACTCGTATCTCGTCGAAGGCCCCGACGGCAACATGTACTTCTCGACCGATGGAGGCGAAGACCGTCAGGAATACTTGATGGACCACCCGCACGGCTACGCCGGCGGGTTGTTTTTCCGGTGGGAGCCGGCTGCCGCGCGGTTGACGCGGCTCGGCAAGGCGCTGCCGTTCGACAGCATCAAGAATGTCGCAGTGGACGCCGTCACCGGTTTGCTCTACGGCATCTCCTACCCGCAGGCTCACCTCATCGTCTATGACGTCGGGCGCAATGAGTTGAACGACGCCGGCCGCTTGACGGGCGGTTACGTCCCGCGCGTGCTCTTCACCGACTGGTGGGGCAACGCCTATTACGTCGATTGGCGCCAGCGCCTCGTGAAATACGAGCGCGAAGCCAAGAAGCTGCTGTTTGCCGGAGAGCCGCTGCCGTCGTTCGAGGGAACGCCGGGCTTTTACGTGATGTCCGGCATCACCGCGGTCGCGCATGACCGCGAGGCCGGGATCATCTACGTGATGACCTACGGGTCGCGCCTCTTCGCGTTTCGGCCGTCGCGCGAGGGCGTCGGAGCTGTCGAGGATCTCGGCCGCATCTACGACGGCTCGAAGCCGGCCTGGGACTATTGGTGCCGCAACCTCGCCCGAGGCCGCAACGGCAAGCTCCATTATTTCGTCGGCGGCCACGACCGCTATACCGAGCAGGGAGCAGCGGTCGTCATGATGGAGTTCGATCCTCGAACGCGTACCAAGCGTCAGCTGGAGCTGTTCGCGCTCGATCGCCTGCTGGAGGTGCCGGGCAGCGGCGTCACCGACGCGCAGGGCAACATCTATTTTGCCGCGCGGCGCGCCGATCCAAAGGCGCTCGCGGCGGGCGACTCGGGGTCCAGCGTTCCTGTCTTGATGATCTTCAACCCGGAGACGATTCTCAAATGAATCGCGCACGCCCGACGACCGTGCTGCTGCTCGCGGCGATCGCGGCGATGAGCGTGCGCGCGGATCACGAGGATGGCTACTTCGCGCCGCCCGGCAGCTTCACCGTCGAAATCTCTCTCGAGAATTCGCCGTACGTTCGGCTGCCGATCGATCGAAACGCTGTCACGTCGTTGGTGGTGTCCGGCGACTACGCGATCGGCGGGACCACAGCGAAGGACGGGCTGACCCCCTTTCTCTTCGCGGTGTCGCTGTCGCGCAAGAAGCTCGAACGTGTTCTGGACCTCGAAACGATCGTGCCCGGTCAGCAGGCGGTCCTGAGCGGATTCGGCCGCGGACGAAACGGTGGGCTCTTCACTGGTACGATGTCGCGGACGGGCGCGGCCGCCGGCGGCCATCTGATTCAGGTCGGTTTGACCGAACGCGGGCTCGAAGCGCACGACCTCGGCACTCCAGTCGCCGGAGAGGGGATCTTCGCGCTTGCGGCGGACCCGTCGCGCGATGTCGTCTACGGCCTGAGTCATCCCTCCGGCAAGTTCTGGCGCGTCGAGGTTGCAAATCGCCGCACGAAGGTGTGGCGGGACCCCGCTCCCGACGAGCGCATGCGTTCCACTTATTCACAGTTCGCGTTGAAGCCCGAGGATTACTTGAGCCGCCGGCTCGTCGTGGATCCATCGGGCCGCGTATACGGCAGCCGGCCGGTGAACAAACTCTTTCGCTTCGATCCCGAGACGCAGACGATCGAAACGATCCAAAACGAGTTGCCGGGTCACCCGGATCGGCGCGTCCTCAGCCGGGCGGATTCATGGGCGATCGGTCCGGACGGCAGGATCTATGGAGGCAACGCCGGCGAAGGACAGCTCTTTCGACTCGATCCCGCGACCGGCGCGATCATCAATCTCGGCAAGCCGACGCTCCTCCCGCGCATGAAGGGCTTGGCGTTCGCTCACAACGGCACGCTGTATGGCATCGTCGGAGGCGCGCCGGGATACTCGCGCGTCTTTCAGTACGATCCGGCCGGCGGCTTCACCGACCTCGGGATCGCTCGCTTCGAGATGGTCGGCGAGAACATGCCGCGCGGCCTGTTCTGGCGCGGCTTTCAGCTCGTCTCGCTCGCGGCGTCCGACGATGGACGCTACTTCGTGATGGGCGATGCCGAAGCATTGAGCCAGCTGATGGTCTTCGAGGTCCGGTGAACGCGCAGCGGCTGGGACGAGGAGGCGGTGGCGCTCGCGTTCCGCTCCGGTCCGAGCCCTGGCCTTGACCGGCGCGGCCGTCATGCCAGCTGGTCCGCTGATTTCGCGCCGTAGAACTCGTACCACGGGTGCGCGGCCCGCAGGCGTTCGTTGACGTTCGTGATGTTCTTCACTCCTTCGTCCTCGAGCCAGTTCCGGAATGCCGAGCCTCCCTGCCTGGCATAGACTGCGATGCCATCCTTCCACGTTGCGCGGCCGCAGAGCACGCCCGAGAATTTCGTGCCCGCGTCGGCGGCGAGCTCCAGCGCCTCGGTGAACTCGGCGTTGCTCACGCCAGCCGATAGATAGATGAATGGCTTCGTGGACACATCGGCGGCGTGTCTGAAGTGCTCCATCGCCTGCTTCTTCGAGTAGGCGCTCTGACCGGACGATACTCTCGCACCCTCGACGAACTTCATGTTCACCGGCACCTCGACTTTCATCACGTCGACGCCGTAGCGGTCCTGCGTGAACTCCTTCATCGAGCCGATGACGATCGCCGGCTTCTTCTTCGCGAACTCGAGACCCTTTTCGTCCATCCCTTCTTCGTAGCCGACGAACTCGAGGAAGAACGGGATGTCGTTCGAGCGGCACTCGTCGCCGATCCGCTCCACCCACGCATGCTTGTGATCGTTGATCGTCGCTGAATCGAATGGCGTGTGATACAGGAGGATCTTCACGCAGTCCGCGCCGGCGTCCTTCAAGCGCCGGACCGACCAGGCATCGAGTAGATCCGGTAGACGGCCGGGAGTCGTGGCGTCGTACCCTGTCTTCTCGTACGCGAGCAGGAGGCCCGATCCGGACGCGCGCCGCCTGCTCGCGGGCAGGCCCCATTCGGGATCCAGCAGGATTGCGCTGGCGTGCTTCGTCAGCACCTCCGTGACCAGCGACTTGAATTCCTGCATCTCGCGATCGGTGACATCCGATCCCTTTTCCTTCGCGAGCGATTTCTTCAACGAGCCGCGCTGATCCATCGCCGCCGCCGCGATGACGCCGCGATCGTTCGCGACTGCGTTCATTCCTGCAAGCTTGCCCGGTGTGAGTTTCACGTCGGTTCTCCAAATGTCTCGGGCCCTGAGCACTGACCGCCCGGATTGTCCTATGTATTTGTCGAGCGCGACAATTCGGGCACTGACTGGCCCCCGAGTGCTGACGATCGCACTCCTCGATGGCAGGATACAGGACAGCGTGTTCGAGATTAGCAGCGTCCGGATGAGACGTGCGATGTCCGTTCACTCAATTCGCCAACTGTGTTACAAGAGGGTCTTGTCAAAGGGGGCGTCATGAACCGTCGCGTCTTCCTTTCGAGAGCTGCCGCCGCAACCGCCGGACTCTCGCTGTCGTTTCCGGCGCGAAGCCGGGCGCAGAGCCCCAACGAGACGATCAACGTCGCGATCATCGGCATTCGCGGCGACAACAAGAACCATCCGACGTGGACGGCTCGCGGCCGGGGTCAGGATCATTACGACCATCTTTCCGGCATTGCGAACGTGCGCATCACGCATGTGGTGGACGTCGACGAGCGGCATTTCACCGGCTCCCTCGTGCAGCTGAAAGCCAGATTCGGCGGCGATCCGAAGCCGGAAACAGATTTCCGGCGCGTGCTCGACAACCGCGACATCGATGTCGTCACGATTGCCGTTCCGGATCACTGGCACGCGCTGATGACGATCTGGGCGTGCCAAGCCGGCAAGGATGTCTACGTCGAGAAGCCGATCAGCCATGACATCATCGAAGGGCGTCGGATGATCGAGGCCGTTCGACGCTACAACCGTGTCGTGCAGGCCGGAACGCAGCGGCGCAGCGGCGCCGTTCTCGCGAAAGCCGTGCGATTCCTCCGTGACGGTGGACTCGGACAACTTTACGCGGGAAAGACCGTGATTTTCCGCGCGCGCGATCCGATTGGAGTCGCGGCGGACAGTCCGGTGCCGTCCGGCGTCAACTACGATCTGTGGCTCGGCCCTGCGCCGGCGCGCCCATTCAATGAAAATCATTTCCACTATCACTGGCACTGGTTCTGGGAGTACGGCACGAGCGATCTCGGAAACACCGCCGTGCATTCTCTCGACGCGGTCCGCTGGCTGCTCGGCAAGAAGGAGCATCCGCGCACGGCGTATTGCATCGGCGGTCTCTACGAGGCCGGCGAGCCGACCGATCAGGTGACGCCCAACACGCAGTACGCCACCTATCGATACGCGGACGGCACGGAGCTCCACTGCGATCTGCGCAACTGGTTCAGCGGCCCGCGCGAGGCGCAGGGGATGTACGTCTACGGGTCCAAGGGCTGGATGAAAGTCGGCGACGACAAAGCCGAGGTCTTCCTCGGACGCAAGAACGAGCCCGGTCCCACGCTGACCGCCGACGGTCCGCGCGAGGAAGGGCCGACACATTTCCAGAACTTCATCGACTGCGTACGCTCGCGCAAAGTCGAGAATCTGACAGCGCCTCTCGAAGAGGGACACCTGTCGACGACGATCTGTCATCTCGGAAATATTTCGTACCGTCTCGGCCGCTCCGTGAAATTCGACGGGGCGACCGAGCGGTTCGTTGCGGACGACGAAGCAGACAAGCTGCTCGGCCGGGCGTATCGCGCGCCGTACTCCCTTCCGACGATCACATAAGATGCCGGCACGCCTCTGAGCGATCTGATCATTCGTCCGCTGGCGTTCGAGGATCTCGACGGGGCCTTCAGGCTGAGCACGGTCGTCGGCTGGAACGAGCGGCTCGAGGACTGGCGGATGCTGCGGCGGCTGGCGCCCGCAGGCGCCTTCGCCGCCTCTCTCGATGCGCGCGGCGTCTCCATCGTCGGAACCTGTATCGGCATCGACTATGGCGGCTTCGCGTGGATTTCGATGATGCTCGTCGATCCCGCGCACCGCGGCCGCGGCATCGGCCGGCGTCTGCTGGAAGTGGCGATGGATGCAGTGCCGGCGAACCTTCCGATCCGACTCGATGCGACGCCTCTCGGGCGCCCGTTGTACCAACAGTATGGGTTTCAGGACGAGGCCGCTCTCAGCCGGTACGTCGTCGATCGCGATGTCGCACATCTGCCTGACGCGGACGTGTCACCCGCGATTCGGCGGCTCACTCGTGACGATCTGGACCTCGTGATCGCGCAGGATCACGAGACGTTCGGTGGAACGCGCGACACCCTGCTCGATTGGATGTTTCGTGGTGCGCCCCAATACGCGTACGCGTCGCCTAGCGATGACGGTCGGATCCACTATTGTTTTGGCCGGCAGGGACGCGTGTTCGATCAGATTGGACCTGTGATTGCGGGAGACGATGACATCGCGCACGCGCTGGTGAAGGCGGCGCTTGCCTCGAGCGGCCATCGGCGCGCGGCGATCGACGTGTACGACTGCCATCGCGCGTTCGCGGGCACGCTGCGCGATGATCGGTTTGCGATCGAACGTCCGCTGTTCAGGATGTGCCGGGCTGCCGCTTCAGGAGCGCGCGATCGCTCGATCGGGCCTGGCGACGTCCGCGAGTTCGCGATTCTCGGACCTGAGTTCGCGTGAAGCGCGCATGACACTGCCCGACCGGATCGACTCGGACGCCGAGCTCGAAGACATCCTGACGTCGCCGTCGGACGCGGATCTCGATTGCGTCTCCCGACTGTGCGGCGATGTGTTGATCCTGGGTGCGAGCGGCAAGATGGGTCCGTCACTCGCAATCCGCATCCGTCGTGCGGTCACGCAGACAGGGAGCCGCAGCCGCGTGATCGCGGCCTCGCGATTCTCGAACGCGGACGCTCGCGCACATCTGGATGCGAAGGGCATCCGGACGATCGTCTGCGATCTGCTCGACCCGCGCCAGATGGGCGCCCTTCCCTCGTGCGAGCACGTGTTCTTGATGGCTGGCCGCAAGTTCGGGACGATCGATCGAGCCGACCTGACGTGGGCGACCAACACGATCGCGCCTGCACGCGTCGCCGAACGTTTCCACTCATCGCGCATGGTGGTGTTCTCGACGGGCAACATCTACCCGTTGGTGCCGGCCGACGGTCCATCGCCGAACGAGGACCATGTGCCAGCGCCCGTCGGCGAGTACGCGCAGTCGTGCCTCGGACGGGAACGCGCGATCGAGTTCGTCTCCCGCGAGACGTCGATGCCGGCGCTGATCTTCCGCCTGAACTACGCCGTGGATCTCCGATACGGCACGCTCGTGGACATCGCGCGTCGCGTCTTCGTCGGCGAGCCGGTCGATTTGACGATGGGCTTCTTCAACGCGATTTGGCAGGGCGACGCGAACAGCTACGCACTCCGCAGTCTCGAGCTGAGCGCGACGCCTCCGGCGATCCTCAACGTCACGGGCGCCGAGCGGATCTCCGTGCGTGAGATCGCGGAGTGGTTCGGCTCGGTGTTCGGCCGGCCTCCGCGTTTCGTGAACCGGGAAGGACCGCTCGCGCTCCTGAGCGATTCCAGTCGCTGCCGCGCGCGGCTCGGCGAGCCAGCCGTGCCGCTCGCTGTCCTGCGTCGATGGGTCGCGCACTGGGTGCTGTCCGGCCGCTCATCGCTCAATACCCCGACACGCTTCGAGGTCGTCGATGGCCACTTCTGACGACGACCGACTGTCGGCTCTGCGCAGCGCGCTGCTCGATGGCATGGCGATTCCGGCTCACCCGCTCGCGCTGACCGCGGAGCGTCGGCTCGACGAACGCCGGCAAACCGCGCTGACCCGTTACTACTGCGACGCCGGCGCAGGAGGCATAGCGGTCGGCATCCACACGACCCAGTTCGCGATTCGCGATCCAGGCGTTCGACTGCTTCAACCGGTCCTCGAGCTCGCGATTCGAACGGCGCGCGGTCCTTCGGCTCGCCTGAACGGCGGCGCTCGCGCAGGGCAGGCGCGTCCCGTCATGATTGCAGGTGTCTGCGGGCCGGCAACGCAGGCGATCGCCGAGGCGGAGCTCGCGGCCTCGCTCGGTTACGATGCGGCGCTTTTGAGCCTCGCGGCGCTGCGCGACGCCGACAACGATCGTCTGTTCGATCACTGCCGCCGCGTCGCGGATATCCTCCCCGTGATCGGGTTTTACTTGCAGCCCGCGGTCGGCGGACGCATCCTCGATCGTTCGTTCTGGCGAAGATTCCTCGAGATCGAACGCGTGGTCGCGATCAAGGTCGCGCCGTTCGATCGCTACCGCACGCTGGACGTCACCACGGCACTCGGTGAGAGCGGCCGGCGGGACGTCGCGTTGTACACCGGAAATGACGATTCGATCGTCGTCGATCTGCTGACCACGTTTCACCATGGAGTGCAATTCGCCGGCGGCCTGCTTGGACAGTGGGCGGTCTGGACGAAAAACGCGGTTGAGCTCCTGTGCCGGTGTCGCAAGGCCGCGCCGGAAGATGTTCGGCCCTTGCTGTCGCTCGGCGCGGAGCTGACGGACGCCAACGCGGCGATCTTCGATCCCGCCCACCAGTTCGCGGGCTGCATCGCAGGAATCCACGAAGTCCTCCGGCGGCAGGGCCTGCTGGTCGGACGGTGGTGTCTCGATCCGCACGAAGATCTCAGTCCGGGGCAGATCGAGGAAATCGATCGCGTGCTGGCCGAGTATCCGCATCTCGCGGATGACGCATTCGTCCGCGAGAATCTGGACCGGTGGCTCAGATGATGTCGCGCCTCCTGGGAAGTTTCGGTCTTGTCATGCTCATGGTGAGCCTGTCGTCCTTCGACTTTGCTCAGGACGACCCTGAGGCTCTCGAAGGGTCGAACCATGTGCCCGTCCTTCCGCCTTCGCTAAAGCTCCGGCGGACCGCCGGAGCGCGAAGCGCGGAGGCTGGTCGACACGCTGCGGACGAGCGACAGGCGCCGGGCGCCGCCGCCGATCTGGTGCTGCTCGACGCACAGATCCTGACCGTCGACGCGCGTTTCGGTCAGGCCACCGCGGCCGCCGTCCGCGACGGACGCTTCGTGGCGGTCGGATCGAACGAAGACGTGCGTCCGTTGATCGGGCGCGGCACGCGGGTCATCGAGGGCCGCGGACGGACAGTCCTGCCCGGTCTGATCGACACGCACGTCCATGCACTCGACGTCGCCGCAGCGGAAATCGCGCAGCCGTACCAAAACCTGCAGTCGATCGATGCGCTGCAGGCGTGGATCCGCAGCGCCGTCCGCTCCGGCCCTTCGACTGGCTCCGCTCGCTCAGGGCAAGCCGTCACGTGGATCTGGACGCCACGCATCTATCCGACACGCCTGCGCGATCGTCGGTTTCCGACGAGGCAGGAGCTCGACGCGGCTGCGTCAGATCGTCCCGTGGCCGTCGACGGCGCGTACGCCTACGTCCTCAACACGGCCGCGCTGCGCGCCGCCGGCATCACGCGCGATTCGACGGATCCGCCGGGCGGCGCGATCGTGAAGGATGCCGCGGGCGAACCCACCGGTCTCCTCAGAAACGTCGGCAGCCTGCTGGAGCGCTTCAGGCCGCGATCAGACCGCGTCTCTCTCGACATGCTCGAGCGCGTCCATCGCGAGTATCTGGCTGCCGGCCTCACGAGCATCATCGAACGAGGCGCCTCGATCGACGGCTACCGATCGTACGAAGCGCTGCGCCGAGCCGGGCGCCTGCATGTCAGGAGCACCGTGACGGTCCGGATCCCGCGCGCAGACGATGCCGCTGAAGTCGAACGGTTCATGCAAACGCTGCCGATGCGCCCGCGGAGCGGCGACGACTGGCTGAAGATGGGTCCGCTCAAAATCGTCGCGGATGGCGGCATCCTGATCGGCACGTCGTTCATGCGTCAGCCGTACGGCCTGAGCGCACGCCAGTTGTACGGCGTGGACGACCCGCGCTATCGCGGATTCCTGACGCTGACGCCGGAACAAATCGCCGCCGCCTTCGAGATCGGCCACCGGCTCGGCTGGCAGATGGTGGCCCACGTCACGGGCGACGCCGGCGTCGACGTCGTGCTCGACGCCATCGAAGCGGCCCAGACGAAATATCCTTCGCCGGATCGCCGCCACACGCTGATCCACGCGTACTTCGTCAACCGGGAAACGGCCGTCCGTGCCGCGCGCCTCGGCGTGCTCGTCGATACGCAGCCGGCGTGGCACTACAAGGACGCTGCCGCGCTCGCCGAAGGGCTCGGCATCGAACGTCTGACGCCTTTCATCGGGCTTCGCACGTGGCGGGAGGCGGGCGTCGACGTCGCCATCAACACCGATCACATGTTCGGTCTCGATCGAAACGATGCGCTGAATCCTTTCAATCCGTTCCTGACAATGTACTCCGCGACGACGCGACGCACCGAAGCAGGACGGGGCGTCGGCGCTGAGGAAGCGGTGCCGCGCGAAGAGGCGCTGCGCATGATGACGAGCATGGCCGCTCGTTTCAGCTTCGACGAAAAGACCCGCGGATCGATTGAACCCGGCAAGCTCGGTGACTTCGTTGTGCTCGACGATCACTTTCTGACGGTGCCGCCGGAGCGGCTGCGCACGCTCCGGGCGGATCTCACCGTCATCGGCGGCCGGATCGTCTTCGAGCGCCGCTGATGTGCGAAGATGGCGGCGTCATGAAGAAGCTCTTTCGTCTCGCCTCGATGGCGTCGAGTCTCGCGGTGCTCGGTGCGGCCCCGGGGGCGGCGCAGACCGCCGACATCCGCGTGGGCATCATCGGTACCGACACATCGCACGTCACCGCATTCACGAAGCTGCTCAACGACAAGAGCGATTCCCATCACGTGCCTGGCGCGCGCGTCGTCGCCGCCTTCAAGGGCGGCAGCCCCGACATCGACGACAGCCGGAATCGAATCGACCGGTTTGCCGCGGAGCTCAAAGACCAGTGGGGCGTCGTCTTTGTCAACACCATCGAGGAATTGTGCGAGAAGGTCGATGCGGTGCTGCTCGAGAGCGTGGACGGCCGTCCGCATCTGGCGCAGGTGCGCCCCGTGTTCAAGGCGAAGAAACGTGTCTTCATCGACAAGCCCTTCACCGCGAGCTACGCCGACGCGAAAGAGATCGTCCGGCTTTCGCGCGAGGCAGGCGTTCCGTTCTTCAGCTCGTCGAGCCTGCGTTTCAACGACGAGATCCAGTCGATCAAAAAGAGCGACAAGCACGGCGGCATCACGGGCGCCGTCACATTTGGGCCCGAACACCTGGAACCGCATCATCCGGATTTGTTCTGGTACGGCATCCACGCGATCGAGATGCTCTACACCCTTCTCGGACCGGGCTGCGAAAAAGTGACGCGCGTCAAGACGGACAGCGCCGACACGGTCGTCGGCGTCTGGAAGGACGGGCGCGTCGGTACGATGCGCGGACTGATTCAAGGCCGCCAGGACTACGGCGCCGTCGCCTTCGGGATCAAGGCGTTGCTGGCGACCCCCGTGCCGTTTCGAAGCGACTATCGCAACCTCGTCCTCGAAATCGTGAAGTTCTTCCAGACCGGCGTGCCGCCGATCCCGCCGGACGAGACGCTGGAGATCGTGGCCTTCATGGAAGCCGCGGACCTGAGCAAGGCCCGCGGCGGCGCGGCAGTGGCGCTCAGCGAAGTGACGCGTTGAAATGAGCTGACAGGGCGCGCGTGACTGGCGGACTTTCTACCAGCCGAGCCGCAGGCCTATGCGCAACTGCCGCTCGTTGGTCGCGTCGAGAATCTCCGCGAACCCGTTGAGATCGCGAATCGTCCCGTCGGCGTTGAGCCGAAGGTTCGAGACATTGCCGCCCGGATTGCCGAACTGCTGTTTGTCGAGCACGTTGAATGCCTCGAACCTGACCTGCAGGTTCGCGCGGCTCGGCAAGTCGAACTCGCGAAACACGCCGAGATCCCAGGTCGCCACGCCGGGGCCGCGCAGCACGCGCCACGGCGCCGTCCCGAACCTCGCGTCCGTCACCGGTTTGAACGCGAGCGGATCGAAGTACGGGTTCCCACGGCCGATGCCGCCGAAGATCTTCACATCGGAGATCACCTGATCGGCGCGCTGGTTGCTTTCCGGCGCGTTCAGCGACGTGCCCGCCGATGTGACGTTGAACGGCGTCCCGCTGTAAAAGCTCACGACGTTGTTGATCTGCCAGCCGGACGCAATCGCCGACAGCGCGCCGCCGCTCGCCAGCCACCGGCGCCCTGGGCCGAACGGCAGCTCGGCAATGCTGCTGATGTTCAGGTTGTGCGTTCGATCGAACGCGCTGAGCGCCCGATTCAGATCGTAGTACTCGGGAATCTGAATAGCCGCAGTGCCGTCGCTGTTCGGCGCGCCTTCAATGCCCATCGACTTGGACAGCGTGTAGCTGACGTTCAGCTGGACACCGTGCGCGAAGCGTCGATCGAGACGCGCCTGGAGCGCGTCGTACTGGGAATCCCCAATCGGGGCCACGACTCGCGTCTGCGCGCTTCGTCCGAATTGCGCGAACAGCTGCCGGCCCGCATTGCCGCCGCCGATCGGCGACCAGTTCAGCTCTCGGAATCCAAGTTGATCGATCTGGCGCGTGCCGACGTAGGCCGCCTCGGCGACAAACCCCCCTTTTAGCTCCTTCTGGAACGCGACGTTGAACGACTTGACGTAGCCGCGATTGAATTCGTCTGGCAACGTGAACGCCGTGATGTTGCCGGCAATCGGGATAATGCCGTTGCCGAGAGCCGGCTCCGCAATGGCAGGGATCCCGTCGGCGAGGCGTCCGGCCGCGGCCCAGGAGTGCGCGGCCGGCACGACAAGGTTGATGAGAACCGGATGGTTGGTTCGCAGGGGCCGCGCCAGCGAATACGGATCGTTGGTGATGCCGAATCCGCCCCGGAGCACCGTGGTCGGCGACAGCCGGTACGTCACGCCGAGCCGCGGCGCGATGAGGCCCTTTTCGATTGTGATGCCCAGATCTGTCGGCACCGATCCGACGCCGCCGATCTCCATCATGTTCGTGCGCGGGTTGTACCGCTCCAGGCCGCGATTGGCGCGCGTCGGAGTGGGAAAGTACTCCCACCGCACGCCGTACGAGACGGTCATGTTGGCCGTCGGCTGCCATTGATCGCGCGCGTAGAAGCTGTAGCTGCGCATCCGCGTCGAATAGGGTGCGTCGACTTCCAGGAGACGTCCGAACTCGTTCGGGAGTCCCAGCAGGAATGCCGCCCACGAGTTGTACTGGTTGCTAGAAGGCCCGCCGCGGAGCAGCGTGGGGTTGCCGCGGAACTGGAAGCCGCCGCGCGCGGTGTAGTACGTCCCGCTCAATTCCGGCTGCGTATGGTTCAGTCCCTGAAAGTAGATGTCCGTGCCGAAGCGCAGATTGTGGCGCCCCTTGATCCAGGTGAGGTTCGCGACGGTCTGATACTGATCGTCGTCCCGGTAATAGGGCATGTACCGCTCCGAGATCCCGACGTCTTCATACACGTCGAAGTCGAACAGCGGCATGCCCCCCTCGAAGGGGCGCGGCCCGTTGGTGCCCGGAATCCCGAGAAACGTCATCCCTTTATTCTGCTCGGCGATGTCGGAGTGCTCGACGCCGGTGTACTGGCGGACGTACCCGAAATGCGCATCGGCCACGATCGTGTTCGAGATCGTATAGGTCGCGCCCGCCGAGAAGTTGTACGTGTTGCCCTGGCCGGTGCCGGGGTTGCCGGGCAGCGTGATGGGACGGCCCTGGAGCTGTTGTCCGAAAACCGTTTCGTTGAACGTCCAGAAATCGAGCTGACTGTACCGGGCGAAGATGTTCAATTTGGATGTCGCATTCCACGTACCCTTCGTATCGAGCGTCCACCGATTGAACGAGAATGGCGACTGGACGAAGTAGTTGTTGGTCTCGGGAATCGACCCATCCGGGTTCCGCCGGTTGGGCAGCGGCAGCAGGGCGATGATCTTTTGTGCGATCGGATCGATGCGCGTCGGCGGAATGATGTTGCCGGCAAACGCCGTCCGTCCTGAGCCGTCAGGCGTGCCGGTCGTCGGGTCGTAGATGGGATTCGGGGCCCCCGACAGGTCGCCGCGCCGCAGCGCCTCGGTCGGCACCGATATCGTCGCGCTCGCGTTCCGCGTATCGCGGGTACCTTCGTAGCTCACGAAGTAGAAGAGTTTGTTGCGCTTGACTGGACCGCCGAGGGTCCCACCGTACTGGTTGTAGCGCCACTTGCCCTTCTCCGAGTCGGGCGGGTCGAAATAGTTCTTCGCCCGCATCTTCTCGTTGGCGTGGTACTCGAACGCCGAGCCGGCCAGCCTGTTCGTGCCGCTCTTGACCTGTACGTTGATCGCCGACCCGCCGGCCAGCCCCTGCTCCGCGTCGAAGCTGTTGGTGACGACGTTGACCGTTTCGAGCGACTCGAGCGCCGGGACGTATGCGGCGATGTGCGGCAGCCACACGTTTGTGGTGCTGACCCCGTCAATCCGCGTGTTGTTCGAGCTCTTGCTTGCGCCGTTGACGTTGAACTCGAGCGCGCGCGACGGGTTCGACGGAATCGAGTGGGGTTCGACCGGCGGCGAAATCCCTGGCAGGATCTTGAAGAGCCGCTGGTAATTGCGGCCGGCCGGCACCGGCAGTTCGCTCAGGTCGCGCGCCCGCAACTCCGCGCGGACCTCTGCGCGGTCGGTCTGCAGAACCGGCGACTCGCCGACCACCGTCACCGTCTCGGCAATCTCGCCGACGGCCAGCGCCGCATCGACACGCGTGATGGTGTTGAGCGTCACCGGCACGGCGGGCCGCGTGAACGTGCGGAAGCCCTGGAGCGTGACGGTCACCACGTAGGTCCCCGTCGGCACTGCCGTAAACGTGTAGGCGCCAGCTGCGTCAGTGACGGTTTCGCGCTTCAGCTTTGTCTCTTCGTGAACGATCGTCACGGCGGCGCCCGGCAGTGCCAGGCCGGTCGCATCATGCGCGTTGCCGACGATCGATCCGTAGAGCACCTGGGCGCCGGCGGTCCGTGCGCCCAGAAGGAGCGCAGCGGCCATTGCGAAGACGAGGGCCGGAGCGGCGTGACGGCGGAGACGCATGGGCGACATCTTTTCCTCCTGCGTCGGTTGCGGCGGGCCGTGACCTTTGTGCCGCTAAACGTAGGAGGGCGAACTGTCGCTGTCAAGCGGCATCTGGATTTTGACGTTCACGTCAGCCGCCCCGCCCCCACTGCTCAAGCCGGGCTTCCCAAGATCCGATTTCACGACCTTCGCCAGGCCGCTTGCTCGCTGCTCCTCGCGGCGGGCATGTCGATCGTCGTCGCCTCGGGCAGAGGAGACCTCGCGGCAACACCACAATTCTGCGGCGCGACATCGACCCTGCACATTCGTAAGAAAAAGCCGTGAATCATCATTGACAATAAAAGTTGTCAATACTACCATCTCCTCGTGCTCGACATCCAAGTCATCGATGATCCCGCAGCGGCGGCGGTGGCTTTGGAGCCCATGCGAAGTCGACTCCTCTCCGAGCTAGTCGTGCCCGCCTCGGCGGCGACGTTGGCCACGCGTATTGGCCTGGCTCGGCAGAAAGTCAACTACCACCTGCACGCGCTGGAGGCGCACGGGCTGGTGCGGCTGGTCCAGGAACGCAAGTGGGGCGGGCTGACGGAACGGCTGCTCGTAGCGACGGCCGCTTCCTACGTCGTTTCGCCCAGCGCCCTGGGTCCGGTCGCCGCCGATCCGAATCGGGAAATCGATAGGCTGTCCGCGAGCTATCTCATCGCCCTGGGCGCACGGTCCGTCCGCGAGGTGGGCGATCTTGATCGTCGTGCGAAAGGGGCGGGCAAACGCCTGGCGACCCTGGCGGTGGATACCGAGGTTCGCTTCCGGTCGGCGACCGACCGGGCGGCTTTCAGCAACGAACTCACCGAGGCCATCACGAAACTGGTTTCGAAGTACCACGATGAATCCGCCCCCGGCGGCCGCGCGCATCGCCTGGTGGTCGTGGCGCACCCTCTGCCGCAGAAATCCGATCCCAAGGAGCCATCATGAGCGTGAAGAAAGAGGCCTCCGGACGCCGTTCGGTCCAGGTCGAAGTCGAGGTCCCCGGCACGCCGGAGGAAGTCTGGCAGGCCATCGCCACCGGGCCAGGTATTTCGTCCTGGTTCGTGCCGACTGCGTTCGAGGAGCGCGACGGGAAGCCCGTCGCGGTGAAGATGAACTTCGGCCCGGGCATGGAGTCCCGTGCCGTCGTGAAGGCCTGGGATCCGCC
>WNFV01000264.1_pt1 | contig 67978 bp, 68 predicted proteins | sample 5400101 | NCBI WGS metagenome assembly WNFV01 (sample SAMN13153361, study PRJNA577476) | soil metagenome | isolation source: 115 cm soil or saprolite under grassland replicate 1 | place: USA:California | collected 2016-06-15
ATGATGGGGTAAATGATACGGCACCAATGTCCCAGCTATGCTGGGGCCGTCAAGAGCTCTACAAGGAGACACCCATGAATAGCATCGCTGCATGTGTCAAACGTCAGGCGCTGGCGGTCTTTTGCGCGCTGACGATCGCACTCAGCTTTGCCGCCACCCAGCTGCCCGTGCCGGGCGAGATTGTGCCGGTGATGGTCTTCGTCCCGACCCTGGTGGCACTCAGTCTGACGGCGATGACCGACAGCTGGACCGGCGTGTGGGCCTTGCTGGGCAAACTGATACAGTGGCGCGTGCGTCCAAAGTAGATCATCAGTGCGTTGGCGCAGGCGGCCAGCATCGTATGCGCACGCATTGGCGGCACGGCAGACGTGCGTGCGCTGCCGATATCTGGTTCGAATCGTTCAAACGCCAGGGCTTCTATTTCCCGTACGCCGCGATGATCACGATTCTCACCGGCGTGTATGTGCACATGACACGGCTCTTCCTGGGCAGCAGGTGGCAGTAGTCCCAACGGCCGGCCACTTGCCGCCCGTCACCAAGGCCTAGTTCTTGGTGATCGTCCAGAACCAGATGTTCGGCGTACTGGCCGCATCATACTTGAAGCCGCGAATATTCTTACGGACGCCATAGGAGAGCGTTGGCTGGTAGAGCACCACGTACGGACCCTCGTTGAGCACGCGCTTGGTTAGCTGCTTATAGAGCTCGGCGCGTTTGGTCGTGTCCTGCTCGACTGCCGCCTGCAGGCCAAGCGCGCCGATCTGCTTATGCTCCCAGGCATTCCGCCAGGCGATCGACTTGGCGTCGTAGTTGGTGAACGGCGTCACGTTGCCGTCGGGGTCGGGGAAGTCTGGTCCCCAAATGGCGAGCACCATCGGGCTCTTTTGAGCGCGGTAGATATTGAGCAACTCGGATTGCTGGACTCGCTTGATAGTCAACTTCAGCCCGATCTTAGCCACATCATCCTGGATTTTAGCCGCGAGCGTGCTCCACTCGATGCCGCCGGGCGCTGTGCCAGTCGGAATCAGGAATTCAATCTCGGTCCCTTCTTCCACATTCGCCTTCGCAAGCAAATCCTTGGCCTTGGCGATGTCCTGCGTGAATGGGTTCTGGCCAGTGTGTCCAAACAAACCGGCTGGGATGATCTCCTGGGTGATCTTGCCATTGCCGCCCAGCAGCGTGTTGACGTCGTCGTAGTTGATCGCATAGCGCATGGCCTGGCGGACCTCGACGCTGTTCAGCGGCGGCGACTTAGCATTCATACCGATGTAGACCAACGCCGTCGAGGCGGCCTTGATGATCTGCACGTCGGGGTTGCCCTCCAGTGCCTTGACCTGCTCAGCGCCAAGGCTCTGCACAATATCGGCGTCGCCGGTCTCGATCGCCGACTGGAGATTGGCCAACTCGGTGACGTTGCGCATGATCACGCGCTTGATCGCGGGGGACCGGCCCCAGAAGTTCGCGTTGACGTCCAGCACGGTCTGCGTGCCGCGCTGCCAGCTGCTCAGGATGTACGGGCCGCTGCCAGCGGAGTGATCGTTGAGCCAGGCTGAGCCGAAGTCGCTGTTGGCATACTTCTCGACGATTGCTTTCTCGACGACCCCCGCGACACTGAAGCTAATCACCGCGAGGAAGACCTGCGGGCTGGTACTCTTGTCCAGCTGCACCTCGAACGTCTGCGGATCGACTGCCGTGAAGCTGTCCTTCTTGAGCCCGGCAACATTGCTGAGCAAGAAGGCCGGCGATTTGTTGAGATCGAGCACGCGCCCCCATGAGTAGGCCACATCATCGGCGGTGACCGGGTTGCCACTGGCGAACGTGGCCTGCTTGTCGAGCTTGAAGGTTAACGTCCAGCGATCAGCTGCCTCCTTGATATCCCAGGAGTTCGCCAGCAGTGGTTTGATCGTCGGGTCGCCCGGCGTGAGCGTGACGAGCGTTTGGTAGACGCTGCCGACGACCTGGATACCACCGAACTCATAGGCGACGGCTGGGTCGAAGGAAATCTGATCCGAAAGGTCGGCGGAGAAGAGCAGCGTCTCTTTCGTGTCGGCGGTTGCCGGCGCGGCGATTGGTAGTCCACCAGCGGGCGCGGCCGAGTTGGGCGTCGGCGGGGCGGCCGGGGCAGTGCCACCGCAAGCGGCTAGCAGTACGCTGAGCGCTGCACCCAGCGCAAGCATACGCGCGAATATGATCGTCCAAGGCATTGGGGCCTCCTTTCTAACATCGAGAATGTTGGAGGGCAATCCGACAGCAAGTGCGGAGCGCAGGCACCCTCGGTGCCATCCCGCTACTGGTGCTGACCGCGCCGGGCGGGCATGGGTCCCCCCGCGCAGGAGGCTAGGCTAGAGCAGATTCAGCAATCAAACCAGCGCGACCTGGCGCGGCTCTCGGCCAATAGCGTGCACCGCGTCATAGATGGGTGACACATCTCTCGGTCCAGATCAAGATCGCGAAGGCCCAGATGACCAGCGCAGCGATTCTTGAGGTCGGCGCGGCGATGCGCACGGGCAGCTACTGCGCGGTAGGTTCGAGCGCGATGATCAGCGTGTGCATAATCCAATCATTATAGGCCGATAGAGCCGGAAGTAGGAAGAAACACGATGAAGAAGCGAATTGCGATCCGTTTGAGACGGAGAGGCAAGAGCATACACCGCTATCGCCGCAGGACCGAGCTTCGCACGGCCGGAGACTCTGGACAAGCCGGCAGTGCATGTCTGAGGCGAGCAACGTTTCTCATGATGCCAAGATGCCAAGCTGGCCATCGCGCGATCGTCATCTTGGCATCTTGGTCAGCTTGTCACAACCCTACACCACCACATTCACCAGCTTGCCCGGCACCACGATCACCTTGCGCGGCGGCTTGCCTTCCATGAAGCTGAGCACCCGCTCATTGGCCAGCGCCCACTCGCGCAGCTGGGCTTCGTCGGCATGCGCCGGCACGTTGATCTTGCCGCGCACCTTGCCGTTCACCTGCAGCACCAGCTCAATCTCCTCCTGCACCAGCGCGGCCTCGTCCCAGGTGGGCCAGCCGGCGTCGTAGATGCTGCCCTGGCCGCCAAACCAGCTATGCAGTTCTTCGGCCAGGTGTGGCGCGAACGGCGCCAGCAGCCGCGCGTAGTTGTGCGCCAGCCATACGAACACCGGCGTCGCCGTGCCGGCCTGCGCGCGGTAGCTTACCGCGTCGTTCAGCAGGCTCATCAGCGCGGAGATCGCCGTGTTGAAGTGGAACGCCTCGGTGTCCTGGGTCACCTTCTTGATCGTCTCGTTGACCCGGCGATACAGCTCCTTATCCGCAGGACTGACTGCCGAGGACGGAAGACGAAAGACGACGGACGAAGTGGCGGATCGGTCGTCCGTCATCCGTCGTCCATCGTCGGTCATCAGAGCGGCAATCTCAGCTCGATCAGCGCCAAACAGGCCGACGATCCGGTTCAGGAAGCGCTGCGCGCCGCTGACGCCCTCGTCGGTCCATTCCATGTTGTTTTCGGGCGGCGCGGCGAACAGCACCACGATCCGCGCCACATCCGAGCCATACTGGCGCACGAATGGGCCGACCGGAATGCCGTTGCCAGCGCTCTTGCTCATCGTCACCGGCCCGCTGACGGCGACCCAGATAGTGCCGGCTTCGCCGCCCAGGGCGGGCTCCTGCTCCAGCGTATAGCCATGCTCCTTCAACAACATACGGGCATGCTCGATCGCCTGGGCCTCGGCCGGCAGATCGATCTTGCGGCGTAGTTCCTCGGGGAAGCGCACGATATCCGGCGAGACCGACTCGAGCGGCGTGCGCACTCGGCGCTGAACCATGCCTTGGGTGAACAGCGCCTTGAACGGCTCGTCGTCGGGCACCAGCCCCTCGTCGTACAACACCTTGGTGATGAAGCGCGCGTACAGCAGGTGCAGAATCGCATGCTCGATTCCGCCGATATACTGATCCACCGGCATCCAGCGCGCCGACGCTTCATGCGAGAAGATCTCCGTAGGATTCTGCGCGTCGCAGTAGCGCAGGAAATACCACGACGAGTCGACGAATGTGTCCATCGTGTCGGTGTCGCGCCGGGCCGGCTGGCCGGTCTCAGGGTCGGCGACATTGACCCAGCTCTCGGCAGCGGCCAGCGGGCTCTTGCCTTTCGGCAGGTAGTCGTCGATCTCGGGCAGCACCACCGGTAGCTGCTCCTCGGGCACCGGCACGATCGAGCCGTCGGCGCGATGGATCATCGGGATGGGCGTGCCCCAGTAGCGCTGACGGCTGATCAGCCAGTCGCGCAGGCGGTAGTTGACCGTGCCCTTGCCTTTGCCATGCTCTTCTAGCCACGCGATCGCCGCTTTGACGCTCTGGCCCTCGCCCTTGCCGGCCGGCACGCCGTTCAGTGGGCCGGAGTTGACCATCACGCCCTCGTGCGGCCAGGCCTCAGTCAGCTCATCGGCGCTGACATTCTGGCCCTCTGGCTGCACCACCAGAATGATTGGCAGGCCGAACAGGCGCGCGAACTCGAAGTCGCGTTGGTCGTGCGCCGGCACCGCCATGATCGCGCCAGTGCCGTAGCCCATCAGCACATAGTCGGCGATCCAGATCGGGATCCGCTCGCCGTTGACCGGGTTGGTGGCGTATGCGCCGATGAACACGCCGGTCTTTTCCTTGGTGGTGCTGGTGCGCTCGATCTCGCTCTCCAGCCGAGATTTGGCCACATACGCCTCGACCTCGGCCTTCTTCTCCGGCGCGGTCAGCTTCGCCACCAGCGGGTGCTCGGGCGCCAGCACCATGAACGTGGCGCCCCACAGCGTGTCCGGTCGTGTTGTAAAGACGACGATTTCCTCTTGTCCGTTGTCGGTTGTCTGTTGTGTGTTGTCCGCTGCAACTGACGACGGACTACGGACAACCGGCTCGGGCGGCGTGGCTGTGAATGTGACCTCGGCGCCCTCGCTCTTGCCGATCCAGTTGCGCTGCATCGTCTTGACGCGCTCGGGCCAATCGGTCAGCTTATCCAGGTCGTTCAACAGCCGCTCGGCGTAATCGGTAATCTTGAAGAACCACTGTTCCAGCTCGCGCTTTTCGACCTTCGCGCCGCTGCGCCAGCTGCGACCCTCGGCGTCAACTTGCTCGTTCGCCAATACCGTCTGATCGACCGGATCCCAGTTGACGGTCGATTTGGCGCGGTAGGCCAGCCCTTTCTTGTAGAGCAGTTGGAACAGCCATTGGTTCCAGCGGTAGTAGTCCGGCGCGCAGGTGGTGACCTCGCGGCTCCAATCGTACATAATGCCGGCGATCCCGAGCGAGTTCTTCGACTCGGCGATATTGGTGTAGGTCCACTCGCGCGGGTGGCGCTTGTACTTGATCGCGGCATTTTCGGCCGGCAGACCGAAGGCGTCCCAGCCAAACGGGTGCAGCACATCGTAGCCGCGAATGACGTAATAGCGCGTCAGCGCGTCGCCGATCACATAGTTCTTGAGATGGCCGACGTGTAAGTCACCGCTCGGGTATGGAAACATCTCGAGGATATAGCGATTGGACGCATTCGGGCGCCGCCCGGCGTTGAAGGTGCCCGCGCGCTGCCAGAACTCGCGCCAGCGCGGCTCAATCGCCGGATCGAAGCGATCGGTTCGTTGTTTCTTAGTAGTTGTCGCCATACGTGGCTCCTCTATACCATTGCAAACTGTAAATTGCAGATTGCAGATTGCGTGGCTCAATATGCAATTTACAATTTACAATCTTCATATTCCATACGCCGCGCGGGTCTCTTTGCGCAGCAAATACGCCAGGCCGACGAACGGCAGCACCAGCGGCATGAAGAAATAGCCAATGCCGTAGTTCGACCAGACCGTCGCGTAGGGAAACGGATGCCAGATCACATCGATCGTGCCGACGATCAGCACGCCGGCCAGCTCGACCGCCAGCAGCGCCAGCGTGATCCACCACCAGCGCGGCGAGCGCTGGCGCAGCCCAATAATGATGAAGATATACAGCAGGCCCACGAACGTCGATAAATGCGCTGGCACATAGGTCTTGACATTCTGCTTGAACAGGTATTCCCACGACGAGCGGCCGAGCGCCGAAAATGACCACAGGCCGTAAAAGAAGCCGAGCACGTCGGACGCGCCGCGAGAGGCTTTGCGAGACGCAGTTGTGTCAGGTTGTGTAGGTTGTTGTATTTGTGAATCCATCGTCTGTTCATTTCCCGTGCATACGCCGCACCACATACATCACCCGCGGCGCATCATCGGCAGCCGGGGTGCCGTCGGGGGCCAGCCGTGCGGTCAGCGCCAGGCCCGTGCGAGCCAGCCCCGCGCCGATCTCGGCATCGCTCCAGGCGCGTTCGGTATGCGTTTCTTCGCCGCGCCACCAGCGCTCGATCTCGCGCACAAACCAGACGATCCGCCCAACTCCCAGGCGCGTATCGGGATCGTAGCTCAGCCGATTATAGACCAGGCAATCGCGCCCATCGTACGTCGCCACGGCGCGCTCATCCCAGGTCGCATACTCGGCCGCAGTGTTGATGTCAAAGATCAGGTAGCCGCCCGGCCGCAGCGCCGCCGCGACACCGGCGAACACCCGATCGAGATCGCCGTCGTCGATCAGGTAGTTCAGGCTATCGTAGAAACAGGTCGCCAGGTCGCAAAATGTCCGTTGTCCGTTGTTCGTTGTTCGTTGTTCAGGATCTGTCGCAACTAACCACTGACCACTAACCACGGACAAATCGCGAATATCTCCCTCTACAAACGCGATCGCGTATCCTGCATCGCGCGCCTTGCCACGAGCAATTTCGAGCATCCGCCACGCGCGATCCACCCCAACCACTGTGCAGCCGGCGGCGGCAAAGACCAGCGCCGCGTCGCCGGCGCCGCAGGCCAAGTCGAGCACGCGCGTGGGATGTACGCCGCGCGCAGCAAGCCACTGCAGCACCCACCCGGCCAACCGCGCGCTGAAGCGTCCCTGCCCGATCGCGTCGTATACCGCGGCGTAAGCATCATAGATTGGCGCCATGCTAGTCGCCAGTAACCAGTCGCCAATAGGCAGTAGGCAGCGGCGAGAACTGGTGACTGCTGACTGCCGACTGCTAACAAAAAGCCCCCGCCCCATGCCAGGGACGAAGGCCGCGCTTCGTGGTACCACCCTGCTTCGACGGCGAGCGCAAGCGCGCCATCCTCGCGATACGCTATAACGGGCGCCCCCGAGACCAACTACTTTGATAAGGTAAAAGTAAAAAGGTAAAAGGTTGTTCCATCCTTTTGCCTTTTGCCTTTTGCCTTTTGCCTTTCCCTGGTCCGGCACTCATCTAGGCGAGTTCAGCGCTTGTGCGGCCTCGCAGCATCCGGCCGCTCTCTGAAAAGACGCGCCTACTACTCCTGGATATGGCTTTATTCGGGCTCAGTATAGCACAAAAGCGCGGCTGGTACAAAGCGGCTGGATTACTGTTTCCGATTCGCGAGATCCAACACCCAGTACGGCACGCCGTCGTCGCGATACGCCAGACCAATGCCTACCTCGGTGTAAGCACAGTTCAGGATGTTCTTGCGGTGCGGACCATCCGGAATCTCCGGCCCTTCGGTCCATTGGACCATAACGTCCTGTGGTGTCCGGAACCAGTTGGTGATATTCTCGCCAGCTCGCATATAGGGATAGCCGACACGGTCGAGCCGATCGCTCAGTGTCGTCCCGTCGCTGCCGGTGTGGTCGAGCCGGCCGTGGTCGCGCATGTCTTCGGCGTGGGATTGCGCTGCCTGTTGGAGCTGTTCTTCGAACTGCAGCGGTTGGCAGCTGTTGGCGGCGCGCAGGTCGTTGATCAACGTGAGTAGTTTTGTCTTATACGTGCCGACATCGACGTCGGCCGGCGCGAGCGCACGGTCGGTCGGCGCCGCCTCTGGTTCCGCCGTCGGCGCTATTGTAGGCGCCAGCGTCGCCGGCACAGGCGTGGGCGGCGCTACGGTCGGCTGGCTTGTGGGTCGAGCGGTCGGCAGCCCCCTTGTCGGCGAGGGTCTCTGGGCAATCGTCGGCGCGGGCGCAGACGTGGGCAATCGGGTCGAGGACACAGGGCCAGGAGCGGCCGTAGGCGATAAAGTCGTCAGCGGAGCCGGCGATGCGCACGCCGCCATGATCAGTGCGCCGCACGGGCTGACAAAATGCTGATTCGGATGTCAAACGACCCGCCAGCTTTCAAGCGCGTACGATCAGGCTTTGTCCCGTCATCTGCGCGGAGCGAGGGATGCCAAGCAGATCCAGGATCGTCGGAGCAACATCCGAGAGCCGCCCGCCCGAGCGCAGCGTAGCACCGTCAAGGCCGATATTTGGCGCGGCCACCAGGATGCATGGCACCGGGTTGGTGGTGTGCGCGGTATGCGGCCCGCCCGTCAGCGGATCGATCAGCAGCTCGGCGTTGCCATGATCGGCGGTAATCAGCGCCACGCCGCCCCTGGCCAGCACCGCGTCGACCACCGCGCCAAGGCAGGTGTCGACCGTCTCGACCGCCTTGACGACCGCCGGGATCACACCGGTATGGCCAACCATGTCGGCATTGGCGAAGTTGACGATGATGAAATCGTAGCTGCCGTCTCCGATCGCCTTGAGCAAGCCATCGCGAATCCCGTAGGCGCTCATCTCGGGCTTGAGATCGTATGTCGCGACATCCTTGGGCGACTGCACCAGCAGCCGGTCTTCGCCGGGAAACGGCTCCTCGCGCCCGCCGTTGAAGAAGAACGTCACGTGGGCGTACTTCTCGGTCTCGGCCACGTGCAGCTGCCGCAAGCCCGCGCTGCTGATCACCTGGGCCAGCGGAACCTCCACGTCGGCGTTCTCGAACGCGATGCGTACCGGCAGGCCCTTCTCATACTCGGTCATCGTTACATAGATCATGTCGCGCAGCGCCTCGCGGGCGAATCCATCGAAATTCTGCAGCACGAAGGCCTTGGTGATCTGGCGCACGCGGTCGGCCCGAAAATTAAAGCAGATGATCGAGTCGCCCGGCTGCACGGTCGCCAGCGGCTGGCCGTGTTCAGTCACCACCGCCGGCGCAATAAACTCGTCGGTCACGCCCTCGTCGTAGGAGCGCTGAATGGCCACCTGCGCGCTATCGGCCGGGCGACCGACACCCGACACCATCGCGTCGTAAGCTAGCTTGGTGCGCTCCCAGCGGCGATCACGATCCATTGCATAGTAGCGGCCCGTCACCGTCGCCACCTTCCCCACGCCGAGCGCGGCCATAAAGCTTTCGAGATCGTGCATATAGCCGATGCCGCTCTGCGGCATCGTATCGCGCCCGTCGGTGAAAGCATGAATGTAGACGTTTGGAAGGCCGCGGCGCTTGGCCAGTTCCAACAGCGCCTTTTCGTGATTCATATGGCTGTGCACGCCGCCGGTGCCCAATAGGCCAATAATGTGCAGACGCGAGCCGCGCTGCTTCACATGTTCGATCGCGTCGTTGAACGCATCATTCTCGAAAAAGCTGCCGTCGGCAATGCTGTCGTCGATCAGGGTAATGTCCTGCATTACCACAAATCCGGCGCCCAGGTTCAGGTGCCCTACCTCGGAATTACCCATCTGGCCCAGTGGCAGCCCAACGCTTTTTTCCGCCGCGCCGAGCAACGTCCAGGGCCGCGTAGCGCGCCATGTGTCGATATTCGGCGTGTTGGCGAGCTTGATGCCGTTTCCTTCCCGCTCGTCGCGCTCGCCCCAGCCATCCATAATCGCAAGCAACACTGGGCGAGGCCGTTTCTGATCAGTCACAACTTTTCCTTCTGATTGAAGATTGTATATTGTATATTGTATATTGTAGATTCCATTTTCCGCGTCTTAATCTGCAATTTGCAATATACTATTTACAATTCTCCGATCCGGTTCGCGCTTGCCATCTCCACTTCGGGCCGATTTATCAGCATTCGAATAACCGGCGAGCGCGCGCGGACGATCAGCGCACCAATGCGCGGCATATAGTTCACCTGCGCATTATGGTCGTGCCGGCACGCCCGCTGCATCAATGCCTCGACGTTCGATGGATGCTTGGCATCGTCGTCCGGCTGGCGCAACAGCAGAACCGCCTCGACCGGATCATCGGCCTGCGCGGCGTCGAGCTGCCGCGCCAGATTGGGGTCGATTTCAGATTTTTGCATATGCCACCTCTTTTAACTTCCGCCCGTGAGGGCGGCCAGCGCCGCCAGCGGATCGACCAGCCCATCGCCGTAGCGCTGTGGGTCTTCGCCTTCGAGCTTGATGCACGTCTGGCGAATGGCCAGTTCGATCTGATCGACGGTTGCGTCGGGCTTGGCCTGCCATAGCAGTGCGACCACACCCGCGACATGCGGCGTCGCCGTCGAGGTCCCATCCATCGACTGGTAGCCGCCACCCGGTTTAGCAGAAATAATGCCAACGCCGGGCGCCACCACATCTGGCTGATTCGGCTCGCGGTCGCGATTGAACCGCACGCTTGCGCTAAACGGCGCCACCCGCCGGTTGCGGTCGATCGCGCCAACCGAAAGCGTCTCGGGGTAGTTGCCCGGCGAGCGGCTGGTTCCAATGCCTTCGTTGCCGATCGCTAACACCGGCAGCATGCCCAGTTGGCGCAGCCGGCGGGTGATCACCAGGAAGCTCGGATCGTAGCCGCGCCAGCCCAGCGACATGTTGAGTACCTTGACGTCGTTCTCCAGCAGCCATTCCATGCCGCCGAGCACCCGCGCCAGCACCTGGCCGCCTTCGATCACCAGGCCAGAATAGAGCTCGCACTCCGGCGCGACGCCGATCGCGCGGCGCCCAACCGGCTTGCCGGCGATCGTGCCGGCCGTGTGCGTGCCATGCTGATCGCTGTCGTGCGGCGCGGCGCCCTCTACGCGCCGTCCGAGCAAGTCCCACTCGGCGAATCCGGCCACGCGGCCTTTCAGCGCTGGATGCTCGGCGTCGACGCCGGTGTCGAGATGGCCAACCCGAATGCCCTTGCCAGTCAATCCTTGCGCCCAGAGCTTATCGATCTGAAGTTCTTGCAGACCCCAGGTTAATTTCTCGCGCAGGGCGGCCGGCGACATCCGCACCGGCCGGACGATACCAACCGCATGCGCGGCATAGACTGTCTCAATTTCCGGATGCGCCTCGATCGCGACGACGCCATCCCAATCGGCGAAGCCCAAGCTCACACCCAGGCGTGAATAATGCGTGACCGCTGGCGGTGTGGCGCCGTGTGGAATACTACCGCTGGCCAGCGCCCGCGGCGCCATTGGCGTGGGCAAGAAATGGTTGTCGATACTTGCGAAATCCGGCTCGCGCGCCGCCAGTACCGCCATCTGACGATGGACCACGAGCACCTGACAAAAACCGTACTGTTCGAGTTGATCCTGAAGTGCGCGATCCAACAGTTACTCCGTAGTAGTTATGAGTTTTGAGTTGGACTTCCTTTAACTCAAAACTCATAACTTTTCACTTCTTCGAGTTGCCCTTGCCACGCTGCGCTTGCGGCTGAACCTTGCCACTCTTACCGCCCTTGCCGTTCTTGCCATTCTTGCCGTTGGTCACTGCGGCGGGCTGGGCCGGCGGTGCGGCGCGGCCGCGCGGTGCGGCCGAATTCGCCACGCCGGCTTGGCCAGTCGCCAACTGCGCCGAGACCGATGGCGCTTGGGGCGTGGTGCCTGGGCCAACACCAGCTTCGTCCCTACCGCCGCGCGCCTGGAGCAGCGCAAACAGCTCGCCCTCGCGGCCCTCGTGGCAGTATTTGAACTTCTTGCCGCTTCCGCACGGGCACATATCGTTGCGGCCAATCTTCGCGCCAGAAGATCTGCGCACCGTTCGCGCCGCCTTGGCCTGCTCCACAGTCTCGCCGGCATGCTGCGCCACCTGGAGCCGCTGCTGCTGTTCTGCCAGCACCTGGCGCATATACACCTCGTACTGGAACGACACCGGGATGATCTGGTAAACGATGTCGCGTTGGATGTTGTGCTTCAACTCGTCGAACATGCTAAAGGCGTTGCGCTGGTATTCGGTCAGCGGGTCGCGCTGCGCGATCGCCTGCATGCCGATTTCCTGGCGCAGATCCTCCATGCCGGTGAGGTAGTCGATCCACTGGCGATCGATCGCGCCAAGCATCATACGGCGCTCGGCATAGCGCATATTCTCCGGAGCGATTGCCTGCTCGCGGGTCTCGTAGTCGTCCTCGATCTTCTCAAGCAGCAGCGCCTCGATCTCCTCACGCGGCATTTCGATCAGCATGTCAGGCGTGATCTCGGCTGGCAGCAGCGGGTCGATCGTGCGGACCGCGCGCAGCAGCGCCTCGACATCCCATTCGGCGTCTTCCGCTTCCGGCAGGTGCATGTCGAGCAGCTGGCCGATCTCTTCGCCAATCATCTGCAGGATCCGCTCGCGCATATTCTCGCCGTTCAGGATCGCCCGCCGGTCGGCATAGATGATCGTACGCTGCTTATTCATCACGTCGTCGAACTCGACCGTATGCTTGCGGATGTCGAAGTTATAGCCCTCGACACGGGTCTGCGCGCCTTCGATTGAGCGATTGATCACCCCGGCCTCGATCGGGATATCCTCCTCGACACCCAGCCGCTCCATGATCCCCTTGACCCGCTCCATCGGTCCGAAACGAGACATCAGCTCATCTTCCAACGAGAGATAGAAGCGCGACGAACCGGGATCGCCCTGGCGGCCGGCGCGGCCACGCAGCTGGTTGTCGATCCTCCGCGCCTCGTGCCGCTCGGTGCCGATGATATGCAGCCCGCCCATCTCGATCACCTTCTGGCGCTCGGCCTCGGTGATCTGGCGAGCTTCGACCAGGGCCGCCTCGATCTGTGCGGGCGTAGCCTCCTCAATCTTGACCTTCTGGCGTTCGAGAATCTCTTCGATCAGGCCGTCGGGGTTGCCGCCGAGCAAAATGTCGGTACCGCGGCCGGCCATATTGGTCGCGATCGTCACCGCGCCCAGCCGGCCGGCCTGCGCGACGATATGCGCCTCGCGCTCGTGCTGCTTGGCGTTCAGCACCTCGTGTTTAATGCCGTTGCGCTTCAATAGCTCGCTGAGCCGCTCCGAAGTCTCGACCGATGTCGTGCCAACCAGCACCGGCCGCCCGATCGACTGCATGTCTTTGATCTCGCGCATCAGCGCATTGAATTTGGCCTGCTCGGTGCGATAGATTTGATCGTCCTGATCGTTGCGGATCATCGGCTGGTTGGTTGGGATCACCACCACGTCGATGTTGTAGATCTTGCCCAGCTCCTCGCGCTCGGTATAGGCCGTACCGGTCATACCCGAGAGCTTCTTATACATGCGGAAGTAGTTCTGAAACGTAATCGTCGCCAGCGTGACATTTTCCTGCTTGACTGGAACGTTCTCCTTGGCCTCAACCGCCTGGTGCAGGCCATCGCTCCAGCGCCGGCCGGCCATCTTGCGGCCGGTAAACTCGTCGACGATCACCACCTCACCGTTCTCAACCACATAGTCGTGATCGCGGTGATAAATGAACTGGGCCTTCATGGCGTTGTCGACGAAGTGCGTGAGCTCATAATATTTTGGGTCGTATAGGCTTTCGTCGTCGGGGATGCCGAGCACGCGCTCCATCTTCGCGATACCCTGATCGGTCAGCTGCAAGCCTTTGCTGCGCGCGTCGATCATGAAGTCGCCGTCGGGTTCAAGCCCATCTTTCTTGACCTGATCGGGCGTGACGCTGCTGGGCCGCAGGCTCGGCACCAGGCGGGCGAAACGGCGGTACTCCTCGCTGCTGGCCTCGGCCGGCCCGGAGATGATCAGCGGCGTGCGCGCCTCGTCGATCAAGATATTGTCGACCTCGTCGACGATCGCATAGTGCAGCTCGCGCTGGACCAACTGGTCGAGGTCCCAGGCCATGTTGTCGCGCAGGTAGTCGAAGCCAAACTCGTTATTGGTGCCGTAGGTAATATCGGCGGCATACGCCTCGCGCCGCGCGCAGGGCCGCCAGTGCACCAGGCGCTGGTCCTCCTGGTTGGCGTCCGGGTCGACGTAGTCAGGATCGAACAGCGCCGAGTAGTCGTGAGCGATGAAGCCGACCGATAGGCCGAGCCGGTGGTAGATCGGGCCCATCCAGCCCGCGCCGACTTTTGCCAGGTAGTCGTTGACGGTAATCAGGTGGCAGCCCTTGCCTTCCAGCGCATTCAGATACAATGGCAGCGTAGCGACCAGCGTCTTGCCCTCGCCGGTCTTCATCTCGGCGATCTTGCCCTGGTGCAGCACAATGCCGCCGATCAGTTGGACGCGATAGTGGAATTGGCCGATCGCGCGGCGGGCAACCTCGCGGATCGCCGCGAACGCCTCGGGCAGGATGTCGTCGAGGGTCTCGCCATCGGCCAGCCGCGCCTTGAACTGATCGGTTTTTTCGCGCAGTTGTTCATCGGAGAGCGCCTGATACTCATCCTTCAGCGCCTCAATCTCATCGACGATCGGCGTGAGCTGTTTGATCACCCGGTCGTTGCTGTCGCCAACAATCTTTTTAAGGAAATTTAGCATCTATTTCTCCAATTGTCCGTTGTCCGTGGTCAGTGGTCAGTTGCGACGAACCACGGACAACGGACAACTGACCATTCGCAAACACGCCCCTCGGCAACCGGTGCGCGAGGAGCGTCGTCAAGCGGTCATGCGAACGCAGCGCCAGGCGGCGCGTCGACCTGTATTATACCCGACGCGTAGCGTCTCCTGCAAGTGCGGATCTTACCACAATCATTCGAACGAGGAATGGCCGAGCAGCGGAAGCGGATGTTTGAACGCCAAACAAATCATTGGTGATTCTGCTCATTCAGACCTTTTCAAAATGCTCGCAAAAAAGCGGGGCCACGCGATTGCGTGGCCCCGCCGCCGAGAGATATCACGAACTAGCGGTTGAGCGCACCCGACGCAGCGGCGGCACTAAGGCCAATCGCGGCCAGAATAAACGTCAGAATGGCGGCAGCGATCCACATCGCGATGATTGACAGCACCACCGTGATAATCGCCTTGTTCTGGTCGAGATTCATACTGGAACGCGCCGCCAGATAACCAAGATAGATCTGGTAGAGGCCCAGGACGAATGATACTGGCAAGAACAGGCAGCCAATAATCGGAATGGCGCCGACAACACCCGTGACAGCCAGGATCGGCGCGGTATACAGCGATGTGGTGTAGAAGACCTCATCCTGCGTGCCCGTGCCACCCTGCTGCTTCCCGATATAATAAATCAAGGAGGAGAAGACAAAGAATGAGATCAGCGGCGCAAGAACGCCGCCGATTAGACCAGCAAGCAGGCCGCCAACACCGCCAAAGACCAAGCCGAACACGGCACCGACAATACCGGCGAGCGCCGCCGCTACACCGACATAGATCAACGCCTCGCGCTGACCACCACGCCGCTCGTATTGCTCGAACGACTCGACACTTGGCTTCGTGAGCACGACCATGCTCTGGTTGAGCATGTCGCCGACAGAAACGCCCTGGATCATCATAGTCGTGGTCTCCTTTGGAATGAATCAAAAAGGACTACGGACGGGCAATCGTGAACATGAATCGACGGACAGCAATTGTACGCAACTACCCCCTTTCTGCCTTGATTGTACACCGGCGGTCAAGATCGAACCTCACTATCTACGTAGCACAGGGTTTGATATGTTCGAGCCGGATTTCGCCCTCACCCCTCCTCTCCCAATTTGGGAGAGGGGGGTCGCGACATCGACGGGGGTGAGAGAACCCGGATTGTACTTGTGATCTCCAGCACCAAGCACCTACAGATCGTCGCTCGGCAAGCGATGTGGCGGCCGTAGATGTGCCGGCGGACGTGGAGCATATTCTACGCGTGGGTCGATCACCCGCACCCCTGTCGGCGGTTGCACGCCGGCCCCATAAGTATAAAAATCGTTCCACGGCTGATACCGCGTATAGAAGTTATCGTTATGTTTAATACTACCGTCGGGCATCCTCACGGTGCGAATGTAATTGACCTCCATCCCCGGCCGGCCGTGGACCAGTTGCTTGGTCTGGCCAGCGCGCATCTCACGATCGTACTGCCATGTCGCCCCACCAGGCTGCACCACGTTTCTTGTAAAAGGCCCCTCGTAACTCACCGTCCGGCCGTCGCTGGTGCCCCACAGCTCGAATGTCACCGTCGATGCGTTCAGATCGGCCGAGGTTGCGATTGTGATCGGGCCGGGCGAGTCGTTGCGCCAGCGGAAGTCGCGCGTTGGGCTGAAGACAGTGGCGTCGAAGCCCAGGATATTCTCATAGAAATAGACCACATAGGTGTGCCCAGCGCGATCGGTCACCTCCATGCCGGCGTTGGACACCGCGCGGAACAGGGTGGTGGCAACCTGGCAGAGCCCACCGCCAACCACTTTCTCGAGTTTGCCGCCAACAATCGCATACCCCTCGACAAAACCTTCGTCTTCGCTGAAGTTACCTACGCTCAGGAATGAATGCTCCTGGCCCGGCTGCACCACTACGCCATCGAACAGCCCGGTGGCGCGCGCGATATTGTCGCGCCGCTCGGCCGCCGAGGTGCGGAAGCCGGTAGTCGCTTTGCCAAGCAGCACCAGCGGTTGGGTTGGCGCAGCCATCGCCAGCGCATTGGGCCGCTCATTCAAGAACTGGCGACCAAGCTGGCCCAGCAGCACCGCGTAGGGCGTGCCAGCCTTCTCGGGGTGATACTCGAAGCGCGCCCGCTCGAAATACTGCACCGTGTAGAACTGGCCGTCGTTTGGATTGATCTCGCCAAGCTCCTCGGAGACCGGGAAGCCAAATGCGGCCAGCCCGCCGCGCCCCTGCCAGAAGCCGCGGAACGCCCCGCCTAGCGTGTGGCCGCTCTCGGGGAAGTAGGTGCGATCGCCAGCGGGCTTGGTCGCGATCCATTGGAAGCCTGGCTCGGGGCGATCCTCGGTGAAGTGGCGCCCCAGCAGTGTCAGCGAGACATAGAACTCCGGTGGTAGCTCGGGATGCAGCTCGAAGCGCGCCCGCTCGAAGTATTGCACCCGCAGGCCGTCCTCATCAAACGTCTCGGTGAGTGGTAAGCCAAAAATATCGAGCCCGCCATGCGTATCATAAAAGCGCTTCATCGCCAATCCAACATTATGTCCAGTTTCTGGATAATAAGCGAAGGCGGTGCCGGCCGACGGCTGTGTAACAGCCCCCTTATCTGCTTGAGCAGGTGCGGCCGGCCAGAGCAACGTGGCCAGCACAGCGCCAACGGCAAGCAACAAGAAGCGTCGATGCATGGAAACCTCAAAATGTGGTTATCGGGCAGGGACAGCGTGGGGCTTTAGTCTTGTTCAGGTATGACACTATCTTTAGTCGACATAGATTCTGATAGCGCAAGACAACACCTAACACTTTCGAGTATAGCATAAATATGCTCAAGTACCAAACAGGAATTGATTACCGCTTGTTACCCGCTTAGCTCGCGCAACACGGCGTCGGTCGTCCATTGCTCGCCGCGGAGCGCCGCGACCTGCGCGGCCGCCTCACGCGCCTGGGGGCGCTGGCCGGCACGCAGGCACGCCGCAATCAGCATCAGCAGCGTGCGCTCGTCGCGCGGGTCGATCGCCAGCGCGCGGCGGCAGAAGCCGAGCCCAGCCTCGGTAGCCCCGCGGCTGAGCGATAGCGCCGCCAAACCGCGCCAGGCCGGTGCCAAGCGATGATCGAGATCGACAGCGCGCTGGAGTTCGGCCGCGCCTATTGCAGTGTCGCCCTCGTCGCGTGCGAGCAGCCCCCGGCAAAGCGCCGCGAGTGCAGCCAGGTTTTGATTGGTTACACCGAGCCCGGCCAATGCATCCAGGCTCTTGAGCAGCTGCCGCAGCGCGTGGCTGCCCAACGCCAGCGGATCGTCGGATTCAAGCAGAGCGCGCACATATGCCTGAAGCGCCTCGGCCGAACGTGGCAGCGCCGCGACCGCCCGGCGTAGCGGATCGATCGCTTCGCGCGGCAGCCGCGCATCGAGATAGCCCAGGCCTTGCTTCAAGAGCGCGGCCCCTTCCTCGCTCGAGATCTGCTCGCCGCGCGACTCGGCCAGGTCGGCGCGCGCCAGGTCTTGCAGATGCTGCAGCGCATCGAGTCGGCCGCCGCCATACAGCCCCTGGCGGAAGTCCAATAAGAGCATATCGTAGTGCGAGCGGCGCGGATCATCGCGCAAAATGCGCCGGGCGATCTCGATTTCATTCACACGCTCGTCGCGCTCCTCGGGCGCGTATCCTGGCGCCAGCAAGATCTGGCGCTCGCGCGCCAGCGCCGCCGCGTCGATATCGGCCGAGGTTGCCGGGCCGCCGCGCGGCGCCAGCGCGGGGCCGGCGATGCTCTGCTGAAAACTGGCCGGCGGCGGGGACAAGGCCGGCATCAGGTGCTCGGCATTCAGCCCAAGCATAGCATAGTAATCGACCGGCTCGGCCGCGGGCGGGCCGGACTCCGTTGGCGCGGCGGGCGCCTGCGCCTCAGGTGGGCGCGGCGTACCGCAGAAGCCGCAGCGCACCGCATCGGGCGGCAGCGGCGCGGCACAGCCACTACAACGCAGCACCTGGTTCGTCGCTGCCGCACCGCTGGCGCGCAACTGGTCGTAGGTGTGTCGTAGGCGAGGATCAGTTAATGTGCGGCCAGCCAGTTCCAACAATTCCAGGCGGCGTGCGGGCTCGGGCGCAAGATCTGTGGGGTCGTCGGGAAATACCACGCGCAGTTGGCGATAGCGCTGCGCAATTGAGCGGACGTCGGCAGTCGGTGCGACACCTAGCAACAGATAAAAATCCAGCCCATTCGCGACCGCGGCAGCGAGCTGCGGCGCGCCTAAATCGAGGCCACGAAAGAAACCGCGGGTCAATGCGCCGCAGGACGTGCAGATCCCTTCTTCGTCAAGTGATGCGGCGCAGGATGGGCAGGAATGCGTCATAGTTTTGAGTTTCAAGTTGTAAGATGTTGACGAAGTCAACTCAGCACTCAGAGCACAGGAGCCAGAAGCCAGAATATCGATGACTCCATTGTTATTCTGACTCCTGACTCCTGACTCCTGGCTACTGTTGGTAGCGCAGCAGCAGCTTGCCAGCGATAATCTGATCGCCATCCCGCAACGGCTGCGGTTGGTGCGCAACCAGTTTTTGGCCGTTCAGCACCGTGCCGTTGGTGCTGTCGAGATCCTCGATCAGTACCTGGCCGCCCTGCAGGAACACGCGCAGATGACGACGGCCGACGCCGTTGTCGAGCGCGCCGTGCGGGCCAAGATCCAGATCAGGGAAAAAGTTACTCACCGGGTCGCCACGGCCGACAATCGCCTGCGCTGTGGCTGGCAACGGCAGCGCTACGCCGCTCGCGGCCACGATTAGCTGCGCTGGCGCCAGAGTCGTGCGCGGTGGGGCAACTGGCGCGGCCGGCGGCGGTGTGTAGGCCTGCGCCGGCGCGGCGGGCGGATATGGCTGCGGCGGCGCGTAATTGGAAGGCTGCGGCGGGGGGTACGACGGCTGTGGCGGCACACCGGCGTTGTACGTTGGCGCGGGCGCCTGGGCGATCGGTCGGGCTGGCGCATTCAGCGGCGCGCCGCAGTTATCGCAGAACGCCTCGCCAGGAATCGCCGAGGCGCCACACTGCGGGCATGTCACCGCGCCGGATGTCACTGGCACGGCTGGGGCGGCCGAAGCGACCGGCGCGGCGGGCGACGCCACCGGCTGCGGCGGCATCGCGCTGGTCGGCGTGCTGGAAGCCGGCACAGGAATAAGCGCCGCGCCGCACTGATCGCAGAAACGGGCATTTGCAGGGTTATCAACACCACACTGTGGGCAGAAAGGCATATCAGGTTTCTCCTTTATTCTCATTTTCACGACTGACGCGGTCGCTGCGTCAATGTGCCTTATAGCCTGCCCTTCGACCCTTCGACAAGCTCAGGGCAGGCAGGCTCAGGATAGACGGCAGCATGGTACTACTCTTTTTTAATTTTGTTTTTGCGCTCTGCGAGCGCAAAAACAAAAACAAAGAGAAATAGAGTACCGCTCTGCCGAAGGCAGAATTGGCCCGTTGCCGCCAGCAACCAATGTATAAGTTCTACTAATCTTGATACGTCGCCGCACACCTTGAGGTTGCAGTAGTAATTGCACGACCAGATTATCGTAGCACATATGCTGCACGACACGCAACCATCGCTCATGGCATAGATTATTTCAGCCGCTGCTGCACCTTTTCGCTGGTCAGTTCGCGCAGAGCGCCGGCTGCGATCCAGCGGGCCGCCCGCGAGTCGATCTGCCGAAGCGCGCCGGCCGTTTCGATCGCGCGCTGATTGAGGTGCTGGTTGCGCTTACCAATCTGCCGCAGTGCCCAATTCACCGCCTTTTTGGCGAAGTTGCGCTCGTCGAGCGCCTGGGCGACGATCGCCGGCAAGAACTGCTGGAAGGCACCGTCGGAAGCGCGCTTATCGTGCACCGCCAGATACGCCATCAGCGCAAAGCCGGCGCGCTTGACATACTCTTCGCTCCGCTCACTCCACTCGAGCGCCTTGCGATACGCGAACGGCGTGCGATCGAACAGATTCCCACAACATTGATCGCAGACATCCCAGGAGTCGAACGCCGCCACCCAACGCTCGAGTTGCTCCTCGGTGACCAAGCGTGGGTCGTCGATCATGCTGGCAAGAATGCGGGCCTCGTGAATCCCCGAGTTCCAGAGCCGCTCGGCAAGGGCATGGTCCGTGCCGATCGCCTTGGCCAGCGCGCGCAACTGCGGCACCGGCACACCATAGGTTTCGCCCGCGGTGATGCCGAAGCGCGCCATCCCGGCCACCGCCGCAGGATCGGCCTGGGCCCGCAGCTGGGCAAGAATATCGTTCAGTTCCATTGACACACCTCTTACAGGACTTATGCAGCGAACGCGAACATTTGGCAAAACACGGAACGGTTGGATATGGCGCCAGAGTGGCATCGGCAGGTATGTGCTATAATACGCGGTGTTTTATTTGCTAGCATTATAAAGGATTATTATAGTATTTTGCACTCTATTCCGCATTCGCGTGCGGAGCGCCGCGCCGATCGTTGCCGGAACCGTTGCCAGCGTGTCATTATTCATACAAGTCTTCCAATCGTCGCGACGCGCCAGCGACCTTGTGTGGTAACGCGTGGCTATATACTTTGGCGGTCACCTGCGGGCCGGCATGGCCCAGCACCGCGGCGACGGTTGCGAGATCTTCGCCTTCCGAGAGCAGCTTGGTCGCCGCAGTATGGCGGCAGTCGTGCAATCGTGCCGGCTCAATGCCGGCCGCCTTTGCGATAGCTTTGAACGCGCCGTAGATGGTGGTTGGTGGGCAGACGCCGCCCGTTTGGGTTGAGACGAAGATATAGCCGGTATGCTCCCACTCCATGGCATCGCGCTCTTCGGCCTGATTCCAGCGATGTTGACGCAGTGCCGCGGTCATCTTCGGCCCGAGGGTCAGTGTACGGTAACTGCCGTCCTTTGGGGGAATAGCAACCAGCTTCCCGTCTTCGCGCTGAATCTGGCGCTCAATCTTGAGCGTGCCTGCCACCTCGTCAAAGTCTTCCCACCGAAGGCCCGAGATCTCGCCGCGCCTGAGGCCCATCAGCGCCAGTTCCACCGCCAGGCCATACCGGCGGCTTGCGCAGACGGCACGCACCGCGCGCACCTCGTCAGGGGTGAGCGACCGACCCGGCTTGTTCTTTACCGCAGGGATGCGCACTTTCGCGGCTGGGTTATCCGAACGTTCGCCCTGTTCGATGGCCAGATCGAGCGCGGATACCAACACCGTTTTCATCGATCGGACGGTCGAGGATGCGAACGTGTCCGCCAGGTCGTTGAACACCTTTTGAATATCACGCGCCCGCAGCTTGGGTACCGGGGTCGCGCCCATGCGTGGCTTCAGGTGATTGGCGCAGACGCCGCGATACGAGATCAGCGTGTTCTCGGTTTTGCCCGCCCGCGCGATGGTGGCGATCCAGTCGTCAAGCAGCATGCCAAGTGTACGCGGCTTGTCGAGAATATTCTCGCCGCGGTCAAAGCGTTCGCGCAGTGCTTTCGCCTTCATCTCAGCGTCGCGCTTGGTTTTCGCCTCGACCCGTCGACGGATGCGATGGCCGCTGGCCGGGTCGCTGCCCAGATCCAGCCACATACACCAGCGGCCATCGTTCATCTTATGTGCAGTCATCGGCGCTCTCCTTCAACATAGTCGAGAAGCGAACGCCAGATAATGCGCACCGCCCGACCGATTTTCAGCGTGCGGATTTTCCCGCTGCGCATCGCACTGCCGTAGTGCCGATAGAGCGTTGACGGGTCAATGCCCAGCCGCTCGGCCGCGGCTTTAGGTGACAGGGCGTAGGGTTCAGCTTGGTCGCTCATCAGTTATCCCTCACATCGGCGAACGGCTCGACCAGGTACACATCAGGCGAGCATGGCGGCTTACAGTCGGAATCGCGCTGGCTTTTGATGGCCGGACAAAAGTCATCATGGCACAGCTGCAAGATGAACAGGCCAGGCCGGATATGCGTCTCCAGGTAGCGCAGCGCGGCGGCGCGATCGTGGACAGGCAGCTTGTGTGCGATCAAAATAGCGCCTCCTGGCTGGGCCCAGGCGCTACAAAGCGCGGCGGTATCGTTTCGTCTGCTGCCAACCTGATCAGGCTCTCGCGAATATCTAACCCGTCAATCTCATTGCCGAGGCATGTCCATCCGGGCCGCTGCCGGCGGGCGAACAGTTCGAGGTAGGGACCGGGCACCAGCCGCTCGATCCGATCCTGAATCTCTTCCGGCTTCTGGCTGTGGCGAACGTTTGGCGCGATCACCGTAGGGGTTTCGGTCGACTCGAGCGTTGCAAGTAGTTGAGAGACATCCTTATTATGGCGGTGTGGCTTCCCGTGCGTGCAGAGCCAAACGTCCTCACTATTCGCCTTTGTCCAGAACCCCATACCAACAAAGAATTTCGAACTGGTTGGGTAGAGCTTGCACCAGGTGAAGGCTTTGGTTTTATACGTCAGCCCCCACGCTTGCATCATATCCAGGGTTTCAACCAACAGCGGCGGGCAGACCCACAAAAATACCGCCGCATCGCTGTTCATGACGTTGTGAATAAGCGGCGCCAACGCCTTGAGATCGTCCCAAGTCATCAGATCGTACTTTTCCGCGACTGGGTAGCCGGTCCATCCGGCGTAGGGGACTGGCGGGTCAATGAGGAGCGTGTTGTATCTCATCGCGCGCCTGCCTTGCCGAACGCCGGCACAGCGCGCTCAAAGTAGCGCTTGGCCAGGCGCAGCGCGAGACGTTGCACGGCGGGCGGGCCGAGCTCGATCTGGATGATGAGCCGATCGAGGCGCAATGAGAGCCGGGGGTCAAATAGGGTAGAGGGTGATACCGCCATGTCGATAGTCTCCTTTGTTGCTATTGCACTCAGGCGGCCATCGGGTGTATACTAGCGGGTGAGCCCGCCAGCTCGATAGTCGCCAGCGTCCTGGGTCGTTACCCCAGGGCGTTGTGCTTTTCGGGCCGGGTTTCGGTTTCAACGGGGCCGGTGCTTGCGGTGAGATGCGGCGCCGGCTTCGTCGTGTTATGAGGAAAGCATAGGGGATGTGACTAGAATACTCAAGTACTTTTTGGTACTCCAAAGGTACTTCAAAGTACTCCTTTTTTGCCTCGCTTTGAGCGTCCATGTTGTGTGCGCCAGTTCTTAATTGTTTGTTCAGTTACGCCACAGTATTTTGCGATCTCCTTATTGGGCGCTTTAGGGTCATATCTATCATACCAATCAAGAATCGCGGTCTGTCCTGCATCGTCGCCGGCTAGTGGTGGCGGGGGCGCTATAGGAGCGCCTTCTGAGGGTAGTAATGCATGAACCCCCTGTTGTTGGAGGTATCGCAGGTTTGCCCGGTGTTGTGCCACGATCTGGCTGATTTTGATGAGTAGGCCGAGAAATGCGTTGGCTGTTCGGGCGTTTTTTGTTTGAAGATTAACAATGGTTACCATGTTGTCGCCCTCGGGTAGAAGTCGCACCACAGCCCGTAGCATCTCATTCCCAGCTACATCCGTGATCTGATGGAGTGACGATCCCGCGCTAAGCGCTCGCCAATGCATCACGAGCGGGACGGGCGGGTCGTGGGTATATTCTTGAAGCATGTCAACAACCACCGCATCAATTACCGGGTATGGAAGATTGTACCAAGCCGCATGGGTAATAAGTTTCTCCATTTGTCCCCCCCTCACCCACTCTCGCGTCCAGCCCAGCGCCGGCCGCCTGGTCTATTCTAGCGCCGATCGGCCTCAGCGCGCTCCTGTCTCCAGCGCTTATAACCTGGATCGTGCTCCGCTATTTCCATGACCGCCTCAGCCGGTGAGACGCGCGGCGCATCCTCTAGTGGCTCCATCGTTCCGTCCTGGGAGAGCAGCTCGCAGGCGCGGCGGATCTCGGCCTTGTGTTGTTCTTTTAACCTTTTCCCCATGCCAGCTGCGATCGTGTCGAACATCCTGATCAGGATCTGGCTTGCCTCATCTGCGGGTGTCATCGCTCGGGCTCCTTCATCGCTTCATCGAACAGTTGCGAGGCGCGACGCCAGCCGACCGACCCACCTTTTTTCACTCCGAAGGCGAGCTCTATCGACTGTTGTTTGTTTGCCCCGCGTGCGTTATGTGCAACTGCCTGCACGAGCTGCCGCAGTTCTTGGAGCGTCGGCGGGTCGATACCGGGGGGTTCAGCCTGAACGTTCGAACGCTGAACGTCGCGTACTGGTGCGCTGAACGCCTCCGAACGATCTGGCAGTTCGTTCACGCGCTGAACGGCTGGCGGCGCCGCACGACTTGACGTAAGCACAGTGTACAGCCCGCGCGCCAGCGGCCCGAAGAGTCGCCCGAGGCGCAGCTCGTACCACGCCAGCATACCCAGCACGATCACCGCAAGCCAGAAATCGAGACGTTCGAGCATCATAGCCTCCATGTCTTAGTCAGCCTCCGTGCGCTTGTTCCCCGCGCGCCAGAGGCGATGTGGCGACACCGCAAGCCAGAAGCCAAACACGAGCGCCAGCACGAGCGCGGGAATGCTGCCCATCTGCCCCTGCAAGTGTAGCGCCTCACTCAGCATCACCGCGGTGGGGGTCGCTGTCAGGCGCGCGGTATAGGGCCAGAGTCCGCCGGCGTTGAGCAGCGTATCGAACAGGATCGCCGACCAGCCGACCGCATCGTCATGATGCGAGGTATTGAACAAAAGCCCCTTGCCCAGCACGAGCAAAAACTCAACGCCGGCCGCAATGCCAAAGATCAGCAGGGCATCGGCGCCGACCAGCACGGCATTGAAAAAGGCAAAGGTCGTCAGGAACGATCCCAGCTGCGCCAGGATAGCACCGATCTTGTACGGGTTGAGCGTGGGTCCGCCGGGGCGGGCTGTCGTGCGTTGCATTGTCATTCCCTTCCTCGCATATAATAAGGATGCTCTGGACGTTAGGCCAGGGCCACGCCGGGGGCTGTGTCGAGCAGCTGCCCGGCTTCGTGTTATTCCCCTTCCGGCGGGCGATAGGCGATCATGTCGCCGACATCCATTTTGAAACCGCGCCGCCGCAATGCCGTAATGATTCGCCCGCCTGTCTCTAGATCGAGCTGGCGGATGTTGCCGTTGGCGATGTTCGACAGGGTTACGCGGTGGATACCCAGCTCGCCGGCCAACTCACCGATCGATGGCACCTTGCGGCGCTGTGCTTCGTGTTTGCTGCGCTCCAATGCCTCTAGCTGATCCAAGTAGGATTTTAGGGTGATATACATAGTGCCCCCTTCGGGTAAATTGGATCGTCTCGGCATAGTATAGCGCCCTTCATTACTATTGTCAAGTATAAGGCTATATAGCAAACTGATACTTGACAAGTGTAGCGTTTAATGCTACAATATGGCATCGGATATAGAGCGGCGCCCGCCCTGAGCCACCAGAACGAGCGCCAACGCAACCAAAGGAGTGTAGTTCCTATGGCTACGAACGTCAATTGTATCACACTTCCCCCCATCGCCATCCTGGCCGAAGCCGCGGCCACCCTCATCGATCGCGCGGCCGGCGACGCCAGCACGGAGCGGGCCATCAACAAAGCGCTCTGGAACCTCGACAGCGGGATCGAGATTCGCTCGACCTATGGCGGGTTCCTGATGCCGAGCGGCACGCGCGCTGGCGTCATCCACCGGGTATCCACGGTGCGCGGGTGCAATTGCGAAGCGGCAATGAAGGGCCACATCTGCTGGCACGCATCGGCCCTCGCAATCATCGAAGAGGCGCAGCTGCACACGATGCCCAGCCTGGTGACGATGCCCGAAGGCGATACGCTCAACACCGACGGCATGCGGGTGAGGGTGACCGACAAGATCGCCGCCTATCGCAAAGCCGTTGCCGAGATGGATGAGCTATTCGCATGAGCATGACGACTGGCGAGCGCGTTCTGAGTAGGGCGCGATCGCTGATGGCCAGTGGCCAGGCCCACGGCTGGTCACACGCAATCCACAAAGCCGCCGAGACATTGGAGCACGACGATGCAGACACTGACCGACCAGCAACTGAGAGACGCCGACACGGAAACACGCCGCTGGTGGGCGCGCGTGTACATCCTGATGAATGAGAGTGGCTGCTCAATCGAGTATGCCATCCGCGCAATCCGAGACGCCGACCGAGCGAATCCCACCCGCAACAATTGACGGTATCTGAACAGCACTATAATAAGGAGACAATCACCATGACCACCGACAATCGATCCGCCGCTGAGAAGCGCTATGATGCCACCGCCCTCTCGACACGCACGCCGGCCCAGCCCGAACGCAGCCCGCTCTTTCACGAACTGAAGGACTGGATTGATTCGCACTTCGACGAGGAGGAGCAGGCGGAGTCGACCGCCACCGATCCCATGACCAAGATCTTGGAGTGGATCGAGGATGAGTCACTGAGCGCGCCGCAGCCCACCGATGGGCACCACGACATCCCGATCGGCACGATTGACGGCGCGCCGGTGCTCGGCAGCTACATGGAGAATGGTAAACTGTACGCCGCGAAAGTGCTATGGCAGGGCCAGCAGATCAGCACCGATGGCGACACGTATCTCAACCTTGGGCTCGACAGTGAGCACGGGTGCGTCGGCGACATGCTCTTGTCCGAATGGGAGATGAGCAAGGCGCTGGTCCAGGCCGGCATTGTCGAGCAGCTGATAGAGATGGCCAGGCAGCATGCGACCATTCAGATCGCCGCCTAGCCGAGCACATATGTTCTGCACGGGCGCCTCGGACAACCGGGGCGCTTCGCTTTGCCCAAAGCGCAAGCGAAACTTTCATGGGTGTGTTGCGTAAATTACTGCAAGTACAATTCTTCCAGTGGAGCACCATGCCATGTTGCAAGATGTCAGTAATATCTTGGTTGGACTATCGGCCGTGGTCGTAGCTATTGCCGCCATCATTGGCCTGCGGCAATGGCGGGCTGAGCTCACAGGGCGAACCAAGTTCGAGATCGCCCGAAAAATAGCTTTGCTAGCTTACCAATTTCGTGATGAATTTCATGCCGCACGGACTACTTTTACCTATGCAGGCGAGTCAGCCGGACGCCCCCGGAAAGAGGGCGAAACACGGGAGGAGTCCAACAGGCTCGATGAGCGGTACGCACGATTTGCGCGGCTCAATCGACCACAAGACACCCTTCGAAAACTCCGAGAGGCAACCTGGGAAGCAGAAATCATTTTGAGCAAAGAAATAGCGCAACAAATCCAACCATTCGAAGGGGCATTCCAAGAGTTGGCTGTTGCTATGGAGACGCATTTCTCTTACCAGATGGACTTCGCAAGAGGACGAATAAGGGCAGATCAAGTTGAACCTGCCGAACTATGGAGATTGACCACCCTGGTTTATGGTGGCAGCGAAACTGATGCCCTCCGCGATTCCGTGAACACCGCAGTAGCAACGCTCACAACGCAATTGAAACAATATCTGACGTAGAGACGGCGCCGAGCCGCTCAATGGACGCCTGCGAGCGCTGACGCTGGCCGGCGCTCTTTTGTGTGCCAAATGAAACCTTCGCTGGAGAATTTGCGTATATGTAGTAAGGAGCGCGCAGCGGGAGTGTAATACCGGCTTGCATATCCAGGGATGGGGGGACCAGTTCGAATCTGGACGCTGCGACCAAGTAACGCCCCTGGCAACTCAGCCAGGGGCGCTCCTATTTACCACTGTGGTACAATACTATTATGAGCGATGAACCGACAATGAAACTCTATGCGCTTTCAGTCGCCGCTATCCATCAAGGCGAGCCGCCAACAGCGATCGGGATACAAACGGCAATCGCCGCGCTCCCAGAGGGAGTATCTGTTCAAGAAGCGGGCTTGCAGGTGGCACGTGATATTTTTCCTGAGGCCGATGGCTGGGGCAAGCACCACGTCAATGCAGTGGAAATCACTCAGGGTTTTCCTCTTGAACCATACCAACTAGAGTGGCGTCTCGTGCCTCGTAAAGGGTAAGCAAATCATGTGGACTGACATCAAACATCCTGTAAAGCCAACTTTCTATGGAGGTGGCACGATTACGCCGAGCGGTACATACACCCGAGCGCCGATTTCCCCGTCCCCGGTTCTATGGCCACCCACCGACGCCCAAGAGCAACGACTTGCCTTTTTCATTACGATCCGGCCTAATGAATTGGCGCCCGCTGAGGAAGCCGCAGCGGTCATGTCCCACGAGGAGATAGAACGGCAGATCGAGCATTATGAGCGGGTGTATGGAATTAGCTCAGAGGCTTTTATCGAGCAAGTGCGGGCGGGTATAGCCCCAGATACTTTTGAGACAATGGACTGGATGATCTTGCTCCGTCATCGCTAGGTGAACTTGTGAGCAGTGCAGACATCCGCACGATCCAAGACTATCATACCCATGTTCGGCAAAGAGTTGCCCGGAGCGGCAAGTCTGATGATTGGAATGCGGTTCGGATAATTCCTGTAGGTCGGGCAGAAGGCACAATCCGAGGTGAATTACAATTTAAAGATGGCGCCATCTTGCGCTTCACCGAAAACATTGTAATCGACGCTACGGGCACTATTGACCGCCCGATCTATTCATACCAATACCAACGCGTAGATAATAACATCAGCTTTTACTTTCGATATGATCGCGATCCAGAGAGAGCAAAGCCTGTTATACACGAAGAATGTCACCTGCACGTGAACGAAGAAGGACTGAGATTCAAGACACATGTTACGGGCTTTGATGAGGTTTTTGACTTTATTGTCGCTTCATTCTATGCTTCCTAATCACCGCTGTCAGCCGGCGGTACTATGCCGCCGGCTCTCAGGGTCGCCCGCCGCACTCGCTCAACTTCGCTCATGCTTACACGCTTTCCTGTACGTTGACGCGCTGTGCGCCATTCTGCGGTGCCGCCTATCCGATCATACCGTCCCGAGCGTGTGAGCGGCTGCCAGGGGCATGCGTACACTGCTTACCTTCCATAAAAGTATGCCCGCGCGCGCAGATCCTGTTCAAAGCCCCACGACTGTAAGAGCTGCTCCGCTTCAGCTTCGCATTCCGCAGCGCTCTTGGTGCCACTCCGCAGCGCCTGGGCGTGGGCCAGGTAAATATGAGCACATTCGTGGATGAGCACGGCACGCGCGGCCGCCGACCAGGGCGGCAAGGGCAGGCGCACCCGAATATCCGCCGGTCCACAATCGGCAATCACCTTCATGCTCGCCGGGCCTGCATATACCCGCACGTGAGCGAGCGCCTGCCGGATATCGGCCGGTAGGCGCCGCTCGGTGTCGTTCACCAGATCGCGCAGATCCCAATTGAATGAGTCGACAATCATACAACTTCAGCGCCATGTATCCGAAGCTCGGTGATGGCGCTCAGTTGACGCAGGTACTGATCGCGGCGTCGGCTCAGATCAAAGCCCTTGCGAGAGAGTCCCTGCATTTTGCCGTCCAGCTCCTGGAGACGTGGCAGCGCGCCGTCGCGGCGCCTGAGATAGAGCTTGCTATACTCGTCGTTGAGCCGCTGCAACTCATCGCGCATCTCCGTGATCTGGACCTGTAAGGCGTCGATCTGTTCCTGTAGTTTTTCCTGATTCATGGCTTAGCCCTTTCCTAATAACTCATTCATCCAACGTTCATGCGCGGTGGGCGGGAGTGCATCGACCACCGCTTTTACCTGCTCATCCCATGTCAGCGCCCTCGGCGGAGCGGGCGGGCGGCTCAAGTCAACCCCGGCGGTGGCAAGCAGCGATTTCATCGCACTAATACCCGTACCAAAGCCACCGGCCGGCGTCAGCGTGTAACTCGCATCAAGCCCCAAAATCCAGCGCTTGACGTGGTGCGTACCGTTCGGCTGCCGCTCCCGTTTGACCAGATGTGGCGCCGTACCACTCGACCAGCGCAATTTGCCGGCCTGCACCAGCTTGTGTAGCGTCGCCTCGTATTCGTCCGACAGGTCGAGCAGGTGCTTACAGAAGATGCCGAGATCGTCCATGTCGAGCCTTGCCTCGTTCTGGAGCATCGCATCGCCGTAGCGCCCCGGCAGTTGCCGATGGTGTACATAGACATCGCTGCTCTTACGCCGCCCGTAGTCGGTATTCTTCAGGAATATGTCACGAAAAGGCGATAGGTCGCCATCGCCACCAAACCTGACGAGATATCCCTCAGTCCATCCCGCGCGACCAACCGACTTGACCTCCGTGCCCACGCTGGCCACGAGATCAGACGCGCCGAGCGCCAGCGCCTTGATTGCGCTCGGGCCGGCAAAGCGCACCATGAAGGTACTGATCCGGTTCGCCACTGCGGCGATCTCAGGCGCTGCAGCGCGCTCCTTTGGCGTACAGCCTGACTTGATCGCCGTATCAAGATCCTCTTCAAGCTCGCATTCGAGCGCTTCAAGCTCACCTAGGATTGATTGAAAAAACGTTGTCATCGTTGTATTCCTTCCCTATTCAATCGTCGGCGGGGCGGCTTGCACCGCCCGCCGTATTGCAATCGGCGCCACTGGAGGAAAACGCCGGGGTTGCCTTCTCTTCGGGTAGCAGCGCCCACGCGCCCGCCAAGACAGTGGCCGCGCTGCGCGGGTTGCGATTCAAGAGCCGCATAAATCGATCGTTCCACGCCAACCACTGCGCGTCCAGCTCGGCTGGCTTTGGGGGTCGCTGTTCAAACATCGTGCCCTCCTCTATCATACAAACGCGCCAACCGCGCTGTTGGTCGGTCGCTGTGCGGCGTGATGAACGATTGCCAGGGCCATCACCGTGTCATCGTGGCCAATGCGCGCCGCGTAGCGCATCAGCCCGCTTGGCAACCGCTCCGCACCGAACGAATCCAGTTCGCCCAGCAGTACCGGGTCGGGAATAATCCGAATATCGCCGCGCTCGAATGAGAGCGCCAGCGCATCAACAATCTCCATTTTGCTCGCGTTCGTCGTGACAAACGGCCGCACGCGTAGCCCTTCCCGCTGTAAGGCTTCGATAATCGGCCCGCCCATGCTATTCTGTTCAGCGGTCACCACAACCGGCTGGAAGCGTTCGACCAGCGCCATAAGCCGCCCGCGCTGCTGGGCATACTCCACACCCGTAAAGCGATCGAGATGCACTAGCTCGCGCGTCGTGCAATCCCATACCGCAATCGCGGTGTAGTCACCCGAGCGGCCCCAATCAATCCCGAATTGATACACGTGGTCATCTATGGCGCGCAGCTGCGGCGTTGCTGTCGCTGCGACCCTGACGCTGCGGAACACACCAGCGCCGTCCGGAATAAACTCGGCGAGATATTCCTGACGGAACGTGCGATCGGGCAAGCTTTCACGCGCTGCGTCAATCTCATCGGCGGGAATGAGCGGGTTGTCACTTGTCGGGTACTGCCACGAGTGCCAATCGTCGCGCCCTTCCTGGCCACGCTGCCACGCCTCGTAGAACCACGAGTAGCCGGCTGGCGTCGATATCAGCAGCGCGCCGCCCTGCCGGTCACTGAGCGCGGGCCTGAGCGCATCCGTCCAGACGTCGGCGGGGCAAAACGCCGCCTCATCTATCACGACCAGATCGAGCCCTTCACCGCGTAGGCTATCGGGTGCGTCGGCCGACCGCACGCTGATCTCACCATCGCCCGGCAATACGATGCGCCGCGCATCCTCGCGGATAACCTTGCCCGGTATCTGATGCGCCAGTGCTTTCAGTTCGCGCCATGCCGCGCTGCTCTGCGGGTAGGACGGCGCTACCCACCAGACACGCCCCGCGCCCTCAAGCGCCGTTTTCAGGCTCAACATCGCCGCTAACCTGCTCTTGCCCCATCTCCGACCAGCGCACACGATACGGAAGCGACTCGGGTGCGTCGCGACCAGATTCTGCGATTTGTGGAGCGGGGGCAGCGTGATCGTCAGCTGCCGGCGTGACGTCGATAATGCGTGCTCTGTCATCATGCCACCTTAGAATAATGTCGAGTTCGGCGGGTAGGTCGGCGCCGGGCTGAATGTCGAGACCAAGCAGGCGAGCGCGCCGCTCCATGATGCGTAAGACAATCTGCGTCGATTTGATATTGCCCTGCATGGCCATGCGCCAGTGCGCCGCTTGTAGGTTGTCCAGCCGCGCCAATTCCAGCGCGCGGTACTCTTCGGCGCTGGCCTGCTCTAGGGCCGCCAGCGCCCGTAGCGCTTTCTGCACATCCTGCCACGCCGTTTTCTCATTGACACCCAGACGCGCGGCGATCGCCCGGTAAGACGCGCCGCCTTTGCGCAGCTCTAAGGCCTGCTGTCGGCGCTCGGCTGCGGCTTCCCGCTTGCCTGCTGGCTGATTGTCAATCATCTGTTGCCTCGCTGTTGCGTTGCCCGCCGATCGATCCTCGGCTTGCGCCACGGGTCGCGCGCGATCGTTACCTCGCGCTGAGAGCGCGCCCTGATCTGTCGCTGGCGACGATTGAAGTCTGGGCCGAACAGCTGCTGCTCAAGCGGCTCGGCGTTCGCTTCGGCTTCTGTAATCGGTGTGGTGCGTGTCCACCTGCTCATGGTGTCACCGCCTGGCGCTCGTGGTATGCGTCGCGAGCCTGTCGCAGACGATCGTACATTGCCATGGCGTCGGGCGGGCCTTCGGCCCGCGAAAGAACACGCTCCCCCGCGCCTAGCGGCGCGGCCGCCGCCGAGAGGTCGGGCAAGTCCGCCTCAGGCATCCTCATTTTCTCGCGATGGGGCGTTGGCCGCACACCGCGCGCATCACGCTCCGCATCACGCTGAATTACAAGGCCCTTCAAACGCGCCGCACGCTTCACTGGCCTGCGACCGGCAGCAAACTCAGCATCGACACGATCCGCGAGCCGCTCAATACGCTGGTCGAGCGACTGGTCGACTCTCGCAACCCGCCGAATCTCGGCTTGCACGGTGCGCTGGCGCGTCGGCGTGCGCCGCTTGCTACCGGCGATCTTCCCTGCCCAGCACCGCGCTAGCGCCTCGGCGTCGCGCTTGACCTGCTCTTCCAGCCGGGAGGTAAGCGGTAAATCTTCGGCCACGAGGGGCGCGCCTGCGGGCGCCGGGGCTCTGCCGGGGGAGTGTGTTATTTCAGCGCATGCGCGTTCTACGCATACGACACTTTCGGGCGCGTTTGGCGCGTCTGAATGCGCTAAAGTGAATTGTGATCCGACGTCGGCACCGGCGCGTAGTTCTTCGGCGTATGTCGCTGGATCATCGTGTCGATCACCATCCGAAAGTCCCGGTCGTTGAGTTCGGGCGCTAATCTGCGCTGGTAGTGGAGTGCTAACGCGCGGATTTCGTTGTGCGGGAAGCGATCTTGAATCATCGTCCGAACAAATGTTTCGCACGGTGTTGATTGCTTCTGCATAATCATCCTCTCTATATGGCATAGCAATGCGTTGTGATCTGACGTCCCACGTTTCGACAGAGAGCACGACATAACTACGCTGGCGATCATCGCTCAGCACGCGGCGCACCAGGCCGGCCGCGGTCGCTTCGGCTTCCCGTCGTTTGATTGTGCCGGTGCTGACGCCGAGGCGCTCGGCGGCCTCGCCGACCGTCCAGTCGAGCACGATGCCTTGCACGCCGCAGTCGGCGTGCAGGTGATAGCCGTCGAGCAGCTCAGCCATTGTCAGTTCGTAGTGCCGGCCGCCGTGCGGTGGCTCCTGACATTGTGTCAGGCAGCGCGTCGGTTCTGGCTTGTAATTGGCTGGTGTATACTTGGCAATCAGCCGGTCGACGTCGTTTTCAAACCACTTTGGATTGCTCTCAAGGACGCCCTGGAAATGTTTTGCCAGTGCGCGGATCTCGTTATGGGGATAGCGGGCGTTAATCAGGTTGCACACGAAGCCAGCGCGCTGCACGCTGCGGCTGCTGTCACCATTAATGGTAATGCCCTCGCCGCTGACGATTGCCTGCAGCTGCTGACGCGCGTTCACGAGCGCGCGGAAGCGGGCGCCAGCCACACCGCTGGGCAAGGCCTGCCAATCAGCGCGAGCGTGTTCTTTCCGATCGGCGTTGACATGCGATTGCAGCAGCTCGACTGCCCAGGCCGGCGCAAGTGGTAAATCTTCGACGGGTAGCAGCTCGGTGCGCAGCGTGTACCTTCGCCCGCTCGGGTGCAGGCTGCCGGGCGCAACCGCGTTGCCCTGGCTCATAATGTCGTATTGCTTCGACACGTTGATGCGCGCGATCGGGCCATCCTTCGGCAAGCGGTAGAGCCGATGCGCGCCAGCGCCCGAGTCATAGCACGTTGTATCGGGCAAGCCCTTTGCCGCGAAGCGTGCCGCCCACTCGGGGCAATCGTCGGAGATATCGACCAGGCCGGTTTTGTCGAGACTGATACCGACGTTGGCGTCGGGCTCGGCCTGCCACCAGCGGCGGATCTGCTCTTCGTCGCGCGTGGCATCGTTCGAGCCATGCTTGGCAATCGGCACCTTGTCGCGCGGCGCCAGCGGATGGACGTAGTAGCCGAGGCGGGATAGGTTGAGGGCGATCTGGAGGTTGCTCATAGCACCCCCCAAACCGTTGCCGCCACCGTTGCCAGGGCCAGCGCAGGCACGCAATGTGCTGCAATTTGACGAGGCACGTTCAGGGCGTTAGAATGCAGCCGAGCAATATTCTGCGGTGTTGCGCAACCGCTATCTATACAAAGGATTATTATGCCCACCGAGGTATTGATTGGGACGCTTGATCAGCTGCGCGACAACTATAACCAGCGGCAGAAGGCCACGAACGGGTTGGTCACTGCGCTGAAAGGAACCACTAGCTCGCTGAACAAGGCCAGCCGAGCTTTAAAGGATTACGCCGACCAGAACGACATCGTAAACCAGCCGACGCTGACTCAATCACAGCAGGCATTTGGCGGGCTGCGGCTGAAGGAGGAGGCGATCGAGCCGATCATGCCCGACCTTCGCCGCGAGCTGAAACTTCAGCAGAAGATCAGCGCGGCGCTCCGCGATGCCGGCGCGGCGCTACGCGGTGAGACTGTCGATGTGGTCAAGCTCGGCCATGCCTACGAAACGCTGCAGGCGATCAAAACCCCTAGCGCCGAGCTGGGCGAGCTACTGCCGGCGCTGGGCGAGGAGCTCGAGCAGGCCCAGCGGGTCCTCGGCGAAACCTTCGGACTGGCGCTGCGCCACGCGCTGGCCGAGCAGGGCATCGAGCTCGGTGGGCGCCCGCCGCGCTTCGAGATCGGGCGTTTTGAGCTAGTGGCCAACTTCGTGAACCGCGCGGCCGTGCTGAACTATGGTAAGGATGTGGTGGTGAAGCGCGTGCCGCTGAGCGTCGAGGCGGTGATCAGAGCCTATCAGCGTGAGACCAAGGCGATCATGGGCCGCAATGAGGATGGCGCGCGCTGGATCGAGCAGCTCTATACCGCCTGGGAGAATGTTCGGCGCAAGCGCGGCGCCACCGCCGATCCACGCGCTAATATCGTCGAGTGCTACATGGAACTGCTAATGCTGCGCCAGCCCAAATCCTTTCGCGTCGCGCCAAACAAGAGCAGCTACGCTGATTACACGCGCGCCCAATTCGCCTACGACTTCGCCGAGTTTGCCGATCGCCAGCGGCTCCACTACAAGGGGCTGCGCGCATTCGCCCTCCCAGCCACCAAATCGCACACCGATAACCCCGAGCGCAGCATGTGGATCGTCGACGGCGCCGGCCCGTACGATGGGCACTATTTCGGCGACGTGAAGTTTGACAAGGACGAGTAGGAGTCAGGAGACAGAATTCAGGAGTCAGAAGACAGAAGTGAGAATCTGCGAGCAGAACTTCGATGAGGTACTTGATACTATTCTGACTCCTGACTCCTGAATTCTAAAGGATGAGATCATGTTGCCAGAACCACGATTGGCACGCCAGATCATCGAGACGCTTGGCCAATCCGGCACGCCGCTCTCGAAAGGCGTTAGCTATTACAACGTCGGCAACCAGTCGCTGCTGAATGCGATCGATAGCCACTACCTCGGCTCGTACCTGGCCGACGGCGGAGCGGTGTTCAAGCTGGTGGTCGGCGACTATGGCAGTGGTAAGTCGCATTTCCTGTACTGTGTGCGCGATCGCGCCTGGGAGCGCAATTTCGCGGTCAGCAAGGTCGATCTTAGCCCGAAAGAAAGCCCTTACGACGATCAGCGCCGGGTCTATGCCGCCGTCGCATCCTCGATCATCTGGCACGAGCTGGGCAATCTGGGCGAGGACGAGCACGGCCTGACGCGTGTGCTCGAAGGCACCCTGCGCCGGATGGTCAACCAGCGCGGCATCGACCTCGACGACCCCGGCGCGTTCGAGGTTCCCGAGATACGCGCCTTGATGCAGACACTGACGATGAGCCTGATCGACAGCTTGAGCTTCCAGAAGGCCGTGCTGGGCTTTATCAATGCCACATTGCGCGGGCAGGAGCTGCTGCAAGAGGCGCTTGGACGCTGGCTCCATGGCGAAGAGGTCAGCCCCGAGGATGTGCGCAACCTGCGCACAATTGGCGTGACCGAGAAAATCAATAAGAACAACGCCTTCAAGATGCTGCGCTCACTTTGCCAGACGGTCCGCGCGCTGGGGTATACCGGCCTGGCGCTCTTGTTCGACGAGGGCGATCGCATGCTGAGCGTCGGCGGCAAATCGGAAAAGGTCGCCACCGATAATCTGCGCGAGGTGATCGACCGCTGCCGCGAGGATCTGCCCGGCACGATGTTCATGTACGCTGTGCCGCCGGCCTTCATCCACGATATCGTGCCAAAATACCCGGCGCTCCAGCAGCGCATCCAGGCGCCAGGTTACTTCTCGAAATCGAATCCATTCAGCCCGCAGATCAGTCTCGACCGGCTCGATGTTCCCGACGAGCAACTGCTGACTCAAATCGGCTACCGGCTGCTGCCGATCTTCGAGACCGCTTATGGCGTGAAGCTCGACCCCGAGATTCAGGCCGGCAATATCGCGGCGCTCTCTGAGGCGGCGCGCAACTCCTTCCTGGCCATCAGCCACCGCCGGCTGTTCGTCAAGGCGCTGGTAGCCGATTGGTACCGCCAGAAGGAGGAGGGCGAGCGGGCGATCGACCTCGACCATGCGGCCGCCGCGATTCGCGGGCAGAGTGAGGTGTTGGAGGAGTTGGCCGACAGCGGCCAGCGACCCTATTAAGTAGGCTTGCGCGCAAGGCGCCTTTTGCCTGCGGCAGCACGGTACTTTATATCATTTTGTATATGGTTTTTCGCCCTGCGGGCGAAAAACCATATACAAGCAATACTAATCCGTGACAAACGATAGCTTGACAATAATCTATTAGAGATTGCATGTTATGAGTGATTTGCCCGAAGCTCCACAGCTCGGCCGCGCGGTTGTGCATCCGCAGCTGGGCACTGGCAAGCTGCTGAAGACCTACATGAGCGGCTATGAGTGGGAAGTCCAATTCGACTCCGGCCGGCGCTTCCGGCTCCCAGCGCGCGAGTTCGCGGCTGAGTCGCAGAGTGCCTGGCATACTCAGGTCGCGCCCTCGACCAACGGCTTTGTGCCGCGCGAAGCCGTATTGGAGCTCGATCAGTTCCGCGCGCGCCAGACGCTGGAGGCCCTGCGCCTGGGGATTGTGCCCGTGCAGGATGTCGCGACGCTCACGATCGGACTCGAGGCCGAGCGCGTCAGCCTGGATCGCGCCCTGGCGCGCAGCGTCGAGCGTAGCGGCGACGTGCTGGCGGTGATCGGCGATTATGGCTATGGCAAGAGCCATTTTGTCGAACTGGCGGCCCAGCGGGCGCTGCGCGAAAACATGCTGGCCGCGGTCGCCAGCCTCGACCTGGTCGAGACACCGCCCAGCAAGGCGAATGAGATCTACAAGGCGCTGATCGCCTCGCTGCGCTACCCCGACGGCGACGACCACGAGCGCGGCCTGCGCCCACTCATCAAACGGGCGCTGGCGCATCCCGGGGTGGTCGGCGAGTTCGCCGCGCGCAGCCCGCGGACCGACGACCCGCTGGCGGCGGCGCTTGGCGCGCTGGCCGAGTGTGGCGGCCAGGCGGCTTACGATGATATCGTCAACTGGCTCAGCGGCCAGATCCGCGCGCCGACCAAAGAGTCGAAGACCTGCCTGAAAAAGCCGCCGCGCCTGTATCTGGCCGGCGAGGTCGCCCGACAGTATACCTACCTGCTCACCGGCATCAGCGTGCTGGCGACCATGCTCGGCTACGGAGGGTTGGCAGTGCTGATCGACGAGTCGGAACACTACTCGCTGCTGCGCGCCAATCAGCGCGACCGCACCGACGCCTTCTTCAAATCGATGATCTATGCGGCGCTGGGGCCGAGTAGCAGCCGGGTAGATCCAAAAACGATCCCGTACCACAGCAGCATCGACTACGATATCTCGTTCGCCAGCGAATCACACCTATTCTTCCTATTCGCGCTGACCGAGAGCGAAAACCGGATGCCGGTCGATGTCTGGCTGGCGCCCTCGCAGATCCTGCGGCTCGACGATCGCTTCATCGAGCGCGACATCGCCGAGTTCTTTCGCACGCTACTGCGCTACCACAGCATCGGCTACGCCTACGAATACCCACCGCCGCGCGAGCGCTATGAAGAGATTGTGCGGAACGTGCCGGGCCTGCTCTCGCGAGCGCTCAACCAGCACCGCATCAATCTGCGCGAGGTCATTCGCCTGGCCGTGATCGTCTGCGACCTGCTGTACCTCCACCCCGACTATGCTCCTGAGCTGTTGCTGCAAGAGCTCACTAAAGGGTTACGGCTCTAACTACTGTAGCGATGTGCTACAATATTAGCCAGCAATACAAACGTCGAGAGGAAGATTGCCATGGCAACGCCAGAAGTATCTTTAGATGAATTAGAAGCGGCCCTGCGGCGGTTGCCGGTACGTCGACGCAAAGAGGTATTGCTGTTCATCGAGTTTCTGGAATACGAGACCCTGACCAATGACGATGATCGCTCTGACGATGATGATTTGTGGAAAGCCGTCCTGGCGCATCAAGAATACCGCAAGACACATCCAGCTGAACAGCCGGAAGAGTACGACTCGCCCGAGGCATTTCTGCAAGCTACTCCTCACCTGACCTCTATCAGACGTTAGGTCTCGCGCGCGACCAGATGATGATCATGAGTGACCTCGCCGCCCGTCTGGCCCTCAAAGACCGACTACCGCGTACGTGGCTGCCCTTTTTCGAGCGCCATGGCAATTTCACCTCGTCCCAACTCGCCGCGATCCCGCAGATCCTCGACGGGCAAAATGTTATGTTGTGCGCCGCAACCGCCAGCGGCAAAACCGAAGCTGCGATCGCGCCGCTAATCGAGTGCCACTGCCCGCCGCTACGATCGCGTAGCCTGCGCATTCTGTACCTGACGCCGACACGGGCATTAGTGAGCGACCTGGCGGCCCGGCTGGCATCCCCGCTCGAAGCCCTCGGCATCTCGCTCGGCGTCAAGACCAGCGATCTGAATACCTTCCGCGCCGCCCACCCGCCCGACGTGCTGCTCACCACGCCCGAATCGGCCGACTCGTTGCTGGCGGCGCATGCCCGGCTGCTCGCTCCGCTGCGCGCGGTGATCATCGATGAGTTGCACCTATTCAATGGCACGCCGCGCGGCGATCAACTGCGCGTTCTGCTGCGGCGCATTCGCCGCATCCGCGAGCATGCCGCGGCGCGCGGCGACGCCGAGGATGCCGCCATGCAGTACGTCGCGCTCTCGGCCTCGCTCGACGAGCCGGCGGCCGTAGCGGCGCAGTACTTCGATGATGCGTGCGTGGTACAAGCTCCTGGCAACCGGTCGCTCGCTGCCGAGTTGCTGCCGCTTTCGCCGGTGGTGAGCGACGAGCTAGTGGCCTACCTGCAGACATTTCGCCAGCGCGGCTGGCGCAAGGCGCTGGTTTTTTGCAATAGCCGTGCCGAGATCGAGACCTATGCCACTGCGATTCGTGGCCGCCCGCCGTTCGGCGAAGCGGTCTATGTTCATTACTCGAACCTCGACCCACACCACCGCCGCGAGATCGAGCAGCGCTTCGCCGCGGCCCCGGCGGCGATCTGCCTCGCTAGCAGCACCCTCGAATTAGGAATCGACATCGGCGATATCGACGTCATCATCCTGATCGGACCGCCTGGGAATGTCGCCTCGTTTACGCAGCGAATCGGTCGCGGCAATCGCCGCAGCGGCCAGATGCGGCTCGCGGGCTTCTACCGAACGACGCTGGAACAACTCGTGTTCGAGGCACTTCTCGATGACCAACGCCCGGTGGCCGACGACCGACAAGGAGACCAGGAGAATGATGCAGGATCTCCCAGTCTCTCGGTCTCCCGGTCTCCTCGTCTCCCATTCCGTCCCGCTGTCGCCATCCAACAAATCTTCAGCCTGATCAAACAAAGCCCGACCGCCGCGGTGCGATTGGCCGAGCTCGCGGGCCTGTTCGACGGGCTGCTGTCACGTGACGATCTGGCGGCGATCATTGGCGAGCTCACGCAGCGCGACTATCTTAAAGAGGGCCGGCCAGGGGAGTGGCGTGCCGGCGAGCGTCTCAACGAGCTGGTCGATCAGCAGGCAAGTTCGCGGCCTGGCCCAAGCATCTACAGCAACATCGCAGGCGGCAACACGCCCGCCGTGGTGATTCGCGACCAGCATACCCAGGAGGTAGTCGCCCGCGTCGATCCGCTCTGGCTTGGTCGTGAGATGCTGACGCTCGAGGGTCGACCAATCAACGTCGAATGGAGCGACGGTGAGGTCATGCTGGTGAGTTCCGCGCGCCGGCAGGATGCGGCCGAACCGCTGGTCTATCGCTCGGAGCGGCAGTTGCTGAGCTATCAGCTAGCTCAACTCCTGCAGGGGCGGCTCGGGCTCCCGCCAGGAATGGCGCCATTCATTGCCACGCCTGACGGCTGGCTTTGGTTCCACTTCCTCGGCGACCTGTACGGCCGCGCCGCGCTCGATCTGCTGCGTTACAAAACCCCGGCCCGCGAGACCACGAACGTCGGTCTATGCCTGCGCCTACCCAATGAGCCGCGCGCTCTGCCTGAATGGCCGGTAGCTCAGATCACCCGTTACCTGGAAGACAACTATCGCAGCTTTGAGCCACTCCTGGCGCTCGGGCCATTCCAGCACCTCCTGCCGCTGAAACTGCGGCGCCGTGCGGTCGTCGAACAGTTCGATCAGCCGCGATTTCTTGCGGCGCTGGCGGCGTTACAGCCGATCGTGGCGCCGGAGGAGCTAACCGAAGACTTGGAGGCATTGATTGAGGATGATTAGATAAGGCTCGGCGTCAGTTGTCAGTTGTTCGTTGTCAGTTGTGAGTACTGACGACTGACAACGGACAACCGACACCGAATCATGCCTTCATGCTACATGGATACATGATCATGGTATAATACTTCACAAAGTTCGCCCTGGCCCACCGGCCGGGGCTAATACTATCGATCAGGAGGGTGCATGAGGCCCTACATCGGTATTTCGTGCGGCACATTCCGCGACCGCGATTGGTGCCCACCGGCGAATTTTCTGCGCAAAAATTATACCGACGCCATAGTCGCCGCCGGTGGTAATCCCTTCATCATTCCAGTGATCGACGACCTTGATGTTCTGCGTGCACTCTACGATCGTGTCGACGGTATTCTGATTTCGGGCGGCGGCGACATCGACCCGCGCAAGTATGGCGAAGCGCCCCTGGCTGGCCTTGGGCCCATCGATCCGGCCCGCGACGATATCGAACTCCCGCTGGCGCGCTGGGCGGTGGAGGACGGCAAGCCCATCCTCGGAATCTGCCGCGGCTCGCAGGTGATCAATGTCGCATTGGGCGGTACACTCTACCAAGATATTCCATCGCAGATCAACACATCACTCGTACACGATAGCTCGTTCACCCGCCAGGACTGGACCTACATGGCGCACGATTTGCGCCTCGATCCCGATTCGAAACTGGCCGAGGTTTTCGGCACAACCTCGTTCTACACCAATTCGCTGCACCACCAGTCGCTCAAAGCGATCGCGCCGGGGTTACGGGCGGTCGGCTGGGCGCCCGACGGCGTCGTCGAGGCGATCGAGGGCAACAATGGCCATTTCTTGATCGGCGTGCAGTGCCACCCCGAGGCGCTCCAAGCCACCGCCGATGTGCGCTGGCGCGCGCTGTTCCAGCAATTCGTGCAGAGTTGCCAGTACGTCGAAGCTTAAGCTCAACCGACCAATCAACACACGTAGACACAGCGCGCCTGAAATTAGGCGCGCTGTGCTGCTCATGTGTTCATCTTCGATCACACACGCATGGAGCGCGGCAGTATGGTATCATTTCAATAGAGCATTCGAGAAATGTCTCGTCGTGACACGTCTAAGGAACACCCTATGCGCCTAACTGAACGCCGCCCCATAATCGGCATCCCGTGCAGTATCTACCCCGACTCGTGGTATACACCAGCGAATGGCAACGCGATCAGCTATTTGCGCGCGATCGAGGCAGCTGGCGGCATTCCGGCGCTCATCCACCTGACGCGCGACGCAGGAGTGATCGACATGCACTATGCCCGCTGCGATGCGTTCTTGTTCGCCGGCGGCGAGGATGTCGACCCATCGTTCTACCATGCGGCGCGCCATCCGAAGCTCGGTAAAACCAATCCGCTCCAGGACGAAGTGGAGATCGAACTGGCTCGCCGCGCTCGCGCCGATGGCAAACCGATCCTGGGCGTCTGCCGGGGCATGCAGTTGCTGAACATCGCATTTGGCGGGACATTGTATCAGGATCTGCCCTCTGAGCTAGCCAGCCCGATCAATCACAGTTTGTCGACGGAACGGCTCGACATGAGCTACCTGGCCCACCCGATCACCTTGCGGCGCGACACATGGCTGGCCGAGCGGCTCGATGTGGATGAACTGGCCGTCAATACGCTGCACCACCAGGGGCTGCGCGATGTCGCGCCGGGATTGCGCGCGGTGGGCCACGCGCCCGACGGCCTGATCGAGGCGGTCGAAGGCACCGGCCCTGGGCTGATCGTGGCGGTGCAGTGCCATCCCGAAGAGCTATGGGAGCGCACCGACCGGCGCTGGGCGCGGGTGTTCGAGGGATTCGTCGAAACCGCGCGTAAATGACTTTTGCCTGAAATGCGTTTTATTTTGATACAGTATGAAACAGTATTGAGGTACCCATGCGCTCCTGGCACGTTTTTGCGATTGTTGTTCTGCTGATTGCCGGCGTCGCGGTCGGCGGCTGGCTGATTGGCCGCAATAGCCGCCCGCTGGTCACCGGCGTCGCGCAGACTGCCGCCGCTGGCGATCTGCGCGTGACTCTGCGTATCGACGATACCATCGTCGGCACACGCGTGATCGACGTAAGCGTCACCGACGCTAAGGGTCAGCCGGCCGATGTCAGCGATCTACGCCTGCGCTTTTCGATGCTTGATATGAATATGGGCTTGAGCGAGATCCAGGCTCAGCCAGTCGGGCAGGGACATTTCCAAGCGCGCGGCCAATTTTTCAGCATGGTTGGCAACTGGGCGATCGAAGCCGTGCTGATGCGCGAGAACCTTGAGCCGATCCAGGTCCCATTTACCATGGCGATCGCCGGGCCTGGCGAGATGAGCGGCCCGATCAACCCGCTCGCCGTGAATGCCCAGATCATTCAAGACGGCCAGAAGCTGTATGTTGCCAACTGTGCAGCATGCCACGGCAATACTGGCAAAGGCGATGGCCCAGCGGCGGCCGGTCTCAACCCGCGCCCAGCCGATTTTACCCAACATATGGGCCCCGGCAAACATACCGATGGGCAGATCTATTTGTGGATCAAGAATGGCTTTCCGAACTCGGCCATGCCGGCATGGGGCCAGCGCCTGAACGAAAAGCAGATCTGGCAACTGGTGAGCTACCTGCGCACCTTCTCGCCAACCAATATCGCCGCCAATGCGACCGCCCAACCGAACCCGAATGGTGGCGCGCCACAGCCACAGGCAACACCAAACCAACCTGTGCAGGTGCCGTCGGCGCAGGAGCCGCTGCCATCGATTATTTTCGCACGGCAGGGTAATATCTGGCGCAGCGACGGCAAGGGCGCGCCGCAACAAATCACCAACCTGACCGCCGGCAGTTATGCTGAATATCCAACGTTTTCACCCGATGGCAGCCGGATCGCATTCGTCGCAATCACGCCCGCGCCAGTCACGGCTACCCTGCCGCTGCCCACATCGGCCTTGTATGTCATGAACGCCGACGGCAGTGGCTTGAAACCGCTCTGGCAACCGGCGCAAGGTCTGCTAGGGTTGTTCACTTGGGCGCCCGACGGCAAGTCGATCTATGTCAACAGCAATGGTGTGCAAACAGGCAAGGTTGATCCGAATGGCGGACGCCAACTTGCGGTGGTGCGGCTCGATGTAGCGACCGGCGCGATCCAGCCGTTGCTGACCGATGTCCTCGACCCAACGCTCTCGCGCGATGGCAAGCAACTGGCCTATCTCAAGCTGAGCGCCGATGGCTACACCATGGCGCTCACGATTGCCGCATCCGACGGCAGCAACCCGCGCGAGATCATCAGTGGCACGGACTTCCAGGGCTTCTACGCGCCGCGGTTTTCCCCCGACGGCAAGCAGATGATCGTCGCGGGGATTGGCGGGCCGGAGACCGACCAGCAGGGCAACCCTATCAAGGCTAGCGCGCCCTCGGCGCTGGATCGGCTGCTCGGTCTGTTCGAGCCGACGACCGCCGAGGCCCACGGGCTGCCCTGGGATCTATGGATCGTCAACACCGACGGCAGCGGGCTGCGCCGGCTGACCCACTTCTCCGAGGATCTGCCAATGACAGCGTTTTCGCCCGACGGCAAGCAGGTGGCAGTCATGGGACTTGGCGGTATCTACCTGATGGCGCCTGACGGCAGCCAGCTGCGAAAAATCGACGCGGTTGGCGACCACGGCGGGCTGGACTGGGCACGCTAGGCAGATCAGAAGCAAGCACCTAATAGTAACGCAAAGATGTAGCGATTGAGATACGCAGAGCAATTCGAAAGGAATTCACCGCGCCTTCGTACCTTTGCGCCTTTGCATTAAAGAGGAACTCAACGCGCCAGCGCTCGCATCGTCAGACCGCCGACCAGCGCCAGCGCTGCCAGCAATAGCATTGGAGCTAGCGTCCAAAGCCACGGCAGCGGCTGCGCGCGCCCGACGACGAACGTATGCGGCGGGCCATTCGCGCCGCTCAGCACCACGGTATGCACGCCATCGCTAAGCCCACTCGCGACCGTCACTGGGCCGCCCTCGACATCGGGATTGACATTCACCGGCGCCTGGCCGTCGAGGGCAATCTCGATTGGCCCGTGCATCCCAACCAGCGCCAGCGAACTGCCCTCGAAGCGCAGCGACCACCGATTTGGCGTGCGCCGCGGCACTACCGCCGGGTGCCCCCAATCGTGCGCCCCGACCCCGGCGATCGCGCCCTGCGCCGTGTACGCCTTGATCGCATCGTAGGCCGGCAGCGGCCGGAAGTCGCGATCGACAATCGCGAAGTTAGCGGTTGGGTCGGCCGGGTTGGGCGCCTCGCCACCCCAGCGCAGGAACCAGACGTTCATCACACCAACCCACGGCCACTCGCGCCGTGCCCGTTCCAGCTGCCCAACTAGAAACTCGGCCTTCTGCTGCTCAGTCACTGGCGCGCCCCAGGTGTTGCGCTTCTCGGGTGGAACTGCCGGCGATTCGGTCACATAGCCAAACTCGCTGATCCAGATCGCCTTAGCGGCATCGCCGTGACGTTCCATTACCTCGCGCACAAGCGCCAGGCGCGAGACATCGATCCGCGTATCGATCGGCTGGCGCCAGCTCCAATCGCCGCGCGTGCGCAGCCGAATATAGCGGTGCTCCTCGGGCGGCTGGCCGAGCCCATACGCCTGCGCCGACATGATATCGAAATACTGCCCGCCGCCAAGCGCGTATACTTGATCAAGGAATTCGAGATCGGTCAGTGGCGCGGTCAAATCCAGCCCGTCGGTCGGCGCGAGGCTGGGGAACAGGATGACGACGGCAGGATTCGCGGCTTTGGCGCTTGTATAGCCAGCCTTCAGCAGATCGACGAACTGAGCCGGCGACGGCGTCTGGCCGTTCCACTCATCGGTCAAATTCGGCTCGTTCCAGATCTGAATGAAGCGCATCTGTTCGCGATAGCGCGCCGCCACCGCGCGGACGAAATCGGCGTAGTCGGCGTAGTTGTCGGGTGGGCCGATCGCATAGCCGTTGATCGCCAGGCGCGCCTTGAACTCGGGCGTCTGCTTGGCATGCGCCCGCGCCCAAGCCGGCGGCCGGTCGATCCGCACGATCGGCTCCAGCCCAAGCCGGCGCATCTCGCCAAAAATGAAATCGTACTTATCCCAGGCGCTATGAACCGCCTGCGCATTGCGGCGATCTTGGAAATCGCCCTTGGCATGGATCTCGACATCTTCCCATGGCAGTTGCATGCGCACGAAATGCGCGCCCAAGTCGCGGGCCAGCTCAAGTGTGCGGGTGACATTGGCGCGGTCGGGCTCGAATTGGATATTATATGCGTTCACGCCCAGCTGCGGCACATCGGTCCAGGCGATTGGGCTCAGCGGTGGATTGTAGGTGATACCGCGATTGTAGGCATTGTCGGCCAGCGCAAAGCCCGCCAGCGCGACCAACAGCAGCGCGGCGATTGGCAGCAGCACGCTTACACGGCGGTAGAATGGTTTACGGCGGGGTAGCTCGCTCACGGCGCGCAGTATAGCTTTGCTGCGCATGCTCGTCAAATGTTTGTCGCTAGGATATATAATATCATCCAAGGATATTTGAAGTGAGAGGTTTGTTTTGCTGACCGATTGGTATACCCGAACTGTGCAGTTCTTGCCCAACCTGATTGCGATCGCAATCATCCTGCTGTTCACGATCATTCTTTCGCGCCGCAGCCAAAGCTTCGTCCGCCATTTCTCCGAGCGCTCGCAGGCGCCACCCGAGATCATCGATCTGTTTGGGCGCGCCGCGCGTTTCGCAGTGGTGGCGCTTGGCATGCTGCTGGTGCTCGACCGGCTGAACTTGAGCGGTGCGGTGCTGAGCTTCATCGCCGGGCTAGGCATTTTCGGCATTATTATGGGCTTCGCGCTGCAAGACATTGTCAAGCAGTTCGCCGCCGGCGTGCTGCTGCTCATGCTGCGACCATTCCGCGTGGGCGACGACGTGAAGATTGGCAATTTCGAGGGCCGTGTGTTGCAAGTGCAGCTGCGCGCCACGGTGCTCAAGACCGACGGCGGCGATGAGGTGCTCATCCCAAATGCCGACGTCTATAGCACCGCGATCATCAATGCCAGCCGCTACGACCTGCATCGCCACAGCATCACGCTGGCCGTGCCGCCAGATGCCGACCTGGCGCGCACGCGCGCGGCACTGACTCAAGCGCTCGGCAGCGTGCCGGGCGTGGCATCGAACCCACCACCAACAATTGTCGCGACCGGGATCACCGACACAACCGTACAGCTGCAAGTGCGTTTCTGGGTCGACGAGCGCGCGAATAGCCCTGATATCGTGACGACTGGCGTGATCGCGGCACTCAGACGAGCACTAGAAGAGGAAATAGCGGTGGGAGTGGGGCAAGCAGGCGGCGGAACGAGCCGCTAGTACCCGGCGGCCTAAATGAATCTCGAGTTCAGACAAGAGACGAGAGACAGGAGACAAGAGACGGCATTCTCCTGTCTCTTGTCTCCAACCGTAGCGTTATTTACGCCAAGCTGTACCGCAACTCGCCCCGCTCGCCGGATCAGGACTCTCGATCTTCCTCACGTGCCAGATAGTAGGTCATGCTGTGCAGCACGGCGACTGGGTCGATATGACGCACCCAGACATTCTCGGGCACCTGGATCACCACCGGCGCATAATTGAGAATAGCGCGGATGCCCGCCGCAACCAGCATATCGGCAACTTCCTGCGCGCGGCTGGCTGGCACAGCGATAATCGCCAGCTTAAGGCCTTGCTCGCGCGTCACTCGCTCGATTTGCGCATCATCCAGAATCGTCAAGCCATTGATCTCGGCGCCGATCTTCGCTGGATCGCTATCGAATAGTACCGCGATCCGAATCCCTTGCCGCCGAAAGCCCTCATAGCGCGCGATCGCCTCGCCAAGATGCCCGATACCAATCAGCGCAACCGGCCACTCCTGATTGAGGCCAAGAATGCGCTCGATCTGATTGAGCAGTTTCTCGACATCATAGCCGATACCCTGCTTGCCAAACTCGCCAAAATATGACAGATCCTTACGAATCTGCGCCGCCGTCACATTGATGCGCTCGCCTAGCTCTTGCGAGGAGACCGAGCGTACATCTTCCTGAAGCAAGTAACGCAGGCTGCGAGCATACAGCGGCAACCGCCGAATCACAACATCGGGCGGGGTTTCGATGCGATCCACACACGCCTCCGAATATCGCGGGCGCCGGCCACGGTGGTCGGCGAAAAGAAAACTGGTCGATTTCGTGAAGTGTAGCACTAAGCTAGCCCGATTGTCAAGGTTATCACAAACCACCAAAAACGAATTGCGCATGCTATAATACCGGCAGCCGCCTCCGCACATGAGTTTGCCTATGCGCCTGGTCTATACCGCCGATCTGCATGGAGATATCGACTCCTATCGGGCATTGCTCGAACTGGCGATTGCGACCGAGGCGCGCGCGGCTATCGTAGGGGGCGACCTGCTGCCGCATGCGATCAAGCTTCAGAGCGCGATCCAGAGCCAGCGCGACTTTATTACTATGCAGCTGCGTCCGCTGCTGGCGACGTTTCGCGAACAACATCCGTCGATCGCGGTGTACCTGCTGGCCGGCAACGACGACTGGGCGGCCGCGATCACAGCGTTAGCCGATTTAGAGCAGGAGGAGTTAGCTTATCCGCTGCACGAGCGGGTGTATGCCCTCACTCCGCACATCCCTGGCCCCGCGCGAGGGGAGCGGGGGAGTCGTGCAACGGCGGAGGTGAGGGTCGAAGAAGCGCTTTGGCTAGCCGGCTACGCCTGTGTGCCGATGACACCCTTTAGTATCAAAGACTACGAGCGGCGCGACGACCCTTCGACCCATTCGGCAGGCTCAGGACCAGATGGGCCACTGCCGTCGTTCAGCTTCGGCATGGCCTACACAAGCTCAAGCGGCTCGATCCAGCTAGTCGACGCAGCAACTCTGGCCAGCTGGCCAAGCATTGCCGACGACCTGTCTGCACTGGCGCAGCACAGCAATCCGCGCCGCACAATCTATGTCTGCCATACACCACCGGCCGAAACAGCGCTCGACCAAATGCCGCGCGGCCGACACGTCGGCAGCCGTGCGCTGCGGGCATTCATCGTAGGCCAGCAGCCGCTGCTGACATTGCATGGGCACATCCACGAGGCGCCGGACGAGAGTGGGCGCTATGCCATCCAGCTTGGCGGCACCTGGAGCGTTAATCCGGGCCACAGCCCCCGGCGCTTCCAGGCCGTCGCACTCGATACTGACGACCTGGCAGGAACGATCGAGCATACCGTGTTCGGACGTTTGAACGTTTGAACGTTCGAACGTTTCAATGTACAAACGCTTATGAGGTTCTTCTTCAACAGAAAGGCTTCCAACGTGTTCAACGCTATTGGCGAAGTGCGCGAGGCGCTCGGCGCCCAGCAGTATATTGCCACCGACGAGATCGCGACAGTGATGTTTCTGGCTGAAAGGCTAGGCAAGCCGGTGCTGGCCGAAGGCCCGGCCGGCGTCGGCAAGACCGAGCTGGCCAAGGCCTGGGCTGCCGCCAGCGGACGTGAGCTCATTCGGCTGCAGTGCTATGAAGGGCTCGACGAGACCAAGGCGCTGTATGAGTGGGAATACGCCAAGCAGCTGCTGTACACCCAGCTGCTGCGCGACAAGCTCAGCGACCTGCTGGCCGGCTCGAGGACGCTCGGCGAGGCCGCCGACCGGCTGGCCGGCGAAGAGGACGTATTCTTCTCGAATCGTTTCCTGCTGCCGCGCCCGCTGCTCAAGGCGATCACCAGCGACGAGCCGGTGACGCTGCTCATCGACGAGATCGACCGCGCCGACGCCGAGTTCGAGGCGTTCCTGCTCGAGATCCTGAGCGATTTCCAGGTCAGCGTCCCAGAGCTTGGCACGCTTAAGGCCAGGCACCAGCCGATGGTGCTGCTGACCAGCAACAACACTCGCGAGCTGTCCGAAGCGCTTAAGCGGCGCTGCCTGTACATCCATATCGACTACCCGCGGCTCGACGCCGAATTGGAGATCGTGAATCTCAAGGTGCCGGGCTTGCCGCCCCGGCTGGCGCACCAGGCCGTCGAGTTGGTGCAGCGGCTGCGCGGCATGGATCTCAAAAAGCACCCCAGCGTGTCGGAGACGATCGACTGGGCCCGCGCGCTGGTCGAGCTGAACGCCAAGCATCTCGACCGCGCGACGCTCGACACCACACTCAGCGTGCTGCTGAAGTACGAGAGCGACCTGAGCAAAGCGCGGCGGGCGATCGGGCGTGAGGATCGTGGATCTCGTAGCAACTGACCAGCACGAGAAACAAAGAACAAGGAACAAAGAATAATGAGCCATCGCAGACCTTCTGTTCTCTATTCTTTGTTCTAGAAGGCTAGATAGAGTATGGACGACCGAATCATTCAATTCATCGATGCGCTGCGCGCCGCCGGCGTGCGCGTCTCGGTGGCAGAGAGCGCCGATGCGCTGCGGGCGATTGAGGCCACTGGGATCGCCGATAAAGACCTGTTCCGCGCGGCTATGCGCGCCACGCTGATCAAAGAGGCGCACGACATCCCCGAGTTCGAGCGGCTGTTCCCCAGCTACTTCGGCTCTGGCGCACCGCCGATGCCAAACCAGCCGGGGGGCGGTATGTCGCCCGAGGATCGCGAGAAGCTGGCACAGATGCTCGAGCAGATGCTGCGCAACATGACCCCCGAGCAACTGCGCCAATTGTTCGAGGCAATGATGCGCGGCCAGAACATGAGCCGCGAGCAGATGCAGCAGATGCTGCAAGAGTCGACCAGCCAAGGGCAGATGACCAACCCCTACTACCAGCCCTGGATGACCCGCCGGGCCATGCGCGAACTGGAATTCGACCGGCTGGATGAGCTGCTGCAAGAACTGCTGGAGAAACTGCGCGAGGCCGGCGTCAGCGAAGAGGCCCTGCAGCAGTTGGCGCAGGAGGCCCGCGAAAACCAGCAGGCGCTGGGCGAGCAGATCGGCCAGGAGATCGGCGCGAACATGATGCGCCGCGCGGCCGAAGAGCGCCGCGAGCAGCCACCACTCGACGAACTGCTCGATCGACCGTTCGACCGGCTGCGCTACGACGAGATCGAAGACATGCGCGCGATCATCACGCGCCTGGCCTCGCTGCTGCGTTCGCGCGCGGCGCTACGCCAGCGGCGCGGCAATAAAGGCAAGCTCGACGCCAAGGCCACTATTCGCGCCAACCAGCGCTTTGGCGGCGTGCCGCTCGACGTGCGCCATAAGAAACGACATCTCAAGCCCAAGCTCAGCGTGATCTGCGATCTCTCGACCTCGATGCGGCCGATCGTCTCGTTTATGCTGATGCTGGTATATGGGCTGCAGGATCAGTTGAGCCGCACACGCTCGTATGCGTTCGTCGCCGACCTATACGATATCTCGAATGACTTCAATGAGGCGCGCCCCGACCTGGCGATCGAGGCGGTGCAGGAGCGCATCCGGCCGGGCCATTACAACACCGACCTCGGTAATAGCCTAGCGACCTTCGCGCGCGACCATATGGGCACAGTCGACTACCGCACTACCGTGATCTTCCTCGGCGACGGGCGCAACAACTACAACGACCCGAACCTGGGCGACTTCGAGATGATCAAGCGCCGCGCACGCAAGGTGGTCTGGTTCAACCCCGAGCACCCGCGCCAATGGGGCACCGGCGACAGCGACATGCCCAAGTATGTGCCGCTGTGCGACGCGGTGCATCGCGTCAGCAACCTGCGCGAGCTGGTCGACGCGGTCGATTCGCTGTTCACGCGCCGGTAGAACGGGGAACGGCGGAGCGGCGGAAAGAGCGAAAATCCGTTGGCACCTACACGCCGATAGGCGAACGTATCGGCGTGTATGTGTATGTGGCGCTCTATTTTCAGCTATTGCTAGGTTCTTATTTGTAAGATATTATTCCAATTGCAGTCCTTCATGTTCAACATCGTTGAAACGAATCGTATGCCGTTCACCACGGCGGCAACGACGCATCGAATATACACTGGAACGCATTGTCATGTTGAGTGAAGCGAAACAGCCCTATGACTAAGCCTGAACAAGAGCTTCGGCTAGGCAAATACACGATTCAGGGCGAGCTGGGCCGCGGCGGCTTTGCAACGGTCTATCAGGCGCACGATACTGTGCTGCGGCGCGATGTGGCGCTGAAGCTGCTGCACCCATCGCTCCTGACCGATCCAGCCTTCGTGACGCGCTTCGAAAACGACGCCCGCGCCACCGCGCAGCTCGACCACCCGCGGATTGCGACGATCTACGAGCTGGGCCACCACGACGGACGCATGTTTATGGCGATCCAGCTGCTTTCCGGCGGAACGCTGGCCGACCGGATCAGAGCGCATGGCCGGTTAGCCTTCTCCGAGGCCGTGCACATCGTAGACGATATAGCCCAGGCGCTCGACTACGCGCACGCGGCCGGATTCACACATCGCGACGTCAAACCGAGCAACATTCTGTTCAACAGGCGCGGCGATGCGATTCTGACCGACTTTGGGCTTGTGAAAGCCGCCGAGAGCTCGGTGATCGCCCGCACCACCATGGGCGGGCTGATCGGCACGCCGGCCTACATGGCGCCGGAAATCTGGGAGGGCCAGAGCGATGGACCGGGCGCCGACGTCTATGCGCTTGGCTGCGTGCTCTTCGAGATGCTCAGCGGCGAGCTGCTGTTCACCGGCGCGACTCCGCCGGCCGTGATGCTGGCGCACTTCCAGCCGCATCGCTACCCCGACCGCTGGCCCGACGATACACCGCCCGCGATCGAGGCGGTGCTCGAACGTGCGCTCGCGCGCGACCCGGCCGCGCGATACGCCAGCGCCGGCGTGCTTGCCGCCGATCTGCGCGCCCTGGCCGCGCGCTCCGCCGACCCGCTGGCCGAGCCATACGCCGCCCTCGAGGCCGCACTCGCCGCACAAGAGTGGGATCACGCGGCCACGCTGGCGCAGGAGATCGCGGCACACGACGCGGCTTATCGCAACACACGCGCGCTGGCGGAGCAAGCTGCCGCGGGCCAACGGCAGGCCGCGCTGGCCCGCCAGGTGGCGCAGTGGCGAGACACGGCTCTGGCGGCTGAGAATGCGGGCCAACCCGACGCTGCGCGGACCGCCGCACGGGAGTGGCTCGCTCTTGAGCCAGGCAGTTCCGAGGCCTTGGGAGTACTCCGGCGGCTAGACAGCGCAGGATCCCAAACCATAGCTCCACAGCCGACCTTCGCTGGAGATCGTGGGAAGCAGGCCCAGCGCGCAGAAGAAATTGGCTCTCAGGCTCCGGCGATCAGCCACGCTGCCCAGGCAGGGCTGCGCGGCCCGCAGCCGATCGCGATCGTGTCGGTGGCCTGGGTCGCCGGCTGGATCGCCTCGATCGGCGTAGCGTTTATATTTGAGGGCGACCAAGGCGCCTCGCGCGCCGGCTCGCTTGTTGGCTGGGCAGCCGGTTGGACATGTGCCGGGCTGTTTGCTGGCCTGGGGCTGCGCCGGGTGGCGCCGATCACACGGAAGTGGCCGACAGTGGAGCTGGCGATTGGCTGGCCACTCTGCATGAGCATCGCGCTAGTCTTGGCCGCGGTCGCCTATGGCGCGTAGCCGGATAGGGGGCTCGATGCGCTGGCGCTTGGGACTGCCGTCGCCGCCGGAATTGCCGGTATCGCGATACGAGGGCACGAGCACGCATTTACGTGGGGCCGGATCGCCCTACTCGCGCTCGGCTGGGCCATCGGTTGGCGGCTCGCCGAGGTTGTTATGAATGACGGATCAGGGGGCGGCCCGTGGCATGGCGTGTTGTACAAGCTCTTCTATGGCTACAACTTCCACGAGGTATTCGCGTCATACTCTCAGCTGAAACCCGGCTTCCTTATCGTTGGGGGCATCTTGGGGGCGGCGCTGGGCATGGGGTTGCTCTGGCTGTTCGATCGGTGGTCCACGCGGAGATAGAGTAGGGCATCGCGGCGAGGCGGGGAGCGAAAAACCCCTCAAACAGCTCCTTTAACGCGACTGACGCTATACGCCTATAGCCGCTGGGCGAACATATCCGCATCTATCTGCGCGCGGCTTCAACCATTTTCAGCTGTTGCTACGTTTATGTTTGTAAGATATTATTCCGACCTCTTGCAGATTAGGCATGTTGCCGATCCGTAATCTGCAATCTGAAATCTGCAACGATCGAGTGCAAGCTTGCAACCAGAATTCACGAGAAAGAGCACCGCAATGGCAGAAGGCGGGCACCAGTTTGGGAAATACCGAATTCTCGAAGAGCTAGGACGTGGTGGGTTCGCCACTGTCTACAAAGCTATGGATACTACCCTGGACCGCGAGGTCGCATTGAAGGTGCTCGATCCACTACTGACGCGCGATCCGGCATTCATCAGCCGGTTCAGGCAAGAAGCGAAAGTAACGGCGCGGCTCTTTCATCCCAACATCGCAACCGTGTTTGAGATTGGCGAGGCGGATGGACGTTATTTCATTGCGATGCAGTACATCCAGGGCGGCAACTTGCGCGATCTTGTTCGCGAGCAAGGTCCACTACCATTCGATCAGGTGGTCTCGATCATCGATCAGATCGGTGTGGCACTAGATTACGCCCACGCGCGCCGCGCGATTCATCGCGACGTGAAGCCGAGCAACATCCTTGTCGATGGTGATGGGCATGCCACGCTCACCGACTTTGGCATCGTCAAAGCCCTGGAAGAGACGAACTTTCAAACGACCAGCGGCGCAGTTATGGGTACGCCGCACTATGCTTCGCCCGAGCAGGCCGAGTCGCGATCTGTGGATGGTCGTAGCGATCTCTACTCATTGGGGATTGTCGCGTATGAGCTTTGTACCGGCAACGTGCCATTTATTGCTGACTCGACGCCTTCACTGTACTACAAAATTGTGCACGAACCACCACACTTACCCTCAGATACCAACCCGCGTGCGGCCGGTCCAATCGAACAGGTCTTGCTTAAAGCGATCGCCAAGCAGGCCGACCAGCGTTACCAGAACGGGCAGGAGCTTGCCAGCGCCCTGCGCACGGCGGTGAGACAGTTGCAGGAACTGATCGAATCGTTGTATGAACAAGCGGTCGCTTGCCTGGCCGAACATGACCTCGGTGCAGCTGAAGACAAGCTACGCCAGATATTGGCTATCAATCCAGAACATAAAGATGCCCAGGCCTTGATCATCACAGTCAGCAAGCGTCGTACCAGCTCACAACGCTACCAGGAGCTCGTAGCCCTCGTAACTCGGGCCCGCACGCAAGCGGCGGAGCTGCGTCGCGATGATCCGAACGTGTCGGATCCTGACGGCGTGCTGCCCATGCTCGCAGAGCATCTGGATGCCCACCCGTTATTGTCAGATCAGCCCAGCTTTTCAGGATCGATAGGACAAACCCTGCGATTGTTGAGAATTGTCGCGATCGTGCTTCTCCTTGTTGGCGGTGTTGTGGCTATATTCCTGGGCTGGTACATACCATTGATGGAAAAAGTACAGGTTGACCGATCGCTCTTCGCAGCGGAGCAAATGAAGATGCAGGACCAGTTGTATGCCAACGACATACTCGGCTTTGCCTTAGGGATCGGGCTGAGTGGCCTGATATTCCTCGGATTCTCTCTTCGCCGTTCGCAGCGATATGGGGCCTAGCCGGCCGGGATTTATTACGATGTCAACGCACAAAGTAAACCCGAAGTGAGATCACGACCATGGCAGAAGGCATGCACCAGCTTGGCAAGTACCGGATCGTCGAAGAACTCGGCGCCGGCGGCTTTGCGACGGTATTCAAAGCCCTTGATACCACGCTCGATCGTGAGGTCGCGCTGAAGATCCTGCATCCGCCGCTGCTGGCCGACCGGCGCTTCGTGCAGAACTTCCGTCAGGAAGCCAAGACGCTGGCCGCGCTGCGCCACCCCCAGATCATCACGATCTACGAAGTCGGCGAGATCGACGGCCGGATCTTCATCGCGATGGAGCTTGCGCGCGGCACCAGCCTGGCCAGGGCGATCGCCAGTCGCCATCGCATTCCGTGGGGCGAGACGCTCGCGCTGCTCGAGCCGGTCTGCGAGGCGCTCGACTACGCGCACGAGCAGAACGTAGTACACCGCGACCTCAAGCCGGCCAATATTCTGATCGACAAACAACGCGGCGCGCTGCTGACCGATTTCGGCTTCGCGAAGCTGCTGGCCGAGAACGCGGCCAGCATGGCGATGAGCGGCGGAATCGTCGGCACGCCTGGCTATATCGCGCAGGAGGTCTGGGAAAACAATGCCGCCGACGCGCCGGTCGATATCTACGCGCTCGGCTGCATCGCGTACGAGATGCTGACCGGCGATGTGCTGTTCAAAGGCCAGACGCCAATCCAGGCTATGCGTGCGCACGACCGCGGGCCACAGTTCCCTGAGACGTGGCCAGAGGACACGCCTGCCGGTATCGCCAGCATCTTGCGCACGGCGCTCGCGCGCGAGCCGACCGAGCGCTACGCGACCGCGGGCGCGCTGTGGCACGCGCTGAACGACCTGCAGGCACAAGCGCCGCGTGTGACAGCTGAGCAGACCGAAGCGGCCAGGCGCGAAGCCGAACGCGAAGCTGCTCAACTATCACCGATGAGACAGACCAGCCAGCGGGGGACTGGGTTTGTTCATCTGCTTCTTGTCCCCATCGCGCTCGTCGTTATAGGCATTGTAATACTGCTTGGCAGTAAGATATCAATGGTTTCCTCGACGATAGATTCAGAAGCCACGCCCCCTGCTGCTGCCACAGAATTGTCGCTAAACATTAAGACGCCGGGCGAAGAACTCCAATTCGAGCCAGCCAGCTTGTCGGCGACGGCGGACCAGCAGGTGACGGTCAACTTCGAGAACGGCTCGGCGACCCAGAAGCATAACTGGGTGCTGGTCAACGGCGGTGACGACGTGGCGCAGCAGATTGACGAGGCCGCCGCAGCCGCGGGGGAGGACAACGGATATATCCCCGACGGTCCCAATATCGTCGCACACACCAACTTGTTAGATGCTGGGGCAACCGACTCGGCTTCGTTCACATTGCCGGCCGGCACCTATACCTTCCTGTGCACCTTTCCCGACCACTATTCTGCTGGTATGAAAGGGACTTTGAGCGTCGAATAGTGATGCCAACAATCTTCTGCCCCCAATGCAATACCCTCCTCCTCGACGCCGCTACCTGCCCGGCCTGCGGCTGGCAGCGCGTGGGCGCTGCCAGCGACGCCGGCAAGGAGATCTGGCGTATCGAGCTGGAGCACAAGCTTCCCAGGGCGCAGGGGTCTGCGGCAATCGCTGGAGGGCGCTACTGCGTGAGCGCCGAGGATGGCACGGTCGTCGCGCTGGATCTGGTGATGGGCCAGGTCGCCTGGGAGCGACCGATCGACACCGCTCGATTGCGGCACACGCTCGCATCGAACGGCGAGCGGGTATTCATAAGCTCGGTCGATATCCAGGCCATTCCAACCCCCGGTACACCGTTACTGGCGCTCGATCCCACGAGCGGCGCGACGTTATGGCACTACGCAACCGCGGCGCATAGCCTCTCGGGTGCGACGATTGATGGCGGCACAGTCTATTTCACATCCTCCGATGGGCAGATTCATGCCGTGGACGCCTCGAGCGGCCAGCCGCGCTGGACCGCCAAGCATGGCATGTGGGCAGCAGAGGCGCCTGCGGCCAGAGGCGGCATAGTATGCGCTGGCGGGCACGACGCCACCCTGATCGGGTATGCGGCCGAAGCTGGCGTGGAGCTGTGGAGCTTCTCCGCTGAAGGCCCGTTCGCCGGCCCAATCCGCATTGTGGAAGCAGTGGTCTATGCATGCTGCTGGGATGGCTGCCTGTATGCGCTGGAGGCGCGCACAGGCCGGCTACACTGGCGGCTCAAGCCCGAGCGCGGCGAGGGCATTACTTCCGCGCCGGCAATCGCGGGCGGACACGTGTTCATCGGCAGCCGGGTGTATCGCGATGTTGCCGCACAAACAGGCAATGGGTATGCGCTGCTGGCGCTAAGCGCAGAAGATGGTCACGAGCTCTGGCGATTCGAGACCGCCAGGCATATTACGGCGCCGCCCGCCGTAGCCGGCAACCTGGTGATGTTCGGCGCGGACGACGGCACGTTCTACGCGTTAGACTCAAACAATGGCGAGGAGTGCTGGCAGCTCAAACTCGACTCGCGCGTCGTCACACCGTCGCAGATCGCCGGCGACACGATCTACATTGGCACGCGCGGCGGCGTTATCTATGCGATTCGCTGGCAAACTCAGCGGGCCGAGACGCTAGAAGATCCACAAGTGTACCAGCAGCGTGACCAGCCCGAACAGGCGGCAATTGCCTTTGCGCTACGTGGCGATTTGGAAGCCGCTGCAGCAATCTACGAGCACGACCTGGCGCAGCCGCGCCATGCCGCCCAGCTGTATGAACATGCCGGGCAGTATGAGGAGGCCGCGCGCCTATGGGAGCAGGCCGGCGAGCCGCGCCGCGCACGCGACCTGTATCACAAAGCAGGGCGCTCGCTCGACGTGGCACGATTATTAGCGGATGCCGGCGAATTGCTGCAAGCTGCCAGGCTCTACGAAGAGCAGATGGAGCTGGGACACGCTGCCGTTCTCTACGAACAAGCCGGCGATCGGGGTAAAGCCGCCGAATTGTATCACGACGCCGGACAGATCGAGCAGACCCAGCGGATCTGGCAATCGCTCGGCGAGTGGGAACGCCTGGCCGACGCGCTGATCGAAGATCAGCAATTTGCCGCCGCAGCCGAGCTATTGGCGCTGCATGACCAGATCGAGCGCGCGGCTGAACTCTACGAACGAGCCGAGCAGCTTGCGCCCGCACTCGAATTGCGGATCGCGCTCCAGCATTGGGAACATGTGGCTGATTTAGCCGAGCGCATCGGCAATGCGCTCGACGAAGCGATCGCACATGAACATCTGGGTCACACCCTCGCGGCGGCTCAGGCGTATGAGCGCGCCGCACAGCAGGCGCTCGCGGCCGATTCAACAGCTGAAGATCGCACCGCCAGATTGTACGAACAGGCCGCACAGCTCTACGATGCCGCGCTGGCCGACGAAGATATGGCGCGCTGCCGCCAGCTGGTGAAACAGCTGCGGCGACTGCCAGAGATCAGCGTCTCAGGCGGCGCACAGGGATCATTCATCGAGCACGAATGGAACACACTGAATCTGCTCGTCAAAAACATCGGCCATGGCCCGGCCATGCAGATCAAGATTGCGTTCGACGACGACTTCGATATCGAGGGCAACCAGGTGATCGCGCGTTTGTTGCCCGGTAGAAGCTCATCGCTTGAGATCTATCTGCGACCGCAGCACGGACACTATGGTCCGAAAGTTCCATTTAAAATCACCGTAACGTTCGAGGATCGCAATGGCGGGCAATACGCAACAACCCAACGCATGCCACTACGCGTGTTGTCGAAGGGCAGCGCCGCAGAACCGCAGACTCCATTGGAGATTGATATTCGCAGCGAAGGATTGCCGGAAGTAGAAACAAACACTAATGCCAGCGGCGCACTGCTAAAAGATATTGAGCAGCAGCAAAGGCTGCTGGCAATTCATCGCCGCAATCTAGCCGTCTATCTTGAACAACAGGCGAGGTTTGGCGAAGCGCTCGTTCCGGTCAGTATCGTCAATGGAATTGAGGAACAGCAAACCAATATCGGCCGGATCAAGGCGATTTTACGCAGTTGGGGCATCAGGGTTGAGGATCATCCCGACGACGAGCCAGCAAGTTAAAAATTTTGAGTTATGAGTTAAAAGTTCTTCAACTCATAACTCATAACTCATAACTTAGTAGCTAGTGACCGTACCCCCGATTCTGTCTTCATGCCGCCATCTCTCTCCGCGCCAACAGACGCAGGCCGCTCCTGGTCTGATGGGTGTTACCCACCCTCGCCGTCGCGGCGGCGATGCGAGCGAGCGCGGTGGTGCAAACGCCTTTCAGCTCCCACCGGTAGCCCACCCCACGCACCTTGCTCCCCATCGGCCAGCGCAGTCGCCTAGCCGCCGGCATCGCTGCCGACGCTGGTAGGCTTTTACATTAAGGATCTCGTCAGCTCCACCGCTTTGTGCTGAATAAGCTCCATCAGGAACTTGCTGTTGATACGCAAGGTCGCTGTTCCCATCGGCTGCCGTGGTATCCCTTCAGATCCAGGCGTGACCTTCTTTACATGGAAAGCACATGGGATAATCATTCCAAGTTTCTGCTGCCAATACGCCTCAGATTCATCCTTCAAGCGTATGTCGTGGATAGTCACCCTGAGACGCAATTTCTCAGGACTGACATTACACACGACTAACAGAAACTTGAGCCAAATCCGCAACAGATTGGGATCGCAATTGGTAACCTCAACAGTTCTACCAGATTTACGTCCCTCGCCCATCCAAATGCCTATCGCAAGTGCCTCAAGCCGCTCGTGGCCTGTAGCGTTGTAGTCGCAAACATATCTGCTTGCATCATGACCTCGTATCTTGTAGCCAAGATACATCAAGTCACGTCTGATAAGATCTGGATGGACACCTTTCAATTTGGCGATAGCACTAAGCGATTGACGTTTCTCCTGATAGAGGGTTTTGGCCTCCTCCGGAGTAATCAGTAACCGCTGTTTCCTACCCAGATCTGCATCTGGATACAACTCCATATAGGAGTCATAGGTTAGCGCATGCTTCGCCAAATGACTTCGGGTTATCGCCCGAAACTCGTTGTTGCAGACTTTGCAGATCACCATGTGCGTATTCTAGCACAAAGCGGTGAAGCTGTCGAAACCACCCTACCCTTTCACCCCTTACCTGTGCCATACGGCCATCGGCGGGTCTGCTCTCTGTTGCCGTCTTGCGTCGCGGTGGCGTTACCACCACCGCGCCCCTGCTTGCTGTTTCGCAGGGTAGCCTTCCGCATTGCAGATTGCAAATTGTAGATTGCAGATTTAGCGACTTAATCTGCAATCTACAATTTGCAATCTGCAATGCGGTCGAGGAGTCGGGAAGTTCCTCTGGAGGATCGCTCCAGCGGCGGCTCGTCACTAGCCTTCTCTCACAAAGACGCTAGCCAGTCGTTCGCGCGTTCTTGGTAAGAGAATACATCAAACGTATTATAGCACACCGGCTCGATCAATACCGGAATGCGGATTATGTGTTAATAACAGGGCTTACGCAGTGGACGCGAACAGTGGACCACCACGGATTAAAAAATCTTTCGTATCGAACGTTTTTCGTTCTGCGAACGAAAAACGTTCGATACGAGGAAGAAAAATCCTTGTTTTGCGAGTGACCGCGTAAGTCTTGTTAATAAAGAGAGCAAGCGTATCGCAACGACTGGTCCCCGATCGCGCACCGCGCAGGCGAACAAAGGCGCCGTGAAAACAACTTTGCCTAATCGCAGTACAATAGAGAGCATCAACAAACATACGGCCAAAGAGGAAACCAAGCCATGAGTGTCACACGCGATGTGTTTGGAACCACCGCCGAGGATGTAACGATCGACCGCTATACCCTCACCAATACGAATGGCGTCGAGGCGACGATCATGACCTATGGTGGAACGATTGTCTCATTACGAGTGCCAGATCGCCACGGGACGTTGGAAGATGTGGTGCTTGGCTTTGACACGCTTGAGCCATATCTCGGCGACCACCCTTTCTTTGGAGCGCTGATCGGCCGCTACGGCAATCGGATCGCCGCCGGGCGCTTTCGCCTTCGCGATGTCGACTATACCCTCGCGCGCAACAATGGCCCAAACCATCTCCACGGCGGCCCAAATGGATTCCACCGAGCGATCTGGCAGGCGCAAGCGCGCTCTTCGGATAGTGCACCAGGGCTGGCGCTGACCTACTTCAGCCGCGATGACGAGGAAGGCTACCCAGGGAATCTCTCAGTCTCAGTCGTGTATACACTCAATACGCAGAATCAGCTCCGGATCGACTACACCGCTACCACCGATCAAGCGACGATTGTCAACCTGACGAATCACGCCTATTTCAATCTGGCCGGTACTGGCGATATTCTTGGCCACCAGTTGCAGCTACATGCGACTCGATACCTGCCAATCAATAGCACGCTCATTCCAACTGGCGAACTGCGCCCGGTAGCCGGAACGCCGATGGATTTCACCGCGCCGACCGCGATCGGCGCCCGGATCGCGATCGATGACGAACAGCTGCACTATGCGTTCGACGGCTATGACCATACGTGGGTCATTGACAAAGGCAGCGAGGCGCTAACAATCGCGGCGCGCGTGGCCGAAGCATCCACTGGCCGGGTTATGGATGTATACAGCACCCAACCTGGCATTCAGTTTTATAGTGGAAACTTCCTGGATGGCAGCTTAAGCGGTAAGCGCGGCCAGATATACACTAAGTATAGTGGCCTATGCCTAGAGACCCAGCACTTCCCGGACTCGCCAAATCAGCCGCAGTTCCCATCCACCATGCTGGAACCTGGCGAAACATACCAGCACACGACAATCTATCAGTTCTCAGTGCATTACCCTATGTAGAAACACACTCGTTGAGCGACCCGAGTCCGCGTCTTTGCATTTGAGGTATATGTGACCACTGATAATCATGTGCACGCGCGCCTATTCGATACAGCACCCATTCTGGATCATAAGTACTACGCAGCTCCCTCGGTCTTCACGCCCGAGAGCCTGCCGCGCGAATGGCATTCTGGCGGTGGAAATGGAAGCCGCAGCTCTGTATGCTCTGGCCGCAGCGCAGCAGCGCGACATCATCTGCTTTGCGCATGTAACCAACCAGATGGGCCAAGCCGCGGAGGACTTTGAAAAAGGAGTCGCCCAGGGGAGTCACGCCGCGCTGCAGCTGATTGGCCGGACGGCGCAGCACTGGTTACACCAGCGTGCAGACCAACAGCGCGCACGTGAGAGAACATGACGAGAAGCGTCGTTGAGCTTTGTTCGATGCCGCGACAGGCGCTTTCGGATTGACGCTTGCCCCAATTACTCTATATCCAACGGGCTGCGGACGGCACGCCCGCCGCGATTGAGCACGCGGATGAGGTCGACGAAGCGTTCGTCCCGAATACGCTTGCGAAGACAGTTGAGAATGACACCGTGCGGAAGACTGCCGAACGATCCCACAACTTGGTACCCCCTTCCAGAACCCAGTCGCACAGGTGACTGAAATTGAGGTCACCGACCCAACCCATCCCCTCTTTGGTCGGCGCTTTCCCGTGCGCTCGATCAGCGCGCCCGAACGTGGCGGCATCTATGTCCTGGTCCTCTATCGCGACATCTTCACCTTGCGCATCCCCCTCAGCGCCTCTAATCTTGCCCCGCCTCGGTCAGCCTCCTTCACCAAGCTGACCTGTGACTCAGTCGCCCACCTCATTACCCTGGCCGAGCAGTGCGAGGCCGTATGTCCACCCGACCCTCAGACGTCTGGCGACAACTGCCGCCCGAGCTCCAACAGCTGATCCGCGATCAACTCGCGGCTATCTTTCACGAGGTGCTTGATGTTTTCCTCCAACCTGATCACTCCACATCACCTGGCGCGCAAGGCGATCATCTACATTCGCCAATCCTCTCCGCACCAGGTTCTCTCCAATCAGGAGAGCCTACGCCTCCAGTACGCCCTCAAAGACCGCGCCAGAGAGCTCGGCTGGCACGCCGACGACGTGCTGGTTATCGACAGCGATCTCGGCTTGACCGCCACGTCTACCCAGCACCGTGAGGGCTTTAAGGAGCTGCTTGCGCTGGTCACGCTTGGCCAAGTCGGCATCATCCTCTCCTTCGACGTTACCCGCCTGGCCCGTAACTGCTCCGACTTTTATCCGCTGCTCGACCTCTGCGGCTACAAACACTGTCTGATTGCCGATGGCGACGGCATCTACGACCCCGGCTCGGCCAATGGTCGGCTGCTGCTCGGCTTGAAAGGCCAGCTGTCCGAATTGGAACTGCATACCATCCGGGCACGCATGACCGCTGGGTTGCTTAACAAGGCCCAGCGTGGCGAACTGGCCCTCCAATTGCCGACCGGCTTGGAGCGCCTCCCCACTGGCAAAGTCGTCAAGGACCCCAATCGCGAGGTGCAAGATCGCATTCAATTGGTATTCACCACCTTCCTCAAACGCGGCTCAGCCAGCAAAGTGCTGGAGTTCTTCAAGCTCCACGACCTTCAGTTGCCGCGGCGCGACCGCTTCGGCGATCTGGTCTGGAAGCCGCCACGTATCAGTGCGCTTTTGGCGGTGCTCAAAAACCCGGCCTATGCTGGCGCATTTGTCTACGGCCGCACCCGGACCACCACCGGGCCACGGCCGACCGACAAAGCGTTCACGCGCTTAGAGCTTGAGCAGTGGAAGATCCGGGTCAACGACGTGTATGAGGCCTATATCTCGTGGGAGACCTTTGAGCGCATCCAGACCATGTTGCGCGACAACTACGCCGAATACGACCGCAACAAGACCCGCGGCGTGCCACGGCCAGGGGCTGCGTTGTTGCAGGGCCTGGTCTACTGCGGCGCGTGCGGGCATAAAATGCTGCTCCAATACAAGGGCGGAACTCGCTACCTGTGTAACTACCTGCGCCAACAATACCGCGTGCCGGTGTGCCAGTATCTCTCAGCCGATGCGATTGACCGCGCGGTGGTCGGCGCCTTTTGGGAAGCGCTGAGCGAGGTTGAACTGGACGCCTACGCCCAGGCGGTTGCGGCCGACCAGGAGCAGCGCGCGACACTTGAGCATGCCCAGCAGCAACACCTGACACGCCTACGCTATGACGCTGCTCTGGCGCAGCGGCGGTTTGAGCAGGTCGACCCCGACAACCGTCTGGTTGCTGCGGAATTGGAGCAGCGCTGGGAAGCGGCACTGCGTGCGCTCAAACAGGCTGAGGAGGCCTACGCCCAGCAGCAGGGGCAGTTGTCGCGCCTGGCGAGCATACCGCCCGAGTTGCAGGCGCAGTTTCGTGCCATAGCCCAGCACCTGCCTCAGCTCTGGGCGCAGGGGTGCATTGGCCACATCCACAAGAAAGCCCTGTTGCGCACCCTGATCGATAAAGTGGTGCTTGAGCGAGTGGCACGCGATTGCGTGCAGACGCGCATCGTGTGGAAAGGCGGTGCAACCACGACGTTGCTGGTTGACGTGCCGGTGGGCTCTTTTGCCGATCTGGCCGGCGCGGAGCGGATGGAGCAGATCATCCTAGAGCAGAGTGGGACGGGCGTTTCCGATGAGGAGATCGCGCGCCAGTTGACCGCGCAGGGCTATCGCTCGCCGATGCGCGATGTGGTGCTGCCAAGCACTGTCAAAACGCTTCGCCTAAAGCACCGGCTATTCCAGAAGCGCAGCCAATCGCACCCGCGCCGGATCGAGGGCTGGTTGACCGTGCCGCAGTTGGCTCAACAGCTCAAGCTGAATGTGCATTGGATCTACGACCGTATCAAGAATGGCCGCATTCAGGTGCGCAAAGATGCGGCGACAGGGTTGTACTTGTTTCCGGACACACCGGCCACATTGGAGGCGGTCAGCACGTTGCAGTCGGGCAAACAGGCGCAGGTGTCGTTCGATGTGGCGGCGGCGGAACTTGATTGTGGCATACCAAATTCAAGTGAGTGCGGAGGGAGGCAATGAGCCAGTACGGACATGGCGGGGCGCGAGCAGGGGCCGGGCGCAAAGCCAGCGGCGAACGGAAAGTGAAGCGCTCAGTCAGCCTGTCAGCGCGAACAGATGCGTTGGTGCTGAGTGCGATGCAGGCGGACGAGACGTATAGTCAGGCGCTGGAACGTCTGATTTGTGCTAGGATGCAGCGAGCAGAGCCAAACGCACAGGTGGGGTTGCTGGTGGCGACCCTCGGTAGCAGGCGCGAACCGGTGGCAGCGATCTATCGCCGCTTGGGATGGACACGCCAGATATTTGAGCGGCTGGTGCAGAGGCATCGCGAGGAGCTGGGGCGTGCGGGAGTGCGGTTGCATGTGGCGACGAAGGAAGCGGCATCGGGACGGCGCGAGCAGTACATCACAGTTGACGGCATGCGCTACAGTGCGCTCAGTCGCGACTGCTCGGGTCGGTGAAGTCTGCTGAATGCGGGAGCCGTCAGGTGCGGATGTTCTGGTCCGCGAAGGCTATCGGCACAACACCGTGTGAAGAGAATGACGCTTTTCTAGAAGTTGCGTCAGGCAAAGGAGTATCGCCATGCGTGGTCAAAGCAGCTTCCAGAATCCACTCTGCTGCACGCTGTGGGCTGAGGATGTTGAAGCATTGTGCGATGGCATCGGCTGTCGATCGATAGCGTCGGAAGCCATAGGAGTTCTCGTCAGCACGTGTTTCGGCGATTGGTTCTAGGGCGAGAAGGTAGAGCGCTTGCATGGCCCGGTCGCGCATCGTGGGCATCCCCCCAGCACACTACCCTATCTTCCCAATCCATTTCGGAATCGGTGACCATTACCCATCCGCATCACCCACTCTGCGGGCAGCAGGTGATGGTCGTGCGGATTCGCCGGGGGGCGAATCCTGACCTGGTCGTGCGGCTGCCCGATGGCACCCACGCCGCCATCGCCATGCACTTGACCGACTACGCCGGTGCGCCTGCACCGTCGCTGGAGCCTGATCCGGCGCAGTTGCTCTCTCTCGCTGGCCTTCGTCAAGTCGTACAGCTCCTGGAAGCTATCCGCCAGCAGGGCCGCTGGCCGCCATCTCCGCGTGATATCTCCCTCCCCGAAGCAACCGTTCGCGCCTACGATCAGGGCTAGGCTCATCGTGACTGTTGTTTCCTGGAGGTGATCCTATGGCGCCTGAATCTGACCTACTTCCACCAGGTATCGCGCCCACACAAGTGTGGGCCTTGATTCCGCTTGAAGAGCAACAACATGTTGTCCAACTCCTGGCACACCTGGCTATGCACCTCATCGCTGCCCAGCCCCTGTGCCAGCGAGCGGACCAAAGTGCGAAGGAGCGTGACGATGTTCACTCGTCCAGCCCCAACCAAGATCCGGCCTGACCATCTGGATCGGCAGGCATTCATCTATGTGCGGCAATCGACCCTCTTTCAAGTTCGCGAAAACACCGCCAGTACGGCTCGCCAATATGACCTGAATGAGCGCGCCCGTGATTTGGGCTGGTCGCCCGAGCGTATCAGCGTCATTGATCAAGATCAGGGGCACTCGGGCGCTTCGACCGTCGGGCGCGACGGGTTTCAGTTGCTCATTGCGGAGGTAGGGATGGGACGGGCGGGGGCAGTCTTCAGCCTGGAAGTGTCGCGGCTGGCTCGCTCTTGCAGTGACTGGTATCGGCTGCTCGAAATCTGCGCCCTGACCGACACGCTAGTCATTGACGAAGAAGGGGTTTACGATCCAGGTCTCTACAACGACCGCTTGCTGCTCGGGTTTAAAAGACCTGCTGCATACTCCACCTCTTGTTCAACATGTGACTGTCCATCTTGCCGCTTGGAAGCAGCACTCCTTGACCGAATCGTTGCCGCACGCATGATCATAGCACATGCGTGTCCTCACCGCGGCGTTGGAGCGG
>WNFV01000253.1_pt1 | contig 67929 bp, 71 predicted proteins | sample 5400101 | NCBI WGS metagenome assembly WNFV01 (sample SAMN13153361, study PRJNA577476) | soil metagenome | isolation source: 115 cm soil or saprolite under grassland replicate 1 | place: USA:California | collected 2016-06-15
TCAGTCGCTGCCAGAACGGCATGGCTCTCTATTCGACGGCAGTCTCGCCCTCCTCTGCGAGGCTCGACCACCGGAATCCCTCGAGCCGCCCGAGGACCTGCTTCCGAGTCGCCGCTGACAACTCGGGATCGTGGTCGCTCCGCGATGGTTGCGAAGCTGCCCTCGCCGTCGACCAGGACAGAGACGTCGAGCGCGCCCACTCTCACAGCGGCAGTGGCTTTCGTCCGCCGAACCCCTCGTCGACTCGGTGCCAGTAGTGAATCTCGTCCTCGCCGAGCTTCCAGCAGAGCAGGACGACCTCGTCACCGCGCCTCGCCGGAAAGTCCAGCAGCCCTTCCTCGAGCGACTTCACCTCCGCACCGACGGCGTTGATGCGCTCCGCGCACTCGGAGATCGCAGCCGCTTCGCGCTGAATTGCGTCGGCCGCCTCGTGCAGGTCGCTCGGGACCATGTCGCCGCCGTTTCCTGCGATCCGCGTGACGAGCTCCGCCTGCTGAACCTGCGCCGCGGTGAGATTGCGCCGATGCTGGACCATCCGCTCGACGATCGGCCGCAGCTCGACGAGGGCCTCGTTGGCCTCTTCAGGCGTGAAGGTGCGGGGCATTCGACAATATGATCATGCGGCCGTGCGCGCGGGTCAAAGGCAAGCGCTGGACATCTACCTCTGGAGCCGCGCGGCGATCTGGATCGCGGCAATCTTCGCCTTTTTCTTCTTCGAGCCCAATCGGCATCCGAATGCGGACCGCTGGGACACCTCGCGCCTGCACGACCTGGGCTACTTCACCGACATCTGGGCCCGCTGGGACAGCGACTTCTTCCTTCGGATCGCCCAGAACGGCTACGACGACGCGTCGGCTGCGTTCCACCCGCTCTACCCGGCGCTGATCGCCGCGCTAGGACGCGCTTTCTTCGGCCACTACGTCCTGGCCGGGCTCGTGATCTCCCTGCTCTGCTGTCTCGGCTCCTTCGTCCTGCTGCGGCGCCTTGCCGAGGAGCGCCTAGGTGCTGAAGGCGCGGGGCGGAGCGTTCTCTACCTCGCCGTCTTTCCGATGGCGCTCTTCCTCCAGGCCGTCTACAGCGAATCGCTGTTCCTCTTGCTCGTCCTCGGCGCATTCGCGCTCGCCGAGCGCAACCGCTTCGCGGGTGCTGGGCTCGTCGCCGGCCTCGCCATCCTCACCCGCGCGGCCGGGCTCGCGCTTCTCCCGGCGCTCGCCCTGCTGGCCTGGCACCACCGCGACCGCCTGCGCGCTCTCGCCGGTATCGCGCTGGCGGTTCCCGTTGCGGCGGTCTATCCCCTCGTGCTCTGGCAACAGGTCGGCGACCCGTGGGCATTCGCGGACGCGCAGGACCGTTGGCACCGCCACCTGTCTCGGGCCGGGCCTCTCGGCGGGGTCTGGGACGGTCTCGTCGCAGCGTGGCGCGGCCTGGAACAGTTCGTCGTCGGACACGGCACACACGTTCCCGGCGCAAATCCAATGCACGCGGCCGCCGAGAACGTCCAAGCGCTTGCGTTTCTCGCCCTTTTCCTCGCGCTCACGGTCGTAGCGTGGAGACGGTTCGGCGCACCATATGGGTTGTTCGCCGCGTTGAGCCTCGCCATTCCCCTCAGCTATCCCAGCTCGCGCTGGCCCCTGCTGTCCCTACCGCGCTTCGGGCTGGTGGTCTTCCCGCTCTTCCTCGCCCTCGCGGCCGTGACCGCGACCAGGCCACGGCTGCACACCGCGGTCGTTGCCTGCAGCGCCTTGTTCCTCGGAATCGCCGTCGTGCAATGGGCCCTGTGGCAGTGGGTCGCATGAAAGCCCGCGATCTCGACGCGGTCACCCTTGACGCGCACGGCACGCTCGTCACGCTCGCCGATCCCGTTCCGGCGCTGATGAACGTACTCTCGGAACGCGGCGTCGAGCGCACCGAGGAGACCGTTCTCGCCGGCTTCCGAACCGAAGTCGCACACTACGCTCCGCGCGCGAGCGAGGGTCACGACGAGGACGGCCTGGCGCGACTGCAACGGGAGTGCGCCGGCGTCTTCCTCGAGGCGGTCGGCGCGGACCTCGACCTGAATGAGTTCGCGCCCGTCTACGTGGGCGCACTCCACTTCGAGGTCCTCCCAGGCGTGTTCGAGTCGCTCGAGCGCTTGCGAGCGCTCGGCCTCGAGCTCGCGGTTGTTGCGAACTGGGACCTCAGCCTGCAGCGGCTGCTCGGCGAGGCCGGGCTCGCCCGGTACTTCACGGTCGTGGTGCACGCCGCGCGTAAGCCGGCGCCTGACGGGCTGCTTCACGCATTGAGTGCGCTGCAGGTCGATCCGGCGCGCGCACTGCACATCGGTGATGACGGCGCCGATCGGGATGCTGCCGCCGCGGCCGGCATGCGGTTCGCACCCGCACCGGTCCCCGCTGCAGTTGCTGCGATCCGGTGAGAGCCCCACTCGCACTCTGGAGTACCTTCGTGCTCGCATTCGCGACGTTGAGCTACACCCTCCGCCTCACCAGTGGCAAACCCCCGAAAGACCTTCTCTACAAGTGGTCGACCGCCGCGGGGAACTTGATCCAGTTCGCGATCATCGCGGCGATCATTTACGGGATCGCCGGTCTCTCCCGCGATCGCCGGGGAGTGCTCGCGCTACGCCGCCCGGCCTCGTGGCGTACGGCGATCCGGATTGGAATCGGTGTCGGGATCGGAGTCTTTGTCCTCACACTCCTCCTCACCCCGCTCCTCGAACCCGGGCGTGAGCAGGGCATCACCCCCGACACCTGGCAGCCGGAGCACCTGGCTGCGTACGTCGCGAACGGGATCGTGGTTGCGGTGGTCGCGCCGATCGTCGAGGAGCTGACTTTTCGGGGCCTCGGTTACTCCCTGCTCGCCCGGTACGGACGCTGGGTGGCGATCATCGGCACAGGCCTCGCCTTTGGGCTGGCGCACGGCCTGGTCGACGCGTTTCCGGTCCTCGCGGCGTTCGGCGTCGGCCTTGCGTATCTGCGCAGCAGGGTCGACAGCGTCTACCCGGGGATGATCGTGCATGGGCTCTTCAACGCAATCGCGCTCACCGTTGCCGTTTCAGGCAAACCGCAGGCGGATATTCTCGGCGCGTGCGCTGCGGTCTGGCCTGTGCTGTCGCCCTTCTGATCCTCGTCCCGGCCGCCACAGGGGCGACGCCCCTGGTTTCCATTCAGGCAACGCCCGCTGCCGGGGCGGCTCCGTTGCACGTGACCTTCGCGGCGACCGGTGACGCGGCGGCGTACCGCTGGGACTTCGGCGACGGCAGCTCAGCCGAGGGGCGTACGGTCGAGCACACGTATGCAGCGGGCCGTTGGACCGCGACCCTCACGGCGCAGTCTGCCGACGGCCAGACCGCGACACAGACGACAACGGTCACGGCGTACGGCCTCACGCTCGCGGGACCGAATCCAGCAAGGTACAACCGTCGCGTTGCCTTTCGCGGTGCGGTCGTACCGGCGGAACAGGGTCTTCACGTCGCCCTCGTCGGGCCGCACGGAAAGGTCGTGGCGGCGAGAACCGATGCCGGCGGGCGCTACGCGGTCAGGCTACGCGTGAAGCTCCCGGGCGAGTACGTCGCGACGAGCGGACGCGCAAAGTCTGCGCCGCTCGCACTGCGCGTCGTTCCCAAGCTCGTCACCGGGCTCGCCGGCAGCGGCGTGCGGGCCGGCAGATACTTCTTCACTGCACGACTCGTGCCCGTGAACGCCGGCGTGCTGGCGGTAAACATCACCCGCGGCCAGAACGTGCTCGTCGACCGCACCTTTACAGGTCGCATCCGCATCAAGCTCGACACGCAGCGGCTGACCTCGTACCGAATCCGCACGGAGGTGATGCCGAACGAGGGTTACGCCGGCACGGCGCAGGTGCTGCGCGCGAAGATCGTCCTGCCGCGGCTGGCTCTCGGCGCACGAGGCGTCGCCGTGTCACAAGTCAGCGGTCAGCTTCGGCGTCTGCACTACGCGGCACCCTCCGGGCCGAGCTTCGACGGTCGCATGCTCGATACCGTTTATGCCTTCCAGGAGGTTCACGGCCTGCCACGCACCGGGGTCGTCGATGCCCGCTTCTGGCACGCGCTTTCGAATCCCCGCGTCCCGGTTCCACGGTTCGTGCGACCCGCCGGGCACATCGAGGTGAACAAAGGTTTGCAGGTCCTCTACGTCGTTCGACGTTCCAGGGTCGCCCTGATCGTGGCGATCTCGACCGCGGGCGTAGCAGGGGCGTTCACCCCGGTCGGGCGGTTCGCGGTCTACCGCAAGGTGGTCGGGTTTGACCCCAGCCCGCTCGGAACTCTCTATGACCCGCTGTACTTCACGGGTGGCTATGCGATCCACGGCAACCCGTCCGTCCCGCCATACCCGGCCAGCCACGGCTGCGTGCGCATCCCGATGTGGGTCGCGCCGCACCTGTACCGGACCGTTCCGTATGGCGAGACGGTCTACGTGTACTAGCCTCGCCGCGCTCGCTCTCCTGCTCGTCGCTGGTTGCGGGAGCACGCCGCGCGACGTTCCGTACACCGACCTCACCCGGCAGGCAGGGCCACTCGAGTTCACACGCATCACGCGGGATGTCTTCCGCAACCGCGACGCTTTGCTGGACGTGCTCGAGCGGAACAACCCGGGCCGCACCATCCGCCTGCCGGGTATCGACTTCTCCCGCCGGGAGATCTACCTGGTCGCCGCCGGGCCGCGTTCGAGCACCGGCTACGAGCTAGAGGTTGTGCGCGTCCGGGACGTGGGCGACCACATCGACGTCGTGGTTCACGAGCGAACTCCCTCTCTCGGCGATCCCGTGCAGGCCCGGGTGACGTATCCCTTCGTGCTGATCTCGCTTCCGCGCAGCAAGGAGCCGGTAAAGCTCAAGTGGCCGGGCCGGCCGTGACCGGCTAGTCCTCCTCGGGCTCGATCGCGAACTCGTCGGGCGTCACTTCATCGAGGAACTGTTTGAACTCCGAGACCCTCGACTCGATTTCCTCCTCGGTCACCTCTTCGCCCTCGAACTCGATCGCCGACTCTTCGATCACGTCATCGGCGGCGAAGATCGGCGCCTCGGCGCGAATGGCGAGCGCGATCGCATCGGACGGCCGCGAGTCCACCTCGATCTCGGAGCCGTCGAGTTGAACGGTGATCTGCGCGTAGAACGTGTTCTCGCGCAACTCGGTCACGGTGATGCGCGTCACCTGCGCGCCAAGCTGGTCGAGCATGTCGGTCACGAGATCGTGCGTCATGGGCCGCGGCGTTGACGCGCTCTGGAGCTTCATGAGAATTGCGGCGGCCTCCGGGTGGCCGATCCAGATCGGCAGGAACTTGTTTCCCTCGGCGGTCTTGAGCAACACGATCGGCTGCTTGCCGACGAGATCGAAGCTGACCCCGTAGATCTGCATCTCCTGCATGGCCCTGCTCTGATGGTAGCTCAGGGGTCTTGCGGAGAAACCTCCGTAAGGGGCACGACTACGACCTCGCCGGTCTCCGGATCCTCGAGCTCCACGCGCCGGTTGGGCACGCTCATCGGCTCGAGCCCACGGAGCACGTAGGCACGACCCTGGTAGGTGACGAGGTCTCCGATCTCCATAACCGCAGTGGCTGAAAGACGCCGCTAACAGCATCGGCAGTCCGGTGACGCGGCGGCATCCCTTACTCGGAGTGTTCTTTCAAACGCCACTCGGCTACGTCGCGAATGCTGACGATGCCGACGGCGCGCTCTCCCGCCACGACCGGAATGTGACGGAAGCCGCGTTCGATCATCGCCTGTCCCGCCTCCTCGACCGACGCGTCCTCGGTCATGGTCACGGGATCCGGTGTCATCCACTCGCGGACGCGCGCCTCGCTCGAGTGCACCCGGCCGGCGACGGCGCGCATCAGATCGCGCTCGGTGAAGATCCCGATCATCCGGCCGAAGTCGGACACGACCACGGCACCGACCCTCTGGTCGGTCATCTTCTGAGCCGCCTCGCCGATGGTGTCCTCCGGGGCGACCGAGAGCACATCCTTCGTCATCACCTCGCCGAGCGTTGCCATGCGCGCGAGCATAGGGAAACCCCCCGCTACAATCCAGCCTCCCGTGGGCGATTAGCTCAGTTGGTTAGAGCGCCGCTCTGATAAGGCGGAGGTCCGTGGTTCGAATCCACGATCGCCCATACCGCCGCGAAAAGTCCGGCCGCTTCGCGGCCATGATGACTTTTCGCGGGTTCCTGCCCTCCGAGACGTCTTGTGCCGCGCTCGCGCATGTCGAGCGCGGCTGCGAAAATCGGGCCCCCAATGCGATCGGCGTTTTGGCTCAACGTTGCTGTCAAGCTCTCCCTCGTCCTTCTTCTGGCCTTCGGGGCCTTTTCCGGGCTCGAGCGGTTTGCTGGGAAGGCTTTCGGCTGGCGGCTCGTCGGCTATTCGATCGCAGCGCTCATCGTTCCGGCGATCTGGGCTGCTCGCGATCGCCCTTCGAGATATCCCTACGCGACCGACATCCTCTTCGTCCTGCCGTTCCTCATCGACACGGTCGGCAACGCGCTCGATCTGTACGACACGATCGACTGGTGGGACGACGCAAATCACTTCGTGAACTGGGCGCTCCTGAGCGGGGCGCTCGCGGCGGCGCTGGCGCGAACTCACATCAGAGGAGCGGAGCTGTTCGGCCTCGTTGTCGGCTTCGGCGGAGTGACGGCGATCCTGTGGGAGATCGGCGAGTACTTCGCGTTCATCCGTAACTCGTCAGAGCTCGCGACGGCCTACACCGACACGCTGGGTGACATGGCCCTCGGGCTCAGCGGCTCGACGCTGACTGCCACCATCGCGGTGCTTGTGCTGCACGGTCGCTCGACCGCGAGTTAGTGCAGGACGGTCGTGCGCTGGAGATAGTCCTCGACTGCCAGGAGGAACGTGTCGTCCTCGGCGAGCTCCTTGAGCGTGCCCTTGGTCTCGTCGTCCAGATCCTCGTCGTGAGCCACCTCGGCCAGAAAGTTGTTCATCCGGCCGTCCCGTGACATCGCAGCCATGCGGAGGAAGATCCGCTTCGCCTCGTCGTCCTGAGAGATCGCCTCGAGAGACTCCATGTCGTTCAGCCACAGTCCGAGCATGACACCCGTGCAACGCCTCCAGCGCCGAACGGGATACGGCTACTTCGAGACTTTCTCCAGGGCCTCGACCAGCTCCTCCAGCTCGGTCTCGTCGGCGAAGGAGATTTCGAGACGATTCGACACGATCCGGCTGGAGAAACCGGTGATTCGGTCGGCTGCCGTCTTTGCCCGCGCAACGAGCGCGGGGTCGAGCTTCGTCGTCTGCCGGCGTTGCTTCGTTTTCGCGCCGGCCCAGCGGGCTGCCCGCTCGGCGGCTCGGACGGACATGCCCTTCTGGACGATCTTCCGCGCCAGCGCGCGGCGGCCCTCGTGGTCCGGCACCGCTAGCACGGCTCGCGCATGGCCTTCGCTCAGCTGGCCACGCTCGACCATCTTGAGCACGTCCTCGGGCAGCTCGAGAAGCCGCACCCGATTCGACACGGCCGGCTTCGACTTTCCGACGCGCTCCGCGAGCTCGCCGAGCGAGAGCCCGAACTCGTCGAGGACAACCGCGAACGCGCGCGCTTCCTCGACCGGAGAGAGATCCTCACGCGCGACGTTCTCGACGAGGCCGAGGAGCAATGTGTCCCGGTCGTCGGCTTCGCGCACGACAGCGGGCACGGTCTTCAGCTTGGCGTCGCGAGCCGCACGCCAGCGCCGCTCGCCGGCGATCAGCTCGTAGCCGCCGGCCGCCCGCGGGCGCACGAGCACCGGCTGCACGACGCCCTGTGCGCGCACCGAGTCCGCCAGGCCCGCACCGGCGTCGGAATCGAAGCGCCGCCGCGGCTGGCGCGGGTTCGGGTGAATCGCATCGACCGGGAGCTCGGCGAACTCGGGCGCGGTTGCTCCACCCAGGAGGACCTCCAGGCCCCGGCCGAGGCCTCTGCGTTCAAAGGCCGGGCCGGTCACGCGAGTGCGCTCCTGGCACGCGAAAAGCAAGCCAGACTAGGACGCAGGGAGGGCGCGTAGCCGGAGGCTACGGGCCCGACTGAGGACAACGGCTGGCGCCGCTTTGCAGCCGCCAGGGGCGTGCTCGCGGGGCCGGTCCGGCCGTAATCAAGCACGCTCGACAAGCTCCATCGCCACCTTCCAGTAGGCGTCCGCACCGCGCGAGCGGCGGTCGTACGCGATTGCGGGCAAACCGTGGCTCGGCGCTTCCGCGAGGCGCACGGAGCGCGGGACCGTCTGCGTGAATACCAGCTCGCCGAAGTGCTTACGCACCTCGGCCTCGACATCCGCAGACAGGCGCGTGCGTCCGTCCACCATGGTCAGCAGGACGCCGCCGACGGCAAGCCGCGGATTCAGCCGCGACTTCACCAGGTTGATCGAGTGCACGAGCTGAGACAGGCCCTCGAGCGCGTAGTACTCGGCCTGCACCGGGATCAACACGCGATCCGCAGCGGCGAGCGCGTTCACCGTCAAAGGGCCGAACGAGGGCGGGCAGTCGAGAAAAACAAAGGAGTACTCCTCGGTGCCCGCGGCAAGCGCCTGGCGTAGATACGTCTCGCCGTCGCTGTGCTGCGTCAGCTCGACCGTCGCACCCGCAAGATCTGGTTTGGCGGGAACGAGGTGCAGGTTCGGAAACTTCGTCGGCTTCGCGAGATCTCGCAGCGGCGCGCCGTCGAGCAGGTCGTACGTCGACGTTCCGTTCGCCCGCTCGCCGAGCCCCGACGTGGCGTTGGCCTGTGGATCGAGGTCGATGACGAGAGCCGGCTCGCCCGCTTCGGCCAGGCAGGCGGCGAGGTTGATCGCAGTCGTCGTCTTGCCGACGCCGCCCTTCTGGTTCGCCACCGCGTAGACCTTCGCCACCTTGCCAGCGTACTCAGTCCAACGGACGCTTACTCGCCACCCCGGTTCGCCGTGGAAAGCCCGGCGGCGTTGGCCGCACCTTGCGCAAGATCAGAAGGCCGTCGCGCGATTCCGCAAGCTCCCCGCCGACCTGTTCCGCGACCCGCGCGACGCGCTCTGTGTCCACACTCGGCCCTACCCAGAGCACTACGGCACCCCCCGGACGAACGAGCGGCAAGCACCATTCCGCAGCGACGGGGGGCTTAGCCAGCGCTTTTGCGACGGCCACCCCGTAGGTGTCCGTCTCTTGCTCCTCTGCCCGGCCTTGCACAACGCGGACATTCGGCTGCGCCCACTCACGCAAGAAGTCGCACTTGCGGCCGATTGCCTCGAGCAGGGTCACCTCTCGGTCAGGGAGGGACACCGCCAACGGAATTCCGGGCACTCCGCCCCCCGAGCCCACGTCCACGATCGGCCCTTCGAATCCCGACACGACCTCCGCACCGCGCAAGGAATCCTCCAACAACATACTGCGCGCCTCCGCAAGGTCGCTGATCCCTGTCAGACCAGGCGTCGCTACGAGTGCCCTGAGCCAGTCCTCGAGCAAGGTGATGGCATCCGCCCTTCCCCGGTCCGCTAATCGCGGACAGTCGGCTCGGCCGACGGATGCACGACAACGTAACGGTTGGGCTCTGTGCCCTCGCTCGTCGTCTCTACCCCGTCGAGCTCCTTGAGCCTCAGGTGAACGACCTTCCGCTCGACCGCTGTCATCGGCTCTAGCTCGACCGGCTCGTGATCCGACAGCGCGCGGTCCGCCGAACGCAAGGCCAGTGCTTCCAGCGCAGTGCGCCGCCGCTCGCGGTAGCCCGCGGCATCGACGACGACTTCCTTGCGGTCCTCCGGATGACGCCGCCACATCACTGCGTTAGCGAGGTACTGAACGGCGTCAATTGTCTGCCCGTGCCGACCGATCAGCATGCCGAGATCGGAGCCGGCGCAGGACACCGTGATCAGCTCGTCGGACTCATCGACGTCGATCCGCCCGGTGACGCCGATCCCGTCCACGATCCGCGTGACGAGAGCACGTGCCTCGGCCGCCAGTTCGGACTCGTCCACGGCATCGGCGACCGCCGCGTCGGTGGACACGGTCGCGACGACCTTCGCGGGTGCGAAGCCGACGCCGAGCAGCCCTCGCTCGCCCTCGGTCACCACCTGGAAGTGCACCGCGGACTTGTCGAGACCCGGCTGCTGTTTCTCGAGCTCCCGCAGCGCCGCCCACTTCGCCTCGCCGACCGTCTCGCCGGTCGCCTCGACCGAGATCTCCTGCGCGGTCACGCCTATCGCCGCGCTTTCTTCTTCCGCTTCACGCGACGAGGCGGAGCGTTGCTCGGCTTCGGAACCGGCGTGTCGGCGACCGGTGTCCCACCGTCAGGCGGCGGCTTTGGCGGGGTGCGCGACGACCGCTTCGGCCCGGAGGGCGGCGACCCGGAGGGCGGGCCGACCTTCGGGATCAGCCGGCGGGTGATCAGCCCCTGTCCGACGGTCCAGAGGTTCGTCGTCATCCAGTAGAGGACGAGCCCGGTCGGGAAGCGGACGATGAACGGGATGAAGACGATCGGCAGGATCATCATCAGGTACCGCTGCGACTTCTGCATCGTCCCGGACATGAAGTACGTCGAAGCCACCTGGCTGAGCACATAGATCGTGAGCAAGACGTAGCCCGACCAGTGGCTGTTCGCGTGCTTCGTGATGTCGGGGACGAAGTGCAGCCACGAGAAGTCGCCGCGGTCGATTGCCGCCTGCCCGCCGGGCGGATTCTTGGCGAACGCGCGCAGTGTGTAGAAGAGCCCGATGAAGATCGGGAGCTGCGCCAAGAGCGGCAGGCACGACGCCGCCGGGTTGATGTTGTTCTCCTTGTAGAACTTCATCAGCTCTTCGTTGAGCTTCGCCCGGTCGCCCTTGTACTTGCGTTGGATCTCCTTCATCTGAGGCGCATGCGCCTGCATGTTCTGCATCGAGTGGATCTGCTTCACGGTCAACGGGACGAGCAGCATCCGCACGATGATCGTGAGCCCGACGATCGACCACGCCCACGGCAGGCCGACCGAGTGGAGCGCGTTGAGGATGTTCCGAAGCAGGTCCTCGAGCGGCGTGAGGATGCTCGCGACGATCACTTGAAGACCTTCTGGTCTCTGGCATGGTCGACGCCGCCGCGGCTCCATGGATTGCATCGGAGCAGGCGCCAGCCCGCGAGCAGCGTCCCCTTGAAGAAGCCGAACTCCTTGTACGCGTCGATCGCGTACTGCGAGCAGGATGGGTGGTACTTGCACTGTCCAACGCCCAGGAAAGGGGCGAGTGTGAAACGGTAGGCCCAGACCGCGGCGACGCCCACGTACCTCATGCCACGGCCTTCGTCAGCACCTCGTCGACTCGTTCCGCGAGCCACTCGAAGCCGTTCGCCGTTACTGCCTCCGGAAGCCCGGGCTTTGCAATCAACACGTAATCACGGCCTTCGGGAACCCGGTCCAAGCGCTCGCGCCACACCTCGCGCAACTGCCGCTTGATCCGGTTTCGGGCAACCGCGTTTCCCGCCGCTCGGGGAACCGCCAGGCCAAGCCTCGGCTCGCCGAGATCCTCTTCCCGCTCGAACCAGTAGAGGACCAGGAACCTGGTCGAGGTCGAGCGTCCCTGGCGGTAGACAGCATCGAAGTCTCGCGAGCGAGACAGGCGGTTCCGGCGTTGCACAGCGGTGCTTGCTTTACGCGGAAAGACGCTTCCGGCCCTTGGCGCGGCGGCGCTTCAGAATCGCGCGGCCCGCGCGCGTCGCCATGCGCGCACGAAAGCCATGCTTGCGTTTCCGCCGGCGTACGTTGGGCTGGTAGGTCCGTTTCACGAGGTCGAAGAGGAAGAAAAGTGCTCCGAAGAGGAGCCGTGGCGGGCCAGTATAGATGAGCGTTCGTACACAGAGTTATCCACAGTGGCGCGGGTGTGAAGTGCCTCCAAATGTGACGAACTGTCAGAGTTGCTCCACAGGTGTGGAGAGTGATGTGGAGTCAAGAAAACTGCTGCAAATTCCGCGTATTTCATCCCCAGTTTCCACGCATTGTAGGTGCTCAAGCACGCTGCTATGCTCGCCGCTTCCCGAGCCGGAGAGGAGTGGTACCGCGGCGTGGATCGCCCAATTGAGCTGACTGCGGAGAGCCTGTGGAACGAGGTCGCTGGTCGGCTTAAGGGGGCCCTCAACGAGACCACGTATCGCACGTGGTTCGCGGAGGCGGAGGGAGCGGAGCTTTCTGACGACGCCTTCGTGCTGGGCGTTCCGAACGATTTCACGCGCGAGTGGATCGAGGGGCACTTCCTTGGTCTGATCGGCGCGGCCGTTCGCGACGTCACCGGCCAGGAGCGGCGTGTCGCACTGTCAGTGACAGAGCGGCTCCCGGCCGCCACACCCGCTCCCACAGAGGCGCCGAAGGGCCGCTCGGGCGGCGCCATGGACTCCGGGATGAACCCGAAGTACACGTTCGACCTGTTTGTGATCGGCTCGTCCAACCGCTTTGCGCACGCGGCTGCTCTGGCCGTCGCGGAGGCGCCGGCACAGGCCTACAACCCGCTCTTCATCTACGGAGGGACCGGGCTGGGCAAGACACACCTCATGCAGGCGATCGCGCAGTACGTCGCCGAGCACTCGGGTGACCTTTCGGTCCGCTATGTGACGAGTGAGACCTTCATGAACGACTTCATCAACTCGCTCCGCGACAAGCGGATCGAGGGATTCAAGCAGCGCTACCGCACGTACGACCTCTTGCTCGTCGACGACGTGCAGTTCTTCGAGCACAAGGAGCGGATCCAGGAGGAGTTCTTCCACACATTCAACTCCCTTTACGAGGCGGGCTCCCAGATCGTCATGTCCTCTGACCGGCCGCCGCGGGACATCGCCACGCTCGAGGAGCGTCTGCGTTCCCGCTTCGAGTGGGGGTTGATCACCGACGTCCAGCCGCCTGATCTGGAGACGCGAATCGCGATCCTCCGCAAGAAGGTCAAGACCGACGGAATCCACGTCCCGGACCCGCAGGTCCTGTCCTTTATCGCCTCTCGGATCTCGACCAACATCAGAGAGCTCGAAGGGGCGCTCACCCGGGTGGTCGCATTCTCGTCTCTCACCGGACGCGCCCTCTCTGTCGAGCTCGCTGAGGACGTGCTCAAGGACGTCTTCCCCCAAGGCGAGGCAGCCGAGGTCTCGATTCAGCGGATCCAAGAGCTCGTCTCCGAACGCTTCCAGTTGACGCTGGAGGAGCTCTGCGGCGAGAAACGCTCCCAGAACATCGTCTACCCGCGACAGGTCGCGATGTACCTCTCCCGCGAGCTCACCGACTCTTCACTGCCGAAGATCGGCAAGGAGTTCGGGGGTCGCGACCACACAACCGTCATCCACGCGACCTCCAAGATCGCCCGTTTGATCCGTGAGGACAGATCTGTCTACAACCTTGTGCAGGAATTGACCGCACGTGTGAAGCAGGTCCGCTGACGCTCCGTGCGTGTTGAGAACCCCGACCTGTCCACCATCTGCGTCCCCTGCAAGAATGGCTCCATCAGGGGCGAGGGGGCTCTCCTCCCCGGTCCTAACACCCCTTATTACTACAAGAGGTTTTAAATGATTGAAACCAACACCATAGTAGGGACGGGGATGAAGGTCGTAATTCAGCGTGACGCGCTCGCGCAGAAACTCGGTGTCGTTGCTCGAGCGGTTTCAACTCGGGCGAGCGTCCAGATCCTTTCCGGCGTTTTGCTCAGGGCAGAAGGCGGCCGGCTGCATCTCGCGGCGACCGACATGGAGTTGTCGCTGCGTTCGTCTCTGGACGCACAGGTCGAAGGAGAGGGCTCGGTCGTTGTGCCCGGGCGCCTGCTCGTCGACCTCGTGCGGCTCCTACCGGACAACAAGGTGACGATCGAATATCGCGCCGAGGAGAGCGTCGTCCACGTGACATCAGGCCCCTCCAGCTCGACGCTTCACACGTACGCCGCCGATGACTTTCCACGACTGCCCGACCTGGATGCGGTCGGGACGTTCACCGTTGAACGCGCATCGCTGCTCGACACCGTGTCGCGGGTTGCACGCTCCGCGTCGCGTGACGAGTCGCGCCCCGTGCTGACCGGAATCCTCGTGCGCTTCGAGGCCGGCAAGCTCGTGATGGCGGCGACGGACTCCTACCGGTTGTCGGTGAAGGAGACCGGGTTGACCGGAGAAGTGCCCGAGCTCGAGGCGATCATCCCCGCACGCGCACTCGGTGAGCTGGCCCGCATCGCGCAAGCCGGCGAAAGCATCGAGTTGGGCGTACACGAAAACCAGGTCGTCTTCGCCGCGGACGACGTCTGGCTGACAACTCGCCGTATCGACGGCCAGTTCCCGAACTACAAGCAGCTTCTCCCGGAAGCGTTCGAGCACGACGTGACGTTGCCGCGCACCGAGCTGCTCGATGTCGTTCGCCGGGTCGGCGTGATGGTGCAGCGCACGTCGCCGATTCAGCTGCGCTTTGCCGAAGGAGAGCTGACGGTGTTCGCGCGCACACAGGATGTCGGCGAGGCCAAGGAGTCGCTTCCAGTGCAGTTCTCGGGCGACCCGCTCGAGATCGGCTTCAACGCCGAGTTTCTGCGCGAGGGCATCGAGACGATGGCCGAAGACGAGATCCGGCTGCGCTTGATCTCCCCACTCCGGCCCGCTGTGATCGAAGGTGGCACCGACGACCCGACCTACCTGATCATGCCAATACGGTTGCCTGGCTGATCTGTTAGCGCGGACCGGTTTGTCGGCGAAAGTCAACGGGTGTTTGCAAGGCAATCGGGCGCACGGGCCAAGCCCGCACGCCCTCTATGGTCGGCGTCGCAACGCGACGCCTTAGTGATCGTCGAGACGGTCTCTCTTAGGAACATCAGGTCGTACGCCCGGCTCGACCTCAGCCTGGAGCCCGGTCTCGTGCTTGTAGTTGGCGCCAACGGCGCAGGGAAGACGAACCTGCTCGAGTCGTTGCACGTCGGCACGCAGGGCTTCTCGCCTCGCACACGCGCCGACTCACAGCTCGTTCGGTTCGGCGAGCAAGTGGGACGAATTGCACTGCGTGGTGTTCGTCGCGACACCAGGGTCGAGCTGGAGGTGACGCTGGCGCTCGGTGAAGGGAAGCGGGCCAAGCTGAACGGCGCAGCTCTGCCTGCGGCAGAGCAGTTGCGCTCCGAGGTTGCGACGTTGGTATTCACGCCGGATCGGCTTGCGGTCGTGAAGGGCGGCCCCGCTGTTCGTCGTGCGTACTTCGATCGCGTGCTCGGCAGGCTTGCGCCGGCCCGCGCGACCCTTTCCGTGGAGTACACCGCAGCGGTCGCACAGCGCAACGCAGCGCTACGACGCGCTGCCGCCGGCTACTCGTCGCGCGAGGCAATCGCGCCCTGGACCGAACAGGTTGCGACACTCGGCCGCAAGCTCGCCGAGTCGCGAACCGAAGTCGTCGCGTGGCTCGCGCCGGGCTTCGCCGAGCGCGCAGACGAGCTCGGCCTCCCGTCCGCACGCATGACCTATGAGGGCGAACCTCCGACGGTCGAGTCGCTCGAGGCTCGCCTCGATCGTGATCTCGAACGTGGCACAACGGGTCTCGGCCCGCACCTCGATGATGTTCTCCTTACGAGCGGCACACGCGATCTCCGCAGCTTCGGGTCGCAGGGAGAACAGCGCCTGACCGTGCTAGGGCTGTTACTTGCGGAGGCCGAGCTGATTGCCGAGCGCCGCGGTTTCGCACCGCTGCTGCTTCTCGACGACGTTCTTTCGGAGCTCGACCCGAACCGGCGCCGAGTGCTCGCCGAGCGGGTGCTCGGGACCGGACAGACCCTGATCACCGCGACAGAGGCCTCCTCGCTTCCCGTCGGCCCGGCCCAGCTTCTGGAAGTCTCTCCGGGCACCGTGATGGCGGCCTGATGGAACGCGTCGGAGGGGCAGTGGAACGCGAGCTCAGCCGGTTCGGGCCGGCGGCGGGAATGGCCCCCCTTGTCGAGGCGTGGCCGTTGGCGGTAGGCCCCGAGATCGCCCGCAACGCGTGGCCGGCGCGTCTCGCACGAGACGGAACGCTGCACGTCCACACGCAGGATTCGATCTGGGCCTTCGAGCTCACAACCCGCGCGGAGGAGATCCGCGCGCGTCTCGGCGAAGCGGCGCCTCGCCGAATGTCGTTCGCGCCGGGACCGTTGCCCGAACCTCCAATCGAGTCCCCGGAGCAGGTCCGCGAGCGGCCCCCCGAGCCGACTCCGGAACACGTTGCGAAGGCCGAGTCACTCACGCGAGTGATTCGTGACGAAGAGCTCCGCAAAGTGGTCGCAAAAGCCGCTGCAGCAAGCCTTTCTCGCGACGATAACGACCGCTCGTTTTGCTAGAATTCAGAGCGCCCGCAAGTAGCGAATTTGCAGGGCTTTTTTCATGACTGAAGCCACTTATACCGCTAAGGACATCACCGTCCTCGAAGGCCTCGAGCCGGTCCGCCTGCGCCCGGGCATGTACATCGGCTCGACGGGCCCCCGCGGTCTCCACCATCTCGTCTACGAGGTGGTCGACAACAGCGTCGACGAAGCCCTCGCCGCCCGTAACGACAGGATCGAGGTCACGCTCCATCCGGACAACTCGGTGACGGTCAAGGACTACGGTTCGGGGATCCCCGTGGACCAGATGGCGGACCAGGGAACATCTGCGCTCACCGTCGTTCTGACCAAGCTGCACGCCGGCGGAAAGTTCGGCGCGGATGGTTCTCCGTACAAGGTGTCGGGTGGTCTGCACGGCGTCGGCGTCTCGGTCGTGAATGCTCTCTCCGAGTGGTTGATCGCGGAAGTGCGACGCGACGAGAAGGTTTATCGCCAGGAATTCACCCGAGGCGTGCCCAACGCGGACCTGGCAATTGTCGGCAAGGCGGAAAAGGGCGACACCGGCACGACGATCTCGTTTCTGCCCGACGCAGAGATCTTCGAGGACCTCGAGCTTTCGGCTGAAACGCTGCAGCAGCGCCTGCGAGAGACGGCTTTCCTGACGCGCGGCCTGCGGATCGTTCTGACCGACGAGCGCGCCGGCGGCGAGGAGATCGAGTTCCACTACGAGGGCGGAATCAGAGACTTCGTCGCGCACGTCAACGGAGCTAAAGACTCGATCCACAAGAGCATCGCGTATTTCGAAGGCGAGAACGAGCAGGGCAAGGTCGAGGTTGCGATGCAGTGGAACGCGTCGTACCAGGAGTCGGTCTACACCTTCGCCAACAACATCAACACGCACGAGGGCGGGTCTCACCTCTCGGGATTCAACGCGGCGCTTACGCGCACCCTGAACAAGGTCGCGCGCGACATGGGCTTGCTCAAGGAGAAGGAGGACAATCTCGAGGGCGAGGACGTGCGCGAAGGGCTCGCTGCGGTGGTGTCCGTGAAGCTCCAGGATCCGCAGTTCGAGGGCCAGACGAAGACGAAGCTCGGCAATCCGTGGGTCAAGGGATTCGTCGAGTCCAGCGTCAACTCGAAGCTCTCCGAGTTTCTGGAGGAGAATCCGACCGAAGCCAAGCAGATCATCCAGAAGGCGATCTCAGCGGCGCGGGCCCGTCAGGCGGCGCGCAAGGCGCGTGACCTGACACGCCGCAAAGGGGCGTTCGGCGGCGAGATTGCGAAGAAGTTCGCGGACTGCCAGGTGCGCGACCCCGAGCTGGCAGAGATGTTCATCGTCGAGGGCAACTCGGCCGGCGGCGCTGCGAAGGATGCACGCGACAAGTCGAACCAGGCGATCCTGCCGCTGCGCGGCAAGATCATCAACTCCGAGAAGAATCGAATCGACAAGGTCCTGTCGAACTCCGAGGTGCAGCTGCTCGTCCAGGTGATCGGCACCGGAATCGGCGAGGAGTTCGACATCGCGAAGCTGCGCTACCACCGCGTCATCGTCATGACCGACGCCGACGTTGACGGTGCACACATCCGGACGCTCGTGCTCACGTTCCTGTACCGCCACATGCCGGAGCTGTTCGAGCGCGGGCACGTGTACATCGCGGTCCCGCCGCTCTACCTCGCACGCCTGGGCAATCAGCACAACTACCTGGAGAAGGACTCACAGCTCGAGGAGCTGCTCGTGCGCGAGAAATTCGGCGATCTCGAGATCCAGGCGCGAGGCGGGGCGGAGGTGAAGCTGACTCAGGCGCGGTACGCGCGCTTCGCGCGCACGCTGACGGAGTACCAGGGCTGGGCCGCCCGCTTGCGCGCGGACTTCGGCCCACAGGCGGCGGACTTCGTCCTCTCGCACCGTCTGGTCGAGAGCGAAGCTTCCACTCCGGCCGAGGCCGTGACTGCGATCGACGCTGCAGCCGCCAACGGCTACACACTGCAGCCGGAAGCCGACGCGGAGTCGCTTCTGATCCGGGTCATCGAGGTCGAGACCAGCGCGATGCAGAACATCGTCGTGCCGGCAGAGTTGTTCGCATCGCCGATCTACGACCGCGTTCGGAAGACCTACGCCCGGCTCGCCGACATCGTGGGTGGGCTGCCGCCCTTCTCGTTGAAGCTCGGGAAGCAAAGTCATGAGGCGCTCACGTTCGAAGACCTGCGCGACGCTGCCCTCACCTTGGCAAAGAGCGGTATCTCAATCACGCGATTCAAGGGCCTCAGCGAGATGAATGCGGCCGAGCTGTGGGCGACCACGATGGACCCCGCACGTCGCATGCTGATCCGCGTGGACGTCGAGGACGCCGCCGCCGCCGATCTCTGGTTCTCGCGGCTGATGGGCGACGAGGTCGAGCCTCGCAGGCTCTTCATCGAGCAGAACGCACTGGAAGTACGCAACTTGGATGTCTAGGTGTCTGATCTGACGAGCGAACCGCTCGGCGCCGGCCGCGTCGAGACGCGCGAGCTCGATCAGGAAGTTCGCACGAGCTTCCTGGATTACGCGATGAGCGTGATCGTCAGCCGTGCTCTTCCCGACGTACGCGACGGGCTTAAGCCCGTGCACCGGCGTGTGCTGTACGCGATGCACGAGGCCGGTCTCCAGCCGAACCGGCCGACGCGCAAGTCGGCGCGCGTCGTCGGTGACGTGATGGGCAACTACCACCCACACGGCGACTCGGCGATCTACGACGCGCTCGTCCGCCTGGCCCAGCCGTTCTCGCTCCGCTATCCGCTCATCGACGGCCAGGGGTACTTCGGCTCGGTCGACGGCGATCCGGCTGGAGCGATGCGCTATTGCATTACGGGCGACGCGCGCGTGGCGACCCCGACCGGGACGTTTCGCATGGACGACATCGTTCCGGACGCTGCCCCTGAATCTGACAATGCGATCGACCTCGAGGTTCTCGATCGTGCCGGTAAGCCGGTTAAGGCGCGAATGCTTTTTCATTCAGGCGAGCACGGCACACTGAAGTTGCGCACGCGCGAGGGGTTCGAGCTCACCGGGACCGTGAACCATCCGGTGCTCTGCCTCGTCGACATGGTCGGCGTCCCGCTCCTGATGTGGAAACTACTCGACGAGGTTTCGGCGGGTGACCGGGTGGTCATCTCGCGGAAACAGCGGCAGGACGATCGGCCGATCTCGGATTCGGACCGACGGCTAGCAGTGCTGCTCGGCGCCTTCGTGTCGGAGGGTTGGTTCGGCGAGCGCCGAGGCGGGTTCAACAATTGCGACCGCCAGTACTTCGACGCAGTTCGCGAGGCGTACGACGAGCATGTCGGAGGCCCGCGCTACGTCTACGAGCGCGTCATCCGATCGGGCAGCCTTCTTCACGAGCTGGACATCCAGGACCTCGCCGCCGTTCGCACGAGTCCGCTGGCCTTCCAGGTCGGCACGACGAGCGCAGAGAAGGAGATCCCGGAGTTGGTCTGGTCTGCGCCGCTCGCGTTCAAGCGCGTCTTCCTCCAGTCGCTCTTCGAGGGCGACGGGTCCTCCTCGCTTCTCCCGCGAAACAGCATTCAGATCTCCTACTCCACGTACAGCGATTCTCTCGCCAGAGGAGTGCAGCAGCTTCTACTCGAGTTCGGTGTTGTGGCCCGGTTGTGCCGCTATGCAAAGGGAGAGATCAAGGTCGTGATCGGGAATCGCCGCGACGCGCGACTCTTTGCTGCGCACATCGGCTTCCTCGGAGCGAAGCAAAGGAAGCTCGAGGTTGCGTTGTCTTCTCTTCCTCAGGCTCCCTCGACGCGGAGCCGTGACTACGTTCCTTACCTGGCGGACTACGTCCGCTCGGAGACCGGTTCGCGCTGGTTGCAGCGGCACAACATCGACCGCACAGAACGCTGGGAGGGCGGTGGGACGGCAATCCTCGAGCGGATCAAGAGCGAGGAAGTTCGCTCTGTGATCGAGCCGCTCGTGTCCGCGGATTACTTCTATGCCGAAGTCGAGTCCGTGACGCTTGGTGGTGTCCAGCCGGTCTACTCCCTTCGGGTCGAGACTGACGACCACTCTTTCGTCACGAACGGGTTCGTCAGCCACAACACCGAGTGCCGGCTTTCGCGCATGGCGACGGAGCTGCTGCGGGACATCGATGCGGACACCGTCGACTTCGAGCCCAACTACGACGAGTCGCGGCGCCAGCCGACGGTCCTCCCGGCTCGGTTCCCGAACCTGCTGGTCAACGGCTCGTCCGGCATTGCCGTCGGCATGGCGACGAACATCCCACCGCACAATCTCGGCGAGGTCGTCGACGCCATCATCGCGATGATCGAGGACCCGGCGGTCGACGTCGAGAGGCTTTCACAACACATCAAGGGTCCAGACTTCCCGACCGGCGGCTCGATCGTCGGCCGCGGCGGCATCCGCGACGCGTATCGCTCCGGCCGTGGGCGTATCTACGTTCGTGGGCGCGCCCATATCGAGCAGCTTCGTGGCGGCAAGAGCGCGATCATCATCACCGAGCTGCCGTACGGCGTGCGCAAGGCCGGCGAAGGCGGTGTGATCGAGAAGATCGCCGACCTCGTCAAGGCCGGGACGTTGACAGAGGTACCGATGTCGGACGACGCCCTGCAGGACCACTCCGACAAGGAAGGGATGCGGATCTACGTGGAGTTGAAGCGCGAGGCTGTCCCGCAGGTCGCGCTCAACAAGATCTTCAAGCTGACGCCGCTGCAGACGACGTTCGGTTACAACGCGGTCGCCCTTGTCGACGGTGTCCCGAAGACGCTTTCGCTGCTCGAGCTGATCCGGTACTACCTCGAGTATCAGCGAGAGGTCGTCACCCGCCGCTCGAAGTACGAGCTGCGGCAGGCGGAGAAGCGCGCGCACGTCCTCGAGGGTTACCTCAAGGCGCTCGATTCACTCGATGCCGTCATCGCGCTCATCCGGGCTGCCGCGGATACGGACGCGGCCCGCACAGGGCTCATGCACGACTTCGATCTTTCCGAGATCCAGGCTCAGGCGATCCTCGACCTGCGCCTTTCCCGGCTGACGAAGCTGGCACGCGACGAGATCCAGACCGAGTTCAACGATCTGCAGGAGCGCATCGCGGAGCTCCGCACGATCCTTGGCGATCCCGCCCGCATCGACGGCGTGATCAAGGAGGAGCTACTCGAGCTCAAGGAGATCTACGGCAAGTCCGACGACCGCCGCACCGAGATCGTGCAGGCCGAAGACGAGCTCGAGCTCGAGGACCTGATCGCGGAAGAGGACATGGTGATCGCGATCACCCGCTCGAACTACATCAAGCGACTACCGGTGACGGCATATCGCGAGCAGCGGCGGGGCGGCATCGGCGTCATGGGCATGGATCTGAAGGACGAGGACTACATCGAGCATCTCTTCGTCGCGTCGACGCACGACTACATCCTCTTCTTCACGAACGTCGGCAAGGTCTACAGGTTGAAGGTGCACGAGTTGCCGCTCGGGTCTCGCCAGTCGAAGGGTCGCGCAATCCAGAACCTGCTCCCCTTCCGGCAGGACGAGCAGGTGCGCGCGGTCGTGCAGACGCGTGACTTCAAGGAGGCCGAATATCTCGTCTTTGCGACGAAGAACGGTGTCGTGAAGAAGACGCGGATGTCCGCCTACAACACGCCGCTGCGCTCCGACGGGATCATCGCGATCAAGATGCGCGAGGGCGACGAGCTCGTCGGCGTTCGGCACGCCTCGGGGACCGACGACATCCTGATGGTGTCGCGCAAGGGCCAGGCGATCCGTTTCCATGAGACCGACGTGCGGCCGATGGGGCGCGACGCCTCCGGCGTGCAGGGCATGCGGCTACGCACCGGCGACGAGGTGATCGCGGTCAACATCGCCCGGGACGACGCCGACGTGCTCGTGGTGACGGAGAACGGCTACGGCAAGCGCACCCCGGTCCGTGACTATCCCGTGAAGGGCCGCGGCGGGCTCGGGGTCAAGACAGTGCAGCTGACGGAGGCGAAGGGGCAGCTGGCGGGCTCGCGCGTTGTGCGCGGCGGCTACCAGGTGATGCTCATCTCCGACGGCGGCACCGTGATCAAGATGTCGGTCGACGACATCAAGCGGTCAGGGCGTTCTACTCAGGGGGTCATCGTGATGCGATTGCGCGAGGGGGAGCACGTATCCACCCTGGCGCCGGTCGTCGAGTCCGCGGAGGACAAGAGCGAGGCCACGAACGGTCCTGAAGCTGTCCCGCAGGAGTAGGCGCTGCCCACAAACCTCCTCTAACTCCTACCCAAAAGGGGGAGATTTTGAATTCACCCCTTCCCCATCAGGAAAAAGAGCGATATACCTTTGAAACGAGGGGTCCCCGCTACAGGAAGACGAGGAAGATATGGCTGTCAGCAGGCAGGTAGACCTTCTCGAGCCGATCGATCTTGCCGAACATCTGGGCAAGGTGGAGCTCTATTTGGGCCAGGTCTGCCAGATCGCCGGCATCTCGAAGATGCAGCTCGACTACTGGACCAACAAGGCGCAGATCCCCACCAAGGGGAAAAAGCAGCGCATCTACGACATCGACGCCCTCGAGACGGTCATGTTGATCAAGCAGGCGAAAGACAAGGGGCTCAACCTTGGGGCCGCGATCGACGCCGCCCGCCGGTTCCGTGAAGTGCAAGCCACGGCCCGCCGTCTCGAAGCCGCGCCCGATCTCTAGTCGTCCGCCGAAGTCCGGCCGTCGCTGTGCGACGGCCATGATGACGTCGCCCGATTGTCTTGGGACCGACTGCCTTCAGCTGCCGCCGCGCATGTCGGCGGCAGCGACCAACTGAATCCTCAGTCATTCAGAGGCGTTCGAATTCGCGCCGCGGCTTCCTCCGGCGCGAGTGTGTTGACGTGTATCCCGGCTCCGAGCTCCAGGCCGGCCAGCTTGTTCAGTCGCGGGAAGAGCACGAGTCGCCAGTCGCCCGGGCTTTGCTCGAGCCAGGCGTTCAGGGGGACGTGGCCCTCCAGGCGTTGTAGCCGACGCACGATCTCCGCGAGCAGTTTCAACGCCGGCGCTAGTCGGACGCTCTCGAGTGCAGCGGCCTCGGGTCCGGTCGGCGCAATCACCGTCTCGTAGGGCACGCGACTCGCCCACGGGCAGACGACGGCGAGGCCGTCCCGTTCGAAGACGATCTCTGCTCGTGGCCGCGCTCGCACCGGCGCAGGCTCTGGAAGCCAGACGAGCTGCGAGTGCGAGTGCGCGAGACTTGCGCCGGCCTCGCGTCCTTCGTTCAGCAACGGGAACACGTGACCGGGCTCGTCAGCGGCGCGGCGACGCCATGCTTCGGCCACGAGCTCGAGCTCGCCGTCCTCGGCTTCTGCGATCGAACGGATGTGCCGCCGGCTGTGCACCACAACCTCCTGCCGTTCGAGTGCCGGGTAGAGGTTGGGGACCACCCGTACGTTCCAATCGCCCTGTTCGGGAAGCACGAGCGTTTGTGGCGGCGTCATGTCCTCGTGCCCAGCGCAGAACGGGCATGACGCCAGCTCGTCGGGGCTTGGAGGGTCGAGCGGCGGCCGCGATGCGCCGGGGCGCTTCGCCCTGCCGGGAGCGATCACCGCGACGCGCCCCGAATCCGGATCGCGGCGGAGCTCGCCGCTCAGGTCGGCTCGCCGGCCTTCTTTTCCAGGAACGGCCGGATCAGGTCGACGGGGAACACGATCGTCGTTGCCTGGGACGAGCCGAGCTCGAGCAGTGTCTGCAGGTAGCGCAGCTGCAGCGCAACAGGCTGCTCACCGATCACGGCGGCGGCGTCCTTCAGCCGCTCGGCTGCCTGGAACTCGCCCTCGGCGTTGATGATCTTCGCGCGCCGTTCCCGTTCGGCCTCCGCCTGTCGCGCCATCGCGCGTTGCATCGAGGCCGGAATCTCGACGTCCTTCACCTCGACGATGGAGACCTTGATGCCCCAGGGCGCAGTCGACTCGTCGATGATCCCCTGCAGGATCCCGTTGATCTTTTCACGCTCCGACAGGAGCTCGTCGAGCACGTGCTGTCCGAGGACGGAGCGCAACGTGGTCTGCGCGATTTGCGAGGTCGCGACCATGAAGTTCTCGATCTGCACGATCGCGTCCTTCGGGGCGACGATGCGGAAGTATGCGACCGCATTGACACGCACGGGGACGTTGTCCTTGGTGATCACCTCCTGCGGCGGGACCGTCAGCGTGATCGTGCGCAGATCGACCTTGACCATCCGGTCGACCACGGGGATGAGCAAGAAGAGGCCCGGGCCTTTCGGTTCGGGCAGCAGGCGGCCGAGTCGGAAGATGATGCCTCGCTCGTATTCGCGAGCGACCTTGATCGCCGAGAACAGAAACAGGACGACGAGGAAGATCAGTACGGCGACGATGACCAGTGCGACGTTCATGAAGGGATCCTACGGGATGCTCGCGGTGGTCCGGCTACATCGGGGTCGGTCAGCGCAGAACGGACGCGTCGGCCAAGCCAGCGCGTCCCGAAGGCGGCGTCGCATGCGACGCCCTAGGTCCCTTCGGGACGAACTGTGAGGACCAAACCATCCAGGGACTCCACCCGGACACGGTCGCCCTGGTGGAGTTCTTCTCCGTGCGCAGCCCGCGCCTGCCAGAGCTCGCCGTTCACGTAGACGAGGCCGTTCTCTCGCACCTCGCCGACCGAGCCGGCGATCAGTTGTGGACTAACCTCGACAGGACTGCGCCGTACCTGCAGAGCCTTGCTCAGCGCGAACACCCACACTCCTCCGAGAACGACCGCTACTCCGATCACGAGTGGCTTCGACGTGTGGTAGCCCGGCGCGTTCTGGAACAGCATGATCGAGCCGACCGCGAGGCTGATCAGCCCGGCCACGGTGAGGGCGCCGTGCGTCGTCACGTGAACGTCGACGACGAGCAGAGCAACTCCGAGGAGCATCAACAAGAGGCCGCCCCAACTGATGGGGATGACCGAAAATCCGAAGAGCGCAGTGACGAGCGCGACTGCGCCGAGCGCGCCGGGCAGGACGACGCCCGGGTGAAAGATCTCGAAGCCGATCCCGGCGAGGCCGGCAAGGAAGAGCAGAGGAAGGATGTTCGGGTCGATCAGCGTGTTGAGCAGCCGTGTGAAGAACCCGAGGTGCACGTGGTGAATCTGCGCGCCGGTGAGATCGAGCGTGTAACCGCGGGGCTTCGTCTTCACCCCGTCCGCCTCTTCGAGCAGTGACGGCAGCGTCGGCGCGATCGCGTCGATGACGTTCATCTTCAACGCCTCGGAGGCCGTGGCGTTCGTGGCTACGCGCACGGCGCGGTCGGCCCAATGGGCGTTCCGTCCATGACTCTGTGCCAGCGCCCTCAGCGTTGCTGCCTCGTGGTTGATGAGCTTGCGACGGAGATCGGAGCCGATGTTGGCTCCTCCCGAGTCGATCGGAGTCGAGGAGCCGATGTTGGTCTGAGGCGCCATCCCCAGGAAGTCGGCCGCCTGCGCGATCCAGACGCCGGCGGAGCCTGCAGTCGCCCCGTTTGGCCCGACCCAGACGAGCACGGGCAGCTTTGCGTTCAACTCGCAAAGGACGATCTTGTCCTTCGACTGCAGCAGTCCGCCGGGCGTGTTGAGGACGATCACGGCGGCGGTGTAGCCGTCTTTCGCGGCGCGACCGAGGTTGTCGCAGAGGTAGTTCTGCGTGACCGGATTCACGTCCGCATCGAAATGGATCGCCATGACGCGTGGCGCGGCTGCTGAAGCCGAAGAGGTAAAGGCGAGGAACGCCCCAAGGAGCAAAAGTCCCCGCAAACAGGCGTTCTTCAACTCGTAAGGATTCTATCAGGGCAGGGCGTGGACCCTTGAGACCGAAGCCGGGTGCAGGCACCCTGGACGAACGATCGCCGCCGAATGAAGTCTCTTCTACCCGTACTGCTCGCATTCTTAGCTGCGCCCGCTGCAGCATTGGGCGGCGTCTCGCTGACCGTGCGCGACGTGCCGCTGCACGGTGGGCGCACTCTTGCCGCTGCGTCGCCACAGTTCGACATGGTCGGCCTGCACTGGCGCGGCACCGGGTCGGTGCAGTTCCGGACGCGCACGCTCGCAGGCCGGTGGAGTGCCTGGCAGCGCGCCGATCCGGAGGCCGAGGACCTCCCGGACGTCGGGAGCGCCGAGACGCAGGCAGCGCGTGGCTGGCGTCTCGGGAACCCGTACTGGACAGGCGCGTCGGATCGAATCGAGTACCGCCTACGCGGACAGGTCGAGCGACTACGCGCCTATTTCGTTCGCAGCCCGGAGGTCCGCATCCCGCTGCGCCGAGTCTCCATGACCGGCTCGCCGCCACTTCTCGGCCGCGAGGCCTGGGGTGCCAACGAGGCGATTCGCCGCGCGTCGCCGAGCTACGCCGCGAGCGTGCAGTTTGCGCTTGTCCATCACACGGCCGGATCGAACTCGTACAGCGCTTCGCAGTCTGCCGCGATCGTGCGCGGCATCGAGGTCTACCACGTGAAGGGCAACGGCTGGAACGACATCGGCTACAACTTTCTCGTCGATAAGTACGGGCAGGTGTTCGAGGGTCGCTACGGCGGCGTTGAGAAGAACGTGATCGGAGCGCACGCCGAAGGCTTCAACACCGGCTCCGTCGGAGTTGCAGTGCTCGGGACATACGGCTCCCTCGCACCTCCTGCCGCGGCTCGCACCGCACTTGCCGGCCTCCTTGCGTGGCGTCTCGACGTCGCCCACGTCGATCCGCTCTCGTCGCTGACCTGGGTCTCCGGGGGAAACGCGCGCTATGCCTCGGGAGTCCCGGTGCTGCTGCGTGCTGTCTCTGGTCACCGTGACACGGGCTTCACGTCGTGTCCGGGCGCGGTCTTTTACGCCCAGATCGGCGCCATCGCGCGTCAGGCCGCGAGCGTTGGGCTCCCGAAGCTGTACACGCCTTTGGTGCGTGGCGCGATCGGCGGCCAGGTGCGCTTCCAGGCCCGTCTGAGCGAGCCGCTTCCCTGGACGGTGACGGTCGTCGACGCGACAGGCAGCGTCGTCTCGAGCGGTACCGGCGAAAGCCAGGGCATCGACTGGACCTGGGATGCGGCGACCGCGGCGCAAGGGTCATACACCTGGACGATCGCGGCGGGCGACAGCGTGCGCCCGGCCAGCGGCACAATCGGCGCAAAGCCGGTCGCGCTCGCGATCACCTCGGCGACCGCAGCCCCGCGCACGATCACGCCGAACGGCGACGGGCAGACCGACTTCAGCCAGATCTCCTACATGCTCAGTGCTCCGGCGACCGTGACCGCGACGCTGCGTGGACCGGACGGAAGCGATCTCTCGGTGCTCTTCTCTCAGCAGAAGCGGCCCGGGAAGCAAACGTTCCGGTTCGCCGCAGCGGGAGTCGCAGACGGACGTTACGAGATCGTGCTCAGCGCGAACGACGGCCGCGTGACAGTCACGTCAGTGGTCCCTGTTCTCGTCGACCGTACCGTGCGGGGCTTCGTTACGACGCCGGCTGCGGTCTCACCCAACGGCGACGCTGCCGCCGATGAGCTCACCTTCGACTTCGAGCTCACGCGTGCCGCTTCGGTGCGGCTCGACATCGCACAGGCCGGCAAGACGTTGGCGTCCGTGTACTCCGCGGACCTGCCTGTCGGCCCGCAGACGGTCGCCTGGACCCCCTCCGGCCTGAAGGACGGAAAGTACGCGGCCGTCCTGACCGTCACGAACGACATCGGAACGGTCTTGCACACGACGCTGTTCCGAATCGACACGGTGGCCCCGGTACTCCGCGCTCTCTCGTTCCGGGGTCTGCGCTTTCGTGTGAGTGAGCCGGCGACCGTTTCCCTGACGGTGAACGGAAAGCGCGTCACGCGTGTCGTGCGAGCCGGCGTCTTCTCTTTCCGCCCCGGGAGTCGCGTGCGAACCGTTCGCATCGTCGCGCAGGATGCCGCCCGGAACGTCAGTCGGACTTTGAAGTACCCGTAGAAACCCAGGCGTCGTAGGCGTGCTCGAGCTGCAGCAGGATGGCCGCCAGCAGCCGCACGCGGCTGACGGGTTTGCCCAGCTCGAGGCGGAGTGATGTTGGGTCGGTGTTCGAATCCACGGGGAGCTGTTCCAGAGTCTGGTTGGCGTTGACGCCGATCCCGAGGACGACACGCCCCTCGCTCGACTCGGCCAGGATTCCGGCGACCTTACGACCACCGATGAGGACGTCGTTCGGAAACTTGATCGCGGGCTCGAGCCCTGTTACGTCCGCGATCGCCTGCGCGACGGCGCCGCCGGCGACAACTGAGAGCTCGGGGAGCCTCGGCGCTTCCACCGCAGGTCGCAGGAGGACGGAGACGAGCACGCTGGTGCCTGCCGGGGCCTCCCAGGCGCGTCCGAGACGGCCCCGGCCCTCCGACTGCTCGTCCGCAACGGCGATCGCACCTTCTGCCTCATCTTCCGCCAGCATCCGCTGGGTCGAGTCTGTGATCCCGGCGTAGCGATAGATGTGGCCGAAGCGGCCACGGAGCAGGGGTTTCACGGCGTCCGGGGCGAGCGAATCGCTCACGCTCCTACACTAGAGCGGAGAGATGCAACTGCCACGCGGGCGCCGGCGTCAAATTCCGCAGTCCTCCCGTTTGGAGGGGCCTCTTGCGTATGCGCAGTTGAGTGATCCGATCTTGGTGAAAAGAGCGAAAGACGGCGACGCGAGGGCTCTCGAGGCGCTCTGCGAGAGGCACGCGCCTCGCGTGGAGAAGCTCGCCGGCCATCTGCTTCACGATCCCGAGGACGCGCGCGACGCTGCGCAGGAAGCACTGGCGAAGCTCTGCGTCAAGATCAAGCAGTTCCGGGGCGAGTCGCAGTTCGCGACCTGGCTGCACAGGCTGACCATCAACGCCTGTCGAGACGTGGGGAACAGTCAGCGGGCTCGAGCCTGCGAGCCGCTGCTCGAGGATCGACGAGCCGCCACCGACGCGGATCCGGCGCGGGAGGCCGACCGGGCGGAGCTGCGCGGCCAGCTGAACCGTTGCCTGGCCGAGATCGCGCCCGAACAGGCCCGCGTCGTCGTTCTGAAGGACGCGCTCGGCTTCTCCTTCGAGGAGATCTCGGCCGCCGCCGACATGCCCGTCGGAACGGCGAAGTGCTACGCGCATCGCGGCCGCAGCCGTTTGCGCGACAAGCTTTCGGACGTCGCGTGACTGTCGCGCCGCCGTTTGGCCGCGAGGCGATCGTGGAGATCCTACCGCACCGCGAGCCGTTTCTCCTGATCGACGAGGTGCTCGAGCTTCGGCCCGGTGAGGGAGCAGTCGCGCGGAAGACGGTGCGCGCGGACGAGTGGTATCTCAGCGGTCACTTCCCGGGCCGCCCGGTGATGCCGGGCGTGCTGATTGTGGAGGCGCTTGCGCAGACCGGCGCAGTAGCGGTGTTGAGCGAGGAGGAAAACCGAGGCAAGCTCGCTCTCTTCGCCGGCATCGACGACTGCCGCTTCAAGCGGATCGTCGAACCGGGCGACGTGCTCGAGCTGCGCTGCGAGCTCGAGCGGGTGCGCGGTCCGATCGGCCGCGGGAAGGCCGAGGCGCGGGTGGACGGGGAGCTCGCCTGTCGAGCAACTCTGACTTTCGCGGTGGAACGATGAGCGTTTTTTGCTCAGCGTTTCACCGCAGGGGAAGGGTCTCGGGAAACCGGGAGGTTTCCCGTTCTCTTCTCCTTCTCACATGCGCCGAGCACATCGGCGCCGGTGTGAAGGCGTACGCTGAAGAAGGGGAGACAGAGGGGAAACATGGTTTCCCCTCTGGGAGTGAGCCGCAGGCGAACGGCGCGGTAGAACGATGATCGGCAAGGCGCAAGGGCCGCCGATCTCGATCACCGGCATCGGCGCCTACGTCCCGGATCGGGTGCTAACGAACGACGAGCTCGAGATCCTCGTGGACACTTCGAACGAGTGGATCATGGAGCGGACGGGAATCCGTGAGCGTCGGATCGCCGCGCCCGAGCAGGCGCTGACCGATCTTGCGCTCCCGGCCGCTCGGATCGCCATGACGCAAGCTGGAGTCGAGGCAAAGGACCTCGATCTCGTGCTCTGCGCAACCGTGACCCCCGACATGATGTTTCCGACGTCGAGCGCCCTGCTCGCGGACACGCTCGGTGCGCGCGACGCCGCCGCGTACGACCTGCTCGCCGGCTGCACGGGCTTCATGTACGCGCTTGCGCAGGCCTACGGGATGATCGCCGCGGGGCTGGCGGAGCGTGCACTGGTCGTCGGCGGCGACGTCCTGTCACGGATCCTTGACTGGACCGACCGGTCGACACTCATCCTGTTCGGCGACGGAGCGGGCGCGGTCGTACTCGAGAAGGTCGAGAAGCCCGGCTTCCTGGGTTTCGAGCTGGGGGCGGACGGCGGCGGCGGGATCCACCTCTCGCTCCCGGGCAGTGGCTCGCGCAGCGTCGAGGAGGCGACCGGAAACGGGTACGTCCACATGAACGGCCGTGAGGTCTTCAAGTTCGCCACGCGCGTGCTCGTCTCGTCCGCCGAGGCGGTCCTGGAGCGGTGCGGGGCAGCGGTGGAGGACGTTGACGTCTACATTCCCCACCAGGCAAACGTCCGGATCATGGAGCACGCGGTCAAGAAGCTGGGGATCCCGCGCGAGCGCATGGTGGTTAACGTCGATCGCTACGGTAATACCTCTTCCGGCTCGATCCCGCTGGCTCTGGCGGAGGCGCAGGCGGATGGTCGGATCAAAAAAGGAGACCTCGTGTTGATGACGGGCATGGGAGCAGGGCTCACCTGGGGCTCGGCTCTGATGGAGTGGACGCAATGAAGCCGGGTCTGGTTGCGTTCTGCTTCCCCGGACAGGGGTCGCTCGCGGTCGGAATGGGCCGGGAGATCTCGGCGGCCATCCCCGAGGCTCTTGATGTCTTCGAGCGCGCAAGCGCGGCCTCCGGCCTCGATCTGCAGCATCTCTGCTTCGAGGCGCCGGAAGAAGAGCTCGTCGAGACGGAGATCCAGCAACCGGCGCTCGTCACGACCAGCCTCGCCGTCTACGCCGCCGTTCGGGCGCGCGGGATCAAGCCCGACTTTGTCGTGGGCCACTCGGTCGGCGAGTTCGCTGCGCTGGCGGCGGCCGGGGCGCTCAGGGTCGAAGAGGCCGTCGCGCTCGTGCGTGAGCGTGGGCTCGCGATGGCTGAGGCCGCGCGCAATAACCCGGGCTCGATGGCAGCGATCCTCGGCCTCGACGACGAGGTCGTGGAGCGCATCTGCCGACGCATCCTCAATGTATGGCCGGCGAACTACAACTGCCCTGGGCAGATCGTCGTCTCCGGAGAGAACCCCGCGGTCGACGAGGCTTGCGCGGCTGCCGAAGAGGCCGGCGCCAGGCGCGCCGTGAAGCTGCGCGTATCGGGTGCGTTCCACAGCCCGCTCGTCGCCCGAGCTGCTGATCGCCTTCGGCCTGCGCTCGAGAAGGTGGGATTCGTCGAGCCGACGTCGCCCTTCATGTCCACGGTGACCGCCCGCATCGAGTCGGCGAAGAGGATGGCCCCGTTGCTCGTTGAGCAGCTCACCGCCCCCGTGCGCTTCACTCACGCGGGGCAGGCCCTGATCAAGGAGGGCGTGCAGACATTCGTCGAGGTCGGCCCCGGCAACGTCTTGGCGGGGCTCATCAAGCGGATCGACCGCAGCGTGAAGACGATCTCGGTCTCGACGCCGGAAGAGGTCGACAAGCTCGAGGAGACGCTTCTCTCTGCTTAGTTTGCGGCTCGGCCGCCCACCCGCGCGGCACCGGGCGGCTGCAAAGCGGCGCCTGCCGGCGTCCTCAGTCGGGCCCGTAGCCTCCGGCTACGCGCCCTCCCTGCGTCCTTCCCGGGCTTGCTTTTCGCTCGCCCGGCACTCGCGCGTGTGACCGGTCGAACCGCTGACGCGTTCGCGTCGCTGGAGGGGAAGACCGCCCTCGTCACGGGCGGGTCGCGGGGCATCGGGCGTGCGATCGCCCTCGAGCTCGCGCGGGCGGGAGCGGACGTGACGCTCAGCTACCGCTCGGGCAAGGACGAGGCAGAAGAGGTCGCTCGCGAAGCAGGTGCGCGCGCCGTCGAGGCAGACGTGGTCGATCCGGAGCAAGCCAAGGCACTGGTCGACGCGGCGGGCGAGCTCGACATCCTCGTGAACAACGCCGGTGTGACCCGTGACGGTTTGATTGCGCGCATGTCCGACGAGGACTGGCGCGTCGTGATCGAGACGAATCTCAGCGGCGTCTTTCACACCTGCCGCGCGGCAGCGCGGGGGATGATGAAGCGCCGCTCCGGCTCGATCGTGAACATCTCCAGCATCGTCGGGGTGCACGGGAACCCCGGTCAGACGAACTACTCGGCCTCGAAGGCCGGGATCATCGGCTTCACGAAGGCGCTCGCGCGGGAGCTCGGCAACCGTGGGGTGCGCGCGAACGTGGTGGCACCCGGCTACGTCGACACTCGCCTCACGCAGGTGATCGCGGAGGAGATGAAGGAGCTGATGCTCGCCAACACGCCGCTCGGCCGCTTCGGCAAGCCGGAGGACATCGCCGGAGCGGTACGTTTCCTCTGTTCCGAGGAGGCGTCGTTCATCACGGGCGAGGTCTTGCTCGTCGACGGCGGGCTGGGGATCTAGATGTCGGTCAACGGACAAAGAAAAGTCGTCATCACGGGCATCGGCGCGGTGACGCCGCTTGCCAACGATGCGGAGGCGACGTGGCAGCGCTTACTCGCGGGCGAGTCGGGGGCGGGGCCGATCACGCAGTTCGACTCGACCGACTATTACGTCCACTTCGCCTGTGAGGTGAAAGACTTCGACCCTTCGAACTGGATCGAGCGGAAGCAGGCCCGGCGCATGGATCGCTTCGCGCAACTGGTCCTTGCGGCGGCCCGCCAGGCGGAGGCCGATTCGGGTGTCGACATCGCCTCGGAAGGCGCTCGCATCGGTGCGTCCATTGCAACGGGAATCGGCGGCCTCAAGTCTTTCCAGGACTGCTACGACACGTTGAAGGAGCGCGGCCCCGATCGCGTCAATCCCTTCGCGATTCCTTGCATCATCCCGAACATGGGCGCGGGCTGGGTTTCGATGGAGCTGGGGACCCGCGGCCCGCTCTCGTCAGAGTGCACAGCCTGCGCGGCATCCAACATGGCGATCGGGCAGGGTCTGGACGACATCAGGCTTGGCCGGGCCGAAGTGATGTTCTGCGGCGGGACCGAGTCTGCGATCAACCAGGTCGGCATCGCCGGCTTCGGCGCGATGCGTGCTCTCTCGCGACGGAACAATGACCCGGCCGGGGCGAGCAGGCCGTTCGACGCGGGACGCGACGGATTCGTCATGGGTGAAGCAGGCGCGGTCGTGGTTCTCGAGGAGTTGGAGCATGCGCGGGCTCGCGGCGCGAAGATCTACGCCGAGGTTGCGGGATATGGCCTCTCCTCGGATGCGAAGCACGTGACCGAGCCGGACCCGACCGGCGAGAACCCGGCGCGCGCGATGAAGAACGCGTTCGCGGATGCCGGCATCGATCCGGCGGAGATCGACTACGTCAATGCGCACGGGACATCGACGCCGCTCGGCGACGCGGCGGAGACGCGGGTGATCAAGCTGGCGCTCGGCGAGGAGAACGCACGCAAGACTCCTGTCTCGTCGACGAAAGGCGCGACCGGTCACTGCCTCGGTGCGGCAGGTGCGGTTGAGGCGATCTTCTCGACATTGGCAATCCGCGACGGGAAGCTGCCGCCGACGATCAATCAGGAGGTCGAGGATCCGGAGTGTGACCTCGACTATGTCCCCAATGAGTCGCGGGACGCCGACGTGCGCGTGACCGTGTCCAATTCGTTCGGCTTCGGCGGCCACAACGCGTCGATCGTGCTCAGGCGGCTCGAAAACTAGTCTGCCCGATGGCGCGAGACCGCTGGGCGACGTTCGACTGTTACGGCACACTGATCGACTGGAACGGCGGCATTCGTCGCGAGCTCGCGCGTGTTTTCGGCGAGGACGAGGCGGACGAGCGGCTCGGGCGCTACCACGAGCTCGAGCCGGCGCTTCAGGCTGGTGGCGCACGGAGCTATCGCGAGGTCATGACCGACGCGATGCGGAAGCTCGGTGCGCCCGACGCCGAAGCGTCCGGGTTGGCAGAGGCGCTTCCCTTCTGGGAACCCTTCCCGGAGGTGCGGCCGGCGCTGGAGGATGCGCGTTCGCGTGGCTGGAAGCTTGCAATCCTTTCCAATACGGACCGAGATTTCATCATCGCCTCGATGGCACGGATCGGAGTCCCGTTCGAGCTCGCGATCGTCGCGTCGGAGATCGGCTCCTACAAGCCGGGACACATGCACTGGTTGCGCTTCTTCGAGGAGACAGCCGCATCGCGCGAAACGCATGTGCATGTCGCTCAGAGTTACCTTCACGACATCGCTCCGGCGAACGAGCTCGGACTACGCTCGATCTGGATCAACCGCTACGGCGAAAGGCACGACCCGCCGCCCACCCGCGAGCTCGACGATCTCTCCCGCCTCCCCGACACGCTCGATGAGCTCGTCGCTGCCTGAAGGCTTCCACGTCCGGCCGGCGACGGTCGCAGACGCCCCTGCGATCAACGAACTGGTGATGGCTGTCGACACCGCCGTCCAGGGCTGGTCCGACTCGACTGAGGCCGAGTTGGTGGACTGGTGGCGCCTGACCGATCTGACCGGGAACTCGTGGGTCGTCGAGGACGACTCCCTTGCTGCGTACGCGGTAGTCATCCCTGACGGTGAGAGCGCAGAGACTGACGGCTTCGTGAATCCGGCGAAGACCGGGCTCGGGCTCGGCAGCTGGCTGCTCCGTCACGGAGAGGAGCGCGCACGCGAACTCGGCTTTCCCACTGTGCTCACGTGGTGTCTTGCGCCGGATACGGATGCGCGCGCACTCTTCGAGCGCTCCGGGTATCGCGAAGTGCGCCGCTTCTACCGGATGCTCGTCGAACACGAGGGCGAACCGCCCGCACCGGAGTGGCCGGAGGGCTTTCGCGTGAGCACGTTCGAGCCCGGCGACGGGCCGGCGTTTCACGCTGCCCTGGACGAGGCGTTCGCGGACGAATGGAACCACGTCTCGATGTCGTTCGAGCAGTGGGCAGAACGCCGCATCAATGCTCCGGACTTCGATCCAACGCTCTGGTTCATCGTGCGTGAACGAAGAGAAATCGCCGCGGTGCTGCGCTGCGACGCCGAGCGAGCCGGAGCAGGCTGGGTCGGTGCGCTCGGCGTGCGCCGCCCGTGGCGCAGGCGCGGGTTAGGCCTTGCGCTCCTCCGGCATGCCTTCGGAGAGTTCTATCGGCGCGGCCAGCCACGAGTCGGGCTCGGAGTTGACGCCCAGAACCCCACGGGTGCAACGCGTCTCTACGAGCGTGCAGGCATGCACGTCGCGTACGAGGCTGCGGCGTTCAAGAAGGAGCTCACGTGAGTCGCCTGCGCGCGAAGTGTCCCGACTGCAAGACCTATACGGCGGTTGCGCTTGGGCCCGAATACGAGTGTCACTCGTGCGGCCGTGTGTATCTGGCGGGAATGGTGCGAGTTCCGCAGGCTTGGGGCGAGGGCGGTGAGGCGATGGCGGAGGCGGCCTGGCTCGAACTTCCCTATCCGGAGACGGCGATCATCGAGGCCGACACGCTCGAAGAGCAGAACCTCGCCCTCGCCGCGGACCTGCCGGAGCGTCCGCTCATCCTCGGCGGCTGCTGTTGCTCGCACATCGGCGCTGTCGAAGGCCTGGCCGCCCGCCAGGACCGGTTGGCCGTAATCTGGTTCGATGCTCACGGCGATCTCAACACCGTGGAGAGCTCCCCGTCAGGAAACCTCTGGGGGATGCCACTGAGGAAGCTGATCGACTCCGGCGCGGTCGATGCCGGCGACGTCGCCCTGGTCGGCGCCCGCAATCTCGATCCGCCCGAAGAAGCATTCATCCGCCAGCAGGGCGTGCACGTCGGCGAGGAGGGGATTGCGAGGGCACTCGATGGTGTCGCCTGCACCTACCTCGCGTTTGATGCCGACGTGCTCGAGCCCTCGGAGTTGTCCGTGTTCATGCCCGAGCCCGGCGGGCTCTCGGTCGCCGGCGCCGAGCGGATCCTCCGGGGGCTCCCCGGGCGGACCAACCTCCTCGGCGCGGGATTCACGGGGGCCGGCTTCGAGCCCGCCAACGTGGCTCCGTTGGCCAGGCTGGCCGCTGCCGTCGGCCTGTAACGGTTTGTCTGTGACGTCAGTCTAAACTCGTCAGTTCGATGTCCTCCCGGATCGACGTCTCCATCGAGCATCGGAACGCCCCAGAGCCGTCGGGCCAGCAGCACCCGAACACGTGCCCGCAGTGCGCCTCTCACTACCGGGACGACGAGCTCGAGGCGGTCCTCTGGGTGTGCCCGCACTGCGGGCACCACTTCACCATGCGCGCCCGCGCCCGCATCGCCTCCCTTGCGGACGAGGGCACGTTCGTGGAGGAGGCGGCAGACCTTCGCTCGGAGGACCCGCTCGACTTCTTCGACCTCCGGCCTTACACCGAGCGGCTCGCCGAGGCGGAGATGAAGACCGGACTGGGCGAGGCGATGGTGATCGGCCAGGGGGCGATCGACGGAAGGCCGTGCGAGCTCGCGGTGATGGACTTCGCGTTCATGGGCGGCTCGATGGGCAGCGTCGTCGGGGAGAAGTTCTCGCGTGCGTGTGACGGGGCCGTGCAACGAGGCGTGCCGCTGGTCTCGGTGACGGCGTCGGGTGGTGCGCGCATGCAAGAGGGGATCCTGTCGCTCATGCAGCTGCCGAAGACGGTCTGCGCGGTGGAGGATCTCCACGACTCCGGCCAGCCGCTCATCAGCGTCATGACACACCCGACCACCGCCGGCGTGCTGGCCAGCTTCGCCAGCCTCGGTGACGTGATCGTTGCCGAGCCCGGCGCTTTGCTCGCCTTTACGGGCCCGCGCGTCGTGCAGCAGACGACGCGCGAGAAGCTGCCGGAGGACTTCGGGCTCGCCGAGCAGAACCTCCGCTTCGGCCATATCGACGCGATCGTTCCGCGGCCCGAACTGAAGGCGTACGTCGCGCGACTCCTGCGGCTCTTTTCCTCGAATGGCGACTGACCACGAGCTGCGGCTGCGCGAGCGGCTGACGCGCCTGCGCAACCTCAACCTGCTTGGCGGCACGCGCGTCTCGGGCGAGCTCGAGAAGCTGCAACGCCAGCTCGAGCGCATCCAGTCAGCGCCGACCGACGAGGAGATCTGGCGCTCCGTCGAGCTCGCGCGGCATCAGGATCGTCCCTACACGCTGGACTACGTCAACCGGCTCTTCGACGACTGGGTCGAGTTGCACGGTGATCGCGGCCGCGCCGACGACCATGCGCTGGTCATCGGTCTCGGCCGTTTCGAGGGACGCACGATCGCGCTCGTCGGCAATCAGAAAGGCCGTGACATCAAAGAACGCAGCGACCGCAACTTCGGCATGGCGTACCCCGAGGGCTATCGCAAGGCGATGCGTCTGATGGAGCTCGCAGAGCGGAATCGGTTTCCGCTCATCAGCCTCGTCGACATTCCCGGGGCCTATCCGGGTGTCGCGGCTGAGCAGCACGGGCAGGGCGGCATGATCGCCCGGTCGCAGGCGCTGATGGCACGACTGGGAGTCCCGATCGTCACGTGCGTGATCGGCGAGGGCGGCTCTGGCGGTGCGATCGCGACCGCGGTCGCAGATCGCGTGCTGATGCAGGAGAACGCGATCTACACGGTCATCTCTCCAGAAGGGTGCGCGGCCATTCTCTGGCGGGACGCCGGCGAGGCGAAGAAGGCGGCCGCGGCGTTCAAGCCGGATGCCGTTCACTGCCTCGAGCTTGGCGTCATCGACGGGATCGTCCCCGAGCCCGAGGGCGGCGCCCACACGAATCACGACGAGGCCGCGAGGCTCCTGGGGGAAAGTCTGCAGGAGGCGCTCGAGGACCTCGAACCCGTCGCCACGGACGACCTCAAGCGCAGGCGCCGAGCCAAATTTCGCTCGCTTGGCGTTTACGCCTGAGTCAACAGCTTCACCTGTGGAAAGAAGTGAGCTTCGCGCAGGTTCCGGTAGGTTCTAGGCGTGGACGGGTGTCGCCTCTCCACAACATCCACAGCCTTTTCCCCCGACCCGAGAACGACTTCGGGCCGGAAAACCGGCCCGAAGAGTCGACCCCCCCGCTGGGTGGAGAAGCCTTTCGAAGGACAAGAGCACTTCTTTGAACTAATACGTTGCCAGACCCGTCCGGATTGAAACACCCGCCCGTCCGGGTAACCCGCGGGTTATGCGACCGATCTGGAGTGGCAGCATCTCGTTCGGCCTCGTCAGCGTCCCGGTCCGGATGTTCCCGGCGACCGAGTCGAAGGAGCTTCGGTTCCACTTCCTCGACAAGAAGGACCTGACGCCGATCGCCTACGAGAAGGTCCGGCGTGACGACCGGAAACCGGTCGACCCCGACGAGATCGTTCGCGGGTTCGAGATCGAAAAGGGCCGTTACGTGCCGCTCGAGGACGAGGACCTCGACCGGCTCGACATCGAGCTCACCCATTCCATCGACATCTGCGACTTCGTCGATCTCGACGAGATCGACCCGGTCTACTTCCGTAAGGCGTACTACCTCTTGCCGGCAGAGGGCGCGGAGAAGCCCTATCGCCTCCTCGTTCGAGCCCTCGAGGAGACCGGCAAGGTCGGGGTCGCGAAGGTGGTGATCCGCAACAAGCAGCATCTCGCAGCGCTGCGCCCGTACGACGGACTGCTGTTGTTGGAGACGATGTACTACGCGGACGAGGTGCGAAACCCGCAGGCGTTCGACGGCGATCTCGGGACCGCGAAGCTGCAGAAGGCTGAGGTCGAGATGGCAAAGTCGCTCGTCGAGAACCTCAGCGAGCCGTTCAAGCCGGAGAAGTACGACGACACCTATCGCAATGAGCTGCTCGACCTGATCCGCGCGAAGGCGGAAGGACAGCCGCTTTCCGAGCCGGCGGAGGAGGAGGGTGGCGAGGTCGTCGACCTGATGACGGCTCTCCGCGAATCGGTCGAGCGGACAAAGACACAACGCAAGGCCCCTTCGAAGCGTAAAGCTTCCTAGGTGGCCGAGAAGCTCTCCGACTACAAGCGCAAGCGCGATCCCAAGAAGACGCCCGAGCCCTTCGGCGGGAAGAAGGGGAAGACGAAGGAGCCGATCTTCGTCGTCCAGCGCCACGACGCGCGGAGCCTTCACTACGACTTTCGACTCGAGCGAGACGGCGCGCTACTCAGCTGGGCGGTGCCGAAGGGCGTGCCGCTCGAGCCGGGCGAGCAGCACCTCGCCGTGCACGTGGAGGATCATCCGCTCGAGTACGCGACCTTCGAGGGTGAGATCCCGAAGGGCGAGTACGGCGCGGGCACGGTCGAGATCTGGGACAGCGGCACGTACGAGCTGCTCGAGGAGAAGAAGAACGGTGGGCTCACCGTCCGGCTGCACGGCAAGAAGCTCGAGGGAACGTGGACGCTCGTGCCGGCCCATCTCGGCGGCAACGAGAAGAACTGGCTGATTCTCCGCAAGCGCGACGACGCGCCTGCTCCGAGACGCAGTGGCCAGACGTACAAGCCGATGCTGGCCACGCTCGCCGAAGACGTTCCGCGCGGCGCCGGCTGGACATTCGAGGTGAAGTGGGACGGCTACCGGGCGATTGCGACGGAGTCGGGTGGCGACGCCACGCTCACGAGCCGAAACGGGAACGACCTGACGGCGCGCTTCCAGAACGTTGCGAAAGAGATTCCCAAGGCGGTCAAGACGCCGGACTGCGTCCTCGACGGCGAGGTGTGCGCGCTGGACGAATCCGGTCGCTCGAGCTTTTCCGCGATGCAGCAGGGTAAGGCGGGAACGCCGATCGTTTACTACGTCTTCGACGTGCTCGAGGTCGAGGGTAAGCCCGTCATCGACCTACCGCTCGTCGAGCGCCGGAAGCTGCTCGAAGGTCTCCTCGACCGCCGGAACAAGACCGTGCGCCTCTCGGAGACGTTTGACGACGGGCAGGCGCTGTTGGAGGCTGCGAAGCAGCAGCGGCTCGAGGGGATCATGGCCAAGCGCCTCGACTCGAGATATCTGCCGGGCAAGCGGACGCGCGACTGGCTGAAGATCAAGACGCACTCCGAGCAGGAATTCGTTGTCGTCGGCTACACCAAGGGAACGGGGCGGCGTGTCTCGAGCTTCGGCTCGCTCGTCCTCGGTTACTACGTGGGCAGCGAGCTCGTGTATGCCGGCAACGTCGGCACGGGCTTCAACAGCAAGGAGATCGAGAAGCTGCTGGACAGGCTGCGGCCGCTTCGGCGCGATGCTTCGCCGTTCCGCGAAGTCCCGAAAATGCCGAAGGTTCGGAAGAGCGACGTCGTCTGGGTGGAGCCGAAGCTTGTCGTCGAGGTCGAGTTCGCGGAGTGGACGCACGATGGCCGCCTCCGTGCTCCGTCTTACAAGGGCCTGCGCGAGGACAAGTCCGCTGAAGAGGTACGGCGCGAGGATCCGATCACGGACGTTGTCAAAAAGGGCTCGCGCGAGCTGAAGCTCTCGAATCTCGACAAGGTCTTCTTTCCGGCCGAGCGCATCACGAAAGGCGATCTGCTCGAGTACTACCGCGCCGTTGCGCCAGCGCTGCTGCCTCATCTCAAGGAGCGACCGTTCACGATGGTCCGCTGGCCCGACGGGATCGAGGGCAAGAAGTTCTTCCAGAAGGACGCGCCGTCGCACATGCCAGAGTGGATCCCGACGTTCCGCACGGAGGTCTCGACGCGGGAGTCGCCGCGGACGAAGAAGTGGGTGAACTTCCCCGTCGCCAACGACGAGCTCGCCCTCCTGTGGATGGTGAACATGGGCTGCATCGACATGAACACGTGGTACTCACGCATCGACAGGCCCGAGCGCCCGGACTGGGTGCTCTTCGACCTCGACCCGTCCCCTGACGCCGGCTTCAAGGAGACCGTCCAGGTCGCGCTGCTCGTCAAGCAGGCGCTCGACGCGTTCGGCCTCATTGGCTTTCCGAAGACGTCGAGTGCGGAGGGAATGCACATCCTCGTGCCGGTCGAGCGTCGCTATATGTACGCGGATACGCGCCAGTTCGCGGAGATCGTCGCCGGGGCAATTGCACGCACCCACCGCGGCCTCGCAACGACGGAGTGGACGAAGGCGAAGCGGCGTGGCGTGCTCATCGACGCCAATCAGAACGGCGAGGGTAAGACGATCGCGTCTGCGTATTCAGTGCGGCCGCGGCCGGGCGCGCCCGTGTCTACGCCTTTGCGCTGGTCGGAGGTGAACGAGGATCTCGATCCGCTCTCGTTCACGATGCCGGTCGTGCTGGAGCGCGTTCGTAAGCTCGGCGATCTCTATGCCGGAGTGCTCACGACGAGGCAGCGATTGACGGACGCGTTGAAGGCCCTGGGCGGCTAGACGGCCGCGGCTGCGATCTGAAACGCCGGATGGCCGGCTGGATCTGCTCCCGTCCGAGAACGCGCTCGAACGCGGCGACGCAGCGTTCGTCGAATCGCCTGGCGTCCTGGTCAGCCATCCCCGAGCTCGATGCGCGTGACGCGCCGGCCACTCTGTTCTGCCTCGCGCAGCGCACCTGCGACCGCAACCGGCAGGTCCGCCCCCTCGCGGTCGATGCGGCTGCCATCGGCGAGGACGAGGACAAAGCGCCGACCTGACCCGTCGATCTCGGCCGCCGGCTTGCCGAGCCGGCGCACTACCGGCTGCAGCAAGACGAGAAAGACGTTCAGAACGACCAGTGCACCCAGGGCCCGGTAATAACCGGCGCGGCTGATCTCTCCGATCGCGGCGGCGCAGCCCATCGCGGCGGCGACGACCGCGGACGCCCCCGCGGCCCAGACGAGTCGCGGAATCCACGCCGGGTCGGTCGCGCGTCGGCGGCCGAGCATTCCGGCGATCTGGGCGGTTGCGACGGCGATCGAGATGGAGCAGACGTATGACTTCCACGCGAGCTCGCTGTCGTCGTCGAGCCAGAGGATCCAGAGCTCAAGAAAGAGAGCGCGGAGAGTGAGATCACCGCGTGTCCGAGCACGACATGCCGGCGCTGGTCGAGTAGCGCGGTTCCGCGCATCGCGATCAGCGAGGAGAGTCCGAAGCCGCCCGTAGTGGCCAGTACGCGCAGTTCGGTGTCCGCGAAATCGCCGGCGAGCAGAGCAACGATCGCGATGATCGCGGTGACCGAGAGCGCCAGGATCGCGGCGACGAGGAGGAGTCGCCGCAGCTTTGCGTTCTCCATGGGGAGGAGTATCTAGAGCTTGGCGGCCACCATTCGTCGCAGCAACGTGAGCGCCCCGTCCTTATCGAGCATCTCGTTCAGATTGCCGCACTTCGGGCTCTGCACGCACGACGGACAGCCGTCGGTGCACGGGCAGCCCTCGAGCATCCTGGCGGTGTCCTCGACCCAGCCCTCGAAGGCGTTGAACCCGCGCTCGGTGATCCCGACGCCCCCGGAGTGTCCGTCGTAGATAAACACCGTGGGCGCACCCGTTTGGAAGTGGATGTTCGTCGACAGCCCGCCGATGTCCCAGCGGTCGCACATGGCCCACAGCGGCAGCAGCGCGATCATGGAGTGCTCCGCGGCGTGGAGGGTGCCGAGTAGCTTCGGCATCTTGTCCAGACCGTCGAGCTGCTCCGGCTCGGGCACGTACCAGATCGCCTCCGTCTCGAAGCTCGTCTCAGGGAGGTCGAGGTCGACGGTCTCGAGCGTCGACTGGTCGCGGATGGACTTCTTCTGGTACGCGACCACGCGCTCGGTGACGGAAATACGTCCGAAGTGGAGGTCGAGGCCGCAACGCCGCTCGGAGCGCAGCGTCTCTTCGATTGCCGTGTTGGTGTCCTTCTTCGCCTGGGTGTAGTAGTCGCCCCTATACGGCGTCACGAGCGCCGCACGGCTCTGCAGGTCGAGCTCACGTACGAGATAGCTCTCACCGAGGTGGAGATAGACGGCGCCTTCGTGGACGGTCGAGTACGCACGCTCGCGCTCGACGATGCCGAGGACAGTGCCGCTCGTCGCTTCCACGACCGCGAACGTGTCCGGCGTGGTGCTGCGCAGGCCGAACTGCCCGGCTGGATAGTCGCGCCCCGCCCACACGTAGCCGTTCTTCGTCAGCTGGAGCTCGGGCAGCAGTGCAGCACGCTCGAGCGCCTCGTCGCCGAGCGTGGCGCGGTCGCCGTCGTCAAGCGGCGCTTCGAACGCGGCCGCCCTGACGTGCCCGTCGAGCACGCGCGGATTTGCGTGGTCGAGGATCGCCGCCTCGACGCGTCGCTGCAGCAGGGTTTCCGGTTCGCGAACGAAGTACTGGTCGAGCGCGTCCTCGCTCGCGACGAGCACCGCCAGGCCGTGTCCGCGCCGCCCCGCGCGTCCCCACTGCTGGCGCAGTGACGCGACCGTCCCCGGGAAACCGACCGAGATGGCGCAGTCGAGCAGGCCGATGTCGATGCCGAGCTCCAGGGCGTCCGTCGCCGCGACGCCCAGCAGCTGGCCCTCCACGAGTCGCCGCTCGATGTCACGCCGCTGCGCGGGCGTGTAGCCGGCGCGATACGGAGCAAGCCGCTTGGCGGCTTCGGCGTCGACGCGCTCGACGGTGAACTTGTGAATCAGCTCGGCTGCCTTGCGGCTCTTCGCGAAGCAGATCGTGCGCAGCCCACGGGAGACGAGCTCCGCCATCAGCCGCGAGGCGTCGCCCAAAGCGCTCGCGCGCAGGCCGAGCTCGGCGTCGAGAAGCTCCGGATTCCACAGCAGGATGGTGCGCTCGGCACGCGGAGCAGCGTCGTCGTCGACAACGGTTGCCTCGACGCCCGCGAGGTTGCGCGCAAGTTCGCCCGGGTTGGCGATTGTCGCCGAGGCCATCAGGAACTGCGGCTCGGCGCCGTACACCTGCGCGAGCCGGCGCAGTCGTCGCAGGACGTTACCGACGTGAGAGCCGAAGACACCGCGGTAGACGTGTGCCTCGTCGACAACGATGTAACGCAGATTGTGCAGGACGTCCGCCCAGCGGTCGTGGTGCGGGAGCACACCCACGTGGAGCATGTCGGGGTTCGTGAGAATGACGTTCGCCCACTTGCGGATCTGCCAGCGACGCTCGCTCGGCGTGTCGCCGTCGTAGATCGCAGCGCGGACGTTCGGCGCGTGCAACTCCGCGAGCGCACGGGCCTGATCCTGCGCGAGTGCCTTCGTCGGGTAGAGGTAGAGCGCACGGCTCTTAGGCTCTCGCGCGATCCTGTCGAGGACAGGGAGGTTGAAGCCGAGCGACTTCCCGGACGCGGTCCCAGTCGCGAGGATCAGGTGTTCGCCCTGTGCAGCAACATCGAACGCCGCACGTTGGTGGGCGTAGAGCGTCGGAAAGGGCAATGCCTCGCGTAGGCCGGGATGAAGGTCGTCGGGGAGCGCCGCAATGCGAGGTTCCGCGGCGGGCACGGTCTCGACATGCTCGGCCTGCTCCTCCTCGAGCAGATCGTCCCAGGTGGCGGCGCCGACGGCCATCCGCCCATTGAAGCGCGTTGCGGCTACTCGAGGGTCGTAAAGAGAGTCAGCTGCATGCCTTCTGGACCGCGCATGCGCACGTTTCGGTCGTTCCAGGGCGTGGTGACCACGTCTGCCACTGTTTCTGCGCCGCCGCGCGCGAGCCGCCTGGCCGTTGCCTCGCTGTCCACCACCTTGAACGCGATGCGAACCGGGCCCGAAACCCGGCTTCCGACCTCGACCCGGTCGATCATTTCCGCCTGGTCTTCGTTCACGAGCTCGAGGGTCCCGCGTCCCCCGTCGAGGACGACGATCTTCGCGTCGCCGTCACTCCAATCCGCGAGCTCTGCGAGGCCGAGAGCGTCGCGGTAGAGCGCCACCGCCGCCTCGAAGTCCGAGACGGTGAGAACGAGCCGAAGCTCCTGGACGTCGCCCATCCTCACGCGCACGTTACCCTTCTCTGACCGGGGTGCCCCAACCGGGGCTGAGATCACACCCGTAGAACCTGATCCGGTTAGCACCGGCGAAGGGAGAGCGTTGGTTCCACGTTGCCTGACGATTGCTGGCTCGGACTCCGGCGGCGGAGCAGGGATCCAGGCCGACCTGAAGGCGTTCGCGGCTGCAGGCTGTTACGGCGCGAGCGCGATCGTCGCGCTGACCGCCCAGAACACGGCCGGCGTGACGGCTGTACACGAGCTACCGCCGGATTTTGTCCGCGCCCAGCTCGACGCCGTCTACGACGACATCGGCGTCGACGCAGCGAAGACGGGGATGCTCTTCTCGCGCGCCGTCATCGAGACCGTTGCGGATTTTCTCGAGAGACGGAACATCCCTCTTGTCGTCGACCCGGTCATGATCGCAAGCTCCGGGGCGACGTTGCTGCAGAGCGACGCGGTGGCGACGCTCGTATCGCGGCTCTTTCCACTCGCGGCCGTCGTTACGCCGAATCTCCAGGAAGCCGAGGCGCTCGTGGGCAGCGGGCCCCGTCGTGAGCTGGCAGAGCGAATCCACGAGTTCGGCGCTGCCGCGGTCGTCGTGACGGGAGGACACGGCGACGAGTCGGTCGATCATCTCTTCGACGGCGAGCGCCATGTCGAGATCCCGGTCGAGCGGTATGACACAGCGGCCACGCATGGTGCGGGGTGCACCCATTCGGCCACTCTTGCGGCAGCGCTGGCCAGGGGACTGTCCCTCGAGCAGGCTGCGCGCGAGGCAGCACGCGTTGCCTCAGATGCGGTCCGGCACGGCCTCGCCGAGATCGGCGCGGGTGACGGTCCGGTCGACGTCCTCCATCTGAAAGGAGCCGCGTGAGTCTCTCTCCCGGGCAGCTGCTCGGCGAGCTACGCGAGCGCAAGCCCCTCGTTCACCAGATCACGAACTACGTCGTGATGAACGAGACGGCCAACGCGACGCTCGCACTAGGCGCGCTACCGGTTATGGCCCACGCGCGCGAGGAGGTCGAGGAAATGGTCGCGCTCGCGGGCGCGCTCGTGCTGAACATCGGCACCCTCTCGCCGCACTGGGTCGACGCGATGCTTCTTGCGGGCAAGGCGGCAAACGAGCATGGCATTCCGGTCGTGCTCGATCCTGTGGGTGCAGGAGCGACGCGGTACCGCACCGAGTCTGCGCGGCGCCTTCTCGACGAGGTGAAGGTCGCCGTGCTGCGCGGCAACCAGGGCGAGGTCGCAACACTGGTCGGCGTCCAGGCGGAGGTGCGGGGGGTCGAGTCGATCGGCGGCGGAGGCGAACCCGCCGAGCTGGCGCGCACGGCCGCTCGCAACCTGGGGCTCGTTGCTGCGGTGACCGGCCCGGTCGATCACGTCTCCGACGGAGACCATGTGCTCGCGGTCGCCAACGGACACGAGTTGCTGGCTGCAGTGACGGGGACGGGATGCATGTCGAGTGCGATCACCGGTTGTTTTCTGGCCGTGGCGCGAGACCGGCCGCTCGAGGCCGCGGCGGCGGCGCTGGCGGCCTTTGGCGTCGCCGGCGAGGACGCCGCACGTGACGCGAAGGGGCCCGGTTCCTTCCATGTCGGCCTCTACGACGCGCTGGCCGCGCTCGAGGCCGAGACGCTCGACGCGCGCGCGAGGATCTCGTGAAGCTGCACGTCCTCGTGGACGAGCTGGAGACCGCACGGCTCGCTGTCGAGGGCGGCGCGACGGTCGTGCAGTGGCGTCTGAAGAACGCGCCGCGCGTGGACGTGGTTGAGCGTGGGCGCGCCACACGAAGCCTCTGCGCACGTCACGGCGTCACCTTTGTGGTCAACGATGACGTCGAGGCGGCGCTCATGCTCGGCGCAGACGGGGTGCACCTCGGCCGCACCGACGAGGGGGCGGAACGCGCGAGGGATCACGGGCTCCTGCTCGGGCTCTCCGCCTCGAGCCTCGAGGAGGCGCGTGCAGTTGACCTCGAAGCCGATTACATCGGGGTCGGTCCAGTCTGGGAGACGCCGTCCAAGACCGACGCCGATCCCGCGATCGGCCTCGCGGGCCTGCGGGAGATCTGTGACGCGACCACGAATCCCGTCATCGCGATCGGTGGCATCGATGCGTCGAACGCCGCGAAGTGCATTCGCGCCGGCGCCGTCGGCGTTGCGGTCATTCGCGCGGCCCGCAATGCCGCTGCGTTGAGGGCGGCGATCGATGCAGCTCTCTGAGCTCGGCGAGCTCGGCCTGCTCGCCGAGTTGGAGCGCCGCGGGCTGGCCCGGGGAATCGACCACGACGCCGCTCAGCTGGACGGGGGCGTGATAGCGACGCAGGACGCTCTTATCGAGGACGTGCACTTCCGGCTCGACTGGATCTCCTGGCGCGATCTCGGCTGGCGTGCGGCGGCTGTGAACCTCAGCGATCTCGCTGCCTCCGGCGCCGACGCAGAAGGGCTGCTCGTCACACTCGGCGCCCCGCCAGAGACGGAGGTTCTAAACGTCCTCGAGCTCTACGAGGGAATCGCCGAGACGAAGGTTGCCGTGCTCGGCGGCGACACGACGCAAGCCGACCGGCTGCTGCTGAGCGTCACCGCGATCGGCCATTCGGCGCGCGTGCCGGGCAGGGCAGGCGCACGTCCGGGAGATCAGCTCATCGTGACCGGGCCGCTCGGCGCTGCAGGCGCGGCATTTCGCCATGAGTCATTCGTGCGGCCTCCGCTTCGGCTGGCGGAGGGGAAGGAGCTTGCCGCGCGTGCGCACGCCGTCCTCGACATCTCGGACGGCCTTGCAGTCGACGCCGGACACCTTGCGAGGCGCTCGGGCTGCCGTGTCGTCATCGATCTCGAGCACGTCCCGCTTGCGGACGGAGCGGAGCTCGACGACCTCGGCTTTGGAGAGGACTACGAGCTGCTTGCCGCGGTCGAGGACCCGGGCCGGTTTCGGGTCGTTGGTCGCTGTGAGGAAGGTGAAGGGCTGGAGCTCACCCTGAGCGGCGAGCCGTACGAGCTAGGCGGCTGGCAGCACTTCCGCTAGCGCACGCTCGTAATGCGAGCGCGGACGTGCGCCGATCAGCTTCGCCTTCGCCTCGCCACCCTCGAACAGAATCGCGGTCGGAATCGAGAGCACGTCGTAGCGCGCGGCCGTCAGAGGGTTCTCGTCGATGTTCAGCCTGGCGAACTCGACGCGGCCGCGGGTTTCGGACTCCAGCTGCTCGAGGATCGGCTCGACGGCCTTACACGGGCCGCACCACGGCGCCCAGAAGTCGAGCACGATCGGTGTATCTGCTTGCAGGACGTCCTGATCGAAAGTGGCGTCAGTGACCTCGAACACGGATCCAGGGTAGCCGCTACAAGCGTCCGAAGAGAGCTGCGAGGCGGAGGCCCGGCACCTTCCAGATCGCCTCGGCGACGATCGTCTTCGACATCTTCGATCCTCCGACTTCGCGGTCGGCAAAGGTGATCGGCACCTCGACCACCTCGAAGCCCGCGCGCAGTACGCGGTAGGTCGTCTCGATCTGGAACGCGTAACCCTTCGACTCGATTGCGTCGAGGTCGATTGCCTCGAGCACACCGCGCCGGTAGCACTTGAAGCCGCCGGTCAGGTCTCGCACCTTGACACCGAGGAGTACTCGTGCGTAGAGCGAGCCACCTGCGGAGATGAAGCGACGCAGCAGTCCCCAGTTCCGCACGCCGCCGCCCGGGACGTACCGGGAGCCGAGCGCGAGGTCCGCGCCGCCCTCGACCGCCGCGAGCAGGCGGGGCACGTCGTTCGGGTCGTGGGAGAAGTCGCAGTCCATCTCCAGCACGAGCTCGGCACCGTCCGACAGCGCACGGCGAAAGCCGGCGAGGTACGCGGGCCCGAGACCCTCCTTGTGCTCTCGATGAAGGACGTCCACGTAGTCGAGCTCCTGCGCAAGCCGGTTCGCGAGCTCGCCCGTCCCGTCGGGGGAATTGTCGTCGATCACCAGAACGCGCACGTCCTTGTCGCCGAGCGCGCGCAGCATCGGCTCGAGGTTCTCGAGCTCGTTGTATGTGGGAAGGCAGACGACGGCCTTGGGCACCTGCACGGACGTATATTCAACGCGTGGCCGGAGCTCTGCCTCGCAACGTCGACGTGGCCGAGCAGCTGGAGCTTCTCGCCGACCTCCTGGAGCTCGAGGGAGAAGCCTCGTTCCGGGTACTCGCCTACCGCCGCGCTGCGACCCGGATCCGAGAGACCGCAGGCTCCGTGGCCGAGCTTGCGCTGGCCGGCCGCGCGAAGGAGCTGCAGGGAATCGGCAAGACGATCGAGGAGAAGATCGTCCAGGTCGTCGAGGACGGCGAGATGCATGCCCTGACGAAGCGCAAGAAGATCGTCCCGCCGGAGGTCGTGAGCTTCATGCGTCTACCCGGGCTCGGGCCGAAGACCGCCGCGCGGATCTGGCAGGAGCTCGGTGTCACGACGATCGATGAGCTGAAGAGAGCAGCCGAGCAAGAGCAGCTGCGAACTCTGGCCGGGCTCGGCGCCAAAACGGAGGAGCGGATCCTCAAGGCACTCGCCGAGAAGAAACAGGAGCCTTCGGACCGCCGTCTGCTCGGCGACGGGCTCGGCCCTCTGCTTGCCGTGGTCGACGTGCTGCAGGAGCATCCCGCCGCAGTGAAAGTGTCGGAGGCCGGCAGTGCGCGGCGGCGCAAGGAGACGTTCCGCGACCTCGACATCATCGCGACCGCCAAGGATCCCGAGGCGCTGATCGACTACTTCACCAAGCTGAAGTGGGTGATCGAAGTCGTGGCCAAAGGTCCGACCAAGGCAACCGTGTTGTCGAACGAAGGCTTGCGCTTCGACCTGCGCGTCGTGCCGCCGGAGTCCTACGGGAACCTGCTCCAACACTTTACGGGCTCGAAGGACCACAACGTTGCGCTGCGGGAGCGCGCCGTGAAGGACGGTCTGTCCGTGTCCGAGTATTCGATCACGGTCGTCGAGACGGGCGAGGAACTCAAGTTCGCCGACGAGGAGCAGGTGTACGAGCGGCTCGGCTATGAGTTCATCCCGGCCGAGCTGCGCGAGAACGCCGGGGAGCTCGAGGCCGCACGCAAGGGAGAGCTGCCGAAGCTCGTCGAGCTGACCGACGTCAAGGGCGACCTGCATAGCCACACGGCCTACTCGGATGGCCGTGAATCACTCGAGCAGATGGTCCTCGCGGCGCGGGCTCGCGGCTACAAGTACTACGCGGTCACCGATCATCCGCGCGGAACGCTGGCCGAACAGGACCTCGAGATCGACGCGCTCAACGAACGGCTGAAGCCGTTCAGGATCCTCAAGGGCATCGAGGTGAACATCCGGATCGACGGCTCGCTGTCGCTCCCCGACGAAGCACTTGCGAAACGCGACTGGGTGATGGCGTCGCTGCACGCCGCATTCGACCGCAACCCGACGGAACGCCTCCTGACCGCGATGGAGAATCCGCACGTCGATTGCATCGGCCACCTGACTGCGCGCAAGATCAACATCAGGCCCCCCGCGAACATCGATATCGAGCGCGTCGTGGCCAAGGCGCTGGAGACGGGGACGTTCTTCGAGATCAATGCGCAGCCGAACCGGCTCGACCTCCGCGATTCCCAGGCGCGGCTTGCCGGTGAGGCCGGCGTGAAGATCGCTGTCAACACCGACGCGCATCAGTTGAGCGCGCTCCAGCACATGGAGATGGGTGTGGCCCAGGCAAGGCGGGCCTGGCTGACGAAGGATCAGGTGCTAAACACGCGCACCTGGCCGCAGATCGAGAAGCTCCTGAAGTGACTTTTCGCGAGGACGGAGCTGCTGCGCTCGAATGGGCTGCGCGGTACCTCGAGCAGGTCGGAGATTTCCCCGTGCTCGCGCAGGTCGAGCCGGGCGACATTCGCAGTCGCCTTCCAGCGGCGCCGCCGGAGCGAGGCGAGCCGTTCGCGAACGTGCTGCGCGACCTCGACGAGATCCTGCTGCCGGGAACGACGCACTGGCAGAGCCCGCGGTTCTTCGCCTATTTCGCCAACAGCGCCGCCGAGCCGGGCATCCTCGCGGAGCTCCTCGCCGCGACGCTCAACTCGGTTGCGTTCATCTGGCGCACCTCGCCGGCGTCCACCGAGCTGGAAGCCCATACCCTCGACTGGGTGGCTCAGCTCCTCGGCCTTCCGTCCGGGTGGCACGGTCACATCGAGGACACGGCGTCCATCTCCACGATCGCTGCGCTCGCCGCCGCGCGGGAGGCGAACGGCGGCCGCGTCGTCGTCTGTTCCGAGGAGGCGCACTCCTCGGTCGAACGAGCTGCGCGGCTGCTCGGCCTCGAGACGCGCAAGGTGCCGCTGGACGACGAGTTTCGGCTGGACGCCGGCGCACTCGATCTCACCGATGCGGCGGCCCTCGTCGCCACCGTCGGCACGACGTCCACTACGGCCGTCGATCCTGTGCCCGCCCTTGCGGATGCGTGCGAGGCGGCGGGCGTCTGGCTTCACGTCGACGCAGCGTATGCAGGCTCCGCGTGGGTTTGTCCCGAGTTGCGCTGGTCGCAGGCAGGTGTGGAGCGCGCGGACTCGCTCGTGGTGAACGCGCACAAGTGGCTGTTCACGCCGATGGACTGCTCGCTGCTCTGGACGCGCTCACCCGAAGCGCTGCGTGCCGCCTTCAGCCTTGTTCCCGAGTACCTGCGTACGACCGACCAAGCGGAGAGTCTCTCCGACTACGGTCCCGCGCTCGGCCGCCGCTTTCGCTCGCTCAAGCTCTGGGCAGTGCTGCGCTGCTACGGGCGCGAGGGGCTGCAGGCACGCATCAGGGAGGGCGTCAGGCTTGCCGAGTTGTTCGAAGGGCTTGTACGTGACGGGCCGGGGTGGGAGCTCTGCGCCCCGCGCGCGTTTTCGGTGGTCTGCTTCCGCCGGCCCGGCTCGGACGAGGACAACGAGCAACTGCTTGCCCGCGTCAACGCAAGCGGGGAATTGTTCATCTCCCACACGCGGGTCAACGGCCGGTACGTCCTGCGACTCGCGATCGGCAATGAGCGGACCACCGAGGCCGACGTGCGGCGAGCCTGGGATGTGTTGCAGCGCGAATCCGCCTAGGGGAAGCCTGTCGGTAAAGCACCCCAGGGCCGCTTTCGGAGCGGAACATACCAACTTGAAACTATGTAGAATCGCGGCTTAGCCTCATGGCTGCAACGGCACGGGGAGGTGCCGCACCATGACCAAGGGGTCTTTCCCCCTGGAACTCGCGTCACGACCCAATTAGGAGGGGGATGTATGCGTAAACGACTGACGGTCGGGGTCTTGCTTGCGACCGTAGTGCTGTTCGCCGTGGTCCTCGTATCGGGATCGCAGGCCATGGTCGGCGGGTCCGTACCGAACTCCGCCGAGAAGCTCACGGCTTCCAAGGTGACCACGGTGTCGCTCAACGGATGGGTGGGCGCCAAGGTCGAAGACGACCTACTGAAGACGGTCATCGCCGCCTTCGAGAAGTCGCACCCGAACATCAAGGTCAACTACGACGGCTTCAACAACTACCAGACCACGATGCTTGCGAAGTTCTCCGCGCGGAAACCGCCGGATGTCTTCTACGTGGCTGCAGAAGACTTCGCAGACTGGGTCCGCCAGGGCGTCCTCGAGCCCCTCGACCCGTATGCGAAGAAGACCAAGTTCTCGGCGAAGCCCTTCTACAAAGGTCTGCTGAACAGCTTCAAGTACAAGGGCAAGACGTACGGCTATCCGAAGGACTGGTCGTCCCTCGGGATGGAAGTCAACTCAGCTCTTCTGAACGGCCAGCCGGTCCCGAAGACGTGGGCGCAGCTTCGGTCCGTCGCGCAGAAGATCAACATTGCCGGCGGCAAGCCGATCTGCCTCGGAGCGGACTGGGCGCGCCTGATGGCGTTCGTGTACCAGGCCGGTGGAACCGGGCAGTTCAAGAATGCGAACTCGGCTCCCTTCCGGACCGCCGTGAACTTCTACATCGGCCTCATCAACGATGGTCTCGCGGCAACGCCCGACAACCTTGGCGCCGGCTGGTGCGGTGAAGCCTTCGGCAAGGAGAAGGTTGCGATCGCGTTCGAAGGCAACTGGATGCTCGGGTATCTGAAGGACACGTTCCCGAACCTTCGCTACACGCTCGCGCCGATGCCCAAGGGCAAGACACGCGGGAACCTCGCCTTCACCGTCTCGTACTCGATGGCTAAGGATTCCACGCACAAGGCAGCCGCCTGGACGCTGCTGAGCTACCTCACCGGCAAGACCGGGGCGAAGAAGTGGACGTCGCTCGGTTTTGCGCTGCCGGCGCGGAGCGACGTCAAGCCGGTGGCGGGGCGCGGAGCGTTCGTCAAGTACCCGCAGTTCACCCACGGCTGGGGCAACCAGGTCGACTTCCGGCATGTGTGGACCGAGATCGCGAACAACGAGCTGACGGCGGTTCTCCAGGGCAAGGAGACCGTGAACGAGATGCTCGCGAAGATCGCGGCCGCAGCGAAGTAGTAGGACCGACCTAGTCCGTTTGCCTGCTCCCCCGTGCATCGTTGAAGATGCCCGGGGGAGCGGGCGAGGACGGGAGAGCTGACGTGGCGGTCGCGGTCGCGAAGGACAGGAAGGTGCGGGGCCTCGGCTCGGAACGACTGCGGGAGGCGCTCGTGGGCTACGGCTTCATCGCGTTGCCAATGGCGTTCTTTCTCCTCTTCTTCATCTTTCCGATCGGCTACGCGTTCTACATCAGCCGCTACGACTGGCAGATCTTCAAGGGGCCGTTCATCGGCTGGGACAACTTTCGCGAGCTCTACCACGACCCTGTGTTCTGGCACCACGCCGTCCGGAACACGCTCGTCTACACGGCCGTGGTGGTACCGCTGCAGATGGCGCTCGGCCTTGCCCTTGCCGTCGTCGTGAACCAGGCGATCAGGTTTCGGACATTCTTCCGGGCCGCCTTCTATTTCCCGTCACTCGCGTCGTCCGCCGCGATCGTCTCGATCGCGACCTACATCCTGGCGTCGGATGGATTGCTGAACTCCTTCCTGGGCCATCTCGGCTATGAGCACCGCTATGCGTGGTTCTCGAGGCAGGACACTTCGCTGCCTTCGATCATGGGTCTGAACGCCTGGACGACGGCGGGGACGATGATGCTCTTCTATCTCGCCTCGCTCCAGGCGATTTCGACTGAGGTCTACGAGGCCGCCGCGATCGACGGAGCGGGCGCGTGGCGGACGTTCTGGAAGATCACGTTCCCGTTGCTCAAGCCCGGGCACTTCTTTGTCGCCGTCGTCTCGATCATCGGAGCGCTACAGATGTTCGACCAGTCCTTCATCGTCGGCGGTTCGTCAGGTGGACCGAACTATTCCACCATGACGGTGGTTCTCTATCTCTATAACCGAGCGTTCACTGGGACGACGAGGTTCGGGTACGCCGCAACTGTCGGTCTCGTCCTCTTCGTGTTCATCTTCACTGTCACGCTCATCCAGCGTCTGCTCTTCGGCAAGGCGGAGGTGGCCTGATGGCCGACGAGCGGGTCCCGCCGACTCCGCCGGCCCTGGCCGTAGGCGAGCTCGCACTGGAAGGGGAGGCTGCGGCCGGCACGCCGCCGACCGCCACCGGCATTCCGGGCCGCGAGCGCGCAGACCGGATCAGAACTGTTCTCACCTACACCGTCATGTTCACGGTCGCTGCGCTGTTTTTCATCCCGTTCCTCTGGAGCGTCTCGACCTCCTTCAGGACGATCGCCGACACTGTCCAGGGTTTCTCGCTGCTACCGAAGCACTGGACGACCATCGGCTACCACGAGGTCTTCTACAAGTACCACTTCGGCCGCTACACGATGAACAGCGCAATCATCGCCGCTGCGATCACGACCTCGAACCTCTTCCTTGCCTCGCTCGGCGGCTACGCGTTCGCACGGCTTAGGTTTCCGGGCCGTGAGGTGCTCTTCATGCTCGTGCTCGGCACGCTGATGATCCCGGACCAGCTGCGCCTTGTGCCGATCTACCAGATGCTCGTCAACATGGTGCCGAGCTGGCTCGGGCATGTCGGCTGGCACAACGCGACGTTCGTCAACCGCAACGGCGTCATCTTGATCAGTCTGGTCTCCGCGTCAAGCCTGTTCCTGATGCGCCAGTACTTCCTAACGATTCCGCGTGACCTCGAGGAGGCGGCCAAGCTCGACGGGGCGGGCTACTTCAAGACGTATCGGCGCGTGATGCTTCCGCTTGCCGGTCCAGCACTCGCCGCCGTTGGGATCCTGACGTTCCAGGGGTCGTGGAACGGCCTCTTCTGGCCGGCGGTCCTCCTGCAGGACGAATCACAGCACACGATTCCGCTCGGACTTGTCTACTTCCAGCAGGTCTACACGACGCTCTGGCCGCAGCTGATGGCCGCGAGCGTTGCCGCGATCCTGCCGATCCTGGTCCTCTTCGTCCTGTTCCAGCGCTACTTCGTTGCCGGTGTCGCGGCTTCGGGGGTCAAGGGATGAGCCTCCCGCGCGCACTTGCCGTTGCAGCGACGGATCTCTATCACCAGTCCTGGCGGCTCATCGTCCTGAACACGCTGCTCGGGGCCATTCTCGTCGGGGTCGTTCTCGCCAGCCTGGCGATCCGGCCCGCAATCCTTCTTGTCGTCTTCCTCGGGCCGGCTGCCGCCGCAGTCATGCACTGCACCGTGACATTGGCCCAAACGGAGGAGCTCCGGCTCTCCGAGGCGGTCGTCGGGTTGCGACGGCACTGGCGACGTGGACTGGCGCTGGGCGCCTTCGTGGCGGCTGCTGCGATCCTCGGGGCGATCGCCGTCCCCTTCTATTCCAGGGCTGGCACCTGGGCCTGGCCCCTGGCCGCACTGAGCGTCTACGTGCTCCTGGTCTTCGCTCTCTTCCAGCTCGCGCTGTGGCCACTCGCGGTTTTCGAGGAGGCGCGCCCCTTCCGTGCTGTCGTCCGGGACGCCGCACTCGTCGTCGGGCGTCGACCATGGGGATTCGCCGGGCTGGCGCTCGCGTTGCTGCTCGTCAACGCAATCGGTGTCGCCGCGGCGATCCTGCCGTTCCTGACCCTGACGATCGCGTACTCGTTTCTGGTCTCGGCGCACTTCGCGCTGCCGAAGAATCCGGCCCGGGAGGTCTGAACGCATGGCTAGCGTCACCTACGACCACGTCACGAAGACCTTCGGCGATACCGCGGCCGTCAAGGATTTCATGCTCGAAGTCAGCGACGGCGAGTTCATGGTCCTCGTCGGCCCGTCCGGCTGTGGCAAGAGCACGGCGCTGCGCATGCTGGCCGGTCTCGAGAAGGTGTCGGACGGCCGCATCTTGATTGGAGACCGTGTGGTCAACAACGTTGCGCCGCAGCATCGGGACATAGCGATGGTGTTCCAGTCCTATGCGCTCTATCCACACATGACCGTGTACGACAACCTCGCGTTCGGCTTGCGCAACCAGAAGGTGTCGAAGAAGGACATCGATAGGCGCGTGCGCAGGGCGGCGGACATTCTCGATCTCGATCTGCTGATCAAGCGCAAGCCGAAGCAGCTTTCCGGTGGCCAGCGCCAGCGTGTCGCGCTCGGTCGCGCGATCGTTCGCGAACCCGAGGCGTTCCTGATGGATGAGCCTCTGTCGAATCTCGACGCACAACTGCGCGTCCAGACCCGCGCCGAGATTCTCAAGCTGCAGCAAGAGCTCAAGACGACCACCATCTACGTCACGCACGACCAGGTCGAGGCGATGACGATGGGCGACCGGATCGCGGTCATGAAGCTCGGCCTCCTGCAGCAAGTCGGTCCTCCCGAGGAGCTCTATCGCGAGCCGCTGAACCTGTTCGTCGCCGGCTTCATCGGTTCGCCCGCGATGAACCTCGTCCCTGCCGAGATCATGGACGGCGCGGGCGGCACCGGCCGTATCGCAGGCTTCCGTCCCGAGCACATCGACATCGCGAACGGCCGGACGGGCGGTCTCGACTTTGACGCGCGAGTCGAAGTCGTGGAATATCTTGGCGACGAGCAGCTCGTTCACCTGACCCGCAAGGACACCCCCATCCAGGCGAAGCTTCCCGTCGAAGACCAGGTGGGCGCTGGTCAGGAACTGAAGTTGACCGTCCCGCGCGACAAGTTGCTGTTGTTCGACGCGGCGACGGAAGAGCGGGTTCGCACCTAGAGCCTGCGCAGAACGGCCAGCAGTTCTTGCGGTCCCGCAACGGTCAGGTCGGCGGCTTCCCGCAATGCTGCCGGGCCTTCCTCGGAGGCCACCGCAATCCGGACGGACAGGTCGAGGCCGTCGAGCGCCCGGAAGCCGTCGAGGTCGGTCGTGTCGTCACCCGCATAGAGCGCACGTTTCAGATGTCGCTCGGCAAGCAGCTGCCGCACCGCAGTTCCCTTGTGCGCGTCCAGCGGAGGCAGCACCTCGAGCACCTTGCGCCCGAAGCGAGCTACGAGGCCCTCGCGCTCCGCACGCGCCTTCACATCCTCGAGCGCTGCGCGCGCCGCGACTTCATCCCGCGAACCGCGATAGTGAAGCGACGCTGTCAGCTGCTTGTTCTCCGTCGCGGGCCAGGCAACGGCTGCGAGGAACCGCTGAAGCCGTTCGCCCCACCCGGCTGCCTCGCCGTCGAGCTCCAGCCCGTGGTTGCCCACATAGACGAGCTCAGGGATGCCCACAACCCGTTGCGCGTCCGCGCCGGCACGGCCCGAGATGCATGCGACCAACGCGTAGCGCTCGTTCAGGCGGCGGAGCTCGTCACGGGTCTCGTCCGGGACGCGGGCATCCTCGGGCCTCGGAACTATCGGCGCGAGCACGCCGTCGACGTCCAGGAAGAGTGCTGCCCTCGCGGGATCCTCGGCGAGGCGGGCCAACAGATCCACACTGCAAGAATACGCGCGTGCGGCTCGTCCTCATCGGCCTCGTCGCGGGGTTCTTCAGCGCGCTGTTCGGGGTCGGAGGCGGCATCGTCATCGTGCCGTTGCTGCTCCTGGTCTGCGGGTGGGAGGCACGCTCCGCCACGGCAACGTCACTCGCAGCGATCGGGATCACCGCGGTCTCGGGCGTCATCGCGTACGCGATTCACGGGGATGTAAATGTCGGCTACGCGGCACTCGTCGGGTTGCCGGCCGCCGGGTCGGTCGCTTTCGCCACAGCGCTGCAGCAGCGGCTCCGCACACGCACGCTCGAACTGCTCTTCGCCGGCTTCATGCTCGCCGTCGCCGTCTGGCTGTTCGTGAAATGACGTATGTACTCGCAATTGCGCTCGGCCTTGCGGCCGGCATGCTCGCCGGAATGTTCGGTGTCGGGGGCGGCCTCCTCTTCGTTCCCACGCTAATCGTGCTGGGCCTCAATCAGCACGAGGCGATCGGGACCTCACTGCTCGCCATCGTCCCGACCGTGCTCGTCGGTACCTGGCGGCAATCGCGCTACGGCAACGTCCGCTGGCGCGCGGCTGCAGTTCTTGGAGTGGCGGCAGCGGCCACCGCGCAAGGCGGTGTCGCGCTCGCAGAGGCGCTACCCGCGACCACGCTGCGGCGTCTCTTTGCCGCACTGCTCGTAGTGGTAGCGGCCCAAATCGCGTGGCGCGCGCGCCGTCCCGAATCCTGACCTATCCTGTGCGAATGGCGGGCTCCGAGGAGATCTGGCTTCCGCTTGTCGACGAGCCGGTCGGCGACATCGTCGCGCGGCTTCAGGCCGAGGATCCGGAGATCGACCGTCTCGTCGGTTCGCCCCATCGGGTCCTCGCGTTCCGCACTTTCGCGTACATCCGCGTCGGGATCCTGCTCGGCGAGCTGCTCTTCGAGCAGGAGCTCGCCGCCGAGGACGCCGACGAGACCTGGGTGGAGGCGCTGTGGCGTGACCCGAAGCACCACGATGCGCTGCACCGCGAGGTGCGGGCCGTTGCGGAGGAGATCGCGGCTGACCCGAAGTACGCAGACGACGAGCCGCTCGGCCCGGACGAGGATGCCCGGGACCGCTTCCGGGAGTTTGCCCGGAAGCAGCTCGCCGGCGACTGAGCCCTCCCAGCCTCGCCGAACGGGTTTTAGGGTCGACCGTCGAAGAGCCTGCATAATGGGGTGTTCGTGAAGCGAGCGTCTGTCGGCTTTCTCGCCGCCCTGTTGCTGCTGACTGCTGCGGTCGCCGATGCCGGCTGGCAGCAGGCTCGGGCCTCGGGGGCGACCGCGCGCGCATATGCGATCCGCGTTGTCGTTCCGGACCAGCCGGGAGCAGAGACCCCGACGGTCTCCGCGCCAGAGGACTCCGTCGTCTTCAGCGGCAGCTTCGACTACAACAACCTCGTCACGAGCGGCTCAGCGAACGCGAGCGCGTCGGCGGTCGCAGGTTCCTCGGCTAACGCAACCGCATCCGCGGAGGTCAACAACCTCAGCTTGTTCGGTGGTGAGATCACGGCCTCGAGCGTCATCGCGCAGGCCCACGCGGAAGCCCGTGCCGGCGCTGCGAAAGGTGACATCTCCGGATCGGCGGTCACAGACCTCGTCGCACTCGGACAGCCCGTGACGGCTAACTCGTTGCAGCTCGCCGACTGGGGCTCGCTCACCACCATCGCCGGCGGTGCCAGCGGGTCTCCGGCCACCGGCTACCGCGGGAGTGTCACGGCGCTCGAGATCAGGCTCACTGCGGCGCACGGTGGTCTGCCTGCCGGAACGACGGTCCTGGTCGGCTATGCGGAGGTTGCGGCGCAGGCTGCGCCGCCCGAGCCGGCGGTCCAGGTTCCGTGGCCGCCGAAGGCCAAGTCCGGATCGAAGTCCGGCAAGGCGCCGGAGCCCACACCCTTCCCGCCCGTTCGCCAACCGCCGGACATCACGCCGAAGCTGACCGCAGGCGGCTACGTGTTCCCCGTCTACGGCCCGTCATCGTTCGTCGACACCTTCGGGGCATTGCGGGGCGACATCTCGACGGGCTGGCACCACGGCGACGACATCTTCGCCCCGCTCGGCGCGCCGCTGCTGGCCGTCGCTTCCGGAACGGTCTTCTCGGTGGGCTGGAACAAGGTCGGAGGCAACCGCCTCTGGCTCCGTGACGGTCAGGGAAATCTCTTTTACTACGCACATCTCTCCGCGTTCTCGCCGCTCGCGGTGAACGGGAACAAGGTGAACGCGGGCGACGTCGTCGGCTTCGTCGGCAACACCGGCGACGCGCAGGGGACGCCGTTCCATCTGCACTTCGAAATCCATCCCGTCGGCCTGCTGGGGCTCGGCTACGACGGCGCCGTCAACCCGACGTCGTACCTCCTTGCCTGGAAGCACCTCCAGGACGTCAGCTTCGCGGGGGGCGACGCGTGGGCGCCGTTGCATTCGCTCGGGAACGCACCGAAACCCGGGGCGATCCTCCTGACCGCGATCGACATCTCGAGCGCCGACGGGCTCGTCCCGGGCTCGCTGCAGCGTGCGATCAGGCCTCTCATCGTGAGGCCCGACAACTTCAGCTCGAAGAAGCCGAAGAAGTAGCTCGAATTAGTTCGCGGTCGAGCCGGCGCCCGAGTTCCCGCCCTGATAGGTGAACTCGTCGCTTGGCCCGAAGACCCGGTCGGACAGCCACTTGCGCGTCTGCGATCCCGAGACGGGGTTGAAAAGGATCCCGAGTGCAATTCCCGTCAGGAGCAGCAGCGTGTTGCGTGCGCCGTGGTCCTTCTTACCCTGCACGCGGTCGGCTGCCTGGCGGAGCTCGTCGAGCGCCTCCCGCAGATGGTCCTGGATGTCCTTGTCGGTGGCAACACGGGTGGCGACCGGAATCGCTCCACGCCCGCCGATCAACTCGTTGTAGACCACCCGCGCCGATTCGTAGGCGTTGCGCATGTTGTCGCGGAGATCCTCGTCCTTGAATGCACGCTCGATGTAAGGCCTCGCGTTGCCGGCCCGGTCCAATACCTTGTCTCTCGTGTTGGCCATGCTCTCTGTGTCCTTTCGCTCGTCTGCCAGCTCTTGCGTACCCGTGCGTAATCGACGCAAACAAGCCGTTCTCGGGCTCACTCTACTGGTCGTCTCAGGATGCGGGGGCAGCGGAGCGCAGAAGGGGTACACCGTCCGTGGAACGGGCTTCACATTCGTGGCTCCAGCCGACTGGGGGGTCTCGCGGAAGGGCGCTGAGGTTCAGGCCGCCCAGGGCACGCAGCTGGTCTCGGTGACGCGGTTCCCGCTACTCCGGCGGTTCAAGCCTGCGCTCTGGGACAAGGTTGTTCCGGAGCTCGATCGGGCGGCAACTGCGCTCGCGAGGCAGCAGCAAGGCACGGTGAACGACCCCCGCACCGTCACGGTCGCCGGCCAGCAGGCTCGGAGGTACGACGTCGCATATACGCGCGAGGGGAAGCAGCTCGTCGAGCGGATCGCGTTTGTGTTGCGCGGAACGACCGAGTACCTGCTGCTCTGCCGCTATGAGCGCGGCGGCAGCACCGAGGCCTGCGACGGCTTGCTCACGTCCTTCAGGCTCGCCGCGGCCTGACGGTCGAGGACGGGTGACGGCTTGGGGTGCGTCAGGCCCTTGCCGTCGAACGCGGCGTCGAAGACCTGGTCGATCGTGTCGACGAGGACGAACTCCATCTGCTCTTTCGTCTCCTTGGGCAGCTCTGCGAGGTCGGGCTCGTTGTCCCGCGGCATGATGATGCGCTTCAACCCGGCGCGCTGCGCCGCCAGCGTCTTCTCGCGGATGCCTCCGATCGGGAGTACCTGCCCGGTCAGCGTGATCTCGCCGGTCATGCCGACGTCCTCCGAGACGGGCTGGTTGCGCACGAGCGAGGCGATCGCCGTCGCCATCGTGATCCCTGCCGACGGCCCGTCCTTCGGCACGGCCCCGGCCGGAACGTGCAGGTGGATGTCGTGCTCGCGGAACCAATCCTCTTCAAGACCAAGCTTCTCCGCGTGCGCGCGAACCCACGAGAGCGCAGCCTGTGCGGACTCCTGCATCACGTCGCCGAGCTGTCCGGTGATCGTCAGCCGGCCCTTGCCGGGGTACGCCGTCGCCTCGAAAAAGAGGATGTCGCCGCCGACCGCGGTGAAGGCCAGGCCCGTTGCGACACCCGGCTCGGAAGTGCGCTTGCGTACTTCGCCCTCGTAGCGGCGCGGCCCGAGCGCCGTCCGCACGCGCTTCTCGTCGATGCGCAGCTTCTTCGCGTGCCGCTTGCCCTCCGCGACCTGCCGGGCAGCCTTGCGCAGCACATCCGCGAGCCGGCGTTCGAGGTTACGCACGCCGGCTTCGCGCGTGTACTCGCGGATGATCAGCCGCAGCGCCTTGTCGGTGATCGTCACCTGGCCGCCGCCGAGCCCGTGAGCCTCGACCTGCTTCGGCACCAGGTACCGCTTGGCGATGCCGAACTTCTCCTGCTCGGTGTAACCCGACAGCTGGATGACGTCCATGCGGTCGAGCAGCGGGGCCGGGATGGTGTCGAGTGTGTTCGCCGTGCAGATGAACAGCGTCTTCGAGAGATCGAACGGCAGATCGAGGTAGTGATCGCGGAAGTTCTTGTTCTGCTCCGGATCCAGGACCTCGAGCATCGCGCTGGCGGGATCGCCCCGGAAGTCAGCGCCCATCTTGTCGATCTCGTCGATCAGCATCACGGGGTTCATCGATTCGGCGTCGCGCAGGTGGCGGATGATGGTTCCCGGCATCGCGCCGATGTACGTGCGGCGATGGCCGCGGATCTCCGACTCATCGCGTACGCCGCCGACCGACAGCCGGGCAAACTTGCGGCCGAGCGCGCGCGAGATCGATTGGCCCAGCGATGTCTTGCCGACGCCCGGCGGCCCGACGAAGCAGAGGATCGGCCCGGAGGTGTCGTTCTTGAGCTTCGAGACCGCGAGGTGCTCGAGGATCCGCTCCTTCACCTTTTCGAGGTCGAAGTGGTCCTCGTCCAGCACCTGCTTCGCGTTGTCCAGGTCGAGGTTGTCCACCGTCGTCTTCTGCCACGGGAGCGAGGCGATCCAGTCGATGTACGTGCGGATGACTCCGTACTCGGCCGCGGCGGTCGGCAGCCTCTCCAGCCGGCCCAGCTCGCGGTCGACCACCTTGCGCACGTCCTCCGGGAGCTCCATCGATTCGAAGGTCGAGCGCAACTCGGCGATCTCCGCCGCCTCGGGATCGCTCTCGCCGAGCTCGTCCTGGATCGCCTTGAGCTGCTGGCGCAGGAAGAACTCGCGCTGCCCCTTCTCCATCTCTTCCTGGACCTGCGATTGGATCTTCGACCCGAGCTCGAAGACCTCGAGCTCGCGGTTCAAGATGGCCGAGATGTCGCGCAGCCGCGCTTCGATGTCGGTGAGCTCGAGCAGCCGCTGCTTCTCGTCCGTCTTCAGGCGCAGGGTGGAGGCGACGAGGTTGCAGAGCGCGCTCGGGTCGTCGACGTTCGCAGCGGCGATCTGCAGCTCCTCCGGCAGGTAAGGAACGAGGCCGATGACGCGCGCGAACAGATTCTGGACGTTCCTTGTCAGAGCCTCGACCTCGGGCGTCTCCGTGAGCTCGTCGGGCAGCTCGACGAACTCGCCGATGAGGTACGGGTCGTCCTGCACCTGGCGGTCGAGCCTGATGCGCTGCACGCCCTGGACGAGGATCCGCAGTGTCCCGTCGGGCACCTTGATCATCTTGTGGATCACCGCGGCCGTGCCGACCTCGTAGAGGTCGTCCCAGCCCGGCTGCTCGGCCTCCGGGTTCTTCACCGTGACGAGCGCGAGCACGCGGTCACCCGACACGACGTCTTCGACCAGCTTGATCGAGCGCTCCTGGCCGATGGCGAGCGGTGTCACGGACTCGGGAAAGACGACCGTGTCCTTCAGCGGAAGAACAGGCAGGGTCGCCGGGAACGTCAGCTCCTCCGTCTGCTCCTCGACGAGCGCGTCGCTCATTGCTTCAGTCATGACGACGTCACCACGATCGAGATGTGCTCCGCCGGGGCCGGCTTGGGGGCGATCGGCAGCTTGATGGTGAGAAACCCGCGCTCGTACGTCGCGGTCGCCTGCTCCGGATCGACGTCCACGGCCAGCGTCACCTGACGTTGAAACGGGCCGTACTCGATCTCGAGCTGCTGGTACTGCCCATAATCCTTGGGCCGCTGTCGCTCACCCGCGATCAGGAGCGCCTGCGGCGACGCGACCACCTTCACCTCGCTCGGGTCGACTCCGGGGAGCTCGACAACGACGGTGAGGGAGGCCGGGTCCTCGGTCCGGTAGACGTCGACCTCCGGCCGATAGCCGCGGCGCATCCCGCGGGAGAAGGGAAAAACCTCCCAGAGATCGGCGAAGAGTTGCTCGATCTCCTCGGCAGCGTGTCCCATCTCGCGTCGGCGTTTCTCCATCGCCTCAGCGTACCCCGGCGGGCCGGGGTCCAGACGTGGCCCGTGCGCCCAGACGGCGTTGGAGCCCGGAGGCCACTAGCATCGCGTCCGCCATGAAGGGCGTCGTCCTAGCCGGCGGGACCGGTTCGCGTCTCGATCCGCTGACGCGGATCACGAACAAGCACCTCTTGCCCGTCTACGACCGGCCCATGGTGGTGTACGCCATCGACGCTTTGCAGGAGGCCGGGGTCACGGAGCTTATGTTGGTGACCGGTGGGGAGCATGTGGACGACTTCCGGCGGCTGCTCGGCGACGGACTCGCGTACGGAAACCAGGAACGCCCTGGCGGGATTGCGGAGGCCCTCGGCCTTGCCCGTGAGTTCATCGGAGACGACCGCGTCGTCGTGATGCTCGCGGACAACATTTTCGGAGGCTCGATCTCCCAGACGATCCACAACTTCCAGCAGCAACGCGAAGGCGCGCGCGTCTTGCTCGCGCACGTCCGCGAAACCGAGCATCTTCGTCATCTCGGTGTCCCGCGCATCGACAACGGCCGGATCACGGAGATCGTCGAGAAACCTGCGGATCCACCGGGCCGTCTCGCCGTCACGGGCCTGTATTGCTACGAGGCTGACGTCTTCGACGTGATCGCAGCGCTCGAGCCGTCAGGTCGCGGGGAGCTCGAGATCACCGACGTCAACAACCACTACGTTCGTGCCGGCAGCCTCGAGTACGACGTTTTCGGGGGTTACTGGGGGGACGCCGGCGAGTCCATCGACGCTTACCACGAGGTGATCGAGCGCGTTCGGCGGCCGCACTTCGGCTCGGAGCGCCCGCGTCCGATCCCACTTCCCCGCTTCGAAGACGAGCGCGGATGGTTGACGGAGATAGCCCGGACAACTGCCCTCCCGAAGCCGATCCGGCAGACGAATGTCTCCTTCTCGCGGCAAGGCACGATCCGCGGCCTGCACTACCACGAGCGCGGCCAGGACGACCTCTTTGTTTGCCTGCAGGGACGTGCGCGCGTTATCGCCCTCGACCGCGACACGGGAGAGGCCTTTAGCGAGGACATCGGCGAGGGCAACTTCGGCGCGGTCTACGTGCCCGGCAACCTCGCGCACGGCTTCGAGGCGCTGACGGACGTCCTGATGCTCTACCACACCACAGAGGAGTACGACTCTGCCGATCCCGACGAGCATCAGTTGCCGTGGAACGATCCCCGCGTCGCCGATCTCTGGAGCACGACATCGCCGATCCTGTCGGAACGGGACCAGGGGTTTGGCGCGAGCACGCAGTGATCGCGCCAGACGGTGGAGGGGGCGCGGGGGAACCGGGAGGTTCCCCCGGCTCTCAAAAGAAGGGGGCTCGTGGGGGAAACATGGTTTCCCCCACGGGAGCGAAGCGACGCGTCGTAATCACGGGCGCGGGCGGCCAACTCGGCCGTGCGCTCGCGGACGAGTTTCCGGGCGCTGTGGCGTTGAGCCATGCGGACTGGGACGTGACGTTCCCGCCTCCTGACCTGGCCGATCCGGAGCTCGTGCTCCACGCTGCTGCCTGGACCGACGTCGACGGCGCCGAAGCCGACCCGCAGGAGGCCGCCGCAGTCAACGTGGGGGGGACGCGGCATGTTGCCGAGTTGGGGGCTCCGCTCGTCTACTACTCCACCGACTACGTCTTTGACGGCCGTAAGGGCGAGCCGTACGTCGAATCCGACCCGCCCAGGCCGGTCTCGGCGTACGGGCGCACAAAGCTGTTCGGCGAGGCCGCTGCCGGCGAGCAGGCGTGGATCGTGCGCAGCTCGGGGCTGTTCGGTCCGACGGGGACGAACTTCGTCAGGACGATGCTCGACCTTGCGCGTGAGCACGACGAGATCGCAGTCGTCGATGACCAGCGCACCGCTCCGACGTACGTCGGTCATCTGGCAGCGGCGACGCGTGAGCTGCTGGCGCGGCCGCTCGGCGTTTGGCATCTCGCCGCGGAAGGTGATGCGACCTGGGCCGAGTTCGCGGAAGCGATCTTCGAGGAAGCGGGCCTGGACACTCGTGTGCGCAGGATCTCGAGTGCCGAGTTGGGGCGGGCTGCGCAACGCCCCGCCAATGCGGTGCTGCGCAGCGAGAAGGGCGCGCCGACCCTCCCGCATTGGCGGGAGGGCCTACGTGCCTGCCTTAGCCGGATCGCTTGAGGCGGCGAAGCCGCCTGTCCGCGAAGCGGACCAGTGGAGGGGGTCTGGGGGAACCGGGAGGTTCCCCCAGTTACTACCCGGACCGTTTCAACTTGCCGTGCTTCTTGGCGTGCAGCTCGCCGCGGCGGAACACCCAGATCCCAAGCGGAACCGAGATGATCCCGATGATCAACATCGGCCAGATGTCGCCCCAGACCGAGCCGACGCTCGCACCGTCGAGGATCGCCGCCCGCTCGCCGCGAAGCGCGTACGTGGCCGGTGAGATCGTCGCGATCCACTGCATGAATTGCGGTAGCACGGAAACGGGGTAGTAGACGCCGGAGACGACGAGCATCAATCCCTGCGCGACGTAGCCGAACTGCGTGCCTTTCTCGGGCGAGATGAGCGGCAGGACGGCCGTCATCATCCCGATGCCGACGAACGAGATCGACGCGACCGCGATCAGGACCACCGCTGTGGCGAAGTTCGCGTTCGGCATGTGCAGCCCGAAGAACGCCGCGATCGCTGCGAACACGATCGTTGCGCGCACGATCCCGTAGCCGATGGCGAAGATGCCGGTGCCGAGCAGATGCGTGGCACGGGTCAGCGGTGCCATGAACGTGTACTCGATCGTTCCCTCCCAGCGCTCCCACGCGACCGTCTCGATCAGCAGCTCGAAGACGATGCCGAGGTACGACCACATGACCGCGCCGATCAGGAGGATCGTCGTCAGGCGGTCGATGTTCACCGTGCCGCCCTCCGCGACGACGCCCTTCGCGATGAAGACGATTGTGAGCGTGTTCGCGGCAGTCCAGAAGAAGAACGCAACCTCCCACCAGGCGTAGCGTTTGATGAGGTACCAGTTGCGCTCGACCATCCCGTAGAGGCCGATGAACTCGTGTCGGAGGGTTCCCGCAGCTTCTCTCACGCGAACACACCCCGCTCCGCGTCTTCATCCTTCTCGTCCTCGAACGTCCGGCCTGTTGCGGCGAAGAACGCCTCCTCGAGCGTCTCGACGTCGTAGCGCTCCTTCAACGCGTCCGCGGGATCGAGAGCGATCAGCCGTCCGCGGTCAAGGATGCCGACACGGTCCGCGAGAACCTCGGCCTCGCGGATGTCGTGCGTGCAGAGCAGGATGGTGGCGTCATGCGTGGTCCACACATCGCGAATAAAGTCCTGCACCTCCAGCTTCGAACGGGGATCGAGGCCGGTTGTCGGCTCGTCGAGGAGCAACAGGACGGGGGACGTCAGGAGCGCACGCGCCAGTGCAACCTTCTGCTGCATGCCCCGCGACAGGTTCTCCATCGCCTCGTGCCGGCGCCCGATCGGAAAGCCCACTCGCTCGAGGATCTCGGGGATGGCCGTCTTCGTGACACTCGGCGGGATGCCGTAGAAGCGTGCCGCGTAGGCGAGATTCTCTTCTGACGACATCTTCTTGAAAAACGAGGCTTCGACAGAAACCCGGTTGACCAGCCTCTGCACGGGACGCGACTCCTTCACCACGTCGTGGCCGAAGATCGTCGC
>WNFV01000255.1_pt1 | contig 67678 bp, 59 predicted proteins | sample 5400101 | NCBI WGS metagenome assembly WNFV01 (sample SAMN13153361, study PRJNA577476) | soil metagenome | isolation source: 115 cm soil or saprolite under grassland replicate 1 | place: USA:California | collected 2016-06-15
CGTACGTGGTCTACGAACGGAACGGATCGTGGTCGTTCGCCGGCGGCACGGTGGGCACCGTGATCCTGCGGCGGGACACGGTCACCGCCTCCTGGCAGGGCGCTGACCAGCGCGTTGGCACCGAGCCGCTACGGCAGGTAGCTCACCTGCTGGAACAAGCCCCGTACAGACGGTGGCGGGCGTACGGCTGGGCCGCGTTCGAGCTCGCCTACGCTCTGCACGGCCGAAATCACCTGATCGCGGAAACGGAAAGTAACGAACCGCTGCTATTTCTCGCCGTGCCACAAGTAGAAGTCATTCTTCGCGCGGACGGTGCATTACTCTCCGCCAGGAGTGACACTGTGCTGACCGAATGTCGCGACATCGTCCTCGAATCGATTGCGGAGAGTGATTACTGGCCGAAGTCACTCGAAGTCGACGAACCCGATGACAATTATCGACGGATAGTGACTGACACGGTGGCAGAGCTGCAGCGGCGACTGCTGAGCAAGGTAATCCTGTCGCGTACGATTCCCGTCGACTTCGACGTCGACCTGGCGGCCACATACGTGCTCGGTCGACAGCGCAACAACCCCGCCCGTTCATTCCTGCTCAATCTCGGCGGTGTCGAGGCCGCGGGTTTCAGCCCCGAGACCGTGGTCGAAGTGGACCGCGGCGGGCTGGTCAGCACCCAGCCGCTCGCCGGGACCAGGGCGCTCACCGAGGCGGACCAGGACAACCTGCGACTGCGTACCGAACTGCTGCGCGATCCCAAGGAGATCTTCGAACACGCGATCTCCGTGAAGGTGGCGTACGACGAGTTGGTCGACCTCTGCGGCCCCGGCCCGGTACGCGTCGAAGACTTCATGTCGGTACGGGAGCGGGGCTCCGTACAACATCTGGCGTCGAGGGTGACCGGGCAGTTGCCGGAGGGGCGGGACCAGTGGGACGCGTTCGCGGCGCTGTTCCCGGCGGTGACCGCGTCGGGCGCCCCCAAGCCGGCGGCGCTGGACCGGATCCACCGGTACGAGCAGCCCCGCGGTCTCTACAGCGGCGCCGTGCTCACCGTCGACTCGACCGGCGAACTGGACGCGGCCCTGGTGTTGCGGGCGATCTACCGCAAGGCCGGTCGCACCTGGCTGCGGGCCGGCGCCGGCATCGTCGAGCACTCCAGCCCGGACCGGGAACACGAGGAGACCTGCGAGAAGCTCCGCAGCGTCGCGCGGCATCTGGTACCGGCCGCGAGCACGCTCGGGCCGTCGGGAGGGGACCTGACATGACCGCAGCGCCGCCGCCCTACCGCGCGCTGGACTGGGATGCCGATCGCGCCCGGGCGTTCGCCGACCGGGGGCTCGACATCTGGGAGGAGTTCCTGAAGCGGCTGCCGGAGCTCCCGGTCAGCCCCCGCGCCGGCTCCGCCGAGGTGGCGCGGGCGGTGACGCTGCCGGTGCCCGACGATCCGCTGCCCGACGACGAGCTGTTCTCGCACCTGCGCGACGTGCTGGTCGACTGGTCGGCGGTCACCGGCCACCCGCGCTTCCTCGCGTACGTCACCGGGGCCGGCACCGTGCCCGGCGCGGTCGCCGACCTGCTCGCGGCCGGCGTCAACATGAACCTCGGCGGCTGGGTGCTCTCGCCGTCGGCCACCGAGATCGAGCTGCACCTGATGCGCTGGTTCGGCGAGCAGTTCGGGCTCCCGGCGACCTCCGGCGGGCTGATGATGTCCGGCGGCGCGATGGCCACCTTCACCGCGCTGAAAGCCGCCCGCGACCACGTCGCCGACTGGGACGTACGCGCCCGCGGCGTCTCCGCCGGGCCGCCCCTGGTGGGGTACGCGTCGGCTGACGTACACGTGGTGACGGACCGGGCGTTCGACATGCTGGGCCTCGGGGTCGACGCCGTACGCAAGATCCCGCTCGACTCCGACTACCGGATGCGGGCCGACGCGCTGCGCGAGGCGATCGAAGCCGACCGCGGCACGCGCCCCTTCGCCGTGGTCGCCACCGCCGGCACCACCGCCACGGGGGCGGTCGATCCGTTGCCCGAGATCGCAGACCTGTGCGCCGAGTACGGCCTCTGGATGCACGTCGACGCGGCGTACGGCGGCCCCGCCGTCCTCGCCGAGGACCTGCGTCCCGCGCTGGCCGGGATCGAGCGGGCGGACTCGATCGCGTTCGATCCGCACAAGTGGCTCTACATCCCGCAGTCCGCCGGCTGCCTGCTGGTACGCGACGTACGACACCTCGCGGACGCGTTCGGCGTGAACCCGAGCGTGATCCACGAGGAGAAGCAGCTGTCCGGGCGGGGAATCGACATCGGCACCCTGGGGCCCCAGTTCAGCCGCGGATTCCAGGCGCTCAAGGTGTGGCTGTCGCTGCTCACCCACGGCCGCCGCGCGTACGGCCGGCGGATCTCCCACGACGCGGCGCTGGCGCGGTACCTCGGCGCGCGGGCCGACGAGCGGCCGGACTTCGAGCTGGCCGCTCCGGTGAACCTGTCCACCTGCTGCTTCCGGTACGTCCCCGAAGACCTGGCCGACTGTTCGGCCGAGGCCTACCTCGACGTACTCAACCAGCGGTTGATGACCGAGATCCAGATGGACGGCCGGGCGAGCTGCTCCAACGCCGTACTCGACGGGCGGTTCGTGCTGCGGGCCTGTGTCGTCAACTACCGCACCGAGGCCAGCGACGTCGAGGCCCTGCTCGACGTCGCCGCGGAGCTGGGCGCCCGGCTCGACGGCGAGCTGCGCCCCCACGACCTGAGGAGATAGCCGATGCGCTGGGACGACCTGTACGTCGCGGGCACCGGGAGCTGGTTCCCGCCCCCGGTCGCGGTCACGGAGGCGGTGACCCGGGGCTGGTACGACGCGACCGCCGCCGAACGCAGCGGCTACCACTCGGTGACCGTCGCCGAGGAGCCCGGCGCCGACCTGGCGGTACGGGCGATCCGTACCGCCGTGGACAGGTCCGGCTACGCCCCCGGCGATGTCGCGCTGCTGCTGTACGCCACCGCCAACTACCAGGGCATCGACGCCTGGAACGTCGCCTCGTACGTGCAGCGGCACGCCCTCACCGCGGCGGCGTTCGCGGTGCAGCTCGGGCAGCTGTCCAACGGCGGCATGGCGGGGATCGAGCTCGCCGCGGGACACCTGCTCGCCGACCCGTCGCGGCGCGCCGCCGTGGTGGCCACCGGCGACCGGTTCGCGCTGCCCGGGTTCGACCGGTGGCGCGCCGACTCGGGCGTGGTGTGGGGAGACGCCGGCACCGCGCTGGTGCTCTCCCGCGGGGGCGGCTTCGCGAAGGTGCGCTCCGTCGCCAGCGTCAGCGAGCCGGAGCTGGAGGAGATGTTCCGCGGCGACACGCCGTTTCACCCGAGCCCCAGCCCGGACGAGATGCCGGTCGACCTGGAACGCCGGCAGCGCGAGTTCTTCGCCCGCGCCGACACCGACGAGGTACGCCGCCAGCTCACCGACGGGCTCCGCGCCGCGTTCGAACAGTCCCTGTACGACGCCGACACGTCCCTCGACGAGCTGGCCCGGGTAGTGATCCCGGCACTGGGGCGGCAGTTGCTGGAGCGGCGTTACCTACCGCCGCTGAAGCTCGACCTCAGTCGTACCACCTGGGAGTTCGCCCGCACCGTCGGACACCTGGGCGCGGGCGACCAGTTCGCCGGGTTGGACCACCTGGTGACCGCCGGCGGGCTGCGCCCCGGTGACCGGGTGCTGCTGACCGGGCTCGGCGCCGGGTACGTGTGGAGCTGCGCGGTGCTCGAGATGTGCGATCTGCCGGACTGGGCCCGACCCGAGGAGCAGCCCTCATGATCAGCAACTGCTTCTACACCCTGGACCGCGACTCCGTACGGCATCCGGAGGACCTGCTCGCCGCCGTCGACTCCGTGGTGACCGGCACCCCGTTGCGGTGGTTCGTCAGCCTGGTGACCGACACCGAGGTGGTCGTCGAGGTCACCGAGTACGCCGGCCCGCCGCTGCCGGAGCTGCCGGCGCCGCCGCCCGTGCCGGGCAACGGCCGGGACGTCGTGGTGAGCCTGGTGCCGACCGGTATCGGCTGCGCGGTCGGCGGGTACGCCGGCGACGCCGGACCCGCCACCGCACTGCTGACCGGCTGCGCCGACTACGTCGTCACCAACCCGAACGCGGTGAACGCGTCCGACTTCATCCGGCTCGACGACCGGGTGGTCTACACCGAAGGGTCGTCCATCGACCTGTTCTGCCAGGGCGCGATCAACCTGCACCTGCCGCGCGCCAACCGGGTCGGCGTGATCATCGAAGCCGCGGACCCGGCGGCGGTACGGCGCGCGCTGAGCGTGGTCAACGCGGTCCGTGCCGTACACGGGGTGGAGATCGTCGACTACGTGGTGACCGACCGGCCGATCGGCACCCGCTGCACCCGGCACGCGTCCGGCGCGTACGTCGGCCAGGTGGACGACCCGAAGCTGCTGCTCGATGTCGCCCACGAACTGGTCGACAACGGCGCCGACGCGATCGCGGTCGCCACCAACGTGCAGGATCTGCCGGCGGCGGCGTACCAGCAGCACTTCCTGGGATTGCACCCGAATCCGGTCGGCGGTGCCGAGGCGGTGGTCTCGCACCTGATCTCCCGGTCGCTGCAGGTGCCCTCGGCGCACGCCCCGATGATGAACTTCAAGGAGCTGTCCGACCCCGGTGTGGTGGACGCCCGCGGCGCCGCCGAGTACGTCTCGGTCAGCGGGCTGGCGTGCATCCTGGTCGGGCTGGGCCGCGCGCCCCAGATCGCGCCGGCACCTCGGCGCCGGATCGTGGAGACGCTGTCCGTGGACCAGGTGACGGCGGTGGTGGCGCCTGCGGCCGCGCTCGGCGGCGTACCGGTGCTGTACGCGGACCAGCAGGGCATCCCGGTCATCGCGGTACGCGACAACACCACGATCCTCGACGTCACCGCCGAGAGCCTGGGACTGCGCGGTGCCATCGAGGTGAGCAACTACCCCGAGGCGGCCGGCACCGTGCTGGCCCTGCGGCGCGGCATCAGCCTCGACAGCCTCCGCCGGCCACTGGTCGGCTTCGGCGGCTGAGCCGCCAGCTGACCCGGCGCACGGCCAGCCCGTACGCCGACCACGCCGACTACGGCTGGTGGTACGCGCCGTCCGGCTCCCAGGGGGTGGTGCGCTCCACCGACTGCCGTACCTGGCACACGTTCGGGGTGCGCTGAACGGCGAAGACCCGCGCTGCCGATCGGTCGTACTGTTGCAGGTACGTGCTCGGGAGGCGGTGATGCCTGAGTTCGAGCCCCTCGATACCGACGAACGCCCGGTTGTCGCCGGGCCGGAGTCGGAGCTGCCCGGCCTACCAGGACGGCGCTGGCCCTGGCAGTTGGGCATGATCGGTCTGCTCCTGGCAGCCGGGACGATGGTGATCCTGCAGCGGTCGCCCGATAGCGACCAGCCATCCCGGACGCCGACCGCCCCGGTGTCGCCGAAACCAACGGTCACACAGCCGCCGTTGCCAACCGTCGAGTCCCCGACCCGGCTGGTGCTCCGACCGGTCACGCTGGACCTGCCCGGCGTGGTCTCGCGCTTCGACGTGGCACCGGACGGGTACGCCGTGGTCGTCTCCGACGAGTGCCCTGGCTTGCCGAAATGCCGCGCCGCCCTCGCCACGAGCCGCGATGGCGAGCACTGGACCCGGCGCCGGCTGCCGCCCGGCCTCGCGGACGGTCCGGACGTCCGGTCGTTGGGCGCCGGAGTGCTGGTGATCGATCAACTACCGGACCGACGATGGCGCTCCCGAGACGGCGGACGCACGTGGCGACAGGTCCCGGTAACCGCTGCCCCGGCGGCTCCGGATGCCTCGAGCGGGGCCCTCGTCGTCACCGACCGCCTCGGATCGGGCGCGCTCTCGTGCTCCGGTCGGCACCTGGCCGTGGTGCGGCGGGACGACGGGCGTACTGCTCCGTTGCGGCATCCACCGTCCGGCATCAGACCATGCCAGGCATTGCCGTACCCGGATATGACCGGCCGGATGTGGGTCGGCGGGGTGGCGCGGGTCAGCGACCGCCCACAGGTCGCGGTCTCGTACGACACCGGCGCGACCTGGCGTACCTGGTCGCTGCCGGGCTTCCGCGGCGACGCCGACCAGGTCTGGCTGTCGGTCGCCGGCACCGACGTGTACGCGATCGTGTTCGGGCCGATCCACGAGTCCGCCGAGAGCTTCGGCGTGCTGGCGATCTTCTGGTACGACGGTCACCGTTGGCGCCAGACCTCCCGCTACGAAGGCCCGGCCCGCGAGGTCAACCGCGTCATCGCCTGCCCGAACGGGATGTTGCTCGCGGTGCAGCAGCTCCTCGAGCTGGGCGACCGGCAACACCAGATGGTCAGTTTCGACCGGGGCCACACCTGGGCGGTCACCGACGGCCCGGTCCTGATCACGAACACCACACCACCCAACGCGTTGCCGGATCTCGCGTACTACGGCCGGTCGTACCTGCCGCGCGGGTTGCAGGGGCTGGCCCGCTCCACCGACTGCCGTACCTGGCGCACCCTCGGCGTGCGGTGAGCGATGCCCGATTTCGAGCGACCATTCCTGGTTGTCGATCGCGGCGATCGGCCACCGGCCGAGGTGATCGAGTTCGGTCGCGGCCGACTGTGGCAGGCACGTGCCCTGGCAGTCGGACTGCTCACCGTGGTGCTCGCGTTCGGCATCGCCGGCGAGCCGCAGGCACGAGCGCCGGCGCCGACTCCGGGTTCGGATACTGCGCCCCCACTGATCGAGACCCGGCCCGCACCCGTATCGATCAAGCTGCCGCCGATAGCTCTGGACCTGCCCGGAAGGGTCGCCATGTTCGATGTCGGCCCCACCGGCTATGCGGCCCTGGCCACCGCGGACTGCGACGACGGGCCGCACTGCACCGGTGGTCTGGCGGTCAGCCACGACCTGCGGCACTGGCAGCGTCGACCCCTGCCCCCTGGCTCGTTGAAGTACGGCGTACCAATTCCGATGGTGCTCGGCGACGGTGTAGTGCTGCTGCAGAGCTTTCAGCACGAGCATCGCGCGTGGTACTCCGGCGACGGTGGCCGCAGTTGGCGTGCCGCGCCGACCACCACGGGACCCGTGACAGCCGACGCCAGCAGCGGCCGGCTCATGGTGGAGACACTGGATCAACCGGGCGCCGGGCTGTGCGACGCCACCCGTCTGGTGGTCTACCAGCGGGCCACCGGCCAGCGTGCACCGCTGCGGCGACAGCCGCACCTCCGAGCGTGCCCGGGGCAGTCGCTCGCCGACCCCGCCGGCCGGATCATGGTGGCCGGCCTGGAGGCGACGTACGACCATGTGGCCGTCGTCGCGGAGTCCACCGACTTCGGTGCCCACTGGCGGATCACGCGACTGACCGGCACCGGAGCCGCCGGACATGTCCATCTCACCTCCAACGGGCGAGACCCCTACGCGGTCGTGTACGGATTTCCCGAGAGCTCCTCAGCGTCCGTGATTGCGGCCTTTCTGCGAACTGGAGACTTCTGGACTCCGGTGTGGCGCGCCCACGGCAGCGAACCGGCGGGCATCGACCAGGTCATCGTCTGCCCGGGTGGCCTGCTGCTGGCGACCTGGTGGCTGTCCGACGTCGATCACGGAAGTAGGTTGATGTTCACTCGCAACCACGGCGAGGACTGGTATCTCGCCGAACGGCTGGCGGGCATCTTCGCGACCGCACTCCCGGATGGTGACGGCTGGTACGGGTGGTATCAGAACCATCCCGTCTACTCGCGCGACTGCCAACATTGGTACGGACTGCCGGTCGGATAGTCAGCCGGCGACCGGGACCCGTCGCGGGCTGAGCCCCACCACCCACCGGGGCAACGCGTCAGCGGCACCTACCAGTACGCCGCCCGCGGGATCGTCGCCGTCCTCACACCGGCCCGCATCACCAGCGGGTTGCAGCACGTCGCGGACCACCATCGCCCCGAAGTACAGCGTGGCCGCGATCCTTAGCAGAGTCGCCGCGTCATAGAGCCACCCGTAGGAGCCGAGGTACGCGCCGATGTGCATCCAGATCATCGCCCAGTACGTCACCTCGGCGACCTGCCAGATCGCCCAGTCCCGCCAGTTCGGCCGGGCCAGCACGGCGAACGGCAGCAGCCAGAGCACGTACTGCGGGGAGTAGACCTTGTTCACCACCAGGAACGCGGCCAGCACCAGGAAACACAACTGGGCGAGCCGGGGACGGCGCGGTGCGCGTACCCCCAGAAAGGCGATGCCGAGGCAGGCGAGCAGGAACAGGCCGAGCGAGATCTGGTTGAGCGCCAGAATCGGCTGACCGTGGATCGCGAACAGATACCACACCGAGCCGAACTCGCCGCCCCGCTGCTGGTTGAAGGTCCAGAACCACAGCCACCCGTCCGGGCTGAGCAGCACGAACGGCAGGTTCACCAGCGCCCATGCGGCGAGCGTCGCGGCCAGCGTCTGCCAGAACTCCCGCAGCCTGCCCGCCCGCAGACAGAGCAGCAAAACCGGACCCAGCAGGAGTACGGGATACAACTTCGCCGCGAACCCGAGCCCGATGAAAACGCCGGCCAGCACCGGGTTGGCCCGCGCCCAGAAGTACACCGCGAGCGCGGTCAGCATCACCGCGAACAGGTCCCAGTTGATCAGGCTGGTCAGCGCCAGCGACGGGGCCACGGCGTACATCAGGGCGTGCCGGGGGCGGGCGGCGGCTCGCATCGTCGCCCACCCGGCGACCACCCCGCAGACCAGCAGCAGTACGGCGTTCACGTCGAAGAAGGTGACCGACACGGCGTTGGTGTCCACGTCCGGCGGCACGCCGTGCAGCAGCCGGGCGAGCCGCGCCACCAGGTCGGCGAAGAAGCCGGTGAGCACCGGGTATTCGAGAGTCTGGTACCGGTCGGGGGCGACGGTGAACGGGAAGTCGCCGGTGTGGAACACCCGGTCCCGGTACAGCAGCGGGATGTCGCTGTAGCACAGGTCGCCCATCAGGACCGAGTAGTCGGCGGGCCAGCCCGCCGCCTGACACGGCCAGCGTTGCAGCCAACCGAGCAGCAGCGTCAGGCCGCTCACGACCACGACGGTCAGGCCCGGTCGGCGGCGTACGGGTCCCCCGATCACCCGGCCCATCCTGCCGTACGGGTCAGACAGGTGGTTGCGGCAGCCTGGCATCGGCCACGACGGCCGGCGAGGCGACGGGCGGCCGGGCAGGTTCCGGTGCCGGGGGCTCCGGCGGCGGGGGTACGACCCGCACCCCCGCCACCCGCCGGCCGTCCATCGCGGTGACCGCCAGCCGCCAGCCGTCCCGGTGCACCTCGTCCCCGACGGCGGGGATCCGGCCCAGCGCCGCCATCAGGTAACCACCGATCGTCTCGTACGGCCCGTCGATCAGCTCCAGCCCGGTACGCTCCGCCAAGCTCGCCAGATTCGTACGGCCGTCCACAGTGGACGCCATCAGGCCGCGGGCCGCACCGGGGCGCAGCTCGCCGACGAGCCCCTCGACCAGGCCCTCCAGGGTGACGATGCCGGCGGTGCCGCCGTACTCGTCGACCACCAGGGCGATCCGGTTGCCCTGGCGGCGCATCTCGGCGAGCGCGGCGATCAACGGCTTGCTGGCCGGGATCCGTTCGATCTCGGCCGCCAGGGCGCCGACGGTCAGCGTCCGGTCCCGGTTCGGCGGCGCCACCAGGTCCCGCATCTGCACCACGCCGACCACCTCGTCCGACGAACCGTCGATCACCGGGTACCGGGAGTGGATCTCGCCGCTGACCTGCCGCAACGCCCGACTCACGGTGGTGCCGCCGTCGAGGAACACCACGTCGGTACGCGGCACGATGACTTCCCGTACCTGCCGTTGGGCGGCGGCGAGCACGTCTCCGATCAGCGCCCGCTCCTCGTACCGCAGGACGGTGTTCGCCGCGATCAGGTCCCGCAGCTCGGCCTCGGTGATCGTCTCGCGTCCGGTGGAACGATTCGCCCCGAGCGACGCGATGATCCCGTCCGCCACCAGCGCGACGAGCCGGGCGAGCCCGCGCCGCAACCGTAACCAGGGTCCGTCGGCGCCGTTGTCGCCCGACCCGTTACCCGTGTTCCCCGCCCCTGAGGGCACCTCCATCTCGCGATTCTAGAGAGCGGTTCCGCCATGCGACGAGCCCTGACGGGCTGGCACCTCGCTGACCTTCCTGCGGGTGCGGATCCGCCTGCCGCCGCCGCCGCCCCGGCCCCCCGCCCCCACCACTACCCGGCCGCCCCGCCCCGCTGCGCGCACCACGTTGCCGCCCATCGCGCTCAGGCCTCTGCGAGGTCGACCACTATCGCGCTACCGGCAGTGGCCGGCAGGCTCCGTCTCATCGCATCCTCACCAGATTTGGACGATGGTTCCGGCGGTACGGGTCAGCCCTTGTTGGCGCCGAGCGTGAGACCGCCGATGAACTGTTTCTGCAGCGCGAAGTAGACGATCAAGGTGGGCAGCGCGGCGAGCAGCGAGCCGGCCGCGAGCAGGTTCTCGTCCGCGACGAACTGGCCCTTCAGGTTGGCCAGCGCCGAGACGATCGGACGCTTCTCACCGGTGGACATCAGCATCAGCGCCCACAGGAAGTCGTTGTAGATCCAGGTGAACTCCAGCGTCGCGAGCGCGGCGATCACCGGCCGGCACAGCGGCATGGTGAGCTGCCAGTACTGCCGCCAGACCCCCGCGCCGTCGACCTGCGCCGCCTCGGTCAACTCATGCGGCAGCGTCTGCATGTAATTCGTGAGTACGAACGTGCAGAACCCCGTCTGGAATGCGATGTGCACCGCGATCACACCCCAGTACGAGTCGTAGACGTACCCGGAATCGCTCATCCACTGGGGCAGCTCGGTGAAGATGTAGACCCGGTACAGCGGCACCAGCAGGATCTGGAACGGCAGCAGGTTGCCCGCGGTGAACACGATCAGCATCAGCTTCGACCATCGCGGCCGGTGCCGGGCGATCACGAACGCGACCATCGACGACCCGAGCAGCGTCAGCGCGAGCGACGGCACGGTGATCAGGAACGTGTTGAGGTAGTACCGCGGCAACTCCGCCTGCTGCCAGGCCGCCACGTAGTTGTCGAAGTTGAGCACCTCGGGCAACGCGAACGCCCGCCCCCGTACGCCCGTCTCGGAGTACGGCCGCAGCGAGATGTACACCGTCCACAGCAGCGGCGCGAGCCACGCCAACGCGGTGGCGATCAGGAACACGTGCAGCGCGACACGGGCCGGACGCAGCGGCCGCCGGTTGCGCTCGAGAGTCGTCACCGCTCCTCCCGGAACGTCTGGACCAGGTACGTGCTGACGAACCCGACGGAGATCACCAGCAGCATCACGGCGAGCGCGGAGCCGTACCCGATGCGTTGGGCTTCGCCGACGATGTTCTCGGCGACCAGGGTGGACAGCAGCTCCAGACCGTTGGTGCCTTTGTTGATCACCCAGACGATGTCGAAGGCCCGCAGCGACTCGATCACGGTGACCACCAGGACCACCACGTTGACCGGCCGCAGCGACGGGAAGACCACGTGCCGGAACGAGGCCCACTCGCCGGCCCCGTCGATCGCGGCAGCCTCCTTGAGCGCCGGATCCACCGCCTTCAGTCCGGCGAGGTAGAGCACCATGATGTAGCCGGTGTGCCGCCAGCTCGCCGCCACCAGCGCGGCCCAGATGTTGAGGCTCCGGTTGCCGAACCAGTCGACGTGGTCCGGCGCCGCCGACCCGAGGCCCCGGTCGAGCAGGTTGTTCACCAGGCCGTTGTCGGTCGAGTAGACGTACTGCCAGATCAGCCCCACCACGGCGAGGCTCAGTACGACGGGCAGGTAGATCGCGCTCTGGTAGAACCGGCTGAACCGCATCTGCTTGTCCAGGATCACCGCGAGCAGCAGCCCGAACGGGGTCGGCACCAGGATGAACGTGGCCAACCAGATCAGGTTGTTCCGTACGGCGGTCCAGAACGGCGGGTACACCTCGATGATCTGCGAGTAGTTGTCCAGCCCGACCCACTTGATGTCGGACCAGCCGCCGATGCCGTCCCACTGCGCGAACGACAGCGCGATCGAGCCGAACGTCGGCCCCCACACCAGCAGCAGGTGCACCGCGGCGGGGATGCCGAGCATCAGCCCGAGCACCAGCCGGTCCCGCCGCCCGATCCGCCTGCGGCCGCGGCCGGCGGGGGCGCCGGCGGGTGCGCCGGGGGGTGGCGCCTCCTCGCCGGCCCGGGCCGGCACCGATGGCACGGTCACCGTACGGACCTCAGCTGCCGAAGTCGTACGTCTGCTTCTGCTTCTCGATCTGCTTCACGATCCGGTCGACCTCGTTCGGGTTGTCGAGGAAGTCGCTGATGGCGCGCTTCATGACGTTCTGCGCGAAGTCGGGGCGGGTGTCGCGGTCCAGGAACTGCGAGATGTGCTTGGCGGCGCCGACCGCCCCGGCGGCCTTCTTCTGCAGCTCGGTGTAGCTGGCCTGGTCGGCGTCGTCGGCGGTGGCGACGAACGTCGGGTCGGACTTCAGGTACGTGTTCTGCGCCTTCCCCGTCGCCAGGTATTCCAGCAGCGCCTTGCCACCCACCACGTTCTTCGCCTTCTTCGCCAGGCAGAACCCGTCGATCGGCGCCTCGATGGAGTCCTGGCCGTAGTCGGCGGAGATCTCGGGGAACAGGAAGAAGTCGAGGTCGCCCTGGTCGGCGGTCGGGAACTGCGGCCCGACCTGGCTGGAGCCCTGCAGGATCATGCCGGCCTTCTTCTGGTAGACCGCCTGCACCGCGTCCTGCCAGATCCGCCCGGTCGCCTTGTCCTGGGTGTACGGCAGGATCGACTTCCAGTTGTCGAACGCGGCCTTCACCTTGGGGTCGGTCCACGACTCCTTCCCCGCCATCAGGCTGACGTGGAAGTCGTACCCGTTGGTACGCATGTTGAAGTAGTCGAAGGTGCCCATCGCGGGCCAGCCGTCCTTCTGTCCCATGGCGATCGGGACCAGGCCGTCTTTCTTCATCTTCTTGCAGAGCGCTTCGTACTCGTCGAGGGTCTTCGGGGGTTGGTAGCCCTTCGCCTCGAAGACGCTCTTGCGGTAGAAGACCGCCCACGGGTAGTAGAGGAACGGGACGAAGTACTGCTTGCCGGCGGCGGACGAGGCGGCCTTGAACGCGGCGCCGTAGTTGTCGCCGGCCTTCTTCCAGACGTCGCTGATGTCGGCGATCAGGCCCTTCTTGGCGAAGAACTGCATCCGGTAGCCGGCGAACCAGGTGAACACGTCCTGCGGGGTGCCCTGCAGGTAGCTGTTGATCGTCTCCTGGAACGAGTTGTGGTCGACCGTGTTGATCTTGACCTTCAGGCCCCTGGCCGACTCGGCGCTGTGCAGCGTCGCCTCGATCGCCTTCTTCGGTACGGGGTCCGACGAGTTGTTCCCGACCGTGACCGGCGAGTCCTTGCCGCCTTTTTCGCCGCCGCCGCAGGCGGCGAGTACGGAGGGAAGGGTCACCGCGAAGCCGGCGACAGCGGTGCCGCGCAGAAAGCCGCGCCGTGACACCGGCAGACCAGGCTCCGGCAGACCCAGTGGTGAGGCGGACATGGTTGACCTCCTGAAGGGTAACCGCAAGATGAAATCAACGTTTCTCTTCAATACCACACAGAATCTCGCAGCGTGCCGGTTGAGTGTCAAGCCTCGAACGCGCCTCACGTTGGTCAGCAGCCCTTTCCAACGTTGTATCTTGTTGGAAACCGACTCATCACCACCCTCGGCGGCCTCGTGTCGGGCCGCGCTCATGCTTGGAGCCGGGACCTCGGACCTCGTCTGTGTAGGATAATGTTCGGTATTGCTCGGACCCGAGGAGGCGGCATGCTCGCGCAACAGCGCCAGGCGGCGATCCTCGAGATGGTCAAGCGCGACGGCGGCGTACGGGTGAGCAGCCTGGTCTCGGAGCTCGGCGTCTCCGACATGACGATCCGCCGCGACCTGGAGACCCTCGCCGAACGGGGCCTGGTGGCGAAGGTCCACGGCGGGGCCACCCCGGTCGACTCGGCGTCCACCGACGAGCCCGGGTACGCCGCCAAGTCCACCCGGCAGCTCGCGGAGAAGCAGGCGATCGCCCGGCGCGCCGCCCAGCTGATCCGCCCCGGCAGCGCGGTCGCCCTCTCCGCCGGCACCACCACGGCCACGCTCGCCGGCTACCTCACCGAGATTCCCGACCTGACGATCGTGACCAACTCGATCCCGGCGGCCGACGTACTGCACCGGGCGGGGCGGGCCGACCACACGGTGATCCTCACCGGCGGGACGCGTACCCCGTCCGACGCCCTGGTGGGGCCGGTCGCGATCGCCGCGATCCGGTCGCTCAACACCGACCTGCTCTTCCTCGGGGTGCACGGGTTCGACGAGCGCGCCGGGCTCACCACGCCGAACCTGATGGAGTCCGAGACCAACCGGGCGTTGATCGACGCGACCCGGCGACTGGTGGTGCTCGCCGACCACACCAAGTGGGAGACCGTCGGGATCTCCACGATCGCGCCGCTCGACCGCGCCGACATCCTGGTCAGCGACGAGGGCCTGCCCGGCGACGCCCGGGAGGTGCTCAGCGCACACGTCGCCGAGCTGTACCTGGCCGGGACGCCATGAAACGCACCTCGATCCGGCTCGCCGACGGGCGGGAGTTGAGCTACTACGACGAGGCCGACGACCACGACCGGTCCGCGATCGACCTGCGCGAGCTGCCGCCTCCGCCGCCGGCATCAGAGATCCGGTACGACCCCGTACTCGACGAATGGGTGGCCATCGCGGCGCACCGCCAGACGCGGACGTTCCTACCGCCGGCCGACGAATGCCCGCTCTGCCCGTCCCGGCCCGGCCACCTCACCGAAATACCTTCTTCCGAGTACGACGTCGTCGTCTTCGAGAACCGCTTCCCGTCGTTCAGCGACCGGTTCGCCGACAGCGAGCCACAGGGCCCGGGCGTGGTGATCGGCCCCGGCGCCGGGCGGTGCGAGGTGGTGTGCTTCACCGACGAACACTCGACCTCGTTCGGCGCGCTGCCGCAGCGGCGGGTGCGGACGGTGATGGACGCGTGGGCGGACCGTACCGCGGCGCTGTCGGAGCTGCCCGGCGTCGAGCAGGTGTTCGTCTTCGAGAACCGGGGCGAGGAGATCGGGGTGACGCTGCACCACCCGCACGGGCAGATCTACGCGTACCCGTTCGTCGCGCCGCGGGTCCGCCAGGCGCTGGAGTCGGCGCGTCGGCACCGCGACCGCACCGGGCGCAACCTGTTCGCCGACCTGCTCGCCGCCGAGCGCGGTCATGCCGCCCGGGTCGTCGCCGGCAACGAGCACTGGACCGGCTTCGTACCGGCCGCCGCCCGCTGGCCGTACGAGGTGCACCTGTACCCGCACCGGCAGGTGCCGGACGTGGCGGCGCTGTCCGAGGACGAGCGAGACGCGTTCGGCCCGGTGTACCTCGACCTGCTCCGCCGCCTCGACGGCCTGTACGACCTGCCGATGCCGTACGTCGCCGCCTGGCACCAGGCGCCGGTACGCACCGACCGCGACCTGGCGTACCTGCACCTGCAGTTGTTCAGTACCCGTCGCGCCCCGGGCAAGCTGAAGCACCTGGCAGGATCCGAGTCCGGGATGGGCGTGTTCGTCAACGACATCCGTCCCGAGGACGCGGCAGAGCAACTGCGCCGCTCCCCGGCGGCGGCGCCGGACGGGGCGGACGCGTGAGACTGCGGGTCACCGGGGGTGCGGAGGCGTGAAGCTGCTGGTCACCGGGGGTGCCGGGTACATCGGCAGCGTGGTCACCGCACTGCTGCTCGAAGCGGGTCACGAGGTCGTGGTGCTCGACGATCTCGGGACCGGATTCCGCGACGCCGTGCCGTCCGGCGCGTCGTTCGTACCAGGGCGGGTGCACGAGACGGTCGGGTCGGTGCTCGACACGAGCTTCGACGCGGTGCTGCACTTCGCGGCGTACATCGCGGCCGGGGAGTCGGTGCAGCGGCCGGAGAAGTACTGGGAGAACAACACCGTCGGCAGCTTGCGGCTGCTGGACGCGATGCGCTCGACGGGGGTACGCCGGATCGTCTTCTCGTCCACCGCGAACGTCTACGGCGACCCGTCCTCGCTGCCGATCCCGGAGACCGCCGAGGCGGAACCGCCCAACCCGTACGCCGCGAGCAAGCTGGCCGTGGAGCACGCGCTGACCGGCGAGGCGGCCGCGTACGGGCTGGCCGCCGTGAGCCTGCGCTACTTCAACGCCGCCGGCGCGTACGGCCGGTACGGCGAACGCCACGACCCCGAGACCCACCTGATCCCGATCGCCCTGCAGGTCGCCTCCGGCCACCGCCCCGCCCTCCAGATGTACGGCGACGACTACCCCACCCCGGACGGCACCTGCGTACGCGACTACATCCATGTCGCGGACCTCGCGGCGGCGCACCTGCTGGCGCTGGACGCGATGCGGCCCGGCGAGCACCGGGTCTACAACCTCGGCAACGGCGCCGGCTTCTCCAACCGCCAGGTCATCGACGTGGTACGCGAGGTCACCGGCCACCCGATCCCGTTCGACGTGGCGCCTCGCCGCCCCGGAGACCCCGCTGAGCTCGTCGCTTCGTCCGACAAGGCACGCGGTGAGCTGGGCTGGACTCCGGCCAGAGCGGATCTGCACGAGATCGTCGCCGACGCCTGGGAGTTCCACCAACGACATCACCCCGTGGAGCACCGATGACCGATCCCGGGGACACCGGCGCGATCGGTGAGCCAGCGGCCCGGGCCGCACAGGCGCTGGGCGGTCGAGCCAGCTCGGTGTGGAGCGCGCCGGGTCGGGTGAACCTGATCGGCGAGCACACCGACTACAACGACGGGTACGTGCTCCCCTTCGCCCTGCCCTTCCGCACCGCCGTGGCTGCCGCCCCCGCCGCACCGGGTTCCGCCGGCCTGGCCGGTGGCAGTCCGATGTGGACGGTCCGATCGGAGCTGGCCGGGGAGGTGGTCACATTCGGGGTGGATGATCTCGAGCCGGGTCGCGTGACCGGGTGGGCCAGCTACGTCGCCGGAGTCGCCTGGGCGCTGCGGGAGGCCGGGCACCCGGTCGGGCCGGCGGCGCTGGCGGTCGCGAGTGACGTACCGATGGGGGCCGGGTTGTCGTCGTCGGCGGCGCTGGAATGCGCGGTGCTGGGCGCCCTCGCCGGCGACACCGTGCCGCGCGCCGAATGGCCCCGGATCGCGCGACGGGCGGAGAACGCGTACGTCGGGATGCCCTGCGGGATCATGGACCAGTCCGCCGCGGTGCTCTGCACCGAAGGGCACGCGCTGTTCCTGGACTGCCGGACTCTTGCGTACCAGCAGGTGCCGTTCGACCTGGTCGGCGCGGGTCTGGCGATCCTGGTGGTCGACACCCGCTCGCCGCACCGCCTGGTGGCCGGGGAGTACGCGGCCCGGCGCGCCGACTGCGAGTCCGCCGCGAAGCGCCTCGGCGTCGCCGCGCTCCGGGACGTCACCGATCTCGACACCGCGGTCGGCCGGCTCGACGACGACGTGACCCGCCGCCGGGTGCGCCATGTGGTCACCGAGAACCAGCGGGTACTCGACTCGGTGGCACTGCTGCGGGCCGGCCGGACCCGGGACATCGGCCCGCTGCTCACCGCCTCGCACCTCTCGCTGCGGGACGACTTCGAGGTCACCGTGCCGCGGCTCGACACCGCTGTGGAAGCCGCCCTGGCGGCCGGCGCGTACGGGGCCCGGATGATCGGCGGCGGCTTCGGCGGCTGCGTACTCGCGCTCATCGAGGCGGCTGCCGAGCAGACCGTGACGAACGCGGTGACCAGCGCGTTCGCCGCCTCCGGCTTCGAACCGCCGAGCTGCTTCGTCGTCGCCCCCGCCGCCGGAGTCACCCACCACAGCGCATAAGCCGCGCGCCAGGGTGGCCCACGCCACATCCCGCGCCAGGGGTCCCGAGTGGGTGTACCGAACGGCCTCCGTACCACGGGAGGTTCTGCTCTGATCGTCGCCGCGCGCCGCCCATAGCGTCGAAGTAGAGGCCTGACCAAAGGCCAAGACGGGAGTACGGCGATGAAGCGGTTGCTCGTGTTGGGCGGTGGCACCGCCGGAACCATGGTGGTCAACAAGCTCCACCGCCGGCTGGACCCCGGCGAATGGCGGATCACCGTCGTCGACCAGGACGACAGGCACCTCTACCAGCCGGGACTGCTGCTGATCCCGTTCGGCGGCTACCGCGCCGACGAGGTGGTCAAGCCCCGCAAGCGGTACATCCCCGACGGCGTGGACCTGGTCTACGGCGAGATCGACCAGGTCGAGCCGGACCGCAACGTGGTCGCCCTCACCGACGGCCGCAAACTCGCGTACGACTACCTGGTGATCGCCACCGGCACCTCACCGCGACCGGACCAGACGCCCGGGATGCTCGGTGAGCAGTGGCGGCGCAGCATCTTCGACTTCTACACCCTGGACGGCGCGGTCGCGCTGGCCGAGGCGCTGCAACACTTCGACGGCGGCCGGCTCGTGGTGCACACCGTCGACATCCCGATCAAGTGCCCGGTGGCGCCGCTGGAGTTCACGTTCCTCGCGGAGGCGTACTTCCGGGAGCGCGGCATGCGGGACCGGGTCGAGATCGTGTACGCCACTCCGCTGCCCGGCGCGTTCACCAAGCCGATCGCCTCGGCGCACCTGGGCTCCATGCTCGAAGACCGCAAGATCGCCCTGGAGTCCGATTTCCTGGTCGAGCGGATCGAGGGTCGAAAACTCGTGTCGTACGACGAGCGGGAGATCGACTTCGACCTGCTGGTCACCGTGCCACTCAACATGGGTGCGGACTTCGTGGCCCGCTCCGGGCTCGGCGACGAGCTGAACTACGTACCGGTGGACAGGCAGACGTTCCTGTCGAAGAAGTACGACAACATCTTCGCCCTCGGGGACGCCAGCGACATCCCGACCTCGAAGGCCGGCTCGGTGGCCCACTTCTCCGTCGAGGTCTTCACCGAGAACTTCCTCGAGTACGTCGCCGGCAAGCCGATGACGCACCAGTTCGACGGCCACGCGAACTGCTTCATCGAGTCCGGCGACGGCAAGGCCATGCTGCTCGACTTCAACTACGACACCGAGCCGCTGACCGGGTCGTACCCGGTGCCCGGCCTCGGGCCGTTCGAGCTGCTCAAGGAGAGCCCGGCAAACCACTGGGGCAAGCTGGCGTTCCGCTGGATCTACTGGCACCTGCTGCTCCCCGGTCGCCCACTGCCCGTGTCGGCGCACATGTCGATGGCCGGCAAACACCGCCCCGTCAGCTCATCTAACGACAGCGAGAAGGAGTAGCCATGCCTGTCGCCACTGTCGGCGCCGCGCAGATCCACGTCGACGCCGAGGGATTCCTCACCGAGTACGGCGAGTGGACCCCGGAGATCGCCGACCAGCTCGCCGCCGCGATCGGCATCGAGTTGACCGACGCGCACCGGAAGGTGATCGAGTTCCTGCGCCGGGACTACCCGTCCCAGGGCGAGACCGCGACGCTGCGCCGGGTCTCGATCCAGGCCCGTGTCCCGATCAAGGAACTGTTCGCGCTGTTCCCCGGCAAGCCCGCCAAGAAGATGGCGTACGTCGCCGGGCTGCCCAAGCCACGCGGCTGCGTGTGAGACGGAGGACGTGATGACTGAGACCCTGAACGGCCCCGCACCGGCGATCGTGCCCGACTTCGGGGACGCCGCCGCCACCGGGCGCAAGCTCGCGATCATCTGCTCCAAGGGCAACCTGGACATGGCGTACCCCGGGCTGATCCTGGCGAACGCCGCTCTGGGCGAGGGTGTCGAGACCCACCTGTTCTTCACGTTCTGGGGTTTCGACATGATCACCAAGTCCCGGATGCACGACCTGAAGTTCACCATGCTCGGCAACACCGCGACCCACCTGCCGCAGGGCCTGGGCGGCCTGCCCGGCATGACCGCGATGGCCACGCACATGATGAAGAAGCAGATCCACGACATCGGGGTGCCGGACGTACCGGAGTTCCTGGAGCAGATCGTCGCCTCCGGCGGTCACCTCTGGGCCTGCCGGATGTCGGCCGACATGATGCACCTCGACGAGGACGACCTGTACGAGCCGGTCGAAGGGATCATCAGCGCAGGGGACTTCATCGAGAAGACCGACGGCGCTCAGGTGCTCTTCATCTGAGTACGGCGGGCCCGCCGACAACTTTGCCTCCGCGGCGGGCCCGCGCCACCGTCTCTGAGTACGCTCGGCGCATGGCTTTTCAGGGATGGCCCGCCGAGGCGCACGAGTTCTTCGTCGGGCTCGAGGCCGACAACTCCAAGACGTACTGGGAAGCGCACAAGGACGTCTACGTCGACGCCGTACGCGGTCCGATGGAGGCGCTGCTGGCCGACCTGGCCCCGGAGTTCGGCGAAGGGAAGATCTTCCGCCCGTACCGGGACGTACGGTTCAGCCGCGACAAGACCCCGTACAAGACCGCCATCGGCGCCACTTTCGCGGAAGGCGGGTACGTCCAGTTCTCCACCGGGGGGCTCGGCGCCGGCAGCGGGATGTACCACCTGGCGGCCGACCAGCTGGAGCGTTACCGGGCCGCGGTGGTCGACGACAAGTCCGGCGACCAGCTGGACGACCTGGTGGCGACCGTACGGGCGAAGGGCATCGAGATCGCCGCCCACGACACGCTGAAGACCGCACCCCGGGGCTACCCGAAGGACCATCCGCGGATCGAACTGCTGCGCAACAAGGGCCTGATCACGTGGCAGCAGTGGCCGACCGGCGCCTGGCTGAGCAAGCCCACCGCCAAGGACCGGGTCGTGGAGTTCCTGCGCGACTCGCTGCCGATCCGCGACTGGCTCGACCGTCACGTCGGCCCGTCCGACCTCCCCGACGACCGCCGCCGCTGACCCGCCGCCCGCGCGGGCGCCGCCGCTGGAAAGGCGGCCTCTGCCGTCGCTGATGTGCTCCACGTCGGACGTCGCGGACCGCCGTGCGCCGGGGCTTGTGCCGTGCTGGGAAACCCGGGTGCCCCGGTGGGACTGCCGGGCTAGCCTGCGGCGGTGGACCTGCAGATAACGACCATCGCCGAGCGACCCGAGTTGGCCGAGGCGATCGGACGGCTGGGCGACAGCTGGTTGCCCTTCATGACCGAGGACATCGTGGCGCACGCGTACTGGAACCAGTTGGCGCAGGTGTTCGGCGACTACACGCTCGTCGCGACGTACGGGGACCAGGTGGTCGCGCGGGCGTACAGCGTGCCGTTCCAGTTGCACGCCGACAGTCGCGGCGAACTGCCGCCGGACGGCTGGGACCGGGTCATCGTGTGGGCGTTCGCCGACCACCGCCGGGGCGCCAAGCCGGACACGGTCAGCGCGATCGAGATCAACATCGACCCGTCGTACCAGGGAAAGGGCTGGTCGCGGAGCATGCTCGCCGCGATGCGGTCGAACGTCGCCCGGCTCGGCTTCACCGACCTGGTCGCGCCGGTACGCCCGAACGCCAAACACCACGAACCAGCCACCCCGATGAGCGAGTACGCGTACCGGGTCCGCGACGACGGCCTGCCGTACGACCCGTGGTTGCGGGTCCACGTACGCGCCGGCGCCGAGATCGTCAAGATCGCCCCCACCTCGATGGTGATCGCCGGCTCCCTCCCCGAATGGCGCGAGTGGACCAACCTCCCCTTCGACACCGACGGCCCCATCGAAGTCCCCGGCGCCCTAACCCCCGTCGAATGCCGCGTAACCCATGACTACGCCGTCTACGTAGAACCCAACGTCTGGCTCCACCACTCCCTCTGACGTCGCCATTCCCGCTAACCCCGCCACTGCCGGCGAGTGCCGCCAGCCGGCGCCGCTGCCGTGCCGGTCGGCGCGGGGTCTGCGGCCAATTTGCTGTCTCCCTGCACCGGAGACAGCAAATTGACCACAATCCACAGGTCGCCAACGTGACAGTGCACTGGGACGGGCAGTCGCCCATGATCGTTCGGTGCCCTATGCATCCCAGCGACCTGCGGCGCTGCTACGGCGTACGTTCCGCGCGCGGGACGTGCTACGCGACGGCCTGCTCACTCCGGCGCAGCTGCGCGGCCCAGCATGGCGACGCGTCGTCCACGGTGTGTACGCCGACGCGACCCTGCCGGACGACCACGGCCTGAGGGCACGGGCGGCGGCGCTCGCCGTACCGCCCGACGTCGCGATCACCGGCGTGTCGGCCGCCTGGCTGTGGGGCGCCCGGCTCGCCTCCCCCGACGATCCGATCGACCTGGTACGCCCGCCCGGCCGCCGCCTGGGTTCGTCTCCGCAGTTCCGGGTACGCACGTCGGCGCTGCCGCAGCACGACATCGACCGGCTCGGCGACATCCACGTCACTTCCCCGTCGCGCACCGCCTGGGAACTGGCATTGCGGCTGGATACCGCCGACGCGGTGGCGTACTGCGACGCGCTCGCCGCACTGGGCCGCATCGCGCCGGCCGGCCTCGCCGCGTATCTCGACACGAGGGCCGGCGAGTACGGCTGCCGAATCGCACGTCGTACGTTCGCCCTGGTGGACGCGCGGTCCGAGTCTCCGCAGGAGTCCCGGTTACGGGTCCACCTGGCGCTCGCCGGCCTACCTCCACCGATCCCCCAGTACGAGGTGCGCGTCGCGGGTCGGCTGCTCGCCCGAGTCGACCTCGCGTGGCCCACGGCCAAAGTTGCCGTCGAGTACGACGGTGTCTGGCACGCCAACGCCGCCCAGTTGATCCACGACCGCCGCCGACTCAACCGACTCCAGGCCGCCGGATGGTACGTACACCACGTCACCGTCCGGGACCTCTCCGACATCGACGCCCTCGTTAGCACCATCCGACAGGTGCTGCGCCGCCGCGGGTTGGAGTGAGGCGCGCGGTTTGTAACCAACTTGCTGTCTCCGCCGCCAGGAAACAGCAACTTGACCACAAACCCCAACAGCGCCCGGCGAGACGGGGGCGGGGGACGCGGACGGGGGCGGCGCGCGGACGGGGGCGGCGCGCGGGCGGGTCCGCCGGCACCAGGATGCGTGGCGGGCCCGTACCGATGAAGGGTTAGCTTTTGATCTTGGTGGCCAGGTCGTCGGCTACGGCGGTCATGAATTCGTCGGTGGTGAGCCACCGGGTGTCGCCGCCGACCAGGAGTGCCAGGTCCTTGGTCATCTTGCCGGATTCGACGGTGTCGATGCAGGCGCCTTCGACGGCGAGCGCGAAGTCGGAGAGCGCGGAGTGGTTGTCGAGCTTGCCGCGGTGGGCCAGGCCCCGGGTCCAGGCGAAGATCGACGCGATCGGGTTGGTGGAGGTCTTCTCGCCCTTCTGCCACTGGCGGAAGTGCCTGGTCACGGTGCCGTGGGCGGCCTCGGCCTCGACGGTGGAGCCGTCGGGGGTCATCAGCACCGAGGTCATCAGGCCGAGCGACCCGAAGCCCTGCGCCACCACGTCGGACTGCACGTCGCCGTCGTAGTTCTTGCAGGCCCAGACGTAGCCGCCTTCGCCCTTGATCGCCTGGGCGACCATGTCGTCGATCAGGCGGTGCTCGTACCAGAGGCCGGCTTTGTCGAACTCGGCCTTGAACTCGGCGTCGAAGATCTCGGCGAAGATGTCCTTGAACCGGCCGTCGTACGCCTTGAGGATCGTGTTCTTGGTGGACATGTAGACCGGGTAGTTGCGCTCCAGGCCGTACCGGAACGAGGCCCGCGCGAAGTCCCGGATCGAGTCGTCGAAGTTGTACATCCCCATGCCGACACCGCCGCCGGGGAAATCGGCCACGTCGAACGAGATCGGCTCGCTGCCGTCGGCCGGGGTGAAGGTCATGGTGAACTTGCCCGGGCCGGGCGCGACGAAGTCGGTGGCCTTGTACTGGTCGCCGTGGGCGTGACGGCCGATGATGATCGGCTTCACCCAGCCGGGGACGTACCGGGGCACGTTCGACATGATGATCGGCTCGCGGAAGACCACGCCACCGAGGATGTTGCGGATGGTGCCGTTGGGCGAGCGCCACATCTGCTTCAGGCCGAATTCCTCGACCCGCGCCTCGTCGGGCGTGATCGTGGCGCACTTGACGCCTACGCCGTGCTGCTTGATGGCGTTGGCGGCGTCGACGGTGACCTGGTCGTCGGTCTCGTCACGGTGCTCGATCGACAGGTCGTAGTACTTCAGGTCGATGTCGAGGTACGGCAGGATCAGCTGATCCTTGATCTGCTTCCAGATGATCCGGGTCATCTCGTCGCCGTCGAGCTCGACGACCGGGTTGGCTACCTTGATCTTGGCCACGGCCGGGCTCCTCGTGTCTGGGGTCCTTTAGCAGTACGAGCGTACTGGATTGGCTCGGGACAGGCACATCGAGGGCTGGCAGGATGCGGCATGTGGAGCCGATCGAGGTATCAGGCGCGACCTCGAAAGCGACCCGCAGGTCGCTCACCAGACCCCGCCGGAAGCTGCTGAAACAAACGACTGCGCTGCGCCACGTCGCACCTCAGTGAGCCGTTCCACCCGCTGCGTTGACCAGCTGCGGCAAAAAGCGCCATTCGGCCGATGCACGGGGGAGATTTCTTGCCACCGGGTGTGGTGCGTGCCACACTCCGAGCCATGGAGGCCCGGAAGATCGCGCGGTTTGGCCGCTGGACCGCGATCACGGCAGCAGCAGTGGCATCAGCAGTCCTGGGGACAGCCGGTCCGGCAAGCGCCGCGTCCGGCACCGTCAACACGTCCGGATCCGCACTCACCGTACGTGCCGCACCCGGCACCGGATACGACGCCTGGAGCAGCGTCGCCGACGGCGCATCGGTGAACATCCTCTGCCAGACCGAAGGCTCCTCGGTCACCGGCACGTACGGCACCAGCACCATCTGGGACATGCTCGGCAACGGCGGCTTCGTCTCCGACGCATACGTCTACACCGGCGGGGACGGGTACGTCGAGCACAAGTGCATCTACTCCGCCAACCCGCCACGGGCGAACCCCCGGGGCAAGGACGCGGCGATCTCGTGGGAGTTCGCGCGGCTCGGCTCCACCGCTGACGAAGGCTGGTGCATGAGGTTCCAGGCCCAGGCGTACGGCTGGTCGTACTCCGGGTTCTCGACCGCCGAGGTCGGCGGCGACTGGATGGTCAACCACGGCTACATGCACACCAGCGGCATCCCGCCGCGCGGCGCGCTGGTCTGGTACCACAACTCCGCCGGCACCGGCCACATCGTGGTCAGCCTCGGCGAAGGCAAGATCATCGGCACCTCGGTAGGCGGCAAGGTCGGCGTCGCCGGCTACCAGTACCGCACCGGCTACCGCGGCTGGTCGGTGCCGTACTTCCCGCTCGCCGGCTGAGTTTCTCCCCCCGGTCGTGGGCCCGCTCCCGGTGCGGGCCCACGATCGTGTCCGCCGTGGGCGAGCTACCCGGCGACAGCGGCCCTGGTACGGCGACGGCGCAGCACCGCCACGCTCCCGATCCCCGGGAACAGCGACATGAAGCAGGCGCCGAACAGGCCGATCGTCACGTTCTTCACCGCCTGCGACCGGTCCGTGTAGACCACCGGCCCGACACCGACCCCGACCCGGATCAGCGGTAGCCGGCCGTCGACCAGGTCACCGGTGGAGGCGTCGTTGACCCGCACCGGCATCCGCTTCCCGTCCCGCAGGTAGTAGCCCTCGCCGGTGTGCGAGTGCCTCGAATACTGGCCGCCCACCGAGCCTTCCGTGACGCGCACCTTGACCGGTTCGCCGTAGCCGAGGAGGTACGCGGCGCCGTTGACCGGAGACGCCCACAACACCACCGCCACCACGCTCAACACGGCCAGGATCATCCAGCCGAACGCCACCGCCAGCCGTCGTCTCATCCGTACCCCCGGGTCGGGCTGGCACGCCGCGCACAGCGGCTGTGCGTGAGCTGCCAGCGATCTCTCAGTGCTCCCCGTGACAGTAGTGGCGCCACGGAAGGAGACCCTCATGACGTACGCAGTCCAGGCCGAGGGCCTGGTGAAACGTTTCGGCAAGACCACCGCGTTGGCGGGTGTGGACCTGGCGGTGCGCACCGGGAGTGTGCTCGGCGTACTCGGGCCGAACGGCGCCGGGAAGACCACCGCGGTACGGATCCTCGCCACGCTGCTGACGCCCGACGCCGGCGCCGCCACGGTCGGCGGGTACGACGTCGTCGGCCAGGCCCACCAGGTCAGGCAGCTGATCGGGCTCACCGGCCAGTACGCCGCGGTCGACGAGAAGCTGACCGGCGTACACAACCTGGTGATGATCGGCCGGTTGCTCGGGCTGTCCCGGCGGGACGCCAGGTCCCGCGCCGCGAGTCTGCTGCGGCAGTTCGGTCTGGACGACGCCGGGGACCGGCCGGCGGACACGTACTCGGGTGGGATGCGGCGGCGGCTCGACCTGGCGGCGAGCCTGGTGGGCCGGCCGAGTGTGCTCTACCTCGACGAGCCGACGACCGGACTCGACCCGCGCAGCCGTACGGAGTTGTGGGCGGTGATCCGGCGGCTGGTCGCCGACGGCACGACAGTACTGCTGACCACGCAGTATCTCGACGAGGCCGACAACCTCGCCGACGAGATCTCGGTGATCGACCACGGCGCGGTGATCGCCAACGGCACCCCGGACGAGCTCAAGGCCCGTACGGGCGGGCAGACGCTGGAGTTGAAGCCGGCCGACCCGGCCGACGTCGAGGCCGCGGCCGCGCTGCTGGGCCGGTTGGCCGGCACCGAGACCGCTCGCCACGCCGACACCGGGCTGCTCAGCGTCCCGGTCACCGACCCCGCGCTGCTCGCCACCGCGGTGCACCGGCTCGCCGACGCCGGGATCACCCCGGCCGAGCTCGCGCTGCGGCTGCCCAGCCTGGACGAGGTCTTCATGACCCTCACCAGAGGCGCCGACTCCCTCGATGCGTCACGCCCGGGACTCGGCGCCTCTGCCGGCCACCCCGCCGACGACGACCCCACCGACGACACGAACCGGGCCGGCGGCCGCGGTCGTACCAGAGAAAGGAGCGCGGCATGACCGCGACGCTCACTCACGAAACCACGGACGGCAGGGTGCCGGGCGTACCGCCGAAAGATCTTCCGCACCGGGTGGGGCCGGTGACCGCGCTACGGCACGGGCTGACCGTGGCCTGGCGCAGCATCCTGAAGATCCGGCGGGACCCGGAGCAGCTGATCGACCTGACGGTGCAGCCGATCATGTTCACCCTGCTGTTCACGTACGTGTTCGGCGGCGCGATCGCCGGCGGCACCACCGAATACCTGCAGTACGCGCTGCCCGGCCTGATCATCCAGAACGCGATGTTCGCCTCGATGGGCACCGGAATCGCGCTCAACTCGGACATCAAGACCGGGATCTTCGACCGGTTCCGGTCCTTGCCGATCGCCCGCTCCGCGCCGCTGGTCGGGCAGATCTTCGGCGACCTGGCGCGGTACCTGTTCTCGATCGGGATCATGCTCGGGTTCGGCGCGGTGCTCGGCTTCCGGATCCACACCGGCGCGGCGCAGACCCTCGCCGCGGTCGGGCTGATCCTGGCGATGGTGCTGGCGATCTGCTGGATCTCCGTACTGATCGGGCTGCTGGTGAAGGAGCCGCAGTCGGTGATGGTGTTCGGGTTCGTCTTCGTCCTGCCCTTGACGTTCGCGTCGAGTGCCTTCGTACCGACCGCGACCATGCCGGGATGGCTGCAGGCGTGGGTGAAGGTCAACCCGGTGACCCTGCTGTCGGACGCGGTACGCGGCCTGCTGGTCAGCGGTCACACCGTCACGACCCCGGCGCTGCAGGTGCTCGCCTGGTCCGCCGGGATCACCCTGGTGGCCGCGCCGCTCGCGATCCGTGCCTACCGGCGCAGCTAGCCCCGCGCTTCGGCCAGCGCCGCGTCGAAGCTCAGCGCGGTGCCGCGTTGGAATTCTCGGGAGTACGCCGAGTCGCCCAACGCGCGCCGCGCTGCTTCACGTCCGGCGACCACCTCGGTGTCGCCGTCGTCGGGCATGCCGCGCACCGTCACCGCCGTCCCGAACAGCAGCGCGGCCCGGTTCGGGTCGCCACCGGCCAGCTCGACCAACCCCAGGCCGTCCAGCATCGCGGCCGTCACGGGCCGGTCCCAGCGCAGCTGCTCGTCCGCGAGAGCGTCCTGGTAGAGCGCCCGCGCCCGATCGATCCAGCCCCCGGCGGTGGGCTGGTCTGCGACCGGTCCCGCCGGACCGGGCTGGTCCGCGACCTGTCCCGGCGGACCGCTCCCGACCTCGGTTCGCCCGCCGGACGGCGGGGGCTGGGCGGCGCGCCGGGCCTGGTCGAGGGCGACCCGGGCGAGCCAGCCCCGGACCATCGCCCGGAACTGGGGCGGCGCCGTGGGTGAGGCGGCCTGCGACAGCTCGATCGCCCGCTCGTACCGTTCGGTGGCGGCGGCGAGACGACCGGCGAACCGCTCCACCTCACCCTCCGCGGCCACCGCCCCGGCGACCGCCTGCTGGTCTCCGATCCGGGTGGCCACCCGGATCACCTCGGTCAGCGTGGCCCCGGCTGCTTCGGACTCACCCTCGCGGATCTGAAGGGCCGCCCGGCGCAGCAGCAACGTCGGGATCTCCTCGGTGTAGCCGAGCTCCTCGGCGTACCGGTGGGCTTCGGTGAGCACTTCGGCCAGGCGGTCGGTCTCGCCGGCGTACATGAGGACCTCGCTCAGTGTGGTGAGCGCCTGCACCCGGCCCCAGCGCTCGCCGATCTCCCGGAACCCGGCCTCGGCCCGCTCCAGGTCGCCGAGCGCCGTGGTGATCTCGCCGTTGTTCACCCGGAACGCCCCGCGGGTCAGGTACGAACTGGCCCGGGTCCACGGGTCCGCCGAGGCCAGCCCGGCTTCGAGGACCAGCATCGCCTGGTCGACCTCGCCGGCGAACGCCAGCGCGAACGACTCCCGCATCAGCACCAGCGGGTGCCGCGGCTGCCCCGGCGGCATCTCGCTCAGGTACGCGGTGGCATCCCCGATCGCGACCACCAGGTCCGGCCAGTCCGACGCCAACGACAGGAACCGCACCGTACGGTAGGTGTCCTCGTACCCGGGCGGTGCCGTGTCGGACAACGCGAGGACCTGGCGTGCCCAGGAGACGGACTCGGTGTGGGCGGCGCGCATCCACCAGTACCAGCCGAGCGCGACCACCAGCCGCAGCCCGGCGACCACGTCCCGGTTGTCGATCGCGTGCCGCAGCACTGCCAGCAGGTTGTCGTGCTCGGCGTCCAGCACCGCCAGCCAGGTCAACTGCTCACTGGTACGCAACAGCGGCTCGGTACGCTCCGCCAGCTCGACGAAGTAGTCGCCGTACGAGGCGCGGACCTGGTCGGCTTCGCCCGACTCGACCAGCCGCTCCGCCGCGTACGCCCGGATGGTTTCCAGCATCCGGTAGCGGCCCGCCCCGTCGGACTCCAGCAGGCTCTTGTCCACCAGCGACGCGACCCGGTCGAGGTCGGCGGCCGCCACCCGCTCCGCCGCCTGCAAGGTGATCCCGCCGGCGAAGACCGACAGCCGGCGTACCGCCGTCCGCTCGGGCTCGGAGAGCAGGTCCCAGCTCCACTCCACCACGGCCCGCAGTGTCTGGTGCCGCGCCAGCGCCGTACGGCTGCCGCCGGTGAGCAGCCGGAACCGGTCGTCCAGCCGTTCGGCGATCTGCGCCGGGGTGAGCACCCGCAGCCGCGCGGCGGCCAGCTCGATCGCGAGCGGCATCCCGTCCAGCCGGCGGCAGATCGCCACCACGTCGGCAGCGTTGGACGCGTCGAGTACGAATCCCGGCCGGTTCGCCGCCGCCCGGTCCACGAACAGCCTCACCGCGGCGAAGGCTCCGGCGCCGGGGGTCGGGCCGCTCGCCGCGGACCCGGACCCGCCCATGGCGCCAGGCCCGGTGACCGGCGGCAGGTCCAGTGGCGCCACCGGCTGCAGCGTCTCGCCGGTGATGCCGAGCGGCTCCCGGCTGGTGGCGAGCATCGTGACGTCGGGACACTCCGCGAGGATCCGGCCGGCCAGGTCGGCGGCCGCACCGATCAGGTGCTCACAGTTGTCCAGCAGCAACAACGACCGCTTGGTACGAAGGCCCGCCACCACCCGCCCCGTGGCGTCGAACTCACCGCGGGGCGCCCCCTTGCCCCGCCTCGTCGGCAGCGTCCTGGTCTCGCGTACGCCCAGGGTGGTCGCCACCGCGTGCGGTACGTCGACCGGGTCGGTGACCGGCGCCAACTCGACCAGCCACACATCCGAGTGGTCGGCAGCGCGGGCCGCCGCCTCGACCGCGAGCCGGGTCTTCCCCGCCCCGCCCGCGCCCACCAGGGTGACCAGCCGGCCGCGCCGCAACGCCGCCGACACCGCGGCCAGGTCGGCGTCGCGGCCCACGAAGCTGGTCACCTGGGCGGGCAGGTTGCTGCGGTGGCGTACCGGCCCGGGGGCGAGATCCGGGTCCTGACGGAGCATCGCCAGGTGCAGTTCCCGCAGCTGCGGACCCGGGTCCGCGCCCAGCTCCTCGGCCAGCGCCTGCCTGGTCTTCTCGTACGCGGCGAGCGCCTCGGCCTGGTGGCCGGCGGCGTACAGCGAGCGGATGTGCAGGGCGGCGAGCCGCTCCCGCAACGGGTACGCCGCGACCAGCTCCGCCAGCCCCAGATCGCCGACGGGCCGACCCAGCGCTAGGCGCGCCTCGGCCAGGTCTTCCACGGCGGCCAGTCGCGACTCGTCCAACTGCACCCGGTTCGGCAGCTCGTTCGCCGCCGGCCCGCGCCACAGGCGTAACGCGCCGTCCAGCGCCTCGACCGCGGCGCCCGGGTCACCGGCCCGCAGCGCCTGACGTCCCTGCGCGGCGAGCCGAGCGAACTCCTCGGCGTCGACGGAGCCGGCGACCAGCCGGTATCCCGCGGCGGTCGACTCGACCGACCCCGCCCCGAGTACGCCACGCAGCCGCGACACCAGCGACTGCAACGCGTTCGCCGCGCCGGCCGGCGGCTGCTCGTCCCAGAGCCGGTCGATCAGGCTGTCGACCGGCACCACCCGGCCTGGTTCGGCGAGCAGCAGCCCGAGCAGGGCCCGCAACCGGGCGCCTCCGACGGGCAGCACGGAGCCGTCGGGGCGCCGCACTTCGAGCGGGCCCAGCACCCCGTACCACAGGCTCACCTGGACCTCCGCGCAGCGCGGGCGCGCCCAACGGCGCGGATGGAGCAGCTACAGGTTGGCGACGTCGGCCTGCTTGGCGCGGACCGCCTCGGCCGCCTCCCTGAGGCCGGCCAGCTCGGAGTCGGTCAGGTCGGTCTCGACGACCTGCCTGACGCCGCCGGCCCCGATCTCGGCCTCGACGCCGAGGTAGACGCCGGAGATGCCGTACTCGCCGTCGACCCAGGCGCAGACCGGGATCACCTGGCCGGAGTCCTCGGCGACCGCCTTCGCCATCCGCGCCGCCGCCGCCGACGGGGCGTAGTACGCCGAGCCGGTCTTCAGCAACGCCACGATCTCGGCCCCGCCTTTGCGGGTACGGTCGACCAGCTCCTCGATCTTCTCGGCGGACATCAGCTCAGAAAGCGGTTTGCCGTCCACCGTGCAGCGCGACGGTACGGGCACCATCGTGTCGCCGTGCGAGCCGAGCGTCAGCGTCTTCACCGACGCCACCTTCACACCCAGCTCCTCGGCGACGAAGTTGGTGAACCGGGCCGTGTCCAGTACGCCGGCCTGGCCGAGCACCCGTTGCTTCGGGAACCCGGTGGCGAGCTGGGTCAGCGCGGTCATCTCGTCCAGCGGGTTGGACACCACGATCACGACAGCGTTGGGGGCGTACTTGGCGACGTTCTCGGAGACCTGGCGGACGATCTTGGCGTTCACCTCGAGCAGGTCCATCCGGCTCATTCCCGGCTTGCGGGGCAGCCCGGCGGTGATCACCACGACGTCGGAGCCTTCGACGACCTCGTACCCCTCGCCGGCCCTGCCGGTGGTCTGCCCCACGACCTTGGTCTCGAAGCCCTCGATCGGGCGCGACTGGTTCATGTCCAGGGCCAGGCCCTCGGGCTTGCCCTCGATGATGTCGGTCAGCACGACGGTCTCGAACACGTCGTACTCGGCGAGGCGCTGCGCGGTGGTCGAGCCGTAGAAGCCGGCGCCGACGACGGTGACCTTCTTGCCCATTGGAATCTCGCTCCCGGATGCGGGTCGGCTGATCGCTCGCGACACTATCAGTGCGGGTCCGCCGCACCCGCCACAACCCTCAGCACCAACCGCTGACCGGCTGGTCGGCGCCGGTCCAGACGTACGCGTCGGAGATCCAACTGCCGTCGGACAGCTTGTTCCAGATGTCGCTGGTGCCGTACCGGCCATCGTGTTCGGTGCCGTGCGCGGAGCACGCGATGGTCACGGTGTCGCCGTCGTCGAGGGCGCCGAGCACCTCGTTGCCGGTGCCGGGGCCGGCGCGCCGGTGCAGGGTGCCGCCGCCGTCGGTGTCGACGATGCCCTGGTCGAAGCCGAGCGCCCCGTAGTTGATGAGCCCCTCGCCCACGTCGGCGCGGCGGCTGCCGTGAAGGGCGTACCCGTCGTAGGGACGGTCCCCCTGGTACATCACCCACTTGCCGAAGCCGTACCCGGCGATCGGTAGGTACCTGCCGTACTGCCGCAGGGAGAAGTGCAGGTGACGGCCGGTCGCCGAGCCGCCGCAGGTGACATCGGTGCCGGCGTCGCCGAGAAACTGCCCCTGTCTCACCGGCGTCCCGTCGAGCTTGACCTGGTGCCACAGGTGGTAGTAGTCGGTGGCGTACCCGCGGTCGTGCACCACCCGGATCCAGCCTTTGCACATGGTGTAGCCGGTGCCGCCCCGGGCGGCGAGCACCCTGAGGTCGCCGCCCGCCAGGTCGACCGAGCTGAGCGCACCGCCGCTCATCGGATGCGGCCCGCCGGTCAACCGCCACGTCTGCCCGAGCGCATAGGGCAGCCGCATCCCGGTCCGCTTGTCACCGTCCTGCTCGGCGAAGGCGAACGCCTCCCGCTCGCCGCGCGACATCACCGGCGCCTGCCACGCGAGCTGCGGAAACCCGGCCTCGTCGTCGAACGCGACCTGCCACCGCTCACCGTCCCGGTGTGCCAGAAAGAGCCAACCTAGGGGGTACGCGTCCCGCCGCGCCGCCGCGACGATCACCCCGGTGCCGAAGGCCCATTCGGTGCCGTCTCGCCGGGTGACGGTCACCCTGGTGTCCTGTGCCTCGACGTGCCCGGCCCGCTCCATCAGTTTGTGTGCGACGAGTGCAGACACCCGGTCCGTGACGTCTTCGACCGGCCCCGACGTGACCGGCCCTGGCATGACCGGCCCTGACATGACCGGCCCGGACCCCACGGTCAGCCCGACCGCCACCAACCCGGCACACCCCAGCGCGAACCTACGCAGCCCCCACCACATCCCGCCCCCTACGCCCGTTGATCAACAGATTAAACGGGCAAATAGGGCAGACAGTGGAGGCCGGTCAGCGGCGTGTCATCCGACGAAGTCGAGCCGGCTGATCTTCCGTCGACTCAGCGCTCGTCGAGCGGCTTGACCTTGCGGGCGGACTCGCCGATGTACTCGCTGTCGGGGCGGATCAACCGGTTGTCGGCGTGCTGCTCGATCACGTGGGCGGTCCAGCCGCTCATCCGGGAGACCGAGAAGACCGGGGTGAACAGGTCGGTGGGGATGCCGAGGTAGTGGTAGACGCTGGCTGCGTAGAAGTCGACGTTGGGACGCAGGCCCTTGACCTCGAGGACCGTCTCCTCCATGTGGTGGCTCATGTCGTACCACTTGGATTCGCCGGTGAGCTCGGCGAGTGCGCGGCTCATCTTCCGCAGGTGGGTGGCCCGCGGGTCCTCGGTGCGGTAGACGCGGTGGCCGAAGCCCATGATCTTCTCGCCGGCCTCGAGCCGGGCCCGTACGTTCTCCGAGACGATCCGCTGCCGCTGCGACTCGTCGTCGACCTTCTTGTCGATCTCGGTGAGCATCTTCATCACCTGCTCGTTGGCGCCGCCGTGCAACGGTCCCTTGAGGGTGCCCATCGCGGCGGTCACCGCCGAGTGCATGTCCGACAGCGTGGCGGCGCACACCCGGGCGGCGAACGTGGACGCGTTCATGGTGTGGTCGGCGTGCAGCACCAGGCACTCGTCGAGCACCTCGACCGCGGTCGGGTCCGGGCGGCGTCCGGTGATCTGGAGCAGGAAGTTGCCGGCGATGCCGAGATCCGGGTCCGGGTCCGGCACCTCACCGCCGCTCCGCCGGGCGTGGTACGCCGCGACCAGCACCGGCATCTGCGCGGTCAGCCGGGCGGCCTTGCGGGCGTTGGCCTCGGGTGAGTTGGAGTCGGTGTCGGGGTCGTCCACGGACAGGGCGCTGACCAGCGTACGGAGTGCCTCCATCGGCGGCCGGGTGGCCACGTCGGTGGCGAGCACGGCCTGCCCGGTCGGGCCGAGTTCCCGCCCCTCGGCCAGCTCGGCACGGTAGGCGGCGAGCTGATCCCGGTTCGGCAGGTCACCCCGGTGCAACAGGTACGCGCACTCCTCGAACGACACGCCGCCGCCGAGATCGTGGATGTCGTACCCCCGGTAGGACAGCACCCCCGCACGGCCGTCGATGTCGCTGATCGCCGTGCTCGCGGCGACCACGTCAGCCAAGCCCTTCGGCTTGGCCGGGCTCGAACCTGACTGCGGCATCGTCGCCTCCTCCCTTGTCCTGTCACCCTACTGTTCCGGGATAACTCTGCGCTGCACGCAGATCGGGCGGGAGCCGGGGTACGCATGTCACCGACCGTGACTGGGCGGCCCCATGGGAGCGATCGATTCCCGATAGTGTTCACTGAACAGCTGTCAGGCTGTGCCCACATGGCCGGTTCGTCCGTCCTCACCCCCGTCGGATGGCGCCCTTGCAGTTCGGAATCCTTGGTCCGGTCGAGGTCTGGCTCGGGGGCGGGTTGTCCGTACCGGGCTCGAAACCGCGCTCGCTGCTGGCCGCTCTGCTGCTCGGCGCCAACCGGGTGCAGCAGACCGACTGGCTGGTCGAGGCGGTCTGGGGCGACCGACCACCCGCGGCCGCGGAGGACCGGCTCGCCGAACATGTGGCGGCGCTGCGCCGAATGCTCGGACGCCGGTTGGTCGCGAAGTCCCACGGTTACCTGCTCCAGGTCGAGCCCGCGCAGCTCGACCTTTCGCTGTTCGAGGAAGCCGTACGCCGTGCCCGGCTCGACCTCGCCGCCCGCGACTACGACGCCGCCGCCGCGGGGTTCCACGCGGCCCTCACCCTGTGGCGCGGCGGCGCGCTGGCCGACGTCGAATCGCGCCTGCTCCGCGACGTCGAGGCCCCCCGGCTCGAGGAGCAACGGCTCTCCGCCGTCGAGGACCGGGTCGAGGCCGACCTGCGACTCGGCCGGCACGCCGCGGTGGTGGCCGAGCTGCGTACCCTCGTCGCGGCCCATCCGCTGCGGGAGCGGTTCTGCCGCCACCTGATCATCGCGCTCTACCGCTGCCGGCAACGCGACGCGGCGCTCGCCGCGTACCAACGGGCCGAGCGGGCGATGCAGGCTCTCGGCGTCACCCCCGGCGTCGGCCTCCGCCAGCTCGCCTTGGCCGTACGCACCGACCACCCGTCCCTGGGCCCACCCGACCCCTGCCGCTGAAGATCAGTCTTCGGTACGGAACGTCGAGTCCGCGAGCCGCATCGCCGACACCCATGCTCGATCCGCATGTGGGCATTGACCATTAGGGCTACGCGGAGGCGGCGGCGAGTTCGACGACGTTGGTGAGGAGCATGGCGCGGGTCATGGGGCCGACGCCGCCGGGGTTGGGGGCGACGAAGCCCGCCACGGAAGGTACGTCGGCCGCGACGTCGCCGGCGATCTTGCCGTCCACCCGGCTCACCCCGACGTCCAGTACGGCAGCGCCCGGCTTCACCATCTCGGCGGTGATCAGGTCCGGTTTCCCAGCGGCGGCCACGACGATGTCGGCCTGTTTCACCAGGCCGGGCAGGTCTCGCGTACCGGTGTGGCACTGGGTCACGGTGGCGTTCTCGGAACGGCGGGTGAGCATCAGTGCCAGCGGTCGCCCGACGGTGATGCCCCGACCGATCACCACGACGTGCGCCCCGGCGATCGGTACGTCGTAGCGCCGGAGCAGCTCGATGATGCCGTGTGGCGTACAGGCCAGCGGGCCGGGCTTGTTGAGGACGAGCTTGCCGAGGTTCAACGGGTGCAGCCCGTCGACGTCCTTGTCGGCGTCGACCCGCTCCAGGACGGCGTACTCGTCGCGGCCCTTCGGCAGCGGCAGCTGCACCAGGAACGCGGTGCACGCCGGGTCGGCGTTGAGCTCGTCGACGACCGCCTCGATCTCGGCCTGGCTGGCGGTCTCGGGCAGCTCCCGCCGAATGCTGTGTACGCCGATCTCCGCACAGTCCTTGTGCTTGGCGTTGACGTACCACCGGCTGCCGGGGTCGTCGCCGACCAGCACCGTGCCGAGGCCGGGGACCACGCCCCGCTCGCGCAGTTTCGCCACCCGCTCCGCCAGCTCCGACTTGATCGTCGCCAGCGTCGCCCTGCCGTCCAGAATCGTCGCCGTCACGTTGCACATAGTGCCACGTGTATCGCTAGACGAAACAGCCCTTACCCGATTTGGAAGTGCTTGAAGCACCAGCGCCAGTCCTCGCCGGGCTCGAAGGACCGCATCACCGGATGCTCAGTGGCCGCGTAGTGGGCGCTGGCGTGCTTCAGCGGCGACGAGTCGCAACATCCCACGCGACCGCAGGCCAGGCACAGCCGCAGGTGCACCCAGTCGTCGCGTCCCAGGGCCTCGCAGTCGACGCAGCCCTTGCTGGTCGGCTCGATGTCGGCGGGCGCGGCGGCCAGATCCTCACAACCGACCGGCAGGCTCATCAACGGTCACTCCCTGGTCAGAATCGACTCTTCGAGATCCAGGTCCCGTTGTGCCTGGGCCATGATCTCCTCGGGGATCCGCCCGGCGTCGCGGGCCTGGCGGAACACGTCGCGCTCGGCCTCCAACATAGAACGCCGCAGCCGCCGGTACGCATGCGCCGGCGTCTCCCGTACCTGTGATCCCAACCGCTCCCACGCGTGGTTCGTACGCTTCTCGGCGTGTTCGCGCAGTCGCTGCACCACGTCGGGGGGCGCGCCGTCGCCCTCCGCCGCCAGTCGGGTCAACGCCGCCTGACTGGCCTGCGACTGCACCGACGCCTCGGCGAGCAGGTCCTGCGTCGGGTCGTCCCGGGGGACCTTCAGGGCACGTACCACCTTGGACAGGGTGAGGCCCTGGACCAGGAGGGTCACCGCGATCACCGCGAACGCCAGCCACACCAGCAGCTCCCGCCCGGGGAACGCCGTCCCGTCGGGCAGCTGCAGCGGCAGCGAGAACGCCGCGGCGAGCGTCACCACGCCGCGCATCCCCGCCCAGCCGATCACGGTGGGGACCCGCAGCAGCGGCGACGGATCTCGCTCCCGTACCCGGGGAACCAACCGGGCGAAGTACGTCGCCGGATACAACCAGACGAACCGCGCCCCGATCACCACCCCCACCACCGCGAGCGTCGCCCAGGCGACGGTCGCCAGGTCCATCCGGAGCCCGTGGAGGATCTCCCGCAACTGCAGCCCGACCAGCAGGAACACCGAGCTTTCCAGCAGGAACCGGACCATCTTCCAGAACGCGTCCATCTGCAGCCGGGACGCCGCCGACATCAGGTTCGGCCAGCGGTGGCCCAGGTACAGCCCGGCGATCACGACGGCCACCACCCCGGAGGCGTGGATCGCCTCGGCGGCGGCGTACGCGGCGAACGGGGTCAGCAGGCTGAGCGTGTTGTCGAACAGCGGCTCGGTGGTACGGCAGTGCAGCCAGGCGAACAGCCACGCCACCCCGGCGCCGACCGCGACCCCGCCCACCGCCGCGAGCGCGAACCCGCCGGCGACGTCCACGAAGCTGACCGCCTGGCCGAGCGCGGCGGCGACGGCGATCCGCAGCACGACCAGCGCGGTGGCGTCGTTGACCAGGCTCTCCCCTTCGAGGATGGTCACGATCCGCCGGGGCAGGCCGATGCGGCGGGCGATCGCGGTCGCCGCCACGGCATCCGGCGGGGCGACGATCGCACCGAGCGCGAACGCCACGGCGAGCGGGATCTGCGGCACCACGGCGTGCAGCGCGAACCCCACGGCCGCGGCGGTGAACAGCACCAGGCCGACGGCGAGCAGCAGGATCGGGCGCAGGTTGAACCGGAACGCGGGCACGGACGTCTCGAGCGCTGCCACGTACAGCAGCGGCGGGAGTACGCCGGCGATCACCAGCTTCGGGTCCAGCTGGACCGCCGGCACCCCCGGTACGAAGGACAGCCCGATCCCGACGGCGACCAGCAGGATCGGCGCCAGGATCCCGATCCGCTTCGCCAGCGCGGCGACCGCGACCACGACCGCCACCATCGCGGTGGGTACGAGTAGTTCAGACACCAACCGAGCCTATGCCGACAGTCGCCGCCGAATCGTTGTCCAGTGGATATGGCGCATCGACCATGGGACTGGAAGGTGTGCAGCGGGAGGCGTACATGGCTGTGTATGCGTACGACAACGAGCCGCAGCGGCTGCAGGAGTGGGACGGCCCGCTGCTCGAAGTCGACGACTTATACCTGGAGTTCCGTACCCGCCACGGCGTGGTGAAGGCGCTCAACGGCGTCAGCTACCACGTGGCCGCGGGCGAGACGCTGGCGATCCTGGGCGAGTCCGGCTCCGGGAAGAGCGTCAGCGCCCAGGCGATCATGGGCCTGCTGGAGACTCCGCCGGCGTACGTGACGGGCGGGTCGATCCGCTACCGCGGCGAGAACGTGCTGCGCGCCTCCCGGGAGGAACGCCGGCAGCTGCGCGGCAAGGAGATCGCGATGGTCTTCCAGGATGCGCTGTCGGCGTTGAATCCGGTGTTCCCGGTGGGTTGGCAGATCGCCGAGACACTCCGGGTACGCCGCGGCATGAACAAACCGGAAGCCGTGGCCCGTGCCGTGGACCTGATGGACCTGGTACGCATCCCGGCCGCCCGGCAACGGCTGCGCGACTATCCGCACCAGTTCTCCGGTGGGATGCGGCAGCGGGTGATGATCGCGATGGCGTTGGCGTTGGACCCGCCCGTGCTGATCGCGGACGAGCCCACCACGGCGCTGGACGTGACCGTACAGGCGCAGATCATGGAGCTGCTGGTCGAGCTGCAGACCGAACGCAACATGGCGCTGATCCTGATCACCCACGACCTCGGGGTGATCGCCGACGTCGCCGACCGGATCTCCGTGATGTACGCCGGCCGCATCGTCGAGCAGTCCGACGTGCACTCCCTGTACGCCGCGCCCGGCCACCCGTACACCCGGGGGTTGTTGGAGTCGCTGCCCCGACTGGACCTGAAGGGCCACGAGCTGATCTCGATCCCGGGGCAGCCGCCCAACCTGATGGCGATCCCTTCCGGCTGCCCGTTCCACCCGCGCTGCCGGTACGCCCAACAGGTCTGCTTCGACGAGGTCCCCGACGATCATCTGCTGTCGGGTTCGCGGGCCGACTGGCGTACCAGCAAATGTCATTTCGCCGAGGACATCGCCAAGCTGCCGGTGCCGCGCTGAGCTCAACCCAGCCGGGCGCCGTGGGCGGCCGCGAACAGTGCCGCCTGCTGCAGGTCGATCCGCACCTCGGTCAGATCCAACCCCTTCAGCAGTACGCCCTCCAGCTCCGCCCCGCGCAGGTCCGCGCCGCGCAGCTTCACGTGGTGCAGGCGCGCATAGCCGAGGTCCGCGTTGCGCAGGTCGGCCTTCGTCAGGTCGGCCTCGGAGAAGTCGGACTCCCGCAACCTGACGCCGCGCAGGTCGATCCCGGACAGATCCTCGCCCCGCGCCGTGACGTACGACCAGTCACCTTTCAACACGGTCAACGGCCGCAGCTCGCAGTCCAGGAAGCTGGAACCGGTGAGCTTGCAGTCGTCGAAGGTCGCCCCGAAGAACACGCACCGGCGGAAGCTACAGCCGAGGAACGCGGTCCGGGTGAACACCGCAGTGTTGAACCGGACCCCGGTGAAGACGCACTTGTCGAACACACAGCCGGTGAACTGTGCCTCGGCGGCGTCCACCTCGACGATGTCGAAACCCTCGTACCGGACCTGCTGAAACTCCTCGCACGCCCAGTCCTCGTGCGCGATCCGCTCCACCATGCCAGCCACTCTCCCACCCGCGTCTGACGAACCGGTCGGGGTCGAGTCAGTGGAAGAAGTGGCGGGTGCCGGTCAGGTAGAGGGTCACGCCGGCGGCCTTGGCGGCGGCGACGACCTCCTCGTCACGGATCGACCCGCCAGGCTGCACGATGGCCCGTACGCCCGCCGCCATCAGCACCTCCGGCCCGTCCGGGAACGGGAAGAACGCGTCCGACGCCGCGACCGACCCGGCGGCGCGGTCGCCCGCCCGGGACACCGCGAGGCGGCACGAGTCGACCCGGTTGACCTGGCCCATGCCGACCCCGACGGTGGCGCCGTCCGAGGCGAGCAGGATCGCGTTGGACTTGACCGACCGGACCGCCCGCCAGGCGAACTCCAGATCCGCCAGGGTGGCCCCGTCGGCGGCGTCGCCGGCTGCCAGCTGCCACGCCGCGGCCGGATCGCCGGGCGCGTCGATCGCGTCGCGACTCTGCATCAGCGCGCCGCCCGAGATCGGACGCAGCTCGGCCCCGCCCTTCGGCGGCGCGGCGGCCCGCAGCAGCCGCAGGTTCTTCTTCCGGGTAAGGATCTCCAGCGCCGCCGGCTCGAACTCGGGCGCCACGATGACCTCGGTGAAGATGTCGGCGACCTGCTCGGCCATCGCGACAGACACCGGCCGGTTCACCGCGATGACACCCCCGTACGCCGACACCGGATCACACTCGTGTGCCTTCCGGTGCGCCTCGGCCACGTCCGCGCCGACCGCGATGCCGCACGGGTTGGCGTGCTTGATGATCGCCACGCACGGCTGCGCGAAGTCATAGGCCGCCCGGTGCGCGGCATCGGAGTCGACGTAGTTGTTGTACGACATCTCCTTGCCGTGCAACTGCTCCGCCTGCGCCAGCCCGGGATGCGGTACGTACCCCGACACGTAGAGCGCGGCCCGCTGATGCGGGTTCTCCCCGTACCGCAGGGTGGTCTTGCGGTCCCAGGTGCCGCCGATCCAGGTCGGGAATCCCTCCCCGGTCGGCGCGACGACGTTCCCGAGCCACGACGCCACGTGTACGTCATAGGTGGCGGTGTGGACGAACGCCTCGGTCGCCAACCGCTGCCGCTCCGCCAGCGTGAACCCACCCGCGCCGAGCGCCGCCAGTACGTCGGCGTACCGGGCCGGGGAGGTCACCACCGCCAGGTTGGCGTGGTTCTTCGCGGCGGCGCGCACCATCGCCGGGCCGCCGATGTCGATCTGCTCCACACACTCGTCCGGCGACGCCCCGGACGCGACCGTCTCGGTGAACGGATACAGGTTGGACACCAGCAGGTCGAACGGCTCGATCCCCAGGTCGGCCAGCTGCGCCACGTGCGTCGGCAGCCGCAGGTCGGCGAGCAGCCCGGCGTGCACCTTCGGATGCAGCGTCTTGACCCGCCCGTCCAGGCACTCCGGGAAGCCGGTGAGCTCCTCGACCCGCGTGACGTCGACCCCGGCCGCCTCGATCTTCGCCGCGGTCGAACCGGTGGACACGATCCGCACCCCGGAGCCGGCCAGCCCCCGGGCCAGCTCCTCCAGACCGGCCTTGTCGTACACGCTGATCAGCGCACGCTTGATCGCCTTACGCTCGCCCTGTGCTGTCCGGTTCGCTCCCTGACGCTCGCTCACGGGATAGTGACCTTCCTTCCTGTGACGGTCCAGCCTTCGCGGACCATCCTGCCGACGTACTCGACGAGCTGCCTGCGTTCGGCGACCTTGATCCGCTCCGTCAGCGTCTCCTCGGTGTCGCCATCCTCGACCGGTACGGCGACCTGCGCGATCACCGCTCCGGTGTCGATACCCGCGTCCACGAAGTGCAGGGTGGCCCCGGCCAGCTTCACCCCGTACTCCAGGGCGTCACGGGGTCCGTGCATCCCGGGGAACGCCGGCAGCAGGGCATTGTGCGTGTTGACGTAGCGGCCGCCGTACTCGGCGAGGAACGCTGGCCCCACCAACTTCAGGAAGCCCGCGGAGACCACCAGGTCCGGCTGATATTTCGCCAGCTCCGCGGTCAGCGCAGCGTCCCACTCGCCCCTGTCGGCGAAGTCTCCAACCCGCAAAACCTTCGTGGGTACGCCGGCCCGCTCCGCCCTCGCCAGGCCTTCGACACCGTCACGGTCCGCCCCGACCACGACGACCTCAGCCCCGTACGAGGGGTCGGCGCACGCGTCGAGCAGCGCCTGCAGATTGCTGCCGGAACCCGAAACGAGTACGGCGAGGCGGGCAGTCAACGCGACAACTCCTCGACGAGCGGGGACAGCTTCTCCGACGGTGCCCGGACAGGGCGGCCCTACCCTAACTCGGCCGGCCCCGCCCCCACCCGGGAAGTCACCGCTTCGCGTCGAGTAGGCGGGTCGCGCCGGCGGCCAGGGTCGCGCCGGCGGCCACGACCAGCGTGGTCACCAGCGCCACCGACCACCACGTGGGGCCGACCTGGGCCAGGTGCCCGGAGCCGAGCGGCCCGCTCGAGGCGAAGGCCGCCAACCCGAGCAGCACCCCGGCGACCGGCCCGGTCAACGCCGCGCCGCCGAGCAGCGGACGCCACTCCCGCTCCGGGTCGCGCCGAGCCGCCGCCACCCCCGCCACGATCCCCGCCAACACCGGTACGGCGAGCAGCACGCCGACCGCCGTCGGTGCCGGGCCGGTGGGCAGTCCGGCGAGCACCGGCACCGCCGGGAGCGGCCCGAGCGACACGTCGAAGAGCGTCACGTGGGTCCCGACACCGAATCCGAACCCCGGTCCGACCAGGTAACTCGCCCCCCAGATCGCCAGGTTCGGCGCGTAGATCAGGCCGACCAGCGTGATCCCGGCGCCGCCGCCGATGCCCGCGTGATACCCGTGGTAGAGATCCACCGCGTCCGGGTACGCCATCACCGTCGCCAGTCCTGCCAGTGCCGCCCCGGCGGCGAGGACCACCAGGCCGGCGTACGCCCCGCCGCGCAGACCTTCGCGTACCGGCTCGGGCCAGCGTCGCCACAGCTCGCCCGCCGCACCGGTCTCGACCAGCGCCCCGGGTGCGCTGGACGCGGCGGCGAGCACCCCCGCGGTGAGGAACGCCCGCAGCGGTGAGCTGTCGAAGGCTCCGGTGGACGCCACGTACCCGGCGACCCCACCGATCAGGCCGTAGCCGATGCCGAGCGCGCCGACCACGTACGGCACGTCTCTCGGCCCGGTGGCGACCGCCCGTGCGGTGTGGGCGCCGGCGCGTACCAGTCGCCACACCACGAGGGCGGTGATCCCGAGCGGCACCAGGCCCACCTGCCCGTGCGGCGCCGCGAACGGTACGCCGTGCGCCAGCAGCCAACCGGTGACCGCGAACCGTACCGCCGTGCCGCCGGAGACGTCGGTGGTGCCGAACCACCCCAGCAGCACCACCACCAGTACGGGCGCGAAAGAGACCACCGCGGCCCAGCCACCGGTCGCTGCCGCCGCGATCACCAGCGTCCGCACCCGCACCGGTACGCCCGCCGACCGGGGCTCACTCGCCCGGTCGCGGTTGACGGGTTCAGATTCTCGTGGGGTCACAGCGGAGGGGTGGTCCTGAATCTCGGTTTCCGGAGCTCCGGTAGTCACGTCCGGAGCTTGGGCAGTCATGTCCGGAGCATCGGCGGTCTCTGCTTCGGGAGCCCCCTCCTCGGGGGGCACTTCCCCGGGCGCTCCGTTGCTGGGCTTCGCCTCAGAGGTGTCGGGGTCGGTACGAGTGTCACAGTCGGGGTGGGGCGGATGGTCAGCGGCGTCGGTCGATGTGTCGGTCATGGTTTCCGGCGGGTCACCGATAGGCAAGTCTTCGCCCGGCGCGTCGTCCGGCCGAGACCCAGGCGTATCGGTGTGAGACACATAGCCACTCTCTCAATACGATGAGTGATCTCCGGGGCCCGACACACAGGCCGGCACGATCGAGGGCCCCTCCCCGCCCGGATCGGCGCGAAGGGGCCCAGGAGTCGTACCAGGTCAGTGGCCCTGCATCAGCTCACGGGTGAGCTGCGCGGTCTCGCTCGGGGTCTTGCCGACCTTGACGCCGACCGCCTCGAGGGCTTCCTGCTTGGCCGCCGCGGTGCCGGCGGAGCCGGAGATGATCGCACCCGCGTGGCCCATCGTCTTGCCCTCGGGAGCGGTGAAGCCGGCGACGTACCCGACCACCGGTTTGGTGATGTTCGCCTTGATGTACTCGGCCGCCCGCTCCTCGGCGTCGCCCCCGATCTCGCCGATCATCACGATCGCCTCGGTGTCCGGGTCGTCCTGGAACGCCTGCAGGCAGTCGATGTGGGTGGTGCCGATCACCGGGTCGCCGCCGATGCCGACGCAGGTCGAGAAGCCGATGTCGCGCAGCTCGTACATCATCTGGTACGTCAACGTGCCCGACTTGGAGACCAGGCCGATGCGGCCGGGCTTGGTGATGTCGGCGGGGATGATGCCGGCGTTTGACTGTCCCGGCGTGATCACACCCGGACAGTTCGGACCGACGATCCGCGTCTGGTTCCCCATAGCGACCGCATGAGCCCAGAAGAACGCCGTGTCGTGCACCGGGATCCCCTCGGTGATCACGATCGCCAGCCCGATCCCCGCGTCGATCGCCTCGACCACGGCGCCCTTCGCGAACGCCGGCGGTACGAACAGCACCGACACGTCAGCCCCGGTCTCCGCCATCGCGTCCGCCACGGAGCCGAACACCGGCACCTCGGTGCCGTCGATGTCGACCTTCTGCCCGGCCTTCTTCGGATTGACCCCGCCCACGATGGTGGTGCCGGACGCCAGCATCCGCCTGGTGTGCTTCATGCCCTCGGAGCCGGTCATGCCCTGGACGATGACCTTGCTGTCCTTGGTGAGGAAGATAGCCATTGCTGCTGTCCTTACTTCGCGGCCGCGAGCTCGGCGGCCCGCTCGGCCGCGCCGTCCATGGTGTCCACCTGCTCCACCAGTGGGTGGTTGGCGTCGGTCAGGATCTGGCGGCCCACCTCGGCGTTGTTCCCGTCGAGGCGCACCACCAGGGGCTTGGTGACGTCCTCGCCCTTCTCGTGCAGCAGCGCGAGCGCCTGCACGATGCCGTTGGCGACGGCGTCGCAGGCGGTGATGCCGCCGAAGACGTTGACGAACACCGCCTTCACTGCCGGGTCGCCGAGGATGATCTCCAGACCGTTCGCCATCACCTCGGCGGACGCGCCGCCGCCGATGTCGAGGAAGTTGGCCGGCTTGACGCCGCCGTGCCGCTCGCCCGCGTACGCCACCACGTCCAGAGTGGACATCACCAGGCCGGCGCCGTTGCCGATGATCCCGACCTCGCCGTCGAGCTTGACGTAGTTGAGGTCCTTCTCCTTGGCCGCGCGCTCCAGCGGGTCCTCTGCCTCGATGTCGACGAACTCGGCGTGGCCGGGGTGGCGGAAGTCGGCGTTGGCGTCGAGGGTGACCTTCGCGTCGAGCGCGAGCGCCTTGCCGTCCGGCGTCTTGACCAGCGGGTTCACCTCGGCCAGCGTGGCGTCCTCGGCCACGAACGCGGCCCAGAGCTTCACGATGATGTCGACCAACTGGTCGGCGATGTCGGCCGGGAACGCCGCCTTCTCGACGATCTCGCGCGCCTTCGCCTCGTCGACCCCGACGCTCGCGTCAATCGGCACTTTGGCGACCTTCTCGGGGGCCTGCTCGGCCACCTGCTCGATCTCCATGCCGCCCTCGACGCTGGCGATCGCCAGGAACGTACGGTTGGCCCGGTCCAGCAGGAAGGAGAAGTAGTACTCCTCCGCGATGTCGGCCGTGACGGTCAGCATCACCTTGTGGACGATGTGGCCTTTGATGTCCATGCCGAGGATGTTGCTGGCGTGGGTGAATGCCTCGTCCGCGTTCTCGGCGAGCTTGACGCCGCCGGCCTTGCCGCGGCCGCCGGTCTTCACCTGGGCTTTCACGACGACCCGGCCGCCCAGCTTTTCGGCGAGCGTACGGGCCTCCTCCGGGGTGGTGGCGACGCCTCCGCCGAGCACCGGCACTCCGTGCCGATCGAACAGCTCGCGTCCCTGGTACTCGTACAGGTCCACTGCGCGTTCCGTTTCGCCTAGTGAAGTTTTCAGCATCGCCGGGAGTGGCGGGCCTAACGCGGCAGGCTATCGGTCGATACGTGCCGAGCGTACGACCGGGTACCGGCTGTGCCGTGTTCCACACAGCATCTTCCGGGTCTCCGTCACCTCAACCACTCACGGTGATGGATTTGTTTGCATTGCGTTACTCCCCGGGCAGAACCGTCGTTGAAAGGATCGTCACCGCCGAACGGGCAAAACACCACGAGGCGGGCGATCTGATAGCGGCCGATGTCCCGCCGGTCGAGGGGTGGCGGTGGGGCGTCGTGCATCGGAGGCCGGGTGTGTGAGGGGTGCACCCGGCCTCCACCCTTTCCCGGGTACGCCCGCCGCACGACCTCAGCCGCGGACCACGACCGTCAGGACGGGACGGGCTCGCCGACCTTCTCGCGTACCCAGTTGACGATCGACTGGGTCGTCGCACCCGGGGTGAAGACCTTCGCAACCCCGAGCGCGGTCAACTCGGGAATGTCTGCTTCCGGGATGATGCCGCCGCCGAACACGACGACATCTCCGGCGTCACGCTCCGCGAGCAACTCGAGCACCTTCTTGAACAGCGTCATGTGGGCGCCCGAGAGGATCGACAGCCCGATCGCGTCGGCGTCCTCCTGGATCGCCGTCTCGACGATCTGCTCAGGGGTCTGGTGCAGACCCGTGTAGACGACCTCCATGCCGGCGTCGCGAAGGGCGCGTGCGACCACCTTGGCGCCACGGTCGTGACCATCCAGACCGGGTTTCGCCACTACCACCCGGATACGTGAACTCATCCGTCCACCTCGCTCCACTGCCGACACGGCGTCCTCAGAGATAGAACATACGTCCCTGGTCACCGGCGGATAACGCCGGGCCAATCGATCGTTCAGTGGAACGCACCACAAGGCGACGCGCCAGCGCCTCGGCGTGACGTCACACACAGTCACCAGACAGGCGGGAATACAGCAACTAAAGCGACATTCTGAAGCAGACATTTTGGGGCATAGCTTCGCTTCCCGGCGGGGCGGCTTGATGAGCTACTCCGGGGTTGGCTACGGTGTCTCCCGTTGTGCAACCGGAGGCCGGGTCAACCCACCGGACTCCGTACGTACGACGCGGCGCGAACCCATACCGCACGCACCCCCCTCGCAGGCGGCTGGGCAGAAGGCCGCCTGTGTCAGTCAAGTCGGAGGGTTTGCGTGCAGCATCGAGAACGAAGCGGCCGTCACCTGGGACGTCATCGCGTCCCGACGCCGCCTCGCAGTCGGTATGCCGCAGTGGTGACCAGCGCCGTGGTAGGCGCCGGCATGGTTGCCCTGGGTACGGCAGCCGCCATGCCCAGCCAGTCGCACGACAACGGAGCGTTGTCCAGCAACGACCCGACGCTCGACCCGTCCTCGACGGGCGGCTACGACGACGACCGCGGCCAACTCGCGGACCGGGGCTCGCGTTCCGGCCGCAGCGCCACCCTCCCGAACGGCAAGACCCAGGCCCCCCAGGACGTCTGGGTGCTCCCGGTCAAGAAGTACGACGTCTCCTCGCTGTTCGCTCCCCGCTGGGGCACGTTCCACTACGGCGTCGACATGGCCAACGACACCGGCACCCCCGTGTACGCCGCCCACGCCGGCGTCGTCACCCGGGCCGGCTGGTACGGCGGCTACGGGTACGTCGTCGAGATCGACCACGGCAACGGCCTCATCACCCGCTACGGCCACAACTCCGAGGTGCTGGTGCACGTCGGGGAGCAGGTCTCCACCGGCCAGCAGGTCTCCCGGATGGGCAGCACCGGTCAGTCGACCGGGCCGCACTGCCACTTCGAGGTACGGATCAACGACAAGCCGGTCAACCCGGTGCCCTTCATGATCGACCGCGACGTCGACATCATGGGCCACCAGGACTCGCCGTACGCCGACCAGGTCTGAGGCCGCCTTCCCGTTAACCGCGCCTAGAATCACGCCGCTCAGCGTAATCGAACAAACGTTCGAGCACCAGCCGGTGTCACAGCTTCTGGATCGGGGCGTGGCGCAGCACCAGCCACATCACCTGGTCGCCGAAGTCGATCTGCGCCTGAGCCCGGTCCCCCTGGCCCTGTACGGCCAACACCCGCCCCATGCCCCAGCGGTCGTGGTTGACCCGGTCCCCGGGCTCCAACGACGGCACCTGGCGCCGGTTCAGTTCGCTGGCGGGGCGTACCACGGAAGGGTCCAGACCCAGCCGCTCGGCGAGACCGCCGGCACCACCGCGACCACCTGCGGCGCCGCGGCTGCTGGCGACCCCGCCCCGACCGGACCAGGAGGTGTACGCCGCGTCGGTGCGCTCCCAGTGCATCACCTCGTCGCCGAGCTCCTCCAGGAACCGTGACGCCGGGTTCATCTGCGGCTGGCCCCACGCCGACCGGGTGACCGCCCGCGACACGTACAGCCGGCGCCGGGCGCGGGTGATCCCCACGTACGCCAGCCGGCGCTCCTCTTCCAGCTCCCGGTTCTCGCCGAGCGAGCGCAGGTGCGGGAAGACGCCGTCCTCCAGGCCGGTCAGGAACACCACCGGGAACTCGAGGCCCTTGGCCGTGTGCAGCGTCATCAGGGTGACCACGCCCTGGTGGTCGGCGGAGTGCTCGGCGTCCGGCGGGATCTCGTCGGCGTCGGCGACCAGCGCCACCTGCTCCAGGAACCCCGCCAGGTCCGCCTCGGGTACGGTGCCGTCCGCGGCGACCGCGCCGACCTCGCCGGCCTCGGTCGCGATCGCGGCGACCCGCTCGGTGTACTCCCGGGCGACGCTCACCAGCTCCTGCAGGTTCTCCACCCGAGTGCCGTCCTGCGGGTCCTCGCTGGCCTCCAGCTCTTCCAGATACCCGGAACGGGTCAGAACCGCCTCCAGGACCGCCTCAGGGGCCTCAATGGTGGCAAGCTCGCGCAGTCCGTCCATCATCGACACGAACTCGGCGATGGCGTTGGCGGAGCGGGTGGCGATGCCGGGGGCTCGGTCGGCGTACCGGAGTGCCTCGCCGAAGCTGATCTTCTCGCGGGAGGCGTACGCCTGCACGCAGGCTTCGGCCCGGTCGCCGATCCCGCGCCGCGGCGTGTTCAGGATCCTTCGGACACTCACCGTGTCGTCGGGGTTGTGGATCGCCCGCAGGTACGCCAGGGCGTCGCGTACCTCCTTGCGCTCGTAGAACCGCACCCCGCCCACGATCTTGTACGGCAGCCCCAGCCGCAGGAACACGTCCTCGAAGACCCGGGACTGCGCGTTGGTCCGGTAGAACACCGCCACGTCGCCGAACCGGTAGTCACCGTCGACCAGCCGGTCGATCTCGCGGGCCACCCAGTCCGCCTCGGCGTGCTCGGTGTCGGCCACGTACCCGGTGATCTTGTCGCCCTCGCCGGCCTCGCTCCACAGCCGCTTCGCCTTGCGCTCCTTGTTCCGGGAGATCACCTGGTTGGCGGCGGTGAGGATGGTCTGCGTGGAGCGGTAGTTCTGTTCGAGCAGGATCGTCCGGGCGTCGGGGTAGTCGCGCTCGAACTCCAGGATGTTGCGGATCGTGGCGCCCCGGAACGCGTAGATCGACTGGTCGGCGTCGCCCACCACGCACAGCTCCGCAGCCGGCAGGTCACCGGCTGGGGCGACCAGCTCGCGGATCAGGGCGTACTGGGCGCGGTTGGTGTCCTGGTACTCGTCGACCAGCACGTGGCGGAACCGCCGCCGGTAGTGCTCCGCGACGCTGGGGAACGCCTGCAGCAGATGCACGGTGGTCATGATCAGGTCGTCGAAGTCCAGCGCCTGCGCCTGCCGCAGTCGCTGTTGATAGAGGGTGTACGCCTCCGCCAACGTCCGCTGCGCCGGGCCCTCGGCGCGATCGGTGAACGCCTCGTGGTCCACCAGCTCGTTCTTCAGGTTGCTGACCTGGTGCAACAGCGCCCGCGGCGGATACCGCTTCGGATCGATGTCCAGCTCCCGGGCGACCAGCGTCATCAGGCGCCGGGAGTCGTCGGCGTCGTAGATCGAGAAACTCGACTTCAGGCCGGCGTGCTGCGCCTCGGCGCGCAGAATCCGTACGCAGGCGGAATGGAATGTGGACACCCACATGAAGCGGGCCCGCGGACCGACCAGGGCAGCCACCCGCTCCTTCATCTCACCGGCCGCCTTGTTCGTGAACGTGATCGCCAGGATCTGTCCGGGATGCACGTCACGCGCCGCCAACTGGTACGCGATCCGGTGCGCCAGCACGCGCGTCTTCCCGGAGCCGGCGCCGGCGACGATCAGCAACGGCGGCCCGGTGTGCAGCACCGCGGCGCGTTGCTGGTCGTTGAGCCCCTCCAGCAGCCGGTCAGGGTCCAGCCGACGGGCAGGGCGGGGCGGGGCCGGGGCATCTGGGGGTACGTCGAACAGCGCATGCATGGCCCGCAAAGTCTATGTCGCCGGTGGGACAGACCGCCCCCGCGCCGCACCGCCGCGGGTCGGCCTGGAAACGCCGATCCCCCGGCACCGTGAAGCTGTGCCGGGGGATCTCGCGTTGCCTGGTTAGTCGACCGCGTGCACCACGTCGCGCTCTTCCGCGAAGTGGCAGGCGCTCGGGTGGCTCGATCCGGCGCGTACCTCCAACGGCGGCTCGTCGGTGGCGCACACCTCCTGCGCCTTCCAGCACCGGGTACGGAACCGGCAACCCGACGGCGGGTTGGCCGGCGACGGCACGTCACCTTCCAGCACGATCTGGTCCCGGTGGCCGCGCAACGCCGGATCCGGCACCGGCACCGCCGAGAGCAGCGCCTGCGTGTACGGGTGGGTCGGGTGGTCGTAGATGTCGAGGTCGTTGCCGATCTCGACCACCTTGCCGAGGTACATCACCGCGACCCGGTCGGAGATGTGGCGTACCACCGACAGGTCGTGGGCGATGAAGATGTACGACAGGTTCAGCTCGTTCTGCAGGTTCTCCAGGAGGTTGACCACCTGGGCCTGAATCGACACGTCGAGCGCGGAGACCGGCTCGTCGCAGATCAGGATCTCCGGCTTGAGGGCGAGCGACCGGGCGATGCCGATGCGCTGCCGCTGGCCACCGGAGAACTGGTGCGGGTAGCGGTTGATGTGGTCGGGGTTGAGCCCCACCAGATCGATCAGCTCCTGCACCCGGCGCCGCCGGTCCCGCGCCGGAGCCACGTCCGGGTGGATCGCGAACGGCTCCCCGACGATGTCGCCGACCGTCATCCGCGGGTTCAACGACGTGTACGGATCCTGGAACACCATCTGGATGTTGCGCCGAGCCTTGGTCAGCGCCTTCCCACCCAGCTTGGAGATCCGCTCGCCCCGTACGGTGATCTCCCCGGTGGTCGGCTTCTCCAGTCCGACCAGCAGCTTCGCCAGCGTCGACTTGCCGCAGCCGGACTCGCCGACCACGCCGAGGGTCTCCCCGCGGTGCAGCCGCAGGTTGACCCCGTCGACCGCCTTCACGTCGCCGATCTTCGACTTGAAGACGATGCCGCGGGTGATCGGGAAGTACTTGACCAGGTTCTTCACTTCCAGGACGACATCGCCCGTACTCCCGCTGGCCGGGCTCGGCGTCTCCATGACCTCGGTCATTGGGCCATGACCTCCTCCCAGTAGTGGCACGCACTACCGCGTGCGTGGCCACCCGGGTCCGGCGGCGCGGGGGTGTCCGTGTCGCCTCCGCCCCGGGTAACCGGGTACAGCGGCGGCAGCTCCTCGCGGCACCGGTCCGTGGCGTACCGGCAGCGGGGTGCGAAGTTGCAGCCCGGCGGCAGGTTCGTCAGCGGCGGTGGCAGCCCCTTGATCACGTTGAGCTGCTGGCCCTTGAGGTCGACCCGGGGAATCGACTCCAGCAGTGCCTTCGTGTACGGGTGCGCCGGCGAGGCGTAGATGTCGTGCACCGCCGCGCGCTCCACGATCCGGCCGGCGTACATGACCGAGATCCGGTCGGCCACGTCGGCGACCACGCCCATGTCGTGCGTGATCAGGATCATGCCCATGTTGCGCTCGGCCTGCAGCTCCGCGAGCAGGCCCATCACCTGCGCCTGCACCGTCACGTCCAGCGCCGTGGTGGGCTCGTCCGCGATCAGTACGTCAGGGTCCAGTGCCAACGCCATCGCGATCATCACGCGCTGCCGCATCCCACCGGAGAACTGGTGCGGGAAGTCGCCGATCCGCTGCCGGGCGGCTGGGATCTTCACCAGATCCAGCGATTCGATCGCCTTCTTCCGGGCGTCTCTGCGCGACATGCCGCGGTGCACCCGGAACAGCTCGCTGAGCTGGAACCCGACCGAGAACACCGGGTTGAGCGCGGACAGCGCGTCCTGGAAGATCATCGCGATCTTGTTCGCCCGCGCCTTGCGCCGCTCCTCCCTGGTGAGCCGGAGCAGGTCCACTCCGCGGTAGAGGACCTGGCCGCCCGTGACGAACCCGGGCGGACTGTCGACGATGCCCATCACCGCCTGCGCGGTGACGCTCTTGCCGCAGCCGGACTCACCGAGGATGGCGAGCGTCTCGCCGGCCTCGACGCTGAAGCTCACCCCGTTGACCGCCTTGGAGATGCCGTACCGGGTACGGAATTCGACCTTCAGGTCCCGTACGTCCAGCAGTGTCGCGTTGGGGTCGGCGTCGGCCAGCCGGGAATGCCGCCGCTGTTTGGCCTTCGGCGGGGCGGCGGTTGTCGTGTCTGTGTTCGTCACGGTCACCTCACCGCAGCTTCGGGTCGAGAGCGTCGCGTACCGCGTCGCCCATCAGGATGAAGGACAGCACCGTCGCCACCAGGAAGCCCACCGGCACCAGCAGCAGGTGGGGCGTGCCGGCCAGGACCCATTTCGTGCCGACGGTGATCATGACGCCCCAGGAGACGATGGGTGGCCGAAGACCGACCCCGATGAAGGTCAGCGTCGCCTCCGCGCCGACATAACCGCCCAGCGAGATGGTGGCGACCACGATCACCGGTGCGATCGCGTTCGGCAGTACGTGTCGGAAGATGATCCGCAGGTCGGAGGCGCCGAGCGACTTCGCCGCGTGCACGTAGTCCATGTCCTTGGTGGCGATCACGCTCCCCCGCATGATCCGGGTGATGTACGGCCAGCCCAGCACCACCAGCGCGAACACCACCGACCAGACGTTGCGTACCGACATCAGCGACAGCAGGGTCAGGGCACCCAGCAGGAAGGGCAGTCCCAGGAAGATGTCGGTCAACCGTGAGATCAGTCCGTCCACCCACCCGCCGTAGTAGCCGGCGAGGATGCCGGTCAGACACCCGAAGAGGATGCTGCCGCTGGTGGCCAGCACCGCCACCGCAATGGACGGACCAGCGCCGTAGATCGCCTGAGCGTAGTAGTCACACCCCTGCTCGCTGTAGCCGAAGATGTGGCCCGCGGTGGCGCCGTCCTTTCCGAACTTGAGGAGGCAGTGCTGGGGATCGGTGCTGGTCCACAGCCACGGCAGCACGGCCATGGAGAGGACAGCCACGACCACGAACGCCGCGATGACGAAGACGGGATTTCGGATCAGCTCCCGGCCCGCGTCGGCCCATAGGCTGGCGTTGCGTTCTTTGTTCTGGGCACCGTCGGGCGCCGGAGCCGTCTCAGCAGCCGATGGCGAAGACGGCGTTGTCACACCCACGGAGATCTGAGAGGGATCAGTCAAGGCGAATCCTCGGGTCGAGAACGGCGTAGAGCAGGTCGACGAGCAGGTTGAGAGCCAGGTAGACAACCACCAGGAAGGTCACCAGCGGGATCGTCACCGTACCTTCGTTGCGCTGCACCGCTTGGACCATCTCGCTGCCGATGCCTGGGACGTTGAAGATGAACTCGGTGACCACCGCGCTGCCCATGAGCACCCCGAACGTCACACCGAGGTCGGTGATGACCGGGATCAGGGAGTTGCGCAGGGTGTGGATACCGATTACCCGGCGCCGGGGCAGGCCCTTCGCGACCGCCGTCCGTACGTAGTCACTACGGAGGTTCTCCATGATGCTGGTACGGGTGAGCCGCGCCGTGGTGGCCAAGCCGAGCGAAGCCAGCACGATGCCCGGTATGACCAGACTCAACCAGGGATAGTCGACCTTGAAGGTCACCGAGACCAGACCCAGTACGGCGTCGCCGGCGCCCTGGTCTCTCAACCACTTCGAGAACGGCGCTACGACGAGTTGCGTGACTCCGCCGAGCACGAAGACCGGCACCGAGATGGCGAGCACGGTCGAGATCTTGACGACATAGTCGACGAAGCTGCCGTTGCGAAGCCCGGCCATCATGCCGGCCACCAGACCGATGACGACCTGCACCCCGATCGCGATCAGCGCGAGCCGCAGCGTGACCGGGAGCGCGTGACCGATGATGTCTGTGACCGGAACACCGTTGTAGTTGGTTCCGAAGTCGCCCACCGCGAGGTGGCGGACCCGCTCGACGAACAACGCGGGGCAGGGATCACCGGTCCGCTCCAGGCACGGGTCGTCGGTGTTGAACATCTTCTTGACCGCGGCGAGCATCTCCGGGCTCGGAGTACGTTCGCCGAAGAACGCTCGGGCGGGGTTGCCGCGGATCTGGATGCCCAACACCACGACGTAGTGGAGCAGGAAGATCGAACCGAGGAGCGTGGGGATGAATTGGAGCAGCCGCCGGATCACGTAGCGCCCCATGACGTGTTACCTCCTACCGAGGGTAGTCACGGCGGTAGCCGACGCTCCATATTCTGCGCCGGCTACCGCCGTGGCGTGAACTTCTGTCTGCTGCAACTACCCCTGGATCAGGAGACCGTCAGCTTGCTGAAGTTCGGGTTGGAGTCGATGACGTCGAACTTGACGTTGTCCACGTTGTCGTTGTACGCCATCGCGCTCTTGCCGAACCACAGCGGGATCACCGGCATGTCCTCGAGCACCAGGTCCTCAGCGGCCTGGTACTTCGAGATGCCTTCTTCCAGCGTCGGGGCTGCGTCGCCCTCGGCCACCAGCTTGTCGAACTCGGGGTTGCTGTAACCGCAGCTGTTCGACGAGCCCTGGGTGCCGTAGAGCGGCTTCAGGTAGTTCTCCGGCGACGGGTAGTCCATCACCCAGCCGAGACGGAACGGCCCGGTGAAGCCCTTCTTGTCGCCCTTCTCCAGGTAGGCCGGGAACTCGAGGTCACCCTTGAGGGCGAAGTCGATGCCCAGGTTCTCCTTGAGCTGGTGACCCACGGCCTCCACCCACGCGTCGTGGCTGGCGCCGGCGTTGAACCACAGCTCGATCTTCTTGCCCTTCGGCCAACCACCGGCCTTCTTGAGCAGCTCCTTCGCCTTGTCGACGTCCGGCTCGCAGTACTTGCAGGCGTCGTCGCGGCTACCCGGCACGACCGGGGACACGACGCTCTTCGCGACCTGGAACCGGCCGGCGAAGATCTTCTTGATGATCTCGTCCCGGTCGATCGCCAGCGAGATCGCCTGACGCAGGTACTTGTTCTTGAAATCCTTCTTGTACGTCGGGAAGCCGAGGTACGAGAAGGTGGAGGTCGGCTCTTCGATCAGCCGGTCGCCGAACACGCCACGGGCGGTCTCGACCTTGTCCACCGGGATGGTGAGCTGCATGTCGATGTCGCCGGACTGCAGAGCGGAGTACGCCGCCTCGTCGTTCTTGAAGATCTTGAACGTCAGGTTCTTGATCTTCGGCTTGGTGCCGGCGTACTTGTTGTACGCGGTCAGCTTGATCTGGCGGTGACGCTCCCACTTGCCGACCATCTTGAACGGACCGTCGCCGATCGGCGCGTCCTCACAGCCCTTGATGTCCTTCAGGCAGGCCTCGGCCATCGGGTAGAACGCGGTGTAGCCCAGCATCATCTGGAAGCTGGAGAACGGAGCGTTCAGCGAGACCTCGACGGTGTAGTCGTCGGTCTTCTTCAGGCCGGCGAGCTTGTCCGTCTTCGGCTTCGGCGCCTTCTTCGGGCCGTCTTCGTCCGGGTCGACGGACTGCAGGTCTTCGTAGCCGACGATCCGGTCGAAGAAGTAGCTGTTGCCCTGCGCGTTCGGTCCGTAGGCGGTGTAGTTCCAGGAGTTGATGAACGCGTCCGCGTTCACCGGCTCGCCGTTGTGGAACGTCCAGCCCTTCTTGATCTTGATGGTCCAGGTCTTCTGGTCGCTGGACGGAGTGATCGAGTCCGCGATCAGGTTGACCGGCTTGCCGTCGTCGTCGTAGTCGACGAGACCGGAGTAGACGTTCTGCAGGACGGTGCCGCCCTGCGTCTCGTTGGTGTTACCGGGGATGAGGTGCTCAGGGTCGGCGAGCGCAACCTTGATCTCGCCGCCCCCCTTACTCTTGTCGCCGGCGCCGCCGCCGGCACAGGCCGATGCGATCAGTGCGAAGGCCGCACCAACCGCTATCAGACGCATGGATTTCAATCCGCGCATGTACTGCCTCCCAAGGCGCTCGCGGAGTCAACGTGAACTGCGCCTCACCCTGACTCCTCTACCAGGTGTCCGGGAAGCGCCGTTATCCACTCGATATGCAGACGGGACGCCGCCGAGACGGCGGTTACACGACAGAGAAGGTGTGTCTGCCGGCCCTGGTGTGGCATACTTTCCGGCGTGACGTACGCGACCAGCACAGTCTTTTTTTATGGCTACCGGATCCCGGCAGCCATCGGTCGCGCCTGAACCACCACGACCAAAGCAGCCCCGGGTCCATCGCCCGGGGTTCTCTGTTTCCCGGGCAGCCCGAGGCCAGACCCCGAGGAGCATCGAGATGACCGCCCCAGCAACCGAACAACCGCTCGAGTCCGCCGCCGACCACCACATCGCCGGACTGCGCCAGCGGATCGACCAGATCGACAGCGAGATCATCGACCTCTGGCTGGAACGCGCCCAGTTGTCCCAACAAGTGGGCAGCACCCGATTGGCGAGCGGCGGTACCCGGCTCGTACTGTCCCGGGAGCGGGAGATCCTGGACCGGTTCCGGCAGGCGCTCGGCGCCGACGGCACGCAGTTGGGCTTGCTGATCCTCCGCGCCGGACGCGGCCCGCTGTAGCGCGCTCGGACAGCCGGCGCCCGGTCGACCGGCGGCCGTACCATCGCGGGGGTGAGCTTTCCGCCGTCCCCGCCGCCGCTGCCCGACGTACGCCGGGTGCTGGCGGTGTTCGCACACCCCGACGACATCGACTTCGGCGCCGCGGGGACCGTGGCGCGCTGGGTGGACGAGGGCATCGAGGTGGCGTACCTGCTGGTCACCAGGGGTGAGGCGGGCGGTTTCGACGACACCCCGAGGACCGAAATGCCAGCGATCCGGGAGGCGGAACAACGGGCTGCCGCCGCCGCGGTCGGCGTCAGCCAGGTCCAGTTCCTCGACGGGTACGCCGACGGCGCGATCTACGTGACCCACCAGCTCCGCCGCGACATCGCGCGGACGATCCGGCACTGGCGTCCGGAACGGGTCCTCACCAACTCCCCGCTACGCCGCTGGGACAGCCTCGGCGGCCCCAACCATCCCGACCATGCCGCGGTGGGCGAAGCCACCTGCGACGCCGTCTACCCCGACGCCCGGAACCCGTACGCGCATCCCGAACTGCTCGCCGACGAGGGGCTCGAGCCGTGGTCCGTCGGCGAGGTGTGGTTCACCGGAGGGCCGGATCCGGACCACTATATGGACATCACCGAGACCTTCGACCGCAAATGGGCGGCGCTGCGGTCCCATGTCAGCCAGCTTCCCGACCCCGACGCCGTCGAGCGGGCGCTGCGTCACGGGTTCGGGCGCAACGCGCGTACCGCCGGGTTCGGTGAGGGTCGGCTGGCGGAGTCGTTCACGATCATGAAGGCTGGCTAGACCAGTCTGCGGTCGGCCGCCCATCTCGACAGCTCGTACCGGTTGGACATCTGCAGCTTGCGGAGCACGTTGGAGACGTGGGTCTCGACGGTCTTGATCGAGATGAACAGCTCCTTGGCGATCTCCTTGTACGCGTACCCGCGGGCCAACAGCCGCAGCACCTCCCTTTCCCGGTTGGTCAGCTGGTCGAGCTCCGGGTCGTTGACCGGCGCCTGGCTGTGAGCGGCGAACGCATCCAGCACGAAACCGGCGAGCCGGGCGCTGAACACAGCGTCGCCGTCGGACACCCGGCGGATCGCGTCGATCAGCTCCTCGCCCGAGATCGTCTTGGTGACGTAGCCGCGGGCGCCGGCCCGGATCAGCCCGATCACGTCCTCGGCGGCGTCCGACACGGACAGCGCGAGGAACTTCACGTCCGGGTGGCTGGTACGGATCTGCTCCAGCACCGCCCGGCCACCGCCGTCGGGCATGTGTACGTCGAGCAGCACCACGTCCGGCACGGTCGCCGCGATCCGGGTCACCGCCTCGGCGACGCCGCCCGCCTCGCCGACCAGGTCCACGGCATCGCCCAGCTCGGCGCGTACGCCGGCGCGGAACATCGCGTGGTCGTCGACCAGGAACACCCGTAGCCGGTCCGTCATGCCTGACTCTCCTCCACTGGCAGGTACAGCCTGACCTCGGTGCCCTCCCCTGGGCCGGTACGCACCTCGGCCCGGCCGCCGTGCCGCTCCATCCGGCCGATGATCGACCCCCGTACGCCGTGCCGGTCGCCGTTGACGGTCGCCAGGTCGAACCCGGCGCCCCGGTCCCGTACGAAGACGGAGACCTGTCCGGGCTCCACCTCGGCGTAGAGCGACACAGTACGTACCCCCGAGTGTCTTGCGGAGTTGACCATGGCTTCCCGGGCGGCGGCGACCAGCGCGGCGACGTGCGGGTCCACCTCCTGATCCCCGACCACGACGGTGTCGACGGTGACCGCGAACGAGTTCTCCACCTCGGCGGAGGCCTGCTCGAGCGCCGCGGCGAGCTGCTCGGTGGGCGACGCGGCCGGCTTGTAGAGCCAGTTGCGCAGGCTGCGCTCCTGGCTGCGCGCCAGCCGGGAGACTTCGCGCTGGTCGCCCGCACTGCGCTGGATCATGGCCAGGGTGTGCAGCACCTGGTCGTGCACGATCGCGGCGACCTCGGCCCGCTCGCCCTCGCGGATCCGGGCCTCCCGTTCGGTACGCAGCTGGGTGACCATGCCCCACAGCAGCGGCCCGAACACGACCCCCAGGCCGCCGATCGCGATCACGGTGAACACCAGGCCGTTGACCAGCGAGGACAGGTTGCTCTCCGACAGCGGGAAGAAGACGGCGGCCATCCCGATCACGCCCACCAGCACCAGCACGGCGCCGACGGCGATCCGGATGCCCGAGTTGGCGAGCAGGTCGGCCAGCCGCGGCATGCCGGGCACCGCGGCGGACCACTGGCGGCGGCGTACCGGGTCGGCCTGGTGCCAGATGATCCCGGCGCCGACGGCGATCAACGCCACCAGCCAGCCGAACGCGCCGCGCAGCCCGCCCAGGCCGCTCATCAGGGCGAACAGCTGCACCCCGATCGCGAGGCAGCCGAACGCCACCAGCTGGACGATGTCGCGCCGGCTGCGAGTGTGGTCCTGGCTCGGGTCCGGCGGCACCACGGCCCAGTAGGCGGCGTACAGCAGGGCGCCGAGGCCGCCGATGACGGCGAGCCCGAGGAACGCCAGGCGAACCGCGATCACCGGAAGTCGCAGGTGGTGGGCGATCCCGGAGGCGACGCCGGCCAACACCCGCCCGTCGGCGCGCCGGTACAGCTTGGGCGGCTGGTCCCGCCGCATCGCCGCCGCGTACGGGGCTCCCACCGCAGGCGCCATCGGCGGCTGCGGGCTGGGCGCCGGGCCGCCGGGGGACGCTCCGGTGGTCGATGTGGTGATGGCGTACTCCTTTGGTCAGTTCGATCGTCACACGGGTACGGCGTGCGCGACCACAGGTTCATCCCGGAGGTTCGGCGTACCCGAAGTCAGGGTTGAGTCAGGGTCGGATCCCGAGGCCGATCGGCCGCCCGCCGGGCCACGATGGGCCCATGACAGAAACCGCGTCACCAACCGGAGCGCCCACCACCCAGGGCTTCGCCGCGCAATGGGGCCTGATCCGGCCCACCAGTGGTCGGCAGATCGCGGGCGTGTGCGCCGGCATCGGCCGCGCCACCGACTCCGATCCGCTGCTGTGGCGGGTGTTGTTCGCCGTGGGAGTGCTGTTCGGCGGAGTCGGGCTGGTGGCGTACCTGCTGGGGTGGTTGCTGATGCCGGCGGAGGGCGACACCGGTTCGCCGGTGGAAGCGCTGTTCGGCCGCGGCCACTCGAGCACCTCGGCGCCTGCGGCGGTACTGCTCGCCGGCGGAGCGGTGATCCTGTCCGTGATCACGATCCAGTGGACACCGCTGATCGTGCTGGCGGTCGCCGTCGTGGGCTACCTGATGTACCGCGAGTACGTCCCGCGGACCCGGACAACCCCAGCCCCGCCGCCTCCCGCACCGCCCGGCGGCCCGGGTACGCCGAGTGAGGCTCCGCCACCTGGGTACAGCTGGCCCACCGGATCCGTGGCACCGACCGTGCCCAGCGAGCCCACGACTCTCGGCCAACCGGCCGCACCCGCGGAGCCGAGCGCGCTCGGCGAACCGGTCCAGCCCGAACCGGGCAGTGTCGAGGAGCCGGGCGCGCCCACCGAACCAACCGACGCCGATGCGCCGGACGAGACCGACGAGGCTGGCGGGTCGGCGGCGGGCGGGCGGTCCGTACCGGCGGCGGAGTCGGGGCGGCCTGTGGGGATGGTGCACGCCACCGTGCCGACGGAGTCGGAGACGCTTGAGGTTCCCATACCCCCGGAAAGGGCGGAACCGGGCACGGACGATACCGAGTTGCTCGACCTCGCTGAGCGGTATCGGACCGGCGAGCAGCCCCCGGTCTGGTCCGAGCCGCCGGCCTGGCAGGCGCAGTCCCCCGCGCCGCCGCAGCCGCCGCTGCCGCCCGCACCGCCGCAACCGCCGCAGCCGCCGGCGAAGCCGCCGAAGCCACGCTCGCGGCTGGGCCGGGTGGCGCTGTCCGCGATGTTGCTCGTGCTCGGCCTGGTCGGCGCGAGTGCGCTGCTCGGGGCGAGTCCCGGATTCAGCGGGTACGCCGCCGCCGCGCTCGCCGTCGTCGGTGCCGCCCTGGTGGTGGGTGCGTGGTATGGCCGTTCCCGCGGCCTGATCGCGGTCGGCGCGCTGCTCAGCGTGGTGCTGGCGATCAGCAGCGCCGCCGAGCGGGTCGACGTGAACCCGGACGGGCAGCAGTCCTGGACGCCGGCCTCGGTGGCCGAGATCCACGACGAATACAAGATCGACCTCGGCGACGGCAACCTGGACCTGACCGGCGTCGACTTCACCGGCCAGGACGTCACGATCGAGCTCACCGTCAACGCCGGGAACCTGCAGGTGATCGTGCCGCCCGACGTGGACGTGGTCGGCGACGCCGACGTCTCGTTCGGCAGCGCGAGCATCGTAGGCCGGGAGATCGACGCCGCCGGGGGCAGCGACGAGGACTTCTCGGATCTCGGTGAGGACCGGGCCACCGGCCCGGGCCGGATCACTCTCGACGTCAAAGTCAACGCCGGCAACCTGGAGGTCACGCGATGAAGGCGCACCGTACGGACGTCAGCTCACTCGTGTTCGGCGTGCTGTTCCTCGGGGTCGCCGGGTGGTGGCTGATGGCGCAGTTCGTGGACCTCTCGATCGGCTTCGGCACGCTCGGCTGGCTGGTCGCGGCGCTGCTGGTGCTGGTCGGCGCGGTCGGTATCGTCACCGCCATCCGGTCCAACCGGCGCTCCGGCGACGAGCCGCCATCGGACTCGGTCTGAGGACGGCTGTGGCCGGCGTCTCGCCCGGCGGGTGCGGCCCGGACGGCCCGCCGACAATCCCGCTCAATATGCTGGAACCATGACCCAGCCTTTCTTCGGTACGCCCCGTCTCGGCGGTCGCGCGGCCGCCGTACTTGTCAATGAGTTCACTCGGCAGGCGGGGCCGAAGAGCGCCGTGCTGGTCGGGGTGGAGCCGGACTCCCCGGTGCTGGCCGAGGCGATCAACGCCCTGGTGCCGGGCGACACCCTCACGGTGGTCGCCGAACATGCGCTGCTCGGGGCCGTCGACGAGGCGGCGCTGACGCAACGGATCGCCGTCGAGGGCAACTGGGTCGCACAGCGGGTCGGCGTGGTCGCCGCGATCGCCGACGCCAAGCCGGCCGACGCCGTCCTGGTGGGGCGGCCGGTCGGGGTGGACGAGGCGTTGCAGGTGGCGACCGCGCTGCACGAGACCGTCGCCCCTGGCGGCACCATGTGCCTGGCCACGGTGGCGCTGCCCGGTCGCGGCGCCCCGGATCTGCCCGGCGAGGTCGCCACCGACCTGGTCCTGCTCAACCGCCCCCCGGTACGCGTCCACCGGCTCCGCCGGTCGCCGGTCGACCTGGTCACCGCGGAACGGATGGATCCCGCGTTCCGGCCGAGCAGCGTACCGCTGACCGGACAGTGGCGGATCGACTCGAACGGGGTGGCCGCCGCGGCGATCGGCCTGGGCGCCGCCATGGTGTTGCGCCGGGTCCGCCCGAAGTCCCGTGCCTGGCTGGTGCCGGCACTGGCCGCGGTGCCGGTCGCCGCGTTCTTCCGCGACCCCGAGCGGGTGCCCCCGGAGGATCCCCAGGCGATCGTCTCGGGCGCCGATGGCAAAGTGCTCGCCGTGGAACGGCTCACCGACGACCGGTTCGCTTCTGCCGGGGTCTCGGAGTGGCTGCGGATTTCGGTGTTCCTGTCGGTGTTCGACGTACACATCAACCGGTCGCCGGTCGCCGGCAAGGTGCTCGAGGTGATCCGGGAAGACGGTGGGTACGCCCCCGCCATGAACGAGTCGGCGGAGCACAACGTCGCGGCGTACACGGTCCTGGAGACCAGTCGCGGGCCGGTCGTGGTGGCGCAACGTACGGGTCTGGTGGCGCGCCGGATCGTCAACCGCACCCGCCCCGGGATGCTGCTCGCCCGCGGGGAGCGGTACGGGTTGATCCGCTTCGGCTCCCGTACCGACGTGTATCTGCCGGGGGACGCCGCGGAGCCGCTGGTGGCGCCGGGCGAGAAGGTGGTCGGCGGCGAGTCCGTCATCGCCCGCTGGCGGTGAGTCTCGGCACCGGCTGACCGCCGGGCTTGGTCAGTCTTGGCCTGAGCTCTCGGGTCCGGTGTGGTCTGGTCCGGTGCCGTCCCGTTCGGTGCCCGCAGGTCTTGTGCCGGCGGGCCGGGTGCTTGGTCTGGTTGCTGGTTCGGTGGTGCCTTCGATGACGCGGCGGCGGGAGCCGGGGAAGCGCTCCATGATGCGGCCCACGGCCTCTGCCGTACCTTGCAGTGGGCCGATGGTGCCGCCGAGCGCGCGTACGGAGTGCTGCAGGTCTCCGATGATGCCGGCGAGGGCCCCGATGTCGGGGCTGATGCTGTCCAGGCGGCCGGCGATGTGACCCACCCGGCGCTCCATGTCGCGAGTCAGCTTCACCAGCTCGGGCAACGCAGCGGCGCGCTCCGTGAGCGCCGGCAGACTGTCGCTGATCTTGCTGAGCTGCTCGAGCGAGTCACCCAGCCGACCCAGCTGTTCCAGGGAGTCACCGAGCTTGCTGATCCGCTCCACCGAGTCGACGATCGTGGTGAGCTCAGCCAGCGACTCGCCGATCTCGGAGACCTTGTGCAGCAGCGGCCGGATCTCCTCGGCGACGTCGGCGAGGCGGTCGATCGGGCCGCCGGGCGCGGTGATCCTGATCAGCCCCCTGACCAGCGCCTGTACGTCCCGGGTGAACTGCCAGACCGCGACCGACGCGTTGATCGAGCTGACCACGACCTGGGCCGCCAGGGCGCTGCCGTAGCTGATGAAGTCTTCCCGCTCGTCCATCGCCCGCTCCCCACCTGGAATCGCCGATACCAGCGACACTACCCAGGCGTACGGACAGCGTCTCAGGATGTGACGACGGCGCGCTGGGGGGCCGTGCCAAGCCGGGGCGCGGACCGAGGTCAGGCGATCCGGCTCTCCCGGCGGTGCCGCAGCCAGAGCAGCGGCCCGGAGACCAGGTAAGCGGCCACCAGGATCGCGAACGTGGCGGAGGTGTCTACGAACGCACCCACCACCGGCACCACCCAGAACCACGGCGGCAGCTTGGCGATCCGGGCCAGCTTCGCGTACGGGAAGTTGCTCACCATCAGGATCGCGAGGCCGCCCACGATGGTGAGCGCCACCGCGACCGGCGACGGGTCCGGGTTGAGCACGATGGTGACCGCGATGATCGCGGCGGCCATGGTGGTCGGCACACCGCAGAAATACCTGCCGTCCTTCGGCGAGACGTTGAACCGGGCCAGCCGGACCGCGGAGCACACCGTCACCGTCACGCAGATCGGCGCCACCACCGCCGCCGGCGCGTCCTGGTAGAGCCAGAAGTACGCCACCAGCGGCGTCGCCAGGCCGAAGGAGCACATGTCCGCGAGCGAGTCCATCTGGGCGCCGAACGGGCTGGCCACCCCGAACCTGCGGGCGAGGCTGCCGTCGGCGCCGTCGAAGGCGACGCAGCCGAGCAGCATCAGCGCGGCGAACCGTACGTCTCCCTGTACCGCGACGAACACGGCGGACAGGCCGAGCAGGATGCTGGCCACGGTGCAGGCGTTGACCACGCCGAACTTGATCCGCCGGGCAAGGGTCTGCTCACCGGGCAGCAGCGGTACGGATACCGGGGAGGTCGCTTCCTCCAGCGCCCGTGCGGAAATGGCAGCGGGGCTGACAGGCGCGACCGCCATCGTGGGACGGGCGGATAATCCCTCCAGGGTCTCGCCGGTGCCCGCCGGAGTCGGCAACGTGGCGACTCGCTCGGCGCGGCGGCGGCCAGCCAGCACTCGTCTGGCGAACAAGCCGCTACGGCGTAGACCCCGGGTCCAACGGCGGCCGGCCGGACGCGGATTGTCCGCGGACCTGCGTCGGCGCCATGGGTAACTCGGCACTGAACTCCTCCTGGCCGGACGGCTTACTCCGCCTATCTGGCGACCGTACCGGCGTCGCGGAATACACGATCCCACATGAAAGCGAACTTTGGCGATGCCGCAGGACCGCGACGTTGCTTACATCCACCCACATAAGCGATAAAACCGGGCAAGCTGCCCAGCGCGAGGTGCCGGCAATCCGACTACGCTCAGTAATCTCAATCACGGAGTGTGACGGCCATACCGGCGGAGTCGAAGGCCTCGTACGTGACCTCGGTCAGCTCCAGACCGGTGATCTCGTCGCGGCCGAACCATGCCGCTTCCGCGGTCGAGCCGCCGCTGTCGTGCACCACGGTCGCAGTCGGCTCCGCCACCGCGACCCGGTAGAACGCCCGTACGCCGTGCCAGTCGATCGGGTAGCCCTCCGGGCCCAGATTGTGCCGGTCGCGGTGGCTCGCGACACCGAGCAGGCCGGTGATCTCGCCCTGCTGGCCGGTCTCCTCGACCACCTCGCGGAGCAACGCGACGGTGGGCTGTTCGCCGAAGTCCGTACCGCCGCCGGGTAAATGCCAGCGTCCGGCGCCTGGGTACCCGTCGGCGATCCGGGTCAGCAGCACCCGCTCGGTGGGGTCGGTCGCGACGGCGTACGCGGCGAACCGCTGCGCCCGGGGCCGGCCGTCCGGGCCGGGCACCGCCAGGAACGACGGCAGGTCCGGCGGGTCCTCCGGACGCAGGTCGCCCGACCCCTCGGGCAGCCCGAGTACGGCAGCGGTGAACGGCCGTACCGGCAGGTCGCGAGCATCGGCGACCGAGACCCACCGCGCCAGGTCGACCGTGGTGCCGGCACCGGCAGCGCCGTTGCCCGGCACCGCGATACCCGCGGTGGCCTCGCCGCTCGGCCGTGAGGCCGTCGCATGGTCCACCACCGTGGCCTCGTAGATCAGGCGGTCGGTGTGCAGGGCGAGGCCCCGGTGCGGCAGCGCGCGCAGATCGGCGCGCACCTCCCGCAGGTCTCCGACGGCGGCGGCCAGGCCGGCTTCGGCGGCGACTTCGCGTACCACCGTGTCGTGGGGGTGTTCGCCGTGGTCCACTCCGCCACCGGGCAGCGACCAGACGCCAGGAGTGCCGGAGTGGGCGGCCGCCCGTACCAGCAGGACCCGGGCATCCGGGTCGGTGCACAGCGCGTACGCCGCGATGCGGCGCAGGGGTTCCAGTTCGGCGGTCACGGCCGGGATTGTCCCCTGATGAGACCGGCTGGGGCTAGTGCCCTGGCGCCATTCGGTGAAGCATCCCACTATCGGTACACATAGCTTGACAGAGCGCTACGAGTACGCAGCGGGCATTTTCCGGGCGCCTCCGAACCGGGCGCGGTCACTCCCACTCGATGGTGCCCGGGGGCTTGCTGGTGACGTCCAGGACCACCCGGTTCACCTCGGCGACCTCGTTGGTGATCCGGCCCGAGATCTTGGCGACCACGTCGTACGGCAGGCGGGACCAGTCGGCGGTCATCGCGTCCTCGCTGCTCACTGGCCGTAACACCACAGGGTGACCGTACGTACGCCCGTCGCCCTGGACGCCGACGCTGCGGACATCCGCGAGCAGCACCACCGGGAACTGCCAGACATCGCGGTCCAGGCCGGCGGCGGTCAGCTCCTCGCGGGCGATCGCGTCGGCGGCGCGCAGCACGTCCAGCCGATCGCGGGTCACGTCGCCGATGATCCGGATCGCCAGGCCGGGGCCGGGGAACGGGTGCCGCCAGACCATCGGCTCGGGCAGCCCGAGCTGCAGGCCGAGCTGGCGTACCTCGTCCTTGAACAGCGTGCGCAGCGGCTCGACCAGGGTGAACTGCAGGTCCTCGGGCAGGCCGCCGACGTTGTGGTGGGACTTGATGTTGGCGGTGCCGGTGCCGCCGCCGGACTCGACCACGTCCGGGTAGAGGGTGCCCTGCACCAGGAACTCGACGTGGCCCTGAGCCTCGACCTCGCGGGCCGCCTGCTCGAAGGTACGGATGAACTCGCGGCCGATGATCTTGCGCTTGGCCTCCGGGTCGGACACCCCGGCGAGGGCCGACAGGAACTGGTCAGCCGCCTCGACCACCTTGAGCTGGATGCCGGTCGCGGCGACGTAGTCCTTCTCGACCTGCTCCGCCTCGCCCGCCCGCAGCAGCCCGTGGTCGACGAACACGCAGGTCAACTGGTCGCCCACGGCCTTGTGCACGAGCGCCGCCGCGACCGCCGAGTCGACGCCGCCGGACAGCCCGCACAGCACCCGGCGGTCACCGACGGTAGCCCGGATCGCCGCCACCTGGTCGTCGATGATGTTGCCCATCGTCCAGGTCGGCTGGATGCCGGCGATGTCGTACAGGAAGTGTTCGAGGATGCGCTGGCCCTCGGGGGTGTGCGCCACTTCGGGGTGGAACTGGACGCCGGCCAGGCGCCGGTCGGGGTCCTCGAAACCGGCCACCGGGGCGCCGGCGCTACGGGCGGTGACGGTGAAGCCGGGAGGCGCCTCGGCCACCGAGTCGCCGTGGCTCATCCACACCGACTGCTCGGCGTCGAGACCATCGAACAGCCGCCCGGGCGAGACCACGGCGAGCGGGGTGCCGCCGTACTCGCGGAGGCCGGTTTTCGCCACTCGGCCGCCGGTGGCCAGGGCCATCGCCTGGAACCCGTAACAGATCCCGAACACCGGCACGCCGGCGT